>Ga0157376_10000007_pt1 | contig 368004 bp, 382 predicted proteins | sample M45metaG_FD_121801 | JGI IMG/M metagenome (GOLD analysis project Ga0157376, IMG submission 121801) | Miscanthus rhizosphere microbial communities from Kellogg Biological Station, Michigan, USA - M4-5 metaG | ecosystem: Host-associated > Plants > Roots > Rhizosphere > Soil | place: USA... | reverse complement strand
CAGGATTCATATGCACCATTGTACGCCTAAACTCGCAAAATTAACATCTTTCTCACAAAGATGCCGGCCTTACAAAAACCTTGTCTGGGCGGCTACGTTTCTAGGAGCTTTAGCAGCGCTGCTTCGTCAATGATCTTCGTGCCATAAGTCTTGGCCTTTTTAAGCTTGCTGCCGCCCACTTTGCCACCGGCCACTAAATAGGTAGTGTCCTTAGCAACGCTCGTCTGGAATGTACCGCCCAGCGTCCGGATCTTTTCGGCCGCCTCATCACGACCCATGCTTTCGAGCGTTCCGGTTATCACAAAGTTTTGCGCTGTTAGCTTGCCGGTTTTGCGCTCAAAGTGCGGTGCTACACCTAGGCGCGCAAACTTGGTCAGCAACTCCACATTATCGGCATCGGCAAACCAAGCCGCGATACTTTCGGCAACCACGGTACCAACACCATCGACAGCTTCCAATTGGTCGATAGTCGCGTGACGGAGCGTATCCATTGACCCAAAATGATTCACGAGGTCAATCGCCGTCTGCACACCCACGTGGCGTATACCGAGCCCATAGACAAACCGCTCAAGCGGTGGTGTTTTACAAGCAGCAATGGCATCGACCAGTTTTTGAGCCGAAATATCTGCAAAGCGATCCAGCTCTAATAATTGCTCCTTGGCTATGGTGTAAATGTCAGCAAGATCATGCACTAAATCGGCGTCAACTAACGCCACAACGTTTTTTTCACCGAGCGTATCAATATCCAGCGCGCCTTTGCTTGCGAAGTGCTCCAGAGCTTGCTTCAGCAGCACGGTACCGCTCGCACCTTTTACGCGGTACACCGCCTCGCCCTCGGGTCGGTCAAATTCCAGCTCAGGATATTGGGCAGCCAGCGCTTGTTCATAATCGAAGGGCTGCGCCGCCTTGGGCCGCAGTTCCATTACCACGCTTTCTACTTGCGGGATAATGTCACCGGCTTTATAGATAACTACGGTGTCACCCACACGCACATCTTTTCGGGCAATCTCATCGGCATTATGCAGACTGGCATGCTGTACTGTCGTGCCAGCAACCGTAACAGGGTCGAATACCGCCACCGGCGTGGCAGCGCCCGTGCGGCCGATGCTAATCACAATGTCTTTAACGACTGTTGTAGCTTGCTCGGCGGCATATTTGTACGCAATCGCTCCGCGAGGATTTTTTCCAACACTACCAAGCGCATCGTACTGAGCTCGATCGTTCACTTTTACCACTAGACCATCGGTGTTGTAGGGAAGCTTATGACGCTTTTCATCCCACTTGCCAACGAAGCCCATTACGTCATCCAGCCCAGTAAACACGCTCGCTTCAGGACTACGATAGACGCCGAGACTGCTTAATGCTTTATATGCAAACATATTCGTTGGCACTTCATCCGCAGTATCCCGTAACAAATCGTAGCCGATGAAACGCAGCGGACGTTCTGCCACTAGCTTGGGGTTAAGCTGCCTGATGGTACCGGCGGCCAGGTTACGCGGGTTTTTAAATATAGGCAGGCCTGCGGCTTCACGGTTTCGATTTAGGGTTTCGAAATCGGTTTTATACATCACGATTTCACCACGAATCTCGGTACGCCCGCTCAAAAATACGGCAAATTCTTTTGAGGCACGCAAGCGTAATGGAACATTAAGAATGGTGCGTACATTGGCAGTCACATCTTCGCCCACACGGCCATCGCCGCGGGTTATAGCTTGCACCAGAATGCCGTCTTGATATACCAAAGCGCAGGCTAGGCCATCCTTTTTAATGTCGCAGAAAAACTCGTGCTGACGACCGGGCAACAGCTTATCCATACGCTCCACCCATGCTTCAACTTCGGTGCGATCGAAGACGTCATTTAGGCTGATCATCGGCCGACTGTGTGTAACTTTGGTGAATTTATCAAGCGGCACATTGCCGACCCGCTGCGTTGGGCTGTCCGGTGTAATAATGGATGGGTCATTAGCCTCAAGGCCCTTAAGCTCGCGCATTAGACCATCGTAAATGGCATCGGTGACCGACGGATCGTCGAGCACGTAATATTCATAACTGTACTGATTGAGTAAGCTACGCAGCTCGTTGGCACGCTTGGCGCGGACAGTACTCACAGCATCTCCCGATACAGGTTATAGACGTAGCCGTGCGCCAATGGCAGTACAAGCATACTCAGCACAAAGAACACCCATGGCGCTGCTGGTGTTGCGTAAAAAATAAGCGGCAGCTCGATTGTCATCGCCACCAGGAATAGGACAATTGGCATAAAGATCAGCTTGCGCCAGATCAACAGCCGCCGACCATATACCAGGCTTTTGGCATTCCGGTAGGCTAGGAGCGGTGTCATGTCGGGCAGCGTTACAATGTAGAGCGCGAACAGGCTGGCACTTATCATCCGCAGCGACCAAAGCCCAAGTATTATAAATAGCGCCAGCCAGAGCGCCTGCTCCCACCAATGTGCCGCAATACCATTAAGTGCGACGGCACTGTATAGGCCGCCGCCAATAGTGAGCGGCAAAAGCTGCACGACAATTAATAAAAGTACCAGCAAAAACGGTATCAGCGGATACATGCCCCTATAAAAGCTATCCCGTACCCGCACGGTATGTTTAGCAAGTGTCTGCCGGAGTGCCCAAATAAACGCCAGGCTGCATACCAGCAGCAGGATGAACTGATAGACACCAGAGTTGGCACTATTGCCGCTGCCTGAAGTAGACAGCAGATATAGAAAGCTTCCTGTCGATGTTATGACCTTACCGCTAAAACCGTGAGTTATGGTAGTGAGTGTCGTTCTAAAGTTGCTTAGGTTGCTACTGCCGGCGATGCTGCGCACCAACACTAAATTGAGCAAACCATACAGAGCAACAATCCCGGCGAATAATTTTTTGTTACGCCAAAGCTGCTGCACCGCACGTACAAAAAGCAACCGCGCTTTAGGCAGGGAACTGTAGGCAGGTATCGGCGGACGGTGCCGCCAAGTGAGCGGTTTATACCATATAGCTTTAGGTGACTGTAGGCGCCGTGGCCATTGAGCTATGGCAACAGTTTTGGCAGCCTGTTTCTTAGTAGCTGCAGAGGGCTTGGCCTTTACTGATTTTTTAGGTGATTTTGGCGTATTTTTGCTTAATCCACCTTTAGTATCACCGGTTTTAGGCATGGGTCCCCATTTCCTGCAAGCGGGCAATACGGTCCTCTATAGGAGGGTGCGTGCTAAACAAGTTGGTTATGCTGTGACCACGCAGAGGGTTGGCAAAGAAAAAGTGAGCGGTGGCAGTATTCTGCCGGCGCAGTGCACTGCCGGTTTGGGAGATTTTTTGCAATGCACTAATGAGTCCATCGGGGTAGCGGGTAGTAAGCGCACCCGTAGCATCGGCCAGATATTCACGCTTACGGGAGATTGCCAGTTGAATCATAGTAGCCACCAGCGGCGCGATTACAGCCGCTACAACTCCAGCAATGAGCAGTACAGGGCTGTTATTTTCGTTGTCGCGGTCATTACGGAACCACGTCATTCGCAAAATGAAATCGGCAAGTATGGCAATTACGGCCGCCAGTGCGAACGCCAGCATACTTACCCGGATATCATAGTTTTTGATGTGTCCAAGTTCGTGTGCCAGCACACCCTGGAGCTCGTTATCATCCATGATATTGAGCAGGCCGCTAGTAACACAAACTGCAGAGTGATTGGGATCACGGCCCGTTGCAAAAGCGTTCGGTGCTGGGTCGCCCATAATATATACCTTGGGCATAGGCAGGCCATCGGTAATAGCCAGGTTTTCAACGATGCGCCACAGTCGTGGATTGTCCGCCTTTTGGATTTCCCGGGCACCATTAACCGCTAGACTCCACTTACTGCCGGCAAAATAACTGATCGAAGCGTAGCAAATACCAAAAATCAACACAAGATACATCGTACCTGGTCCAAACATCTGTCCGAGTATCCAGGACAACACCCCCACGAAGGCTACAAATCCAGTTAGTATCAAAACTGTTTTGCGTTTATTACTAGTTATTTCACTGTACATAAAAGATCACCGTTGTTCTTAAAAACTTAGGAAGGGGAGATTAAAAACTGACTTCAACTGGCTTTTGGATGGCAGCCAACTGGCTTTCGTCCACTTCAAAGAATTCTTTATCTTGCTTAAAACCGAGCATGTTCGCAAAAACATTAGTAGGGAATACCTGACGCTTGGTGTTAAAGTCACGCACAACACCATTGTAAAAGCGGCGAGATGCCTGGATTTTATCTTCGGTATCAGTCAGTTCAGCTTGGAGTTGTCGAAAGCCTTGTGATGCCTTAAGATCCGGATATGCCTCGGCTACCGCGAACAGGCTCTTCAAAGTCTGCTGGAACTGGTTTTCAGCCTTGCCGGCTTCGGCGGGTGTACTAGCACTCAGGGTTTGGGCACGGGCTTCGGTAACTTGCTCGAACACACCGCTTTCGTGTTTGGCATAGCCCTTAACGGTATTCACTAAGTTCGGGATAAGGTCAGCGCGGCGCTTTAGTTGCACCGTTATATCACTCCAGGCTTCATTTGCACGGACATTCAAGCGGACCAGACCGTTGTACATCACGCCAAAAATTAGCGCCAGTACTACCAGTACGGCAATTACTATCACTGCAACCATCATAGCTACCTACTCCTTGTTTTGGTTATGCCTACTAGTATACCGTAAAGCCAGATAAGGCGATAGGCACGTTTTTACAAGTACAAGAGATGATACTATAGGGTAGATCTTATGCGCGTTATTGAACCAAACCGCCACACAACACGTACGCCCAAACGTTCCCATAAACCAGCTATCCTAGCAGTGATGCTTATCGTGGTCTTCGTGACTGCAATAATAAATTACTGTCGTCCATTGCCCCAGGCAACAGCAACCCTTTCTGTTGCCCTGCCAACAGACGTAGCCAAACCCTCTCTCAGCTGGCCCGCCCAAGGACAGGCTAGCGCCGCTGCCGATAGTTATGGCTTGCTCGGCACTTCCGGCACTATGACACCGCTAGCCACCGCTAGTATTGCCAAGGTGGTTACGGCGCTCTGCGTACTCGAAAAGAAACCGCTTGCGCCCGGCCAGAGCGGACCAACATACACTATTGGTTCAGCCGATATGGCGATCTATCAAACATATGCAGACGAAAATGGCTCACTCTTAGCCGTCACCCAAGGCGAAAAACTTACCGAATATCAGGCGCTTGAAGCGCTCATGATACCTTCGGCCAACAACATTGCCGACTCGCTGGTACGTTGGGTATTCGGCAGCCAGGCGGCATATAAAGCATACGCTACGCAATTCCTGCAAACGCACGGACTTATCCAGACACAGATCGGTCCGGATGCCAGTGGCTTTGACCCGGGTACCGCGAGTACTGCCAGCGACCTAGCCACACTGGGGGAGCTGGCCCTTAAAAACCCCGTGCTGCTGGAAATTGCCGGCAAGCGCAGCGCAACCTTGCCCGGTGTTGGTACCGTCTATAACTACGATACTGTACTGGGCGTAAATGGCATTACCGGACTCAAAACCGGCAACAATGATGCCGACCCCGGTGCGTTTCTGTTTACCGCTAATGTCGACGTAAACGGGACAACGATACCAGTAGCCGGCGCGGTGATGGGTGAACCGGACCTTGGCACAGCACTCCATGACAGCACCCAGCTAGTAGCTTCACTGGACCATGGTTTTAGCGAAGTATCGGCAGCCAAAGCCGGTCAGGCTATTGGCAGCCTGCGTACGCCATGGGGAGCTTCAGTGTCTATCATTACCAAACAAAGCCTGCAGCTGGTGCGCTGGAACGCTAATCCTGTCAGTGAAAAACATCAGCTCAACGCAAGCGTGCGCAGCGGTACTATTGGCAGCTTGCAGATTTTAGCTGGCCGCAAACAGACAAAGACGGACCTGCTACTAGCTAAACCGCTCGTCGGCCCTAGTTTTTGGTGGCGCCTAACGCGACACTAAGCTCTGGTATACTTAAGTGCGTAATGGATATCTTTTTTACAGCTGATTTCTTTGCCGCAAACCGGAAGCGGCTTCAGACTCAAGTTGGTACCGGCGTGCCCATCATTATTACCGGCAACGGCAACATGCAGCGCGCTTCCGATGAGTCCTTCAAATTCGTCCAAGATAGCAATTTCTGGTATCTGACCGGCCTGAATGATCCTAATTTGATACTGGTCATAGCCCCGGAAAATACCTTCTTAATTGCACCGGTTTTAAGTACTGAGCGCGAAGCCTTCGACGGTGCCTATGACTTTGCAGCTATTAGCGCACGGTCTGGCATCTCCGAGATCTTAGATGAACGCACCGGCTGGAAACGTGTCCAGATGCTTTTGGCGCCCAAGCACACAGCAGCTACATTAGGTGCAGTACCTAGTTTTATGGTGCGGTACCGCCTGCACGGCTTGCCATACCGCCGCCGGCTGATCACAAAACTCAAGCGGCTCGACCAAGCTTTAATCATTCAAGACCTACGACCTCAGCTCGCTGGCATGCGTGTTATAAAACAGCCTGCAGAGCTACAAGCCCTGCAAAAGGCCATCGACACTACTATAGCCACGCTACAAGATGTAGCCCATCCAGAAGTTTTAGCAGCCGCCACCCATGAATACGAGCTGGAAGCCGCTATCACTTATGGATTTCGCAAACGGGGCAGTGAGGGGCACGCTTTTGAGCCAATTGTCGGCGCAGGCAAGCATGGCACTACCTTGCACCATGTTGCCAATGACGGACCCATTGCCGCCCAAGACCTCGTTGTGCTTGATGTGGGCGCCAGCGTAGAACACTATGCCGCCGATATCACCCGGACCGTCTGCGCGCGCCCCATGACCGAGCGTCAGCGGGCAGTATTTACTGCTGTTGCCGAAGTGCAGGATTATGCACTCAGGCTGCTTGAGCCGGGCGCTTTGATACACGACTACGAGCAAGCCGTTGCGAAACATATGGGCGAACAGCTGGTGCGCTTAGGGCTTACTACGAAACCTACACCAGACGCTATCCGCTGCTACTTCCCGCATGCCACCTCTCATTTCTTAGGGCTTGACACCCATGACGTAGGCGACTACCGCCAACCGCTTGCCCCGGGCATGGTACTTACCTGCGAGCCGGGCATCTACATACCGGAAGAAGGCATCGGCATACGCTTGGAAGATGACGTGCTTATTACTAAAACCGGCAACCAAGTACTAAGCGCTGCTTGCCCGCGAGACCTAACTTCCGTACAATAAAGTGGTTATGCAGGGTTCTACCCACAAAGGTTTCTTATATCGGTTTCTGGTACGCTGGCTGGTTTGTTCGCTGGGTCTTTGGATTGCCGGTGGTATTTTAACTAACAGCATCGACTATGGCCGCAGTACCGGGGTTATCATTATTGCGGGGTTAATGCTGGCTATTATTAACGCCATTATTAAACCTATTCTAGTAGTGCTAAGCCTGCCGGCCATATTACTAAGTCTGGGGCTTTTTATGCTGATCATCAACGGCTTAACCGTCTACCTGGTCAGTAAATTCTATACTTCGCTCCATATCACTAACTTCGGGGCGGCCGTAGTTGCCGGTATCATTATCGGCTTGGTAAATTATTTGGTCACCGCTATACTTGAAGAGCGATAAGTACTTCTCAAGTATCAGGCAGTCCAAGTTTGCTATACTAGAGAAAATTAAGGAAGTTTTTTAAAGAACCATATGTCTATTTATAACTACGTCTCAATTGTTTCAATGTTGTTTATGGTGTTGCTAATACTGGTGCAGACCCGCGGCGCTTCACTAGGTGCAGGCCTTGGTAGCAGTGGCGAGGTTAACACCGAGCGGCGCGGGACTGACAAAACCATCTTCCAGCTAACCATTGTGTCGGGTGTTGTGTTCGTGTTGTCGCTACTGCTCGGCATCGTAATGTAAATGTTGTAACCCAATCGGTGGGATATAGGTAACAAACAGCGTATGAATTTCATCAACCGGACGACTCAGCTGCGAATGCGAAGAACCGTTCGGCGTCGTCAAAGACAGATGGAAGCTGCAGCCGAGGCAGCTGAAAAATCATTTGAAACTGATTTAATCGGCCGATTCGACCACTTGTTAAAGGTTAAGAGGTTTGCCTTTGGCTGGCTACTGCTTGTGGTGCTCGCCATATCCTGCACCATCATACAAACGCTGACACTTAGCAGCTTCTATCAAACAGCCCAGCCGACCACTGGTGGCATCTACAACGAGGGTATCGTGGGCACCTACAGTAATGCCAACCCGCTCTATGCCACCGGTTCAGTCGATACTGCTGTCTCACGGCTAATCTTTGCCGGTCTTATGAAATACGATAGCCGCAACCAGCTAGTGGGTGACCTGGCTTCCGGTTACACCGTTGACAAAACAGGCAAACACTACACGGTAAAACTGCTGCCAAACCTTACCTGGCAGGATGGGCAGCCGCTGACCGCTCAAGACGTAGCATTTACATTTCATTTGATCCAGAACCCTGACATTGGATCACCGCTTAGCTCCAGCTGGCAGAATATTGTGGTTCGCGCCACCGATAAATACACCGTCACTTTTGACCTTCCCAATGTATTTAGCGCTTTCCCCTATAGCCTGACTACTGGCATTCTGCCTGAGCATTTGTTGGCTAGTGTTCCCGCCAGCCAGCTTCGCTCTGACGCATTCAACACTACCCGGCCTGTAGGTGCGGGCGCTTTTGCATGGCAAGCTATCCAGGTTACTACCAATACCGACCCCGACAAGGTGGTTGACCTTATTGCATTACAGCCATTTGCCCATCACCAAGGCGGAGCACCAAAGCTTGGCGGGTTCGTACTACACGTCTTTGGCGGCCAAGACGAGATGGTCCAAGCGTTTAAGCGGCGCGATATCAATGCCATGGCCGGGCTTACGAACGTTCCCAAGGATCTTAAAGATACTTCTCAAGTAACCGCTGCCAGCTTTCCTTCGACTGCTGCGCTGATGTCGTTTTTCAAAACTTCCAGTGGCGTGCTAGCTGATACACAGGTACGGCAAGCGCTGGTGCAAGGCGCTAACACAAATGCCATTATAGATGGCCTGGACTATGCCGCGCGGCCGGTACGCGAGCCGCTGCTGCTTGGACAGCTTGGCTACAACCCCACTTACCAGCAGGCCGGTTATAACCCCGCCGCCGCTAATGCACTACTCGATAAAGACGGTTGGGTACGTGGCGCCAATGGACTACGCAGTAAGAGCGGACAGCCCTTAGCATTTTCGCTCTACGCCGAAGACACCAGTGAAAATCAGCGCACTGCGACAATGCTCGCCAAAAACTGGCGGGCCCTCGGTGCAGACGTAACGCCGGTACTGCAACCATTAACCGATTTTCAGACTACGCTCGAATTCCACAACTACGACGCGCTCCTATACGGCGTATCCATCGGCATCGACCCGGATGTGTTTGCCTATTGGGACAGCAGCCAAGCCAATGTCTTAAGTAATTCACGGCTCAACTTCTCTGAGTACAAATCAGCGGTAGCCGATGCAGCACTGGAAGCCGGCCGCACCCGGCTTGATCCAGCGCTAAGGGCTATAAAGTACAGGCCGTTCTTGGCCGCCTGGCAGAGCGACGTACCAGCACTTGGCCTGTATCAGCCACGTTTCCTGTACATTACCCGCGGCACTGTCTACGGCCTAGACGAGCACACCTTAAACGTTGATACCGACCGCTACAATTCGGTTACCAATTGGGAAATCCGCACTACCAAAGTCACTAACTGAATAACGTATCCTCAGCTCAGCGCCAAGATAGCATTTACAGCTTGTCTTCGGTACACAAAGTCGTGTACGCACCTTAGGTCCTAAGATATACTTAAATCATATGAAAACGTATAAACTCAAAGATGCCGGCGCTTCGATATGCACCACATATACCAAAGCACCTCCGTCTCGCTCAGACAAGTTAACCGTTGCTATTTTCACGGCGCAGGCCAGTCTAACAGTCAGAGATTTTCAAATATTAGCAACTTCTTTTTGAGCCAAGGCGTTTCGGTTGTTGCTCTTGATTTTATTGGCCACGGCCAAACCGGTGGTTCATTACGCGACAATAGTCTAGCACTCCGTACTAAACATGCCCTTGCCGTAATTACCCATTGGCTTGCACCAACAACGCCGCTTATTTTACTAGGATCAAGCATGGGAGCCCACACTGCCATAAGAGCGTCGCAAAAGCTTGGAGACCGAGTTACGGCGCTGTGTTTGCTCCAACCGGCAATCTACGCCAAAGAAGCCGAGGATTTACTCTTCAGAAGTGAATTCACAGAGGTTTTAAGACGCCCAGAAAGCTGGAGATCTTCATATGCGCTCGCAGATGCTGCCAACTTTAAGGGTATTGTCCATGTGGCCATAGGATCGGAAGACCCCGTTATACCTTGGGGTGTTATAGAAGGGCTAGCAAGCTCCTTTAAATCTACAGCCAGCTCGTTACGTCTCGAAGTTTTTCAAGGAGCAGCCCATGAGCTGCCCGAATGGATCCCTGCTAGGCCGTTTTATGGCGAGCAGCTAGTAGCATACCTCAGCCAAAACGCTGAAAAATCGGGCAGCAACTAGCCACTCGTACCGAAGTTAGAGAGCTCTTCAACCGCATCAATAAACGTTGAATCGGGCCGCACGTTTGCAAAGAATACCTCGTCAACTAAATACACTACCTGAATCGCTTGCCGGAGCTTAGCACGCCCTGTATCAGTGAGCACAAGACGGTATGCTCGTTTATCTGTTTCATCACGCATTCTTACCAGCAGCCCTTTTACTTCCAGCTGCCGTACCACCTGCGAAACAACATTGATATCAATAAGTGTATGGTTGGCAATAGCTTTTTGTGTTGGGCCTACACTATGCTGCTTAGTAAGACGAGAGGTTGACCCCAGTATGAAAAATTGCACGGGAGTCATTTCAATGCGCCGCAGCTCACGCGCCAATGATCGTCGCCAGCTAATAGCTGATTGGTGTAGTAAAAAGCCAAGACTCTGGCCAGGATTCGTATACGTTCGTAGACCCATTATTATTACTTCCTTGCGGATCGCCATGCCGGCTCAGGCATTATATGATTCTCTCGAGCCCAAACATGAGTAAGCACCGTTGCCCACATGCGATACGGTCGCCACTTTTCAATGATCTTCTCTATTTCAACCTTGTCAAGCTCGTACTCCATATGATGCAGCTGTTGAATGGCGTGATAGGTAAGGTCGTCATGACTAAAGCCGTCCTTCACCCCAACACCGCGCTGCAAAATACCCTGCGAAAAGAAGGCGCCGATACCTGGAATGGTCTGTAGTTTATCGAGCGCGGCCTGCTCATCAAGCGGACGTAGATATTCACGAGTAAGCCAACCGTCTAGGGCTGCTTGCGCAACTGCGTGGAGGCGTTCTATTTTAGTAACATTCAGACTTTGGAACGACTCTAACTTCAGCAGTTCTTGGGGCGAAGGAAAAGCATAGAATGTCTGCCCCTCAATTTCAAACGCCTTTCCTAGTTCCTGAGCCAAGTGGGCGCGAATCTTGCGCGTCTGAACAATACTGATGCGGTGACCAATCACAAATGCTACAGCCGCCTCGTAGGGCGAATGGAACAATGTGGGCCGCATGTTGTGATATGTTTTCTGTAATTCGCTTATAAACTTGTCACGTTTTCCAACCACTGGCCAATCACTACCATCTTCGTCGAGCGATAACGCCGTGAGCGCCTGCCATTTAGCTTGATCGGCGATTTTTGCATCTTCTGTGCCATACACTTTGCCGCGTAACGTACCGTCCGGTAGTTGGGTGAGCGTAACCGCCACTGAACCATGCCAGCCTTCGACAGGAAAGGCCATGACGATAGTCTCCGGATCGCTCGTAAGTATAGGCCAGCCGTTAAAATATCGATTTTGGAAAAGCAGCTCGAATGGCCCGGCTGGCTCGAACGTAAATTCCATGCTAGTACGCACTTTCCGCCAGAGCTACAAGCCGCTTCATATTCGGCTCGCTTTCTTTTGCGATATCTTTGCCAAACATTGCATAAAAGAAACCGCCGAGTGGGCCACGAAATTCGGTCCTAAACACAAAGCGCGCGCCACCATCTTCTGTAGGTATAACTTCGTGGTAGCTCAGCATCGTGCAGAGCGGCAAATTGGTACGAATTGTAAAACTTTTGCCGGGCACAACATCGTCGATAATAAGTGTAGCACCTGGGCCTTTTTTGTTTTTGAGCTTCGCGTGTGCGCCGTTTTCAAAACGATCTAGAATAATTGATTCGATGGTAGGGTCGTGCTTGTTCCAGTTTGGCAAATCGGTCCAGACCTTCCAAGCTTGGGCGGGAGTTGCTTTGGTTTTGGTGTCAGATCTAAAAGATTTCATGGTGACCTCGTAATTAGTATGTATACATACTAATTACGAGGTCACCTTTTTGTCAAGAGTACCTATTTAGAAATGACTTCTACCTTTTTAATTTCAACGTCGTCGCGCAAGATATAGTTGGTGAGCTCTGACTACCGACAGATGACTGCTCATAACATTCAGCTTCCCCGAAAGTATAACCTCAAGCGGCACCAGCGCCACTTCCTTAATATTTTCTTCGAGATCTAATGGTCCAAGGGTCACATGACCGAGAACACGATTGAAGTCTGGATCTTCATATACACGAGTTTCACCCTCTTGCCAGGCAAGGGCAGTAGCTCCGCGGTCTGGTTGCGGCCAATCGCGCTGCACAAAATGATCACTTCCTCTTTCCTCACAAAGTTGATCAATATACTCCTCAGGCACACCCGTTTCTTCAACTGCCTCGCGACGGGCTGTATGTGCTAGCGTTTTATCTTTTTTAGGGTCATTGTGACCTCCAGGCAGACCCCATACATCCCCCTTGCCACGATCACTACACGTCATTAGGTACGCATCGCCAGTGAAGATACCCAGATTGCCTATAGCATTAGGTCCCAGCCCCCAATATTTACCCCAGCCTGTAAACATACCGAATCCAGGAGTGGTCATCACTTGTTCCGCTCGTGGATTTATACGGTCTCCAAACTGATCTAAGGTATATCCTTGGCTTTTCCAGAGTGCTTTATCAGCTTCGCTAACAGATGTCACTACAGTAAGTGGTGCTCCATGGCCTCTGGGCGGGAGATTGATATTTGATTTCTCGTCCACCGGAAGAACAATGTGGCCTAGGGTCGCGACCATTTCAACCCACTCATCTGGACTAAACACAATCCTATCAGCTGGATCAAAATCTTTATAGGCAACATCTACCCTAGTAGGGTCGCTTTTACGCTGCAATTCTTCATCAGTAAGTGGCGGCATTTCAGCATACAAACCAAAGGGCATAGAAACTCCTATCTCATAACAATTAAAACACCCCGTAGCTTCCTAGGGGTGCTTGTATAGTTCATTACAGTGGTGCGGACGAGAGGACTTGAACCTCCACGAGTGTAACCTCACTAGTACCTGAAACTAGCGCGTCTACCAATTCCGCCACGTCCGCACGGACTAGGACAGGGGCATTATAGCGTAAAATAGCAGCCGATGCTACTGATTTCACAAAGTGTCGTTCTCGCGGGGCGAGGGCAAGCAAACCATGCTACCATTAGAGAAACAAGCATATTGCCTTAGCAATGCGCTACAAAACGGAGGAATACATGCCTAAGAATCTAACGTTCGAAGAAGTTCGTGCCATTGTAATGCACCATATCACCGTACGGAACTGGGACAAAACCAATTCATCGCGGGGTCTAGCCATTTCTTTGTCACTAGAAGCTAACGAGCTATTAGAGTACTTCCAGTGGCAGGATGAGCCATTTGGCAATGTAGCAGACATCACTAGCGAACTGGCTGACATCTTTATCTATGCCATACATTTTGCCGATCGCTACGGCATCGACATACCGACAGCCATCGCAGATAAAATCGCCGAGCAAGATAAAAAATATCCCCTGGAGTTATTTGAGATACAAGATGAGCAAGAACGCAGTAAAGCGCTCCTAGAGGCCAAAAGAAACTACAAAAAGGGAACCACATTGTAGGTTTGAGACGGTAGCAGCAACTCTGGCTTCAAACCGCATACGTTTATGCTATCATAGCTTATAGATACGATATAAATATTCTGGAGGCCGAAGAGGGTGAGTAAAATAGCTCATTATTTACAGGAACATTTGTTAGGTGAGGTAATGACCAGTGTCGATGCCCGTAAATACTTCGCCACCGATACCAGCATCTTTACGCTCGCTCCCAGCCTGGTTGTCTATCCACGCAACGAAAATGACGTCCGAAAAACTGCCCGCTTTACCTGGCAGCTGGCCGAGCGTGGCCGCGTAATTCCCATCACTGCCCGTGGTAGCGGCACCGACCAGAGTGGCGCCGCACTAGGCAGCGGCATTATGCTAGTGTTTCCGGCGCACATGAACCGCATCGTGGAGCTTGACCCAAAAAGCGGAGTGGTAGTGGTAGAACCAGGTCTAAACTATGGCCGTTTGCAGCAGACCCTGCACACCCACGAACGATTTTTGCCGCCCTATCCAGCTAGCTACGAATACTCTACGCTTGGCGGAGCCGTAGGCAATAATGCCAGCGGCGAAAAAACTATCAAATACGGCACTACACGCAGCTACGTAAAATCTTTGCGGGTCGTACTGGCAAATGGTGAAGTTATTGAAACGATGCGTCTGAGCAAGCGTGAGCTCAATAAAAAACTGGGCCTCAGCACCTTTGAGGGCGAAATCTACCGCGCGCTAGATGCCCTTTTGGACGAAAACCGTGAGAACCTGGAAAAACTGGAACTGGCCACCACCAAAAATGCCGCTGGCTACTTCCTTGGCGACATAAAACGGCAAGACGGCAGCTTTGACCTCACCCCGCTCTTCGTAGGCAGTCAAGGTACACTTGGTATCATTACCGAAATTACTATGGAAACTGAGGTCTATAATCCTACCAAAGAACTGTTCTTGGCAGAATTTGACAGTCTGGAAAAGGCAGAACAAGCAGTGCTAGCACTCCGCGACCTCTCCACACTGCCGAGCGCTATTGAACTGGTAGACGGACAACTGCTGGAACTCGTAGACCGCCTAAACCCTAATCAGCTCAAGGGGATAGTAAGCAAGCCGTTCGCCAAAGCAATACTACTGGTAGAGTTCGACGACGCCGACAGACTGCGCAAGAAACTCACTAAAAAGGCTGAGAAAATATTGCACGACCACGCGGTCAGCGTGCGCCACGAAATCGAGCCAGCCGCCCAAGACGAGCTCTGGAAAATCCGTCATGCCGCCGCTAGTGTTATGAGTCACAGCGAGGGGCGGCTCAAAGCAATCCCAGTGATTGAAGACGGTATTGTTCCGCCCGAAAAACTAGCAGAGTTTATAAACGGCATCTATAAAATATTTGCAGCCAACCAGCTACAAGTAGCAATCTGGGGACATGCCGGTGACGGCAACCTACACATGCAACCATTCCTAGACCTATCTCAAATAGGGGACCGCCAAAAAGCTTTCCGTTTGCTTGATGAATACACCAAGTTAACACTCTCCCTAGGGGGCTCTACCAGCGGTGAACACGGGGACGGCCGCTTACGCGCACCGTATTTGGCATCAGTTTATGGTCCTGAGGTATATACGATGTTCGAAAAGATAAAGCAAACGTTCGACCCATATGGCACCCTGAGCCCGGGCGTAAAAATTGGCGTAGTACTCGATGATATTAAGCCACTAGTAACCAATGACTACTCCCTCAACCATCTGTACGATCACATGCCCCGGTCGTAATAATTGAGATTCATTCTATAACTAATAAGACTCCTAGGTACCCCACGGAAATCAGCCAAAAGCGTAAAAGCCAAAGCGCAGACCGTTAAAGTCAGTGAGGTTTCTTGACAGAGATTAGTGCATCTATCAACATAGTCTTGAATGGGTCGGTTACAACCCCCATTCAAAGTCTCTGTACACGTCTCGTTAGGCCTGGGAATCTGCTTGCCATCTTTTAGTAAACAGACTCCCAGGCCTAAAATGGTTGAAAAACCGCCACCAAAAGGAGGCGGTACCTGATAGATTCTGGGAGGAAGGTCTGTCATGAGAAGACTCATGGCAATGCTAGCAGCAAGCGCACTTCTAGCGCTCAGCGGCGGCTGCGGAGGCTCAAGGACAGGTGAGCCCGTACACATAGACTCCAATGCTGGAGTCAACACGCCTCCGCCATCAGCGTCGTCAAGGAGCACGGCCCCCACCAAGCAGGCTCCGCAGCCTGCAGTCGCACCAACGGCACTGAACACTGCCACGATCCAAGCCCTCAGCAGTGAAGCCACCGAGGTTGAGCGACTCAACGACCAAGCCGTCGCACACGGAGGATCGCTTGGCGGTAAGGATGCCGACATCTGCAACTTCAACGCCAAGACCTACAATGACACCGTGTCGGAGCTCCACTTGACGGCCGCCCAGCTAGAGGCCGTAGAGATCATAGGCCCTAAAGGCCCTACGTCCCTACCACAGCCGCCGCTCATCTGCGATGCATCGAGATAGTGTCTCAGGTCAGTTGACCTCCTAATAGAAAGAAGAGACGAGAGACTTATAGGCCGCAACCGTCATGTTCGTGACGCACGTTGGCCGGCGTGAGGGCGAGAAAACAAGGAGTCCGCAGGCAATCCGGCCTGTTGAGAACCCTTTCTCGCCCTCACGTTTGTACTGCCTTTAGTTAATGTCTAAGTTTCCTAGATGTCGCCAAAGAAAAAGACCTACATATGTAGGTCTTTTTCTTTGGTGGGCGCTGAGGGGCTCGAACCCCCGACCCCCTCGGTGTAAACGAGGTGCTCTAGCCAACTGAGCTAAGCGCCCGACACAGTAATGGGACAACCATTCTGGTTTTCTCATCGCGCGGCGTCGCGGAATGAATCCGCCAACTCCGGCTGCTCTTTCCTGGGCGGCAGGAAACGTATCTTGGTGCGGACGAGAGGACTTGAACCTCCACCCCGTTAAGGACTACCACCTCAAAGTAGCGCGTCTACCAATTCCGCCACGTCCGCGTGACTTTCTTCTTTGTAAAAAAGCAAGTAACCCCGCTATCATATCTGTTTTGCTACAAAATTTCAAGGGGTTGCTAATTGCGTATTCCGCGACAGCTCAATCTGTTAGCGCGTTGCGTATGAGCCACAACTCTGCTATAAATAGTACAAATGGCTAAAATCGTTCCCACCAAACCGTTGTTAGTGTTGCTCTACGGCTTTCCAGGCAGCGGTAAAACGTTTTTCGCGCGACAGCTCTGCGAGTTAATTACGGCAGTCCACGTGCAGGGCGACCGTATGCGTTCTGAATTATTTGAGACTCCCTCATATAGCAAACAGGAAAGCCATGTGGTCACCAGTCTTATGAACTACATGACCAGCGAATTTTTAAGTGCTGGTGTCAGCGTTATTTACGATACCAATGCCTTGCGCGTAAGCCAGCGACGAGCTCTCCGCAATATGGCCGCCAAGGCAGGCGTAGAAACAGTGCTAGTCTGGCTGCAAATTGACCCGGAGAGTGCTTACACACGTGCCGCCAAGCGTGATCGCCGCAAGGTTGATGATCGTTATGCACAGCAGCTCGATAGAGCAACATTTGAAACGCTCAATGCCGGTATGCAAAACCCCGACACTACCGAGCGCTACCAAGTTGTAAGTGGCAAGCACGTTTTTGGAACACAAAAGAATGCCATATTGCGCCACCTACTCGACCGCAAGCTTATTACGCTTGATCCTAATGCCCAGCATATCAGCAAACCCGGACTAGTTAACCTTATCCCAAACCCTAGCGCCGGTCGCGTTGACCTCTCCCGCCGGAATATAAGCATCCGTTAAACCCTCCTAAGGTATGTCACAAAAAATCATCGAACTGGCCGGTATCGGTCCAGTAATACTTATAAAACGCGCCCAGAGCCGCAGCATCCGCTTAAGCGTCACCATACGCGGCGTTCAAGTGAGCATGCCCAAATGGACACCGTTTGGGGCCGGAGAAGCATTTGCTGCCAAAAACCTCATCTGGATCCAACAAGAGCTCGCCAAGATATCTATGCCCCTCATCGAAAGCGGACAGCGCATTGGCAAGCTACATTGCGTACGATTTGAACAAGTGCTGAGTGGACAATCCGTAGCCGGTCGCGTTACCGGCACTGAAATTGTTGTCCGGTTGCATACCGGCGAAGCAAGCACCGATCCGGATGTACAAAAACGCGCTCAAGCCGCAGCCCTTCGAGCACTCAAGCGTGAAGCCGAGCGTTTGTTGCCTGCCCGAGTACAGAATCTGGCGACAGCCCACCACCAAGACTACAAAAACATTACCGTCAAACAGCTAAAACGGCGATGGGGCAGTTGCGACAGCCACAAAGCACTTACATTCAATATCTTTCTTATGGAGCTTCCTTGGGAACAGATAGATTACGTTATTATGCACGAGCTAGCTCATACCATAGAAATGAACCATGGCCCCGCTTTTTGGCGCGTGCTCACCAGTATGGAGCCACGGGCACGTATCCTTAGCAAACAGTTACGCAGCCACCAGCCAGCTATTGGGACATGGAATACGAAACCTGAGCCAGAATCAAGCTCAGCCGACTAAGCCTTAGCACATGTACGCCGAATCACGCTTATGGCATAATAGGGTATAGATGCCCGCAAAACACATACTTCATAAGACCAACCCGGTTGAGCCAATTACTGCCGCCTTGGAACATCAACGGCTTACCAGCCTCATTAGCAGTATGGCTGACGGCGTTATCGCGGTTGATGACCACATGAAAGTGGTGCTGTATAACGGCGCCGCGCTTAACCTTCTTGACGTCAACGGCAGTATAACCGGACATCCGCTTAGGCATACACTACGGCTATTTGACGAAAATCGCCAACCCATCGATGTCCATAAGCTCGTAGAAGACACTAGGATCCCCACCTCCTGCCGCGATTATTTGCTGCATTATAGCGACGGCAGCATGGTTAATGTCTATCTTTCAATCGCTCCAGTCCGACTTGGCTACGGCAGCGAGGGAGACCGCGGCTACGTGCTGCTGCTTCGCGACATCACCCACGAGAAAAGCCTGGAAGAAGAGCGGGATGAGTTCATTAGCGTTGTTAGCCATGAGCTGCGCACACCAATCGCCATCACTGAGGGCAATATCAGCAACGCCCAGTTTATCGCCGACAAGTCGGGTGATATTACCGAAATCAGGCAAGCCCTCAAGGCCGCCCACGAACAAGTGCTGTTTTTATCGGGCCTGGTTAATGATCTATCGACACTGTCACGTGCCGAACGCAATGCGCTAGAAGTAAATATTGAACCAATCAATACGCATAAGCTCATAGAAGAGCTGGTGCGCGACTACACCAAGCAGGCCGAAGCAAAAGGCCTAAAACTCAAAGCAGATATCGACCCGCATCTAGAGACACTGCAAACCAGCCGACTCTACAGCCACGAAATTTTGCAGAATTTTATTACTAACGCCATTAAATATACCGAGAAGGGTAGCGTTACCATTGGCGCCACGCAAGTACCCAAAGGCGTAACATTTACGGTGACCGATACGGGTATTGGCATTAGTAAAAGCGACCAAGAGAAGGTGTTTGACAAGTTTTTCCGCAGCGAAGATTATCGTACCCGCCAAAACAGCGGCACCGGCCTGGGACTATATGTGACCATGAAGCTCGCGCGCCTGATTCACGCCGAGATTAGTCTAGAGAGTGAGCTGAACCACGGCTCTACATTTAGTATTTTTATCCCTGATTTGCAGTAGGTAATTCTATTTTGAACGCCAGGTAGAAATCGGCGGCAAATCCCAATCAGACCCTAGCGTAATACCCATCACAGGAATACATACATTCCGTCCCTTCCAGTACACATTTCCAAATTCATACTTCCAAAGCGAGATATGGAGCATCAATAAATCAACAGCAAACGCCACAGGTACTAGCAGCCAGCCATACCAGGCCTTCGTCAACCGGGCACCAACCGCGATCAAGCAGTAGGTAAAACTAAGGCAAGCTGCGCAAAACAACCAAGCAGCTACGTAGAACAGCGGATGCGGCAGATAGACCGCAAACATCAGCCCAATGAATGGCCCTAATAACAAAAGGAGCTCAAAACAAACCGCTACACCTACGAGTTCAAGTCGGCGATGTAGCTGAGGGTAGCGCATACGTACCGACGTGTCGTATTGTTCGGTCGCCAATTTATTGCTGTAGAGCCCCAACGTTTCGTCGCTTCGCACAAAACTGTAACCATCCGTCACTACCGCCCGGCGGGCTAGCGGTGCCTCGGGGTTAACCGAACGGCTAATGGCCGCAAACCCGCCCGCCCGCTCCAGGCTGTTGCGGCGGATAAGCCAGCAAGTACTTAACACTGGCGGCCGCTTAAATAGTCGGCGCGGCAAAGACATCTCCCAGTAGTAGCGTGTAGCTTGCAGCAGAGAGCTGCCGCGGCCAGCAGTAGCAGCCCGCAGCGGCATGACACTAAGCATATCTTTTCCTCGGCTTTCCAGCAGCGTTACCAACTGCCGGATGGTGTGCGGAGCAACCATCGTATCAACACCGCAAAATACTAACACTTCGCCGCTCGCCTCGTGAACCAGCTGTTCGTATGCGTAATTTTTAGCCAGCCAACGCATTTCATCAGGTGCCTCGCCTTGCACAAATCGTACGCCAGCGTGTGCAAAGGTGCGGACTATCTCTGGTACCTGCCGCGTAGCCGAACAATCATCAAGTATTAAAATTTCAAGTTTAGGATAATCACTTGCCACCAAGACCTCCAGGCAGCGCGTGAGGTCATCGGTTTCGTTACGCGCCGGCACCAGTACACTCACCGAAGGCAGCTCCTTATCTGAAAAAATGGCAGCTGCAGCAGGCACAGCCGCATGGCGCCATGTACGCAAGCTAGCCCGTAAGAGTATCCCGGCGCATAGCATCTGCAAGACAACTAGTGCATTAAACAACGCATCGCCAAAAGCATATCGGCTAGTTAGCCCTGCAATCCCTACTACTAGAATTTCACTCATTATTAGCCAAGTAAAAGCTCGCGAGCTTACACTACGCAGCTGCTGAGCAGGTAAGCGTCCATACTGCAAACGTAGTAAATTTATTATGCGATAACTAATTATCGGCAGCGTCCAAATCCACACTTGCCAATCTAGAGCGCAAAGCCCCAGCGTGGCAATGGTGAGTACTGCTATCAGTAAGGCCACAGCTCCGCGCCGCAGCCGCCTATGAGCGGTCGATACCCCTGCACAGAGCAGCCCCTCAAGCACCGTCTCAAGAATGAGCAGGCCAATAAACCAATGCATAGGCTGTACTATAGCAGGCTCATAAGGGCAACGCCACGCGGGGACAGAGGCTGGGCCGTAACGCTTGACCGAACACTGCGCATAAGCTATGCTTGACATGTATGGCCTACAAATATTGTAGGCTTTTTAATTAGGCGCTGAGACAGAGAGGTAAACACACGGTGGCACGAAACGTTACGCCAAATAACACGAGCGATGACAATACTACGCTAGTAGGGGTATTTTTTAAGGGCTTCTTTTTGCCATTACGCCTGATTGGCAGAGGCCTGGCTTGGCTTAGTCATCGGCCGCCGTTCAAGCAACTTGGGCATGGTTTGCGCTGGTTTTTCCGTTTAAAGCCCGTGCGATTTATTGGGCGTATGCTCGGCTTTACCTTTGTGCGGGGCAGTTGGCGTGAGCTCAAGCTGGTTACCTGGCCGACCAGGCGCGAAGGTCGCCGCCTAACCACTGCCGTTATTCTGTTCTCCGTTGTCTTTGGCGCCGTTATCGCCGTAGTAGATTACGGCCTCGACAAACTATTTAAGCAGCTTTTACTGAAATAAGGAGTTTTAAAAAGTTATGACTAACAAGCGCTACGACGCCAGCAAACAGTGGTACGCCATCCACACTTACAGTGGCTACGAAGAAAAAGTTGCCGAGAGCATCCGCCAGCGTGCCGAATCACTGGACATGAAAGATAAGATCTTCCAGGTTTTAGTACCAAAAGAAAAGCAGATCGAAATCAAGAACGGCAAACGCCGTGTCGTTGAAAAGCGCATCTTCCAGGGCTATGTACTTGTACAGATGAAGATGAGCGAAGATGCTTGGTATATTGTGCGCAACACTCCAAGTGTTACCGGGTTTGTAGGCAGCGGCACCGAGCCAACGCCCGTAGATCCCGAAGAAATCGAGAAGATCCAGAAGCGTATGGGCTTAGAGCAGCCAAAGCACAAGATTGATTACAGTATCGGCGAGGTCGTAAACATCACCGACGGTCCATTCAAGGGCTTTGATGGCTCCATTAATGAAATTGACTCTCAAAAGGGTAAGCTGAAGGTCCTCGTAAACATGTTTGGTCGCGAAACACCGGTTGAGCTGGACAGCCTCCAGGTCAAGCGCGTCTAAACATCCTAGCCGAGCGCTTATTGCCATGTTGGAAGCGTTTTTTGATAAATCTCACTGTGCATTCGAACGGCTCGATGGAAAGTCTGCCGGGGAAACCGCTAAGTGTAGTTTAGTTAACTGTGTAGTAGCTGCAATGGTAGCCGAAGGTGGTTTTACGGAACTACAGCCATCGCCCGATGAATCAGATCAGGCGAATTGTGAACTGTGGCCCAACTTTGACGCTATGTATGTATCTTATGGGGCTCCTACTGAATTGCCGGCATCTAAACCAGAGGAGCGTATTGCTTAACACTTGCCGCTAGTCGCCGTTAGCAGTATACTTGCTACGCCTAAGCTGGGTCGGCGCATCTGCAAGACCCACTAACCTTTCGGAGGACGAAGATGTCTTACTTCGCTTCCTTGCAACAGCAGCGGTCGGTAGAGATGCCCGAACAGGCCCCACTGTGGGAATACCTGGTTGACTCTGACAGTGTGGTACTTCCTGAACACGTATCAGAACTGCGCCATATGGTAATCGACATACTGGGCACTAAAGCAGTATCAGAGTGTGTTGGGTATCCTATAGCTAAAAACCACCTCAGCAACATCAAGCTAGCTATCAGCGAAGTAATCACCAATGCTATTCGGCCGGATGTCATACCGCCTAGACATTTGACGGGGATCCGTGTCTGGGCTGAGCCATATTTCGTTAGAGTTAGCGTCGGCGATGATGTAAGAAGTATCGCCAGCGATGATAGACGTGAACAAACATTAATTCTAGAGCCTGACCCCGAGGGGAATGCCCCTGAGCTGTATGACCATGCATTCAGCATGAGTATCTTTTCGGCACTTGCCGAAGCAGGACTTGGTGGTAGCGTAGTTGAAACATATGCAGACCTAAGCTTTAGCAGTATAGACGACGCAGACGATCCGAACCCACAAGATGGGATTCGTAAAGAACGAAAAGTCATTCACCTTGGTTTTCGACTAACCCAAGACATGTTAGATATGGCAGCCTGAGGTGAGCAAAACAGAGGTGGACATCTTGTATATCAAGAGGTATAATGTCTCGGTTACGCACTACTTAAAGGTAGGAGAACTAGTAGCTACGCTTCAGTCTGTAGCAAAAATGTTCGTAATAAGGAGAAAATCCAATGGCAAAAGCCGTTAAAGCAAATCTAAAAATGAAGATCAAAGCCGGTCAGGCTAGCGCTGCACCTCCAGTAGGTAGCACCCTCGGTCAGTATGGTGTGAACATGATGGACTTCATCAACCCGTTCAACGACCAGACTCGTGACATGATGGGCAAGACCGTTACCGCTCACATTACCATCTACGACGACCGCAGCATGGACTTCCGTGTGGTTGCCGAGCCGACCGACGACCGCATCCGCGCCGCTCTTGGCATCCAAAAGGGAAGTGGCAGACCAAACAGCGAAAAGATCAGCAAGAAACTGACCCAGGCTCAACTGCAGCAGATCGCCGAAGAAAAAGCCAAGGACATGAATGCTGATGATATCGAATCCATCAAGAAGATGGTTGCTGGCACTGCACGCTCTATGGGCGTCGAAGTCGAAGGTTAAAGAAACCCTTTTTAGTTAATTAAGTTTTGTGGGAGGCCAATCGGCCGCCTGTACCACGAAGGAGATAAGAGTTATGGCAAAAGCCGAAAACAACGAAGTTCCTGCAGAGGAAATTATAGAAACACCAGTCGCTGAAGTAGCAGAAGCAAAGGCTGAAAAGGCCACCGCTAAGGCTGGTAAGCGTAGCGCCAAAGGCATCGCCGAAGCCGAAGCTAAGGCTGAAAAGGTAGAGCACCAGGAGCACCGCACCGAGGAAGAAGCTGCCACCGAAAAGCCAAAGCAGCCCGTAAAGCCAACCCGCTCACGCCTGGAACGCCGCAGCAAAGGCTACCAGAGGAGTGCCGAAGCTATCGAAAAGGGCAAAGTATACACTCTAAAAGAAGCCTTGGAGCTGGCTACCAAAACCAGCAGTGTCAAGTTTGACGCCAGCGTAGAGCTGCACGTAAACCTCGGCGTTGACCCACGCCAAGCCGACCAGAACATCCGCGCCAGCCTCGTACTGCCACAGGGCACCGGTAAGACTGTACGTGTTGCCGTCTTTGCCGATGACGCAGTTGAGGGTGCAGATCTAAGCGGCGTGGAAGCAATTGCTAAAGAGCTTGAAAAGGGCACGATTAGCTTTGACGTCCTGATCGCCACGCCAGCAAACATGGCTAAACTTGGTAAGTATGCCCGTTTGCTTGGTCCACGCGGTCTGATGCCCAACCCCAAGAGCGGCACCGTTACTACTGACGTTGCCAAAGCTGTTGCCGAGGCAAAAGCCGGCCGTGTTGAATACCGCGTAGACAGCACTGGCATCATCCACCTGGCTGTTGGCAAAGTAAGCTTTGGTGCCGAGCGCCTGCTCGAAAACGCACAAGCCGTTATGAGCTCTATTCGCAGTGCTAAGCCTGCAAGCGTTAAGGGTAACTACGTGAAGGCCGTTCATGTGACCACCACTATGGGACCGAGCGTTACTGTTTCTACGAACGAATAATCTTTACAGAATATGGGCCTAAATGCCACCCGGACTTCCGGGTGGCATTTGATTTTAATGAGTTTTTAATGGTTTCTTAACTCTCATAGCTCGCCCGAGTGCCGTCATAATTCGTGCAAAATTAGCCGGACTGCCAGTGTAGGCTACGTAGCGGTTTTCCCAGTCGGGATGATATTTCGCTTTAAACCGCCGAAGACCTTCAAAGCTAAAAAGCCTGCCGCTGCTGACATATACAAATCGCAAAGCAGTATCAATGATGCCAGCTGCCTCGGAGTCAGTATCAAGACCGCTAAGCGGAGCCAGGCCTAGGTTCAGTTTTCTATACCCCGCTTCCTGCAAGATCCGAATTAGCCCAAGCAGCAGAAAATCATTGCAGTTTCCGGGTGCATCAGTCCGGCAGCGCAACATATCGTAATTGGCTGTACCCGGCTCAAATGTCGGCACTAGATTGATAAAGCCATACAGCTCACCATTCGCATCGCGCACTACCGCGATCCGGCACTGCTGCATATATTCCGTTGTGTGGTAGCCCATCGCCAGGCCTCGCTCCGCACGGCCAGGACGTTCCAGCCAATCATCAGATATTGCCCTTAACGAGGCAAGCAACTCTGCGTTATGTGGCGGCTGTAATAATTCAACCGTAAAGTCTTGCTTGCCAAAGCGGTTGCGAATCTGCCGGAAATATTTATCATTTGCGTGAGCCGCAAAAGCTTCCAGGTCGACAACAGCTTCCTCGCCCAGCTTCTGTATGTGAAAGCCAAGTTTCTCGTAGAGACCCCGATACCTGTCACTGCCATGAATAAACGCCGGACGCCAATCATTGACAAAACACAGTTCCTGAAACGACGTAACAAGCGCTCGAAAACGCTTTGGGTTGCCAAAAGGGTCACCGATTACTAGTGCCACGCCTCTTGTAACATGATAAGCCAGTCCCGCCTCGCCAGTTTTATCAAAATAATACAGCTTATCGTGCGGCCAAAGCTTAAAGAAGTCATCAATATCACTGGGATAGGCTTGCAGCAACTCCTCTGCTTTTTGGCGCTGCAAACCCTGGTGTACAAAGCGCATACGAATCGGATCAAAAAACGAAATAACTACATATGCCAGCGAAGTCACACTAACGACCGATAAAGAGTCCATAAACAATCGTGCCCGCCGGGTATGCGCGACCGGGTGGTCGGTTGTCAGGCTAACTTGATCGATTGTTTGATGAATAGCAGTTGGTAGCGTTATTTCGCGTCGAAAATCCCCGTGGTCCAGCAGCAGAAAACCGCTCACACCATATACTAATGCCACGCAAAGACCAACGATACTCACTGTGAGTGCCCGCCGAAACGCACGTATATCGCTACGCACCTGGAAAGCGTCTTGAGTGAGCACCAGCAGCACCACGATTAACAGCGGCAAAATCAGACCAATAATCCGTGACAGGCCATCCCGATCGGGCGTTGCCAACAAACGGGCAACTGCAAATCCAAATGACACGCCAAAGAGCAACAATGTCGCCAGCCAGGCGTTATATTTTCGCCTGAGCAATAGCGTGCCCAGATAGATAAAGCCCATGCCTATCACCTGAGGAATGCCGGCCAGCAGAACATTAATGTAGTGTCCAGGATGAGCGTGAAGCTGCCGAACCAGCGCATTAGTAATAAGCACTAGTCCGTAACCTAAAACGATATAGGCCACTAAACGTGTAAGCACGAGCGTTGACCGGCTTTGCTGCATTATGCTTATTGTAGCGCATGCCTACCTCAATGGGGTTGTAAAATTTGCTAGCGCTCTTGCACTAACCCAAACCATAACCGTACAATGATGGGTAATTAGGCGGGTGGGCGCTGAAATATAACGGAGGGTAACAAGCGCCGGATATGAGTGTGCTCAGCAATATACAGATACGGGATTTTATAGACAGTGGCCACATTGTGTGCCACCCGTTTACGCCTAAGCATGTGGCACACGCCAGCCTCGACGTTACACTTGGCTACTATTATTACCGCATTGAACCAGCCAATGAACGCACCATCTATAACCCGTTTGACCGCGAAGATGTCGAGCGCTATTTCGATGGACCCTACAAAGCTACGCCCCATGCCGAATGGTGCGCACTGAATGGTTTTAAGCCCATTGTCGGTATCCCCGATAATCACCCGGTAATCGCCCTTAAACCCGGCGAACGCATTCTAGCCCATACTCATGAGTTTTTCGGTATTGTGCCGCCAGGTGCTTGCGAAATTCGCAGCCGCTCCAGCTGGGGACGAAATGGCGTTGCCGTATGTTTTGATGCCGGCTGGATCGACCCGGGCTACATCAACCGCCTAACGCTTGAGATCTATAATCTGAATAACCGCGAAACGGTAGTCCTGCCTGTTGGCGAGCGTATCGCTCAAATCATCTTCCATGAGACCGGCCCAGTAGAAGGCAACTACGGTTCCGGGCGAGATAGCGGCTTTAGCGGTAAGTACCAGAGCGGCACCAACCTGGAAACGCTGGTGCGAACTTGGTCACCGAGCCTTATGCTGCCGCAGGCTTGGAAGGATCAACGCAGTTTACCGCAAAAGATTGAGGGTATGAGCTATGAATAGGGGCAAATATATCGTTATTGAAGGTGCCGAAGGTGTTGGCAAGACTACTATGGTTCGGCTCATTGCCGAACAGCTGCAGGCCGCACAAATACCGGCCAAGATTATGCGCGAGCCAGACAGCCAGAATGACCTAACCGCACGTGCCATACGCCGCCTTACACAAGACCCGCTCTATCCTATGAACACCCGCACGGAAGTACTTTTATATAATGCCGCCCGTTCGCAATCTCTGGAAGTTATTCGGCAGATGGTTGAAAACGGCGTTACCTGCTTAGTAGACCGCAGCTACCTTACTACGCTTGCTATCCAGTATTACGGCCGTGGCGATATTACTGACTACGACAAGATCAACGAAATAATCAATTTCGCTGTCGGTGATATGCAGCCCGATCTCATGATCGTCTTGGACGCGCCGGTGCCAATTTTGCGCGAGCGCGTCAAAGACCGCTATAACGGTGAACGTTTCGACAACCTAGACGAATCATTCTTGGAGCGCGTCCGTGCCGGCTATCTGTGGGAGGCGCAACAACGCAACCTGCCGATCATTTATGCCAATGAAGATATTGACAGTGTATTTAAGCGTGTCTGGCAACAAGTTACCAGCACCCTAGCGCTTCGGACAGCGGCCGCAGGCACTACCAAGACCCAGTCGGTTGCCGAAGTATTAGCCGCCGCTCCGCCCACTAGAGTTACCGCTGCAGAACCACCCGTAGCCCAAGCAATGCCAGCCAAGCTACAGGCACCAATCACCGAAACTACCAGCAATAAGCCAAAGTCCGAGACATCAAAAGCTACACCAGAAAACGATGCCACTTCGTGGACGGAAAAGCACCAAAATGGCTCCATAAACATCACACCGGCAGGCGAAACAGAACTTGCCAGGTTCGTTACCAATACCACAGGTGATGTATATGGTTTTACCGATAAGATTTCTCCTGTCACTATAGCTGCAGCTATGGCACGCCTCAGCCGTCGTGGCGACGATATGCGTGTAACACTACTAGATGAGTTCATTGGCAAAGTCGATAAAGATTCCCAGCTTCTCCACCGTGTCATCACCGCGTTTGGCGACGACTCCGTGCAGCAACTTACTGGTCAATATATTGTCGTTGAAAACGCCAGCAACTTACTTACTAAAAAGTTAGAGTGGGGCAGGCTAGCCGCCTACCTGGAACAGTCAACCCGGTATATTTATTTCGACCAAAAAGATGGCGATGGCCATTATCGGTTTTACATACCCGAAAACCTTCGAGGCAAACTTCGCAGCCAGTATATCCGAACCATGAACCGGATTTTCGATATCTACTCAAAGCTAGTGGCCGACCTGACGCAATACGTACGAAGCACCTCCAACATACCAAAAGCCGAACAAGACGCCGCTTGGCGTAGCGCCACTAAAGCGCAAGCTTGTGATGCCATTCGGTCGCTATTGCCGGTAGCCACTAAATCTACCGTGGGTATTTACGCTTCTGGACAAGCCCTGGAAAGCCTGATTATGCACCTGCTTAGCGACGAGCTGTCAGAAGCCCACACCATCGGCCAGCAGATCCTAAATGAAGCCCGCAAGGTTGCACCCGTGTTCTTAGAGCGAGCCGACAAACCTGACCGCGGCGGCGCTACAGTTGCGTACCGCGCCAACACCTACCAGGCCGTCAAGAAGCTGGCAGGCGAGCTATTGCCAGCAAACCATACACCCGAAACAGCGCCAGTAACACTCACGGAGTACACGCCACACAACGAGCTCGATATTGTAGCCGATATGCTATACGAACACAGCGACCTGCCCCTGCAAACACTCCGCAACGAAGTTGCTACATGGCCATATCAGCGCAAGCTTGATGTCTTTGCTGCTTACATGGGCGAGCGTTTAAACCGCCGCCACCGCCCTGGCCGCGCACTCGAAAAGATCCACTACAGCTTCGATCTGGTGTGCGATTACGGTATCTTCCGCGATTTACAACGGCACCGCATGGTTGACGATCTGGAGTGGCAAGCACTGAGTCCACGCTACGGCTACGACATACCAAAGCTAGTTGAGGAAGCCGGCCTAACCGACTCCTTTGAGCAATGTTTTGATCTTAGCCTGGAGCTCTATAGCGCACTGCAAGCCGGCGATCATCATCTGGAAGCCCAATATGCCACCCTACTAGGCCATAAAATGCGCTGGAAACTCACCTATAACGCCCGTGAAGCCTTCCACTTCCATGAACTCCGTACCAGCCCGCAGGGTCATCCTGGCTACCGTAGATTAGTACTCGAAATGCATGACAAAGTTGCCGAAGTACACCCAATACTAGCCGAGGCCATGAAGTTCGTAAATCAGGGCGAAGACCCGGAACTTGCCCGTCTTGCCGCCGAGCGTTACACGCAGTACAAGCTTGAGCAGCTTGACAAGGACCAGCCAAACTAGTAGCATTAAATACGATGTTCAATCTAGTGAAGCAATTTATGATTATTCTCAGCCTGCAAGGGCTGTGCTTCACCACGGTTGAAGCCTCGCGAATATAACTCGCCTTAGCACAGTCCCAAAACCAAAAGTAGGCTTCAACCGCTGAAACCTGCCCTTTACGTGCTGGCGAGTACCGTATGATACATAAAGATAAGCAACGGTTTCGCTGGAGAGGCAAAGACCTGGCAGGCTACAAAGTAATTTAGGACAACTTTACCCAGCCTTGAGGATCATTGACAGTAGGCATTAGAAAGAAGTAAAATTTTGCTCAGTAAGCCGGGCATGCGCCCGGCTCTATTAATGAATAACAGCACACTATGAAACCATACACCGAAACAGCATTGCTTCAGGCCGCCCAAGACCTGATCGCCATACCATCCACCGCCGACAACCCCGATGAACTTAAAAATGCCTACAATTACGCCCTTGATATGGTGCGAAATTGCGGCAAAGCCATAACTGTTGAAGAGTTTGAAAACGGAGGTGAGCCCAGCTTCTTGGCCTACGCAAGCGGACCTCGTCCAGATAGCTTTCATATCATTTTAAATGGACACCTGGATGTAGTACCTGGCACACCCGAGCAATATCAGGCACATATTAAAGACGATAAGCTCTACGGCCGTGGCGCTTACGACATGAAAGCAGCAGCTGTCGTACTGACCGCTATGTTTTGCGAGTACGTTGATAAAGTCCCGTACCCACTAGCCTTGCAAATCGTTACCGATGAAGAGGCCAACGGTCACGATGGCACTAAATACCAGGTTCAGCAAGGTGTTCGTGGCGATTTTGTGATTTGCGGCGACTGCGGCCGGACCTCAGACGTCCACGAAATTGCCAATGAAGCAAAAGGTACATCCTTTGTAATTGTGGGCTTTGATGGTATTAGCAGCCACGGGGCCTACCCTTGGAACGCCGATAACCCCATTGGCAAAGCCACGAGCTTTGCGCAAAAACTACACGAGCTCTATCCCACCCCTCTCGAAGCAACAGGCGAAACCACTATTGCAATTACCGCCATTAATGCCGATAGTGGAGCCCTGACAAAGATACCTGATTTAGCAACAGTCAGTCTGGACGCTCGCTTTGTAGCTGGCGACCCGCACTTCCGTAACGAGGCCACCTTTGCGGCACTCATTAACTCCATCGACCCTGATGCTCGCATCATAAGATTCTATGATTTTTCGGCCCCCATATACACCAGTCCCGACAATCCGCTTTTGCTGAGTCTCAAGGCTTCAGCCGAGATGATTGAAGGCGCCGAGTTCAGTTTTGCGAGGCGTAACGGCACTAGTGATGGTCGCTTTTACGGTGCGGTAGGTAATCAGGCCTGCGAATTTGGCATTGCTGGCGAAAACCAGCACACCGAAGGCGAATACATTACGCTCCAGGCCTTCCGCAACTATATAGCTACCATGCGTGATTTCCTGGAAAAAACAATCGCTACCGAGCGGCCTACACGGGCACGCAGCGAAACTTTAGCAGTTGACGCACACACCTCTGTTTGATACACTTATCCAGTTACCAAAGACAGTGGCGAATGTATACGTAACATACATTTTAAGAATGCCACCGAGGCTAGCGAAATCTTTTTGTTTTTCGAGCACGTAAACAAGAGCTTTTGGTAACACCAAAAGCTCTTTTCTTTGTAACAAACCTGGCAGAGAAGGTCGATACTCTGTCTACAGAAAATTAAATTCCAAAGGAATTTACTAAATGGCACTAAGCAAAACTCAGAAGAACGACGTAGTATCAGAGGTATCTGATCTACTAAACACTTCTAAAATGACCGTTGTTGCCAAATACCAAGGCACAACCGTAAAAGCCCTGCAAAGTCTGCGCCGCGAAGCTCGTGCCAATGGCACAAAAGTAAAAGTCGTCAAGAACCGCCTCGTTATTAAGGCTGCTCAAACCAATGACACTTTGAAAGCTGCTGACCTTAGCGACCTGCAAGGCATGCTTCTGTACGCCTTTAACGCCGACGACGAAGTCGCACCAGCTCAGATCTTGAGCCAATTTGCCAAGAAGAACCCCACTCTGGAGTTCGTAGGCGCCCTCACCGGCGAAGGCAAATTCATTGGCGCTGACGACGTCAAAGCTCTGGCTAATCTGCCAAGCAAGAACGAGCTCATCGCCCAGGTCGTGGCTACATTACTATCACCAGTTAATGATGTCACTAACGCCCTTTCTGGCAACCTGCACGCTCTGCTTGACGGCGTAGAAGCAAAAGCAACTGCTTAAACTATAACCAAAGGAGATCAACCAGATGGCTGATGTAAAGAAACTGGCAGAAGAGCTAACCAAGCTAACTGTCCTCGAAGTAAACGAACTTAAGAACGTCCTGAAGGACGAGTACGGCATCGAGCCAGCTGCTGCAGCTGTCGCTGTTGCTGCCGCTCCTGCTGACGGCGCTGCTGCTGCCGACGAAGGCAAGAGCGAATACGACGTTATGCTGAAAGATGCAGGCGCTCAAAAGGTAGCCGTTATTAAGGCTGTTAAGGACCTGACCGGTCTTGGTCTTGGCGAAGCTAAGGCTCTCGTTGATGGCGCTCCAAAAGTCGTGCTTGAGCACGCCGCTAAGGATGACGCTGAAAGCGCAAAGAAGGCTCTTGAAGAGGCCGGCGCTACTGTTGAACTAGTTTAGTTCAATCGTCAAGCGCCTTCAGAACTGAAGGCGCTTGAAACTATCGAACTGGTCTAGTCTTACTAGTCCCCCACAAAACACCACCCATTTCGGGCGGTGTTTTTGGTACAATAGGCTGCACATGCACAGCCAGGATACAGACCCCCAGGTTATCAAAGAAGAAATAGATCTCGTTAGCCAGCAAACCAACTCACACACAATCGTCCTTAATGACAAGGGCTGGGATAGTCGCGTTTACTCCGTAAATAACGGCGAGTTCTTCTTTAAATTTCCTCGTTCAGAAAAGATCCGAAATCGATACACCCAGGAGATCGCCGCATTGGATATTGCGAAACGGCTCCATATTGTTCATGTCCCTGAAATACTATGGCACGACCCAAGCAACCACTTTTTCGGCTACCGAGGCGTACCCGGCGTTGTTCTTAACGACCATCTGCGCTCACTTTCAAAGCGAGAAAAGGTACAGGTTGGCGAATCCATTGGCCACTTTTTGACATTATTTCACACGCAAACATTTCCAGGGTTACGCGTTAAAACTATCGACGATGAGATCTCCCAGCTACATGAGTGGTACCAACCCGCCATACCAGTACTGCGGCAAGCTTATACCAAGGGTGAGTACAACAACCTTGACACATTAGTGCAAGAAACCTGGCCAGCACAAATGAAAGCCCTAGGCAGAGTAGCCGCTCTTTGCCATGGCGACCTGCATTTGGATAACATGCTGTTAACGCCAGACGGTGCACTCGGCATTATCGACTTCGGCGATGTAGCCGAATACGACCAATCCAAAGATTTCATCGATTTTGAGGATCCGGCAATTGAGGCAGCCGCACTTGCCGTATACGGCGACCATGAGCGCCTGCGTGAAAAAATTGCAGTGCGTAAGAAAGTTATACAAATTATTTCGCTTACGTATAATATTAAAAAGAAGCGCGCAGCATCAGTACAAAAATGGCTGGAGCTAATTCGTCAAAACCTTTAGCTACCGCAAGGCCTGGTTATCCACAGTTTTGCATAAAACCAAGCGGTACTTTTGACTTGCAAGGGCCGGTATGGTACGGTTAGGGTAAGGTGTGGAGTAAAAGTTAGAAAACGACTCAGGTGAGATAGAAACGAGAATAAAATTATGGCAGATGTACCAGAGAAACAAGTCAAACGGCTCCGGGCCCTTATTCAAGAGGCTGAGACAAATTTGGCAGCTGCTAACGAACTACTTATTAGCTTAGTTGGTGACGACGAAAAGGTGCAAGCTAAAGTCACCGACGATGTGCTGGGCAAGGTCATCGAGGGCGTATTTGACGGCCAGAACATGGTCGGCTCAGACGGCAAGACTTACCCGGTACCGGCCAACTACGCCAGCAAATCCAAGCTTGTTCAAGGTGATATTCTTAAGCTCACTATTGCCGACGACGGCGCTTTCCTCTACAAGCAAATCGGCCCAATTCCACGCAAACAAGTTGTGGGCACCCTCAAACTTGAAGGTGGACACTACTTTGTAAGCGTCGGTACCCGTGATTTCCGAATCCTGCTTGCCAGCGTTACTTACTTTAAAGCCAAGCCAGGCGACCAAGTCAGCGTCAACGTTCCAGAAGACGACAGTCAGGCCGAGTGGGCCGCACTCGAAGCCGCATTATAGTAGCTACAACGACGCCACGCTACAAACAGCCGTCCAAAAAGGGTAGCTGTTTTCTTGTGTAGCAATGTGAAGCAGTGAGCGTACTTTCTACAGCAGACTTAGACTGACAGACCAGGTATACTAAGAGGTAACCATGGGACAGGCACTCTACCGGAAATACCGGACTAAGACGTTTGCAGAAACGATTGGTCAGGAGCATATCACTACCGCCCTTCAAAACGCTATAAAACAGGGAAGGGTTAGCCACGCCTATCTTTTTAGCGGTCCGCGCGGAACAGGCAAGACTTCCATCGCTCGAATTTTAGCCCACGAGATTAACGGTCTACCCTATACCGACGAAGCCCATCTAGACATTATCGAGATTGATGCCGCCTCCAACCGGCGAATCGATGAGATCCGCGATATACGCGACCGTGTTGCTACTGCCCCAGCCAGCGCGAAATACAAAGTATATATCATTGATGAAGTTCACATGCTCACCAAAGAAGCCTTTAATGCGCTCCTTAAAACACTAGAGGAACCACCAGCCCATGTAGTGTTCATTCTAGCAACCACCGAAGCCCACAAGCTGCCCGACACAATTATCAGCCGCACCCAGCGCTTTACACTGCGCCCCGTACCCCTTGATAAAATTGCGCAGCATCTGCGCACTATTGCCGACAGCGAAAAGATCCAGATTGACGACGACGCCCTGACGCTCATCGCCGAACACGGCGAAGGCACGTTTCGTGACAGTATTAGCCTGCTTGACCAGGCCAGCGGCGCTAGCGGTCACATTACTCGCACTGATGTGGAGCACATACTGGGGTTAGCCCCTACGACACATATTAACCAGTTGGTCGGTGCCATAAACAGCGGCGAGAGCAACAACATTGTTAGCACCCTGATAGAGCTATACAACCTGGGATTTGAACCAGCTATGATTGCCCGGCAGCTGAGTACTCAGTTGCGCCAAGCGGTACTAGACGGTACTGCCGCCAACGCTCAAGCTAATCTTGTGTTACTTAAAAAACTGTTGGACGTGTCGGCCGCTCGTAGCCCTAAGCAGCTTCTGGAGCTTACACTGCTCCAATCAGCCCTACCCGCAGCTACACCAGTACAGCCTGCAGCAACTCCGGCACCGGCAAAACCAGCAGAACCTATAGCCGCCCCGGTTCCTGTCGTTTCAGCCCCTGTTAACGCGCCCGCAGAAACTTCACCCGTCGCAGCGAAACCACCCCATCTACCTACACCAGTCGAGTCGACATCAACTACAGAGCCACCAGCCCAGAAGGTGCCTAAAGAAACACCTGCAAAGCCAGAAGTGGCCGAATCCGAGCCCAGGGTACCGCAAGCAGCACCAGAAGCAACCGTAGACGTAACTGAGCTCTGGCGCCAAGTGCTGGATTCCATCAAGAAACAGTACAACACGCTATACGGCATTGCCCGTATGGCCCAGCCGAGCTTTGACGGCTCAAAGCTCACCCTAGCCTTCAAATTTGGTTTTCATCAAAAACGTATGAACGAAGTCAAGAATCGCCAGATTTTTGCTGATGCCGCCACCGAGCTCTATGGCAGCCCCGTAGAAATCGCCTGCATCGTTGTTGAAACAGAGGCGCCAGCCGCTACAGGACCTGACGTTGCCGCAATAAGTAATATCTTTGGCGGCGCCGAACTGTTACCATAGAACGACTAGAGGAAGTATAGGAAGATGGCTAATTCACGCAGCAACGAACAACCCCAAAACACCGACGCCGAGGCATCGCTACTGGGTGCCATACTCATTGATACCGATGCAATTGTCAAGATTGCCGATACTATCTCTACCGAAGATTTCTTTGACGCCCGCCACGCCCGCATTTATGAAGCGCTCCTAGCTCTGTATGAACGCCGCGCCTCCATCGACGTGCTTACCCTAGCTGACCAGCTAAAGGGAACCGGTTTTTTAGATATGGTTGGCGGCCCGGCTTACCTAACCGAACTCACCAACTACGTGCCAACTGCAGCGCACGTGGAGCAGTATGCCGATATTGTTGGCCAAAAAGCTATGCGCCGCCGTCTGATTGGTGTCAGTTCCGAAATCGCCGACCTTGGCCAAGACGAATCAAAACCACTCAAGGAGCTCATCGAGGAAGCCGAAACCCGACTATTTTCCATTAGCCAGCAGCACGTCAAACAAACGGTGGTGGGAATTGAGGAAATCCTGACCGCCAGTTTTGAACGCCTGGACGACCTCCACAAAGACAAGAAGAAAATCCGTGGAATTCCCACTGGTTACCGCGATATTGATGAAACATTAGCCGGCTTACAACGCTCGGATTTACTGATTCTTGCGGCCCGGCCTTCTATGGGAAAAACTGCGTTCGTACTAAACCTCGCGCATAACGTTGCAGTCGACGCCAAAGAACCGGTACTCATCTTCAGCCTAGAGATGAGTAAAGAACAGCTAGTTGACCGTCTGCTGTCCATGCAATCAGGGGTCGACGCTTGGGCACTCAGAACCGGCAATCTGACTGACAATGATTTTGAAAAACTGGCTAACGCTATGGGAGTTCTCGGTGAAGCACCAATTTATATTGATGATACACCGGGCATCACCGTGAGCGATCTCCGCACTAAAGCCCGTCGCGAAGCACACGTTCGCCCCCCTGGCTTAATCGTTGTCGATTACTTGCAGCTGATGAGTGGTGGTAGCCGATTTGCCGGCGACGGGAATCGTGTGCAGGAAATCTCAGAGATTTCTCGCGGTCTTAAGGGTGTAGCCCGCGAACTTAACGTACCGCTTATTGCACTTAGTCAACTTAGTCGTTCAGTCGAAAACCGCAGCCCACAAATCCCACAGCTAGCCGATCTCCGCGAATCCGGCTCTATCGAGCAGGACGCTGACATCGTGGCCTTCATTTACCGCGAGGATTACTACAATCCCGAAACCGACCGCAAAAACATCACCGACATCCTCATCAAGAAACACCGTAACGGCGCACTGCGCAACATCGAACTCTACTTCGACCGCGACAAGCAGAAATTCCGCTCGCTCGATACTAGCCATAGCGGCGACCCGTTTGGTGAATAGAGCTGCGGCAGATGCTGTATACTAGAATATAAAGCAGCTTATGGATACCGCAAAAAAACTCTTTTTTACGCATTGGCGTACGATATCAGTTGTACTTAGCTTAACGCTAGTTGCTTATCTGCTGTATTTCAACCGGTTGGGGACACTAGTGCCTGGTTATAGCACCCAGGAAGTTAGTACCTATCACCAGGCCAACAACTGGCACCATATTGCTTCTAACCCTATAAATGCGCCTTACGTTGCGTTTGTTTGGTTTTTTACCGCTTTGTTTCACCACCACATCCTTACCACCAGAGTAGTCGCGGCCGGTTTTGGTGTTGTTATGGCGTTTCTGTTTTATGCCATTATCCGCCAGTGGTATAGCTTCCGCATCGCCTTTCTTGGCACGCTGTTATTCGCTACCTCATCCGGTTTTCTACACTTTGCGCGAAACGGAACAGGGCAGGTGCTGCAAATGTTCGTGCTCGCTTTTATAGCATTTCTGGTGTGGTACCAGCACGAACACACTTATCATAAATTTGTCGGGTATGGACTAGCCGCTGTTCTGGCACTGCTCTGGTACGTGCCGGGCATGATATGGTATGAGTTATTTGGCTTGGTGGTATTACACCGTTACGCTCTTGAGCGCTGGCAAAACACACCCAAGAAGCACTTAGTTGGCTGGGCCATTACATTCCTGCTGGTACTAACGCCCCTTATAGCTACCGGCATAGGGAACACTCATATCCTACTTGAGGCTGTCGGTTTACCTGCTTCGTTTGGGACTGCCGCACATCCAATCCATAACCTTCGCTCTGCGATGCTATCGGCGAGTGCCCACGGCTTTGCGACACCTATGCTCTGGATCGGCCGGGCACCGCTTCTAACCGCTTCAGAGCTGATCTTAGGCGCACTAGGCGTCTACGGATATTTCTACCAGGAACGTACGCCGCGTGCAATTTTGCTGGGCGGCATGGTGATCTTAGGCGTCGTACTCACCAGCCTGGGCGGGGCAGTGGGACTAGCCAGCATTATTCCGCTTTTGTATTTGTTTGTTGTTCATGGTTTACGACAACTGCTCGGTGAGTGGCTCGCGGTCTTTCCACGCAACCCGATTGCCAAGTTTACCGGCCTTGGCATTATCTGCGTGATGCTCTTTTTCTCGATTTTATATCAAGTACGCGCCTACTTCGTGGCCTGGCCGCACACCACTGCTACTTTGCAGACCTACAATCAGCAGCCACCGCAGTAAATCTGCTACAATACTAGAAGATGGTTTATGCGAGTTTTGGGTGTAGCAGCCACAAGCGGCCAGCAGCTAAATAACGCTACCATAATGTTTAATGTAAGGGAGAGCTCTACATGTCTCGATTTGATCAAGCCAAGATGCTAATGCGCGTCAAGAAGATCCAAAAGGAACTACAAAAGCAGGTTATTACCGTAGAGCAGGGTGACGGCGCAGTACGCGTCGAGATTACCGGCGAACAAAAAATCAAGAAAGTGCATATCGATCCAAAGGCTGTTGATCTCAGCGACATCGGCCAATTGGAACGTTGGATTGAAGATGCTGTAAAAGACGCTATTCAACAAAGCCAAAAAATCGCCGCTGAAAAGATGCAGCCTATGGTGGGCGCTTTGGGTGATTTGGGCCTGTAGCCTAGACCAAATCCTAGAAGCCCATTAGCTCACGAGAGCTTAAGGCTCTCGTTGCACTCTCCATAGTTTAAGGACAAACCCTGAAGGTTTTTTCTACGCTTCACCAGGCCGCCCAGCCTGGCTTGCTACTTTTTCCGGTCTTCAGACCGAACATCCTACAAAAAACTCAAGCACTCCATATAAACATACGCATGCAAATACTACCCCCAGCCCTAACCAACCTAATAGAGGCCCTTGGCAATTTGCCGGGCGTCGGCCCACGTACGGCGGAGCGCTACGCGTACTTTTTAGTACGCCGCGAACCAGCTAAGGCCGAGCAGCTCGCCCACGCACTCACCAGCTTACATGCCGGCATCAAATACTGCCCCAAAACCTTTGCGCTGATCAGTAGCGACGACGACGTTTCACCACTCTACAGTGACCCACGGCGCGATAAAAAACTAGTGGCTGCTGTAGCCGAACCACTCGATATTGTAGCTCTCGAAAAAACCAATGGTTTTCACGGCACATACCACGTATTGGGTGGTCTGGTAAGTCCCATTGATGGTATCGGTCCAGAACAGCTACATATCCGCGAACTAGTCCAGCGTATTGACGATGACCAGGTCGAGGAAATCATCTTAGCTACCAACGCCAGCGTAGAAGGTGAGTCCACAGCACTTTACATTCAACAGCAAATTGGCAGCCGCAATGTTAAAATTACCCGTTTAGCTCGGGGCCTCCCCATTGGTGTCGACTTGGAATATGCCGATCAGATTACCCTCAGCCGAGCTTTGGAAGGCCGTCAAACGCTCTAGACGACAGGTGTTACCGAAGCCGTTTCGACAACTTTACTAAAACGCGGTACCGATTGGCCCGGGGCAGTCACTCGCTCAAACCAACTGGTTAATGGCCGAACAAAGGCAATCTCAGGTTGACCTACGGGCATATACACCACCGCGACTTCGATGGTCGCCTCCAGCAATACGATATCTTTGATGATGTATTCGCTACCCTGGTAATGACGCCAATGCGTTCCGGGTGTTACTTTTAGGCGAGCCGATGCTAGAGTGTCAATGAACTGGTCATAAGGTATTTTTTCCATATGTCCTAAGCTTAACAGAAGCTATTAGCTACTAAAACTGGTAAAATATCACAAGAATGCAAGAAACAATTCAAAAGTTTGTTGAACAAGCCCAGAAAATCCTCGTTGTCCAGGCCGATAATCCAGATGCCGATAGTCTGGGAAGCGCTCTGGCGCTCGAGCACGCCTTAGGTGGCCTTAGCAAAGATGTTTATATGTACTGCGGCGTCGATATCCCTACGTATTTACACTATATTGCCGGCTGGGACCGTGTATATAATGAGCTACCCAGTAGTTTTGATCTGTCTATAATTGTCGATGCCAATACCTATACGCTGTTCGGGCAGCTTGAAAAGAACGGCAAATGGGGCGTACTCAAAAGTAAGCCAGCCATGGTGCTTGATCATCATGGCTCAGTTGACAAACCACTGGATTTCGCTGCAGCGGCAATTATCGATGACACCGCTGCCTCAACGGGGGAAATTATTTTTCATCTTGCGAACAAGCTTAGCTGGCCAATAAATGTGGAAGCCGCTAAGCATATTATGAGTACTATCCTAGGCGACACACAGGGGCTTACTAACGATAAAACCACTGCCGATACCTTCAGGATCATGGCCGACTTAACCGACAAAGGTGTCAATCGTGCATTACTCGAAGACTTGCGCCGCGAATACAGCCGCATGCCCGAAAGTATTTTCCGCTACAAAGCGACATTGATCCAGCGTATGGAATTTGCCGCAGATGGCCGCATTGCCCACGTCGCTATCCCCCAGGACGAGATCAATGAGCACAGCCCGCTCTATAATCCAGCCGTTCTGGTGCAATTTGACTCACTACAGGTTACTAACGTGCAGCTTTCAGTAGTATTTAAAACGTATGATGATGGCAAGATTACCGGCAAGCTACGCTGCAACTATAACGCACCGATCGCCGACAAATTGGCCGAGCACTTTGGCGGCGGCGGCCACTCGCACAGCGCCGGGTTCAAAGTAACCAATGGCCGACCGTTCAATGAGATAAAGTCAGAGTGTCTGCGCTACGCTCAAGAACTTCTCGACCAACTTGAACAGGAATAATCCGCTATGAAAATCATCGACCTCTCCGTTCCGCTGAACGAAGCAACCCCCACCTATCCCGGTGATCCGCCAACCAAATTAGAGCCCGTGGCCAGTGTTAAAAAGGATGGATATGCCTTTACCTATCTGTCAGTTAACTCCCACACCGGTACCCACATAGATGCCCCGGCGCATATGCTACCTAACGGCGCTACGCTCGATAGCTACCCCATAGAGCAGTTCATTGGCAGGGGAGTCTACATTGACGTCACCGACCAAACATTCAGTTTAAACACCGTCAAAGAGAGCGATATTCAATCTGGTGACATCGTGTTATTTCACACTAGCATGGACCAGGCATACCACACGAGCGCCTATTACGACAGCTACCCGGCCATCGCACCGGACATCGCCCAGTACCTCGTGGAACGAAAGGTAAAAATGGTAGGCGTTGACATGTGCAGTGTTGACCATGAGCCGTTTGGAGTACACAAAACTTTGCTTGCAAACGATATTTTGATCATTGAGAATTTGCATAATCTGGGTCTGCTAGCCAGCAGCAGCTTTACGATTTATGCCCTACCTATGCCCATTGCTGCAGATGCTGCACCTGCGCGGGTCATAGCAGTTTTGCAGGAGATCGCATGAAGCTTTATAACACCTTAACACGCCAGATCGATGAGCTACACCCTCTCAATGCACCCGAGGTCACTGTGTACACCTGCGGCCCTACGGTGTACGACTATGCCCATATTGGCCACTGGTTCACGTACATTCGATGGGACATGCTCATTCGAACCCTACAGGCTAGCGGCCTTAGGCCCAAATGGGTCATGAACATTACCGATGTAGGACACCTGGTGAGTGACGCCGACGAAGGTGAAGATAAGCTAGAAAAAGGGGCACGCCGCGAGGGCAAGACTGCCTGGGAAGTTGCCGAGTTTTACGCCGCCGATTTCTTACGCGAAATGAGCGAGCTACACATTCAAACACCCAATTTCCTTACCAAAGCTACCGAACACATTCCTGAACAAATTGAGCTTATCCAAAAGCTAGAGGCTAAAGGCTACACCTATATCATCGACGACGGCGTATATTACGATACGGCAAAATTCCCAGCTTACGCCGATTTTGCCAAGCTAGACCTGGAAGAGCAACAAGCGGGTGCGCGGGTTGAATATAATCAGCAAAAACGTAATCCTACCGATTTCGCTCTCTGGAAGTTTAGCCCCAAAGACCAGCAACGTGATATGGAATGGGAAAGCCCTTGGGGAGTTGGCTTTCCAGGCTGGCATATTGAATGTTCAGCTATGAGCATGAAATACCTTGGTGAAACACTCGACATTCACACGGGCGGCATAGACCATATCCCGGTACACCACACCAATGAAATTGCCCAGTCTGAAGCTGTCACCGGTAAGCCATTCGCCAACATGTGGCTGCACAGCAACCATGTGCTAATTGAAGGCGAAAAGATCAGCAAGAGCTTAGGCAACGGCATTCGCTTGCACGATATTGAAGCCAAAGGCATTAGCCTGGATGCTTTCCGTTTGCACGTGCTAGAAAGCCACTACCGGTCCCAGAGCAAGTTTAGCTGGGAATCACTTTCTGCCGCTCAGAATCGCCTCATGGGCTATAAAATGGCAGCAGCGCAATTACACCAGGCTTACGCCGCTCAGGTGAACGAGCACGCTGATTTTAGCGCTAGCAAACAACAGATCCTAGAAGCGCTACAAAACGATTTGCGCACACCACTAGCCTTAGCCGCGCTCAGCACTGCCATGACCTGGCTTGAGGCTAAGGGCCTGCACCACAGCCAAACCGGGGAGCTACATGACTATCTGCAATTCATTGAGACCATACTTGGCATTGACCTGTCCGTCCCGGATATCTCAGATGAGCAAAAAACACTCATGCGTGACCGGCACGACGCCCGCCAAGCAAAAGACTGGGTAACGTCGGATCAACTGCGTGATCAATTAGCAGGGCAGGGCATTGGTCTGCACGATACCGCCAGCGGCACTACCTGGTATTTACTCTAGAAAAGATGTCCGTAGCTGAAACTATAAGCGGCGCTACTTCTATTTGAAGCCATTACATCCGCATCCGTTAATAAGGTTACGAGCCGAGAAGACTCAGTCTAAAATAGCTAGATTGCTTTCTCGGTTTCAACCGTCTTACGGCTGAGCAGTTTGCGGTCTTCTAAATAATCGAGCACCAGCACACGCACACAGCCCGCTACCGGTATGGCTACTAGCGCCCCTAGCAAACCGCCAAAGTTCGCGCCCATGATAACCGCCACAAATACTAGAAGCGCCGACATATTAGTGGCATTAGCCTGAATCCGCGGCTGTACTACATAATTCTCGATCTGTTGATACAAAATGTAATACGCCAAAATAATGATTGCTGCCGGGAGAGAGTGGAACAGCGCAACCGTAGTGACAATAAGTGCACCAATAGTGTGGCCCACCATCGGTATCAGTCCACAGATGAATATCACCACCATTAGCGCTAGCGGATTGGAGATGTGCAAGATAAACAGCATGGGCACGATGAGCACTGAAGCAATAGCCGCCAAGAACACCTGGCCGTTAACATAAGCTTTGATCACCCGATGCATATCATGAGCTAAGCGCTGCGTGCGAGCACTATGTCGTTCTGGAATCAGCTGTTCAAAAATGCGCCGCCAGCGTGGGCCCTCGGCCAACATCATTACGGTCAGCACAATAACCGTTAATGTAGAGAACAAGCTGCTACCAATCCGGGACAACGTTCCAACGGCAGAGCCCGTAAGGTCATCGGCCCGGCTGGAAAGCTGCGCCGAAAGCTTGTCGACCTGTTTCTGCAAATGATGATCCCGCACAAATTTACCGACACCGGATTTCTCGTCACGCACTTGGCTAACTAGCGTCGGCACCTGTTGCACGAATTTATTAGTCTGACGGACTAACGGTGGCACTATAACTGACAAAAAGGCTGCGAGTAATATCGCCACTATAGTAATAGACAAGCCAGTAGCTAAACCGCGGCTACCACGCCGCTTACCAGGCAAGTGCACTGCCAGCCATTGCACCGGAGCATCAAGCGCCAGGGCCAGAAATAGGGAAGCACCAATCAGCGTCAAGGTATGTGCGCTATGCCGGACTGCTGCAAAAAACACAATAGCCAAAATAGCAGCTGCAATAATACGTAAGATAGTCCGATTAGAAACAACTACTTCTACTTCGGGAACTTGTACGGGGTTAGAACGGGCCATAGCATTAGTATCTCACGACTGCCGCCGGCTTTGCAAAACTCGTGCGTACACTTGGAGCAACTGTTGGCCTACTTTGCCAATGTCAAAGTGCTCTACGTATTGCCGCTGCAACATTGCCGCCCGCTCTCGAGCAATAGGATTCGCCATGTACCAGGCTAGTTTCTCGGCAAACTGGCGAGTATCGGTGGGGTCAAACAGCTGATCAGGATACGGCTGCAGCACTGAGGCATAACCGGGATTATTGCCGCCAAGTACCACGCCACGGGCTGCCGCCATCGCCTCCAGGAGCACTATGCCGAAGCTTTCGCCGCCACTACTAGGATACACCGCGATGTCAGCCTGCGCCAAAAACGCCGCCTTATCCTCCTCGGCAACAAAGCCGGCCAGGGTTACTATGTCGCCCAGATGGTTTTCGACTATAAATTGCTCCAGCGCAGCCTTTAGTTCACCCTTACCGCCAATAATCACGCGGAATGTACCATCATAGAGCTCATGCTCACGCAGATAGGCAATGGCCCGTAGCAAGTGCATAGCCCCCTTGCGCTCCACCAGCCGGCCAAGCGAGACAATAGTCAGCTCTGGCGTATCATCATGCGCTAGAGCAAACTGTGCGATTCGTACCGGGTTTGGCACCACGGCAGCCTTATAACCATAAATGCCTTCGGCAAATCTCTGGGCTGGGGCAGTCACGGCCAGCATTTGATCAAAGCGCTTGCCAGAGCGAAGGTTTAACAATGCCAAACCCCGGTTTGCGGCTGTCACCAAAAATGAATACGGCAAAATATGGAAGGTGCCCACCACGCCCACAGAATCGGGTGCCGCCTTGAGCAGCCTACCAGCCATAAAGGGGCTATAGGGCACCTGCACATGCAAGATATCAAACTGCATCTCCTGTAAAAATTGCTTGAGCTTGCGGCGATCTGCCGGCAACGGCATCGACATACGATTGCCGTTAAAGCGCACTTGCAAATTCCGGCTCAAACTATGCAAATTCGGAATGTCCGTTCTAGCGGTTTGGCCCACCAGGTAATGTACTTCGTGACCCTGTTCGCTCAACCAAGCGCCAACTTGGAGTACGTACTGCTGCACCCCATCTGGAGTGTCGAGCGTATCATCCAGTACTAAACCTATCTTCATAGCCACATTAAGCCCCGCGCTTGGCTTTGCCGACAACGGTTTTATATACCGCCTCATAACGGTCAACTATCTTGGGATAATCAAACTGGCGCACATACTCTTTAGCCCATTTTTTCCAAAGCACCCGTAAATCCTCATCAAAAAGCAGCAGCTGCAAACGATGCGCGAATTGGGAAGTATCTTTAGGATTCACTAACGACAACTTGCCGAGCCCCTGCATCACGCTCGTATACCCTGGATTATCGCCAGCAATGGTTACCAGACCGCTGGCCATCGCCTCCAGGAGCACTATGCCGAAGCTTTCGCCATAAATTGCTGGCGCACAAAACAGATCAGCGGTGTGTAGTAGCTGCTTTTTGGTAGCCTCGTCGACATAACCTAAAAACTCAACATTCCTAAGACCCAATTCCTGCGCTTGGAGTTCCAGCTTTTCACGGTCAACGCCATCGCCAGCCAAAATCAATCGAACATCTGGCTCTCTGGCTTGCAACTCGGCAAAGGCACGAAGCAAGTACTTCACACCCTTGCGCCCCTCTAGGCGGCCCATGTATAAGACCGTTTTGGGACCTTTTGTAGGGACATTATTAGCAGCTGGTTTCTTAAAATGTTTGAGGTCGATGCCATTAGGGATAATTTCTACTGGCACGTTAGCTAGTGTTAATAGATATTCAGCAGCCGCTTCAGAAACGGCCGTAAAAGCATCAATATGGCGGAGCAGCGGCTTAGTATAGGGCGTGATGACCTTTGCCATAGTGCGACTGACCATAGTTTCCGGCAACTTGGCGTGAAAGGTTGCCACATTCATGGTGTTGCTGCGACTTAGAATCTGGCGACTCAGCACGGGCACCCATGGCTCGTGAAAATGCAGCACATCAAACTTTTCGTGCTCCAGCATAGTATCAATCTCATCTGTCAGCATACTGGCACTAAACTGTGCCGTGGTATTGAGTGGTGTTTTAAAATCTGCCGCAGAACCCAAAAATATAACCCGACGGCCATCATCCACATAAGACTCCCGGGGCTGCGGCGTAATAATTGCAACGTCGTGGCCGCGACGGACCAGCTCGGTTTGCATAGCTTTTACAATTTCCTGCACGCCTCCACCTTTGGCAATATTGTACGGGCAGACGAGTCCGATTTTCATAGATAAACCTTAGTATACCAAAATTTTACGGTCACTTGGCCAGCAAGACGCGGCGTACCTTCGGCGGAATCATTACCATGGACTCAGCCGCATCCGCGATAACGCTCGGTGCATGTCTCAGTGATTTGTTTTTAGCCACATGTACGTCTTCAAAAATAACGCGCAGATGCTGATCCACCATATGCTCGTTAAAATATTGGTCGACCGAGGCTGCAACGTGCCATAGCGGCAGTTTGATCTGTTTTTGGCAGTTATCTACGGTGAGCATATCATGCGTGGTATACATATGCGTGCGTACATCGTTGGCGTGCCACAGCACAATTTCCATATCCATCAGACGCTTACTGAGCTCCTCATCCGCGCCAGCAAACTTCTTTTTGGCGTTAAAGGTCTTGGCGTATGCCTTACGCAGTACATAAGGATTGAGCGCTGCGTAGCGGAATACAAAAGCTACCGGCCGAAAGGTTACAGCCTTAGACCCAAGGCGGTACAAGCGCATTCGCGGCGGCGTAAACACAAAATCGCTATGGTGCGAAAAGCCAACGGCGCTTACCAAAAATTCAACCTTTTTTGTTAGCTCCGGATAGCGCTGCAACATACGGGTCGTTACTAAGAAGCCATAGGAAAGACCAACCACAACGACACGCTTGCGTTTGTAACGCCACTTTACAAAGGTGGCCAAATAATCAGCCATATTATCTAGGCTTGGCGTTTTACCAATGCTATAGAGCGTTTCCATACCGCCAAACCCCGGTAAATCCGGCATAGTGACCGCCCCGAAACGGTTAAAACATTGCGCCAGTCCCCACCAACGCTCCAGCGTTGAGTGATGGCCATAGATCACCAGCACCTCACGGTTAGGGTGACTTTTAGGCGCCGGCATGTGCAGCATACGACCGTTCAGGCCATTGATATTGAGAGGCTGTATGTAATCAGCCGGATCGAGTGGTTTCTTTGCCATAAAATAAAGACTTATCAACTACTATACGGTACACGGGCCCGGCAGGGCAACTACTAGTCAGCCCGATATACTGATTGAGCTATTTCTGCGGAGCAAGTCAGGAGACTTTAGGGCGAAGTGCAACCGGACTTGACGATTGGTCGGCCCGGGTGAAAACGGTCTCCTGAATCACTACATAGAAATAGCTTCGCTAACCCTTATTTCAGGAAGGTTTGGCTGGTAAGCATCTTAACTGCCGTGTATTGGTTCATAAGCGCCGTCACCCGCTGCGTCTGTGCCGCCACCGTCGTATTATCCTGTGAGCCAGCCAGCGCACTAGCCGCTTGATCAAGCGGGTATAACATTAAATTGTGCCGGGCCAACAAATCTTCGGCTGCCTTTTGCTGCGCGGTCCATTCGTAGTGCATGTAGGTTGGCATAAATCCAAGACTAGTGACTGTTTTAGTCTTTACGTCGATATCCATGACCGCAATACCGCCAATTAAGCCGTTTACATCTTCCTGGGTACTCAATAGATTGCCAAGCGAGAACCACACCACCGTCGTGCCGCCGCCAGCTCTAGGCAAGCGTTTAGCCGTTTGCAGCCAGTGCGGTCCAGTCCCCACCACAATGTTCACGCCTTGGCTCGCAAAATACTGCGCAGTTTGATCCTGCCAACTATCTTCGTCAGAGCGATTTTCGTCGCAGGAATGCATAGCAGCAATAATCATATCAGCGTGCTGTTTAGCCTCGGCAATCTGAGCACCAGCCAGGCTCTGGCTAAAAATATTCAGCCCATAGCTGCTCACGCCTGTGTTGTTAGAGCACTGCGCATAAGATAAAAAGGCGAATTTGACGCCCTTTACCGTAAAGTAGGCAATTTGATTTTGCTCGGCGCTACTACGCGCAATGCCCGCAGCGGCCAGCTTAGGGAGATTGTCCCAAACACCACGTGTGGCATCAATACCCGCCTGTCCACGGTCGTCAGCATGATTATTGGCTAGATTTATCACATTGCAGCCGATTTTACTTAAATCTTCAGCAAAACTCTGCGGCGCATTAAATGTTGGGTAACCGCTTACCGGCAGGCTCGAGTCGCTGGGCGATTCCTGATTGCAAAACGACATGTCCGCAGAGGTCAGATATGGCTGCACCTTGGCGTAAAGCGGCAGATAATCATAGCCGCTCGATGTCTTAGCTGCCTGATTGACCGTATCATGCGGCAACTCATCACCAGTGGCTATAAAGCGTATCGTCTGACTGCTTTCGCCGGACTGCTTGGGCTTAGCTATGCTAGTTACGTCCGAGCGTAGCGAAGAAACAGGGTGCTGCGTAACCGGTGCGGCACGACGTGTCCATGCGTACACACCGCCGCCAACCAGCACCAGCGCAACGAGCACCACCCCAAGCTTAGGCCAAGAAAACCATTTTTTATTACGTCTGCTCCACATCAGCTTCATCTCTCTTATACTAGCACATGCGGTATACTGGAGTGGATGCGCAAGCGACTCATTTTGTTAGCACTAGCAGTTGGTATACTGGCCACCGGTATTTGGTGGTTTGCAGGACGTACTGCCTCTACGCCAATTCAACAACATGCGGCCAGTAAAAAACAGAACACCCTCACCCAAACGACGGCAGCAAAAGACGACTTTGATAAAACAAAATACTCACTGACTGATCCTACCAGCCTGTGGGTAATCGTGAACAAACAACACCCACTCACTCCTATCAATTATGCGCCAAATGATTTGCGTTATCCAAACGTGACCTTGCGGGTTACCGGTGCGGCCGAAATGCAAATGCGGGCCGCATCTGCTACGGCGCTGGAGCAAATGTTTGCCGGCGCCAGCCAAGCTGGCTACAAACTACAGGTCTCCACTGCTTACCGTGGTTATACTTATCAAAAAACACTCTACGATGGCTATGTAAACAGTGTCGGCCAGGCCGCGGCCGACCAAGAAAGCGCCCGACCCGGCTACAGTGAACACCAGACCGGCTGGGCGGTTGATATTCGCACACAGAGCGATACCTGCAGCCTGGAAGCTTGTTTCGGTACAACACCAGAGGGCAAGTGGCTTGCTGCCAACGCCTATCAATACGGTTTCTTACTGCGTTATCCGGCCGACAAAGTGGGCGTAACCGGCTATGAGTACGAGCCGTGGCATTTCCGCTATATAGGTACTGATCTGTCTCAGGAATTACATAAGCAACACATTGAAACACTCGAGGAATTCTTTGATGTCACCGGCGGCCCGACGTACCGTTAAAAAATCCCGGTCTAGCCCAAAACGCCGGATTAGTAAAAAACTGGTTATTATAGCAGCGCCCGTTATTACGGCGTTCCTAGTAGCCAGCTCAGTTACTTATGCGCTTCATCACACCAAAAAAGCGGCTCCAGTTACTAGGAAACCTCAAAGCACCACAAAGAATACTACAGTCAGTCCTTTGGCTCAGGTGTCACAAGGTACTATGCAACCGCTTACCGGCACATCCTCAGGACTCCACACAGATGCCGGGCTTGCACAGATTGTAAATAGTTGGCAGCAAAGCCACAGCTTCACGGCATCAATAGTTGTGCAGGAGCTAAGCGGCAGTTTACGAACCGCCGGTTCAAACGCCAGCGCCAGTATGATACCCGCCAGCACTTACAAGATTTACGTGGCTTATGCCATTTTGCACGGCATAGAGCAGGGGAGCTATAGCCTTGGCACCGTCACCAGCGACGGCAATACTATTCAAACAGACCTCAACAATATGATTTTAAATTCTGATAATGATGCCGCCCGGACACTTGGTTTTCTGTACGGCTGGAAAAATATTAATGCACTTCTGCAATCACAGGGCATGAACAATACCGATTTATATAACTATGTACCGCCCAGCACCCAACCGGTTGGCGACAAACACACCACCGCAAACGACCTAGCAACGGCCGTCCAAAAATTGTATGCCGTCAAGCTGCTAAACTCCACGAACACGCAGCTACTGATAAGCCTGATGAAACAACAGCATTACCGCGAGCGCATACCGGCCGGTGTGCCAAGTAATATTGCCGTAGCCGACAAGCCCGGGTGGCTTAGCCCAGCCGACGGCGAAAGCGGTTATACCGAAAATGATGCCGGTATAGTATACGGACCGAAGAGCACCTATCTGCTAGTAATTATGACAAACGGCTCCAGCACACAACCGCTAGCCACACTGTCTCAGCAAGTCTACAGCTACCTAGAAAACTAGCTAATCAGCTGCCGCCGCAATCCCCACCTCAACCTTCTGACGCGTCCGCCAGCCAGTTTCATAAAAGGTAAATAGCCCCCACCATTGCAACATGGTACAGAGCCAAAAGTTGAGCAGGCTCACTAGCGGTGACAATAAAAGAAACTGCACAGATTGCGCTAAAAATGTTTGATCAGGCCGTCTTATAGCTAGCGTACGTGCCGAGCGAAGATAGGATAAGCCTGCCACATATCCTAAAAATAGTATCGGAAACTGCCGGTGAGTAATCGGATCGTAAAATACAACTAAGGGGAATAAGACGGCATACAAACTAAACGTTACGTACTGCGATGCCACCAACCACCAGATTGCCCGGGTCGGTCGAAAACGACGGATCAGCCACAAGCCGCCCCACCAAAATGATCGCCACCAGCGGCCGCGTTGCCGGGTCAAATGGCTCAGGTTGGATGGCAGCAACGTATAGCCAACGCTCGTTTCCTGGAAAACGGTCCGACCCTCTAGTGCTGCAAAAGCTGTTAGCATACGGTCATCACCACTGTTCACGGGACGCCCAAACAGCGTTTGTCCGGCATATTCATGCAGGTATTTTTCAATCACCCAGGCCCGATAAAAAGCCAGGCCGCCGCAGTTAACAGCCACTGAGCCAAATCTTGACCAAGCGGCTCGGCCATTCATAAATGACGCAGTAAAACCAATATCAACCAATCGCGTCAGTAAGTTATCGGTCCGATTTTTGCCAATTAGCAGGCTGGCCACTGACATTACCCGTGCATCCGCAAATGGTTTGAGGCCTTCAAAAATCGCCCGTTCATCCAGCTGTGTATCGCCATCTACCGTTGCAATGACGTCCACGCCATGCTCTGCAAGCGAAAATTCACGCATAAAGGCAGCGATTTGAGCTTCGCGTTTACCCGCTTGCTCGCGGTACATAAACACCGTACGGGGGACCACCGTCTCTGCCGCCCACTGACGAAAGATTTGTTCGGCCCGACCGTTAGTGTCGCCATTTTCAATAAAATACACGGCATGTGGTATAGCAGTCTGTATATCGATACTTGCCAGCATAGCCTGAAGCATCAGTGGGTCTTCATTGTGGCTAGGAATAACGACACCGACCTTCAGTGTCGACGCGTAGCCGCGAGCAGGACGGTTCAAATGAGCCGCTCCAATTGTCACACACAGCCACCCAAATGACACGAGGACAATGGGCACCCGCCAGCTGGGGATACCGAGCTGGCGTATATGATACACACAAAGTAGTATGAGCCCCGCCACGACCAGCGTCGCGATAACAGGATACCACCGTCTAAGCGTTACTCGAGACATATTCCGGGAATTATGCCGGCTCACAGTTCACGCATTTGCGTAGACCCAATGATTGTTGCATGGAGCTGCTTGCTGCTCATCTCGGTTGCCGGCCTCTGGACCGCCGGCATCAGCAGACGAAGCATCAGTAATAACCCAAAGACCATAGCGATCATTAGCCCCACTAAAAACCACGTACTTTGAACGGTATGTGCACCCAAATGCTCATGCAACACCAGCGCCGAAACAGGGATTAGATGCCACATGTTATCCACTAGGCGCGAATCGGCCAACCAAAATTGGACAACCACCATTGCCTCAACCGTACCCGCTATATGGCGCAGCGTGGCATTATGAAACATTGTTCGGTAGAGCGTCGGATACATCGGGTACTCCTGGATTAGTTAGTAGTTAAGCTGGGGCAATAGTAGTAACAGTGCCACTAGCCCCCCGGGCTTTTATGGCGCCACCGTAGGCATACAACACCGCGCCGCTGGTTGGGTTAGTCGTCGGCTCTGCTGTCAGGTTTTGTAACTTGAGCTGTGTTGGCACTGCCAGCATACTGCCGCTGACAATAGTCTTTATACCATCCTGAATATAGGAAAGCTCACCGTAAACGGTACCTGCATACGGTGTAATGCCTGTGCCCAGCGCCATATCAACTTGCAGTGCACCCGAGCCACCGCTGGTAGCCACACCGCCAAATTGCAGGGCAGTGGTAATAGCGTTATTTATACCGTTATCCTGAGTATTGCCAGCAATCACCTTAAAATATGATTCAGCCACAAATGCAATGGCCGCCGCCACACCGCCGGTGTTATTAGCCTGCAGTTCAATGTGCAGGTCCTTGTTGGTACCTGCAACTGTGGCACCAATCTGCACCACCGGTGTGCACTTCTTGCTAGCCAGTTGAGTAAATGCATTGATGCTCATATGAACCCAACTGCAGCGGTTATACAGATCCACCCCGGGCGAACCGCTGCTGGTACCGCACGAATCCAGCGTCATCAACCCATAGTAAGCGTTGTCTGTACTGTTCATAGATACAGCCGTAGTGCAGCCCACAAAGTAGGCGTGGTGTACTACAACATCATGGCCTGGATTGTGGTACGCTCCGACATTGCCGCCCTTAACCCATAAATCGCCAACCTCGTGATGATACCCAGTAAGCGTGATACCTGCGTATTGGCTTTTGTCAGTACCGACGGTTGTACCGACATGCCACAAACGAATATCGCCCCAACGGTTATGTGCCTGGGTCGCCGTGCCACTACCACTACCGCCAGCCGACAAAACACCGGTGCCCTGCAGGCAATCCACTAATATCCGGCCGATTACGGTGTAGGGCATTGCTACCACGCAAGGCGTAGTCCGATTAGGCAGAAGGTTAAACAGCATGGTGTTGCAGGTAAAATTAACACCCGACGGAATTGTCAGAGTCGACGTAATAATAGCGCCGCCTTGACTAACTGCCGGGACTTCAACCAAGGGGTTGCCCAGCCCCAAGGGTGTATTTGCGCCATTGGCCATATTAATATTTTGGGCCTGCGACGCCGCTGCAATCGCCGCCTGAATCGCGGCCGTATCATCAGTTCCATACACTAAATGATCAAAGGCTGAACCGGCTAAGGTGAGACCTGCGTTATCCACTAGTGTAATCTGCGTATTCGATTGCACGCTAGCAATGGTCGTAAAAGTACCGACTAGCGTATCGTTATACACTACCGCTCGTTTACCAACATCCGTAGAGCGGAACTGACCACCAGCCGCCGTAATAACTTTGGAGGCACTGGAAGCCACAACCGCATCGGCCCGCTTGGCATCCAGCTTCGCACCATACAGCGTCGGGTCGTAAGCAGTGGTTGGCTGCGAAACCCAGCGTAGTCCAGGCGTCTGAGCGCTATCAGCAGTCAATACCTGACCATCTGCGCCAACTGCTATACGCTCCATTACGCCAGGGCCGCTGGCAACCAGTAAGTCACCTGCGGCAATAGCCGCCGAAGCACTCATTGCCCGGTTGGCAGCGGTTAATGAAGCCCGGGCGTCATCATCCAAGTCGGTCTTCGGTATGCCGCCCGCAGGCCGCACATAAAAATCATCCAACGTCCCGTCACTGCGGATCTTGAGCGAACCGTCTGTATGGTGTTCGGCCAGCAAAAAGGTGTTCAGCAACTCTCCCCAGGACCCAGCATCTCCACCAGGTGTCGGTAATCTCGTCATGGCGCTGCAAACCCCCCATGGTTACATAGTCATTACAATTCAACACTAAAATAAAACACTGGAATATTTTCCGGTGTTCCTGATTTACGGTAAACTCTAACGAGACACTACTTACGTATTCTTAGGCCAAAATGCCTCGTCTCGCTTATGTTACCATATTTGACGAAAAAGGCACAAGCGCTTTGAAAAATCAGCTACTACTTGGCAGCACCCGCTCAATCTGGCTTTATACTACAATCTTTAGTATAATCGGGCGAAGCTAGTAGGGCGTCGCCAAGTGGTAAGGCACCAGGTTTTGGTCCTGGCATTCGGGGGTTCGAATCCCTCCGCCCTAGCCATGCATAAGCACACTGGAAGGCCTCTTCAGAGGCCTTTTTGTTTTAATAAGATTAGATCTTCCAGTTATCTGTTCATTGTGCATTCTTGCTACACATAGGATATAGTTATATAATATTGATATGGTAGCACGAAATGTTGACCCGGAATTGCGGAAAGTTGCATATAGTAATTATTTAGACACTGGATTGTATCCGAATACTGGGAAGCGATGTGAAACTGTCGGTAAGCTAAGCATGAGCCTCTCTGCCTCCAGAGACTCTATACCCATGGCAGGCCCCCGTGAGCTGCCGCTCGGCAAAGCCACTACTGAAGCATTCTGGCAAGCGTCTGATGAAGTACATCGAACGTTTGACCGGGCACTTGTCGATACAGAAGCATGTCTAGGAAACTGCGCTATACTTTCAGTAGAGCAGTGGCCCGATCCTCAATCTCCTGAAGAATAGACCGACGTCGCATTATTGCAGCCTGACTCAGAAGGTTGCGAAGTACGCCAACTAGGGAATAGTCGAACAAAAAGCCAGACTTGTTCCGGCTTTTTGTTTGTTTTAGTCAATTTATTCCGATATTCCCACCCATAGCAGACTGCGAGCAATAATTTGTCGTTGGCAGACAAGCTACAGGCATTCAGATACTATTATTCCTCAAGTTCTCTGCCGGAATCTACGCCATCAAACTCCTTAATCCCTCTTTGGGGCGCCCAAAGGTCAGCCTCATGCCAATCTTGCGCACCCCGTTCTTTCCAACCAGGACCTTTGCCATCAACCGCGCAACTACCCTTTACAATCGTAAAATTTAGAGCACCATCCTTTTCCGAAACCTTATGTTGCGCTAAACAGCCTACCGCGGCCCTACATACAACTTTTGCAGCCGTAAGCGCATGTCCATCCCGATAGGATTCCGGACATTCTTTAGACCATTACAGTTCACACGATCCCGATGACGGACAATTATTTGCAACTACACTTCCTTCTTTTGTGAGACCCACCGCGCCATCACACCTGTCACATTTAACAGACCGGGGCGTAAATGCAACTACTCTACTATCTAGATATGGGCTACCTACTTCTGAATCAGCACTGGGCTCCTGTAGGTAGCTGGTCGCAGCCTCAAACTCTCGGATAGCGCCAACATTAAGCCGCATATCTACAAATTCTTCTAGTTCAACAGCCTTGCAAGCCGGTAACCCATCTTCGTAGGACTCTATACTCATTTCACTATAATGTAGCAGAGCTTTGCTGTATGCGCTACTATCGGTTACATCTAGATTACTCTCCTGCGTCGAGCCATGAGTAGTGCAAATAATCCTATTGGTAGAGGTAACCAATAGGTAATCAAGCGGTATAGCAGCACGGCCGCACCAGCAGATACATCAGTTGCGCCGTAGGCCACAAACCCTGCAAATAACCCAGCCTCAGCACCAATCAGCCCACCTGGGGTTGGCGTAGCCGTGCTGGCTAGCATGCCTAATGAGAAAATAATAAAGGCTTGCAGAACAGTGATAGGCAAGTCCAACGAGCGGGCCACGCAATACAAAATAGCCGTATAGGTAGCCGTGAGCAGCATCGCAAGACCTAGTGCATTGGTAACTTTTTGAGTATGCAGTGCTTTCAGGCTTATCAGCAGATTCTTTATAAAGCCAGCGACGCGTCTGCGCAGCATCCACATAGCAACAGTAGAAATGCCGACGAACACCAGCCCTACCAGAAAACCCCAGCCACCCGGTATATGCATACCGCTTATTAAGCGGCGAAAGGCTGCGGGGGACAAAAGAGCAACTCCAAGCAACAACACCAGATGCCCACTAATTCCAATCAGGTTATTCACCGAAACAACCGCCGTAGCCTGAGCGACCGTATGCTTTCGTTTGTACAAATACACGCCGTGCAGCCCCAAACCTCCCAGACCCGAGGGCAGCAAACGGTTTACAAAAGCGGCTGCATATTCCACCAAAACGGTTTGCCGGTAGCGCAAATGATGCAAAGCTAATACTCCATACATAGCCGCTGCGATACAAAACGTTGCGGCCATAGCCCCTATTGACACGCCGATCCAGCCCAGCTGAGCAGTTCGTGCTATATGCAGACTTTTCGAAACGACCGGCCAATGGGCCGCCAGTATCCAGATTGCACCCGCCAGCAAAACAAGACTTACGGCTATACGCCCAAGCAGGGAGCTAGATGCAGATGATGTTTGTTTGGTCATGGCCTAGGCAAGTAAATACTGTTACTAGTATAGCGCTAATCTTTATGCAAATAGAATGACTACTCAGCAAAGCTTCAGCTATCCGGCCGTATAATCGCTGCTATCAAGTAATAATAGGAAGTTACCCATGAATCCAGTTTCGCGTGGTATTCGGAATGCCTTTCGCAACACGATCCGCACCGGCTCAATTGTACTAATATTGGGCCTGAGCATCGGCCTGAGTTTGACTATGCTCGTTGCCCAAAAGGCGGTCGACAATAAAATAAAGAACGTTAAAAGCTCCATTGGCAACACTATAGATATTTCACCGGCCGGGTTTAATCCCGGTTCGCAGGCCAACAATGCACTCACCATCAGTGCGATTGATGGGGTTAAAAGCGTCGCACATGTCTCTGGTGTAACTGAAACACTAAATGATCGCCAGTCTACCACCGGCGCTTCCACGCCGTCATTTGGGCGTTTTGGCGGTGGCGACGACTCCTCAAATAGCACTACAACCAGTTTGTCCTCACCGGTTACTTTAAATACTAGCGGTCCGGGCCGCTTTTTCGCTGGCGGTAACGCAGGTGACAGCACTGCTACCGCCTTTAGTTTGCCCGTTACTTTCTTAGGGACCACCGACCCGAGCAGTGTCTCTGGCAGCAACCTTAGTTTGAGCAAAGGCAGTACTATCAGCGGCTCCGCCGATACCAACAACGCGCTCATTAGCGACACCATGGCCAGCAAAAACAACTTGTCGGTTGGCTCCACGTTTAGCGCCTATAACGCCACACTTACAGTAGGCGGCATCTTTACCGCCAGCAACCAAGGCGTGCAAAACACTGTCGTGCTGTCGCTACCCGCTCTACAGCGCCTCAGCGGTCAACCCGGTGCTGTCACCAGCGCCGTGGCCACCGTTGATTCACTCGATAATCTCTCGGCCGCGACCTCGGCTATCAAGACAAAGCTGGGTGGCAGTGCCGACGTAACGAGCGCCCAAGAACAGGCCGATAACACCGTTAAGCCATTAAACAGTGTCCGCACGGTAGCTACGTTTAGCCTAATTGGCGCCGTAATCGCCGGTGCAGTCATCATCTTGCTGGTAGTGATCACGGTGGTGCGCGAACGCAAACGCGAGATTGGTGTAGTAAAGGCCATTGGCGGCAGCAATCTGCGAATTATCGGCGAGTTTATGATTGAGTCACTAACGCTGGCCGTATTAGGTGCCGTTGTAGGTCTAATCATCGGCGTAATTGGTGGCCAGCCAGTTACCAAGATGTTGGTAGATAATAGCGCCAACACCACGCAGAGCACGCAGTTCCAAGCGCCGGGTGGTCGTATGTTTGCCACACAGGGCGGCGACACAATTCAGCGGCCGGCGCGTATGGAAGGCTTCGGCCAGCGCTTCCGGGCCAATGGAACCGTTAAAAGTATCAGTAACATTAAAGCGCAAATTGGCTGGGGCATACTGCTAGATGGTTTCGGTGCTGCTGTGGTAATCGCCATGCTGGGCAGCGCCTTGTCTGCCGGGATGATTTCCCGGGTCCGACCATCAACTGTAATGCGTGCTGACTAGGAGAAAAACGATGTTAGAAGTAAAAAACCTGACCAAAAAATTCCAGAGTGGCGATAGCACCGTGACCGCCACAAACGATATTAGCTTTAGCGTGCCGGACGGACAATTTGCCAGCATCGTAGGGCGCAGCGGTTCTGGCAAATCAACCCTGCTAAGCTTGCTTGGAGCGCTGGATAAGCCCACCAGCGGCAGCATTGTAGTGGGCGGCCGCGACGTAACCATCATGAGTGACCACCAGCTCATCGCTTACCGCGGTAAAAGCATCGGCTTCGTGTTTCAAAACTACAATCTTGTGCCGAGCCTAACAGCGCTCGAAAACGTAATGTTGCCTATGGAATTCGCCAAAGTGCCTAAGCCAGAGCGTATCGAGCGCGCCATAAAACTGTTAACAGAAGTAGGCCTAGAAGGTGACCAATTACAGCGCAAACCCGGACGCCTTAGCGGCGGCCAACAACAACGCGTGGCTATCGCCCGGGCACTCGCCAACAAACCCAAACTCATCCTGGCCGATGAACCCACCGGCAATCTGGACACCGCCACCGGCAAGATGATTTTTGATTTACTCCATTCGCTCAGCCGCAAAGAAGACACGACCATTGTGGTAGTAACACACGACTTAGAGATTGCCGGGAAAACCGATAAGACGTTCCGGCTTGATGATGGCAAACTAGTAAAATAGCCTCGTCCGAAGATCCTCACTCTAAGAACACCCCTTTTAGAAAGGCCGCTTAAACTTCCCTCAGCAAGAGATATGAAACACCATTTCCAGCTCCCTAAGATGCACAACATTTCTAGGTGTGCATCTTAGGGAACTGCCGGAAACGAAGAAAAGAGATAGTGAAGAATAATGGCTGGATGCCAAGACTCGACGCTACATCAATTCCTCTGTTTCCGGAAGCTCTCTGTTCTAGGCGCTATGCAGCCTCAGGTGGGCCAGTGATAGTGCGACGTTGCAGATCGCCCAACCCCGGTCGTGCAGCCTTGGCGCTTGCACTCAGTTAGGACATACCACTCGCACTTGCGATGCGCGTATAGCGACGGCCACAGGTAGATGCGTATGGCGGTGAAGCCGGCCATGGGGATGCTGAGCAGGTCCAGGATGATTACGATTCCGAGCAACCATCCGATGGAGTGGTTGCTAGTTGCAACCTTCCAGGCGTCAGCAGCTTTGAATCGGTATAGCACGCAGTACATCGGGGCGTTCAGCAGGAAGCCGAAGGCCAGGAAGCCGTACCGTGTGCGCTGGGCCGCGCACGACTGGGAGAATGGAACTGTACACTCCCGGCTCCACGCGACGCACATGGCGATCCAGCCAGCGATCGTGCCGCAGCCAGTCATGAAAAGCAAGCCAGCGATCTGGCTGGCCTGATACGAACTCATGCACTTTCCCTTCAGGTTGAGTGAATTGCGAAACTATTTTGTAGTTGGGAATATAAGCAAGAATACCTTCCCGGATATATTTCCAACTACAAATTACAGAGAGCTTGTTAATGTGCCTTGGATGTAGCGCGCTACTTCAACAAAACATACATTATTATAGCATAAACTTTATGCTATGTCGACTAAATGCTTATAAAATAGATACACGGAACATGCTCAGATTGCATCATCCCTATGTTTCGATTAGTAAAGTCTGAACTAACTGTTCTGCTTGGCCAAACGATACCGCGCCGTTACGGTAATACCCAGTATCGTACCTACGTAAAGCAGACCGCTCAAACAACTGGATAAGATGGCTTCATGCATACTAACAACCAAGTACAAGCCGCTTGTTAGGGTAATACCTAGTAGACCATACGTCGCACGCAGTTTATGTTGAGAAGGAAATACAAGCGAGTAGGCAGCATGCCTAGTAATGCGGCAGTAATGTGGATGAGCAAGAGCATACGGATTAGTATACCCTAAGACATAAGTGGAATAAAAGCGATGCTTGCTGAAAAAGCTAGCAGTATAATCAACGAAAGACCAAACATACTTCTGGCCCACTTTTGGGGTTCCAGCGACCTGAAACCTGCAAACCCTCGATACAGCCAATAGGCAGCAATCGAGCTCATAATGCCACCAAACATCCAACCGGCAGGAGTTACTACAGCAAGCCACAAGACGGCAGCAAAATACAGCACCACGTAAAACAATAGCCACTTTTGTGTACTTTTTACCCCGTACCGTACCGACCAGACGGGAATATTGCCCGCAGCATAATCCTTACGGCGAAAAATGGCAATAGAATAAAAGTGTCCCATTTGCCAAAAGGTCATAGCTAGTCCCAAAAGCAGGGCAGTCATATCTATCTTGCCCGTAACCGCAACATAGCCGACAACTAACGGTATGGCCCCAGAAATAGTACCAATCAGCGTACTGTGCGGCGTCTTCCGCTTACTCCACGAATAGAGCACCACATAATCTACGTACCCGATAAGGCCTAGCAGCGCAACCAAGCGGCTAACATGTGTGAGCAAGATGGCAAATCCGGCAATACCAAATACTACCGCGATTGTCACTACATGGCGTATCGAGACTTCACCAGTAGCTGTGGCCCGTTTTCGGGTACGTGGCATTAGCAGGTCAATACTGCGATCGGTGGCGTTATTGGCCGCACAGGCACTCATGACCACCAATGTAGTACCACCCAAAGTTGCCAGCAGCAAAGCCCAATTGATATGCCAGCCACAGGCAAATAAAAAGCCGGCTGCTGTGGTCATCACGTTGGCATAGGTGCGCTCCGGTTTGAGCGCGTAGTAATACGCCTTCAGTTTGGTCCTATAAGTCATCTTGAGATTTCAGATACTTCTGTATCTGCTGCGGCGAGTCCATCATGCGATAGTTCAAGTTGTTCATAATCCAGATTGAACCGCCCACCAATATCAGTATCACCCCCAGCATCATCCACATAATAAGCAGCTTCCAACGCGGCTTGCGCTCGTCGCCCACGTGCAGGAAAAACACCATCTGTACCACAAACTGGATCACGGCAAGCACCGCCAGTACACCCATCAGCACCCCTCTGCTGGTTCCACCATGGGTAACAAGCACATATGCAGTCAGAGTAAGCGTTATGGAGCCCAAAAAGCCAACAATATATCTGCCGAGCGACAGCGGGTGCGCATTGTGCTCAGAGACTTTGGGACTCATATGCCAACGCCCCCAAATAAATACACGATTGTGAAGATGAATATCCAAACAATATCCAGAAAGTGCCAGAACAAACTAAGCAGCGTCAGTCGCTTAAGTGTACCCTCGGTAAGTCCGCGCTTCATCATAAATACGCTAGTAACTGCCATCCAGATCAGCCCGAAAGTGATGTGCAAGCCGTGTGTTCCCACCAATGTAAAGTAGCTGCTTAAGAAGCCGCTACGGCGCCAGCTATTGCCCTCAATCGCCATCTTATGAAACTCACTGAGTTCCAGGCCTAAAAAGGTCAGCCCCAGCAAAAAGGTTATGCCAAGCCACAAAAGCACTTGCGAGCGATCCCGCTTTTGAGCAGCTACCATGGCTAGCCCACAGGTAAAGCTGCTGGTCAGCAGGGCCATGGTTTCAATCAGCACGTACGGCAGTTTGAATAATTCACGGCCACCAGGACCGCCAAAAGTGTTGCCATGCAGCACCGCATAAACTGCAAATAGGCTTGCAAACAGTACGCAATCCGTCATCAGGTAGGCCCAAAAACCAAGTACCGTTTTTTCAGTCGCCTGGGCCTCTAGGCGCGGCATGTCTAATGTAGTGACTTCACTCATACAGTCTGTTTCCTTCGGCGCAGGGCATTATCTATTTTCTCAACCTCTTTGGCTCTAAGGATATATTCCGGCTCATCATCACTAGCCCGGACTACGACAGTCGCTACAATTCCCAGTAAGCCAACTAGCGCCAGCCAATAGATATGCCAAATCATGCCAAATCCAACCAAGAAGGCAAAGCCAGCAATAATCAGACCTGCACCGGTGTTTTTAGGCACCAGGATATCTTCATATTTGGTCTCAGCAGCTTTACCGGCTTGTTTGTCGGCCCAGAATTGATCACGCGCCGAAACCACCGGTATGATAGTGAAGTTATATTCCGGTGCAGGTGAGGGAACCGACCATTCCAGCGTCCGACCGCCCCATGGGTCACCAGTGAAGTCGCGGCGTTGATCACGTTGCCAGATACTTAGTACCAGCTGTAACACCTGAGCTACAACACCTAGCAGCACAAATACCACGCCGATAGCCGCCACGATAAACAATTGCTGCCAACCGAGCGAGGCGTCATAGTGGTCCAGACGGCGTGTGGCACCCATAAGTCCCAAGATATAAAGCGGCGTAAAGGCCAGCATAAAGCCAATCGCCCAGCACCAGAAGGCAATCTTGCCAAGACCCTCATGCAAACGGAAACCAAAGATCTTTGGGAACCAATAGGAAAGGCCGGCAAAATAGCCAAACAGCACACCTGAAATAATCATCATATGGAAATGTGCCACCAAGAACAGACTGTTGTGCACTTGGTAGTCAATGGCGGGAACGCTTAGGAGTACGCCCGCTACGCCACCAATAGTGAACATCACTACAAAGCCCATAAACCAGAGCATGGGCGTGGCGAAGCGAATCCGTCCACGATACATCGTGAATAGCCAGTTGAATATCTTGACGCCCGTCGGCACAGCAATAACAGCCGTCATGATGCCGAAGAAGGCATTTACGTTGGCACCGGCGCCCATGGTAAAGAAATGATGCAGCCACACCGTAAAGCTAAGGAGTACAATCCCCCAAATAGCCCAGACCATGCTAGTATAGCCAAACAGCGGCTTCCGACTAAAAGTAGGGACGATCTCCGAAAAAATACCAAAGGCTGGCAAGATTAGAATGTAGACTTCGGGGTGACCCCATGCCCAAATCAAGTTTACATACATCATAGCGTTGCCACCCGCGCCGGCCGTAAAGAAGTGCGTGCCAATGGTGCGATCCAGAGCCAGCAGCGTTAGAGTAACTGTTAAGATAGGGAAGGCAAAAGCTACCAGGGTCATGCTGCCCATTACGCTCCAGGCAAACATCGGCATCTTCTTAAGCGTCATGCCCGGTGCCCGCATTTTCAGAATAGTTACTAAGAAGTTAATGCCCGAAAGCAAACTACCCACGCCAGAAATTTCCAAACTCCATATCCAATAATCCACACCTGTTGTCGGACTAAATTTAAGCTCGCTGAGCGGCGGGTAGGATAGCCACCCGGCGGCAGAGAAATCCCCTATTACTAGTGATAGGTTAACGAGTGCCATGCCCGAGAAGAATAGCCAGAAGCTAGTGGAGTTCAGGAACGGGAAAGCCACATCACGAGCACCAAGCTGCAGAGGTAATACTAAGTTAATAAGGCCAAACAAAAAGCCCATCGCTACAAAGAAAATCATAATCGTGCCGTGAGCGCTAAAGATCTGTTGGAAGTGGCTGGCATCCAAAATGCCATGCGAATTACCAACCGAGGTTGCTTGCTGTGCACGCAGTAGAGCCACGTCGCCAAGACCACGCAGCAACATTACCACCGAAACAATAATATACATGACGCCAATCCGTTTTGGGTCCTGGCTGGTCAACCACTCTTTCCAAAGCCATTTCCAGCGATGTGTAAACGTAATCAGCGCCACGATTCCGAGCGCCCCCAGGACAATCATAGCCGCCCCGCCGCGTGTTATAGCGTCCTGAGGCAGTGCGCTCCACGATAAGCGACCTAAGAATGCGCCTGCAAAATGGCCGAACATTAAATCGCTTTACCCGTATTTGTTTGTGTCACTGATGGCATCATATAGTTCATGATTATCGTATCATAGAGACTCGTATCGACTGCACCATAATAGCTGGGTCGAACATTTTCGCTTGGGCGAGCGAGTTCAGCATAGCTAGCAGCGTTAAGAACACGGCTCGTGCGCTTAGTTGATCGCAGCCAAGCAGTAAAGTCAGCCGTAGGCATAGCCTTAACCGTAAATTTCATGCCAGCAAAGCCCTTACCACTGATATTGGCAGCCACACCACCATACTTGCCGACTGTATCGGCCTCTAGGTTTAGGTGCGTTGTCATACCGGGCATGGCATACATCTGGCCACCAAGTTGCGGCGCCCAAAATGAGGTCATCACCGTATCAGAGGTAATTTCAAAATCGACCGGTGTGCCAACCGGCACAGCGACTTCATTCACACTGGCCACCTTTTCGTTTGGATAGATGAAGAGCCACTTCCAATCAAGTGCCACCACCTGCACGTGTAGCGTTGGCTTGTTGGCCTCCAAATGCTTAAACGGGTCCATAGCGTAGCTACTGCGCCAAGTGATGACAGCAATGATGCCGATGAGCGCCGTAGGAATCAGCCACCAAATTGTTTCGGCCAGATTGTTGCCCTCGAGTTCGGGGCTGTACTTAGCTCGCACATTACTTTCACGGTATCTCCAGGCAAATATGCCAAGCATCGTGAAGACCGGTATGATGACCAGCAGCGACAAGGCAGCACAAAAGGCAATCAGATTGCGCTCTTTGCGGCCAACTTGGCCTGCAGGCTGTAAGACTGCCACCAGATGATGATGCAGATACCAACCCGCTAGCACAGCAATACCTATAACCAGTATCAAACCCAGCCAGATTTTTGCGCGTTTTTTCATGCTACGTATTTTAACGGACTGCTTACATCCTTCTTACGCTTATTGTAGCATGGACCATTTTAAGGCTTATACACAAAACTTATTCAACATCTCGAGCCAAAACAATAGGGTTATAATTCGGTGGAGATAATCCCCAGATCAGCCACAGCAAGATCATAACCATACTCGGCATAAGGCTCACCGCCTTCCGAGAACCGCCAGATATCAAGCAAGGCACGGCTAGGTTTTTCTACAGTCTGCAAAGTGGCGGCTGTGTACAGCTTGTTTTCTCCTGTATCCGAGACGTCTTTGACGCTCGTGCCTGCCGCGATGTCGCAAGTAAAAACTGCAAAGATTTTATCATCAAACAAACTGCCATCGTAGCGATCGATCCGCCGGAACAGCCCCTTAAGGCTGGGCTGCACAGCAACCCCTAGCCGAATCTTGGCAATCCGTTGTGCTGCCTCATCCACCGTTTCGCCACCACCGACCATACCAGCCGGCCATTCGGCAGTGTCAATGAAAGGCTGCTTTTTACGCCGCATTACTACGTACGACTCATTTTGCCGGGCTACTAGCAGCACCGCCAGCCGCGGCTGTAGTTCTGTAAGCTTTCGACCATAACGACGCGCTATTTCCTGTTTGCCCTTTGGTAGAACCTGGTACTGGCCCCGATCGATTTTCTCTAAATAGCCCCCGGCAATAAGCTGACGAATATAATAACCACCCAAATCTGTTGGGTAGCCCGCTTTTGCGCAAAGCTCCGCGAATCCGCCGACTTCTACATCATAAAAACAAGCCAATATCCGAAATGCCGCACCTTGCACCATACCGCCACTATATCACGCTTTGTTTAAACACACAGACCAGAGAAATCAATGCGCCTTGCAGCCCAGGAAAAGAGCAGCCGGACAAAATGTATTCCATTTTGCCCGCGCGATGAGAGAAACCTAGGCTTCTCTCATGTGCTAAAAGTGTTCGCGAATATGGGAATACGAATACTCCCGATCAGCATCGGACTTCTTGTGCGGGTTAAAGATGTTCGCCGGGTCAAAAATGGCCTTAACTTCGCGGAACAAACCCAGGATTTCTTTACCAAACTGGGCTTCCAGCCAAGGGCCACGCACCAGGCCGTCATTATGTTCGCCGCTTAAACTACCACCATATTTCAGCACCAAATCGTTGACCTCCTTTTGAGAAGGCTCGATTTTCTTACGCTCTTTAGGATCCTCGATTTTCATAAGTGGGATTACATGGAAGTTACCATCACCCATATGCCCGGCAATCGTCGCAAATAGCTTGTATTTTTTGATGATCTTCTGCAGTTTTGGCAAAAAATCGGCCAGGTTCTTGGGCGGCACAATAAAGTCGTCAATGTATGGTGCTGTGTGCTTATCTTTTACTTTGCTGCGCAAAATCTGGAAGCTGTAGCGACGCATAATCCAAAACTTCTCGCTCTTGCCCTCGCTAGGATCTTCCTCGAAGCCGTTGATTTCGTAGCGGGCACGGTATTGACCCAAGTCACGGTGCAACGCTTTTACTTTCTCGCGCACTTCGGCTTCGGCTTCACCGTTAAATTCCACCATTAAAATGAGCTTAGGAATACCGCGCAGTAGCTGCAGGCCATCAGGAATCAGGGTAATCAGCAGGTGAATAAAGCGCCTTACGCCAAGCATCTTCAAGAAGGCTGGCATAAAACGAATACTGAGCCACAGCGTGGCGTCGTCAAAACTTTCGAACGTAGCTGGTTTGTGTTCCAATATCTTCGGGATCAGTTCCCCCAGGCTATCAATGTTTTTGAGGAACAGCACCAGCAGGCCGGAATGCGGGCGATGCGGCACCAAGCGATAGGTAATATCCGTGACAAAGCCCAGTGTACCTTCGGAACCAACAATCAGCTTTGTAAGATCAAAGATGCCGGTTTCGCGGTCCCATACTTCCCACAGCGTATAGCCCATGCTGTTTTTGCTAACATTGGGTTTAGCTGCCTTGATTTCGTCGTAGTGGGTCTCACACAAATCGTAAATGCGCTTATAAATTTTGCCTTCGTAATCTTTCTGGGCAATCTTTTTGTCAAGCTCTTTTTTGGTGAGCGGTCTAACCACATATTCATTGCCGTCAGCAAACACCACGTGCAGTTCGTTCACAAAATCTTTCACTTTGCCGTATTCCAGCGATTTTTCACCACCAGAGTTGTTAGCGACCATACCGCCAACGGTGCAAAGATCACGGCTGGCAGGGTAGCTGGGCATTAGCGCATTTTTCTTGAGCGTCTCTTTTTCAAAATCACGGTAAAATACGCCGGGCTGCGTCTGTGCTTCCTCGGCAGTGACACGCTCAATCTTGGTGAAGTGAGCATTAAAATCCACAATCACGGATTCGTTAATAGCACCGCCCGCCATATCAGTTCCGGCCGAACGGGCAGTAACCGACAGGTCGGGCATACCTGGCTTCTCTTTAGAAACCAGCTTTATCAGTGTCTGTACATCTTTGCTGTCTTTAGGCTTAACAACCAATTGCGGCACCAGCTCGAACATGCTGGCATCATGACTATATTTTTCTTTAGCCGTAGCCGAATCGTCCAGCTCGCCCCTAAAACCGTTTTTGACTAGTGTTTGTTTAAAATTTTCCATAGATACTTTTAAGCATAAGAGAAATTACAACGTCCCGCAAGCAGAAACAGACCAGAAACCTAACTCCTTGCGTACCGCTTATAGTTATTGTTACAATAATTTGTGAAATGGAAAAAACACAAAAACAGCACATCGTGGTCGTGGGCGGCGGCTTTGGTGGCGTAAAAACAGCACTCGACCTCGCCAAGCATTCTAAATTATTTGATATCACTCTGCTATCAGATAGGCCGGATTTCTGGTACTTTCCAACCTTGTACCACACCGCTACCGGCGGTAATCGGGCCCAAAGCAGCATTCCCATTGCACATCTGCTTAAAAACACCACAGTAAAATTTATCGAGAGCAAGGCGCTCAGCATCGACCGTGCTACCAAAACACTGGTGCTCGCAAATGACACCACTTTGCAATACGACAAACTCGTTATGGCGCTTGGCGTTGTTACCAACTATTTTGGCATTCCGGGCTTACAAGAATTCAGCTACGGCATCAAATCTATCGCAGAAGCCGAAGAGCTCAAACAGCACCTTCATAAGCAAATCGTCGACGAAGGCAAGCCTGACCTAAATTACGTGGTCGTGGGCGGCGGGCCGACTGGCATTGAGCTAGCCGGCGCCCTGAAAAGCTATATGGAATTTATCATGAAACACCATGGGATTAGTGGTCGTAAGATACATGTCGATCTAGTGGAAGGCAACAAACATTTGATGCCTCGTCTGCCGAAGGCCGTTGGCATAGCTATTGAGCGCCATCTGCGCCATCTGGGCGTTCAGCTATATCTTGGCAAGGCAGTCCAGGGCGAAACCGCTGACGCACTAACAGTTTCGGGCAAATCTATCCGTAGCCATACGGTTATCTGGACCGCCGGACAAGCCAATAATCCGTTCTTCACCGACAATAATTTTCAAATCAGCGAGCGGCACAAAGTTGTAGTAGATGAATTCTTACGAGCCGAAAAAGACATATTCGTGATTGGCGACAATGCCGACACTACCTATAGCGGTATGGCGCAAACTGCAGTGTACGACGCCGAGTTCGTAGCCCACAACTTCGTAAAGGAAGCTGAGGGCGAACCAAAATTAGCATATCGACCCAAAAAGCCGGTCTACGTTATGCCAGTCGGTCCTAGGTGGGCTGCCGTAGAGTGGGGCAAAACGCACTTATACGGAAAACTCGGCTGGTTCTTGCGCGAAGCCGCAGATTTTGTAGCCTTTACTGACATTGAGCCAATACCTATTGCAGCATTCCAATGGGCACACGTTCTGCAAGAGCAACACTTATGTAACGTTTGTGGTGCTACTGCGTAGTTGAACATTTAAGACTAAGCCTCTGACGAGCTGGTAATAATAGTGCTACGCCGCTGGCATAAAAAGCAGCTGGACATATGGCACATGAACAGACGAATGGCGAACAGTATGCAGCCATACTATCCACCTCGTCTGCCACTATAGTTGAGAATATGGAGCGTAGAAAATAAGCTCATGTAAGCATAGCCCACCATTGAAGGGGCCAGTCACAAGCTGCATCAACCCATCATCCGGTATCCGTCTTACGATAAGATCATTACCGGCTTGCACCGCCACAGCATTTTCCGGCTGTGAACCATAATCAGCCGCTCCGAGCACAATACCATACTCTGCGCTTTCCTCATCAGGACTAACCGTTACGAAATGACGAGGAGCGGCTTTATGAAATGAGGATGGTGTAATCTCAGTCCGTCCAATTGGCATGACCGTAGGCATGAGGGCAATTTGGGCCATGCAATACAGGATAGCCTCAAGCCGCTGCGTCTCACTTGCGACGCATATGTCCGGGGTTATGGCCAGCCCCTTAACGCTTTCGGCAGAAGCACGAAAGATAGGCATAATACCTTGACTATATAGTGGTCTTCCGACGGAACATGTAGCTAGCGATTGGAATACTAACTACCAGAATGCCGATGCACCATATAACAGATAGCCAGACTGTATTGCCAACGGGTAGACCATTCATAAGATCGCGAATAGCGTTCACCACTTGGGTGATTGGCTGATTCTCGGCAAACACCTTAAGGCCGCGGTTCATCCCGGCAGTCGGCACGAAGGCCGACGAAGCGAAAGTAAGCGGGAACACCACCACAAAGCCGATCCATTGCACGCCTTCAACACTCTTGGCAATAATGCCCATAATGGCCGAGATCCACGAGAAAGCCAGAGTAAAAAGCAGCAGCAAGCCGACAATCGTCAGCCACTCTGCAAAGCTAGCTTTTGGGCGGAAGCCAATCGCTAAACCTACTAACACCATAACGGTACTGGAAATCATATTGCGGAACAGATCGGCAACCACATGACCATTCAGTACTGCCAGATTGAACATCGGCAGGCTCCGGAAGCGATCCATAATGCCCTTTTGCATGTCATTCGCTACGCCAATTGAGGTCACCGTTGAACCAAAGGCCGCAGTTTGCACGATAATACCGGCCATTAAGAAGTTAATGTAGGCTTCGTGTCCGGTTTTTATAGCACCGCCAAATACATAGACAAATAACACCAAGAACATAATGGGCTGGAAAAAGGCGCCCAGCAGCTGATCGCGGTTACGGATAATGTGCCGGCTACTGCGACCAATCATCTCTAGCGAATCCTGTACGGCAAACAACCATTTGGGTTTGTGGGCAAATTCTAGCTCTACCGCCATGTTATTTCTCCTCCGTCTTTTCGGTCTTGGTTTGTTTGCCGGTGAGGCTTATAAATACATCATCTAGCGTAGGCTTATGTACATTCAGCGACACAATAGGTAAATTAGCTTTGTCTAGACGCTCCAGCACGTCTTTCACATCTTTGTTCGTATCGGCTATAACCGTAGTTAGCGTGTGCTCTTTGTTTTCTGCGTCGATTACTGCGCCGTCTACTACTTTTGCGGCAGCAGCTAGTGACTTTGCGTCTTTAAAGGTCAATACCAACCGATCTTTGCCAAGTTTAGCCTTCAGCTCTTGGGCACTACCTTCGGCGATGACCTTGCCGCCATCGATTACCACGATGTTATCAGCCAGCTGGTCGGCTTCTTCTAGGTATTGAGTGGTTAGCAAAATAGTGGTGCCATCAGCTAAAAGCTGCTTGATGATGGTCCACATTGCTTGGCGGCTGCGTGGATCAAGACCAGTGGTGGGTTCATCCAGAAAAATAACCGGAGGTGTAGCAATAAGGCTGACAGCTAAATCGAGTCGGCGACGCATACCGCCGGAGTAGGTCTTAAGTGGACGATCAGCAGCATCTACTAGATCAAAATCGCGGAGTAACTCCTCGGCGCGGGCGATCGCACTCTGTTTTGTAAGCCGGTAGAGTCGGCCCATCATCGTCAGATTTTCACGACCGGTAAGCATTTCGTCGACAGCAGCCGACTGGCCGGTTAGACCAATTACACTGCGCACTTTTTGCTGTTCGGTGAGCGCATCATAACCCTCAATGGTTACGGTGCCGGCATCAGCTTTTAGTAACGTACTCAAGATGCGCACGGTAGTGGTTTTACCGGCGCCATTCGGACCAAGCAGCGCCAGCATTGTGCCACGCTGCACGCTAAAATTCACACCCTTTAATACTTCATTCTTGCCGTAAGATTTTTTCAGACCCTTAACGGTGATTACTGCATCGTTTTGTTTCATATACTCATTAGTGTACCAGATGAGCGCCAGGCTTAGAGAACACATACACTATTGGGCTCGCACTCGCCCAACCACTCATGCGATAATAGACTTCTATGGAGGAGTTCACCAGAGTTTACGCCACACTGAACAGTGCCCAGAAACGGGCCGTTGATGCCATTGACGGGCCGGTGCTGGTAGTAGCGGGGCCGGGCACGGGTAAAACGCAATTGCTTAGCGCCCGCGTAGCACAAATTTTGCAGCAAACCGATACGCTGCCGCAAAACATCCTTTGCCTGACCTTTACTGAGAGCGGGGCAGTCAATATGCGCGAGCGCCTAGTGCGCTTTATTAGCAAGAACGCTTACGACGTGCAGATTAGTACCTACCACGCCTTTGGCGGCGACCTCATCCGCCGCTATCCCGAATATTTTACCGATGCGCGGCTGGAGCGACCCGTGGACGAACTGGGTAAGCGGCAGATCTTATCGCAAATCATTGATCTGCTTAGCTACCGCAGCCCGCTCAAACAAACCAGGCATCATTTAGGCGATCTGATGAGCACCCTCAGTGAAGTAAAGCGGGGACTATTGACACCTAAAAGTCTCCGCGATATTGCAGCAGGGAACCTAGCCGTTATTGAGCAGGCCAGCAAAGTGATTGGTGATAGCCTAGCCGATTACACCAAGCGTTTGCCGAGCAAACTGGAGGTGGCCGAGCCACTATTTGGCGAGATTTACGGTGAGCTAGCGTCTTTAGCTGAAACCGCTTCAATATTCCCGCCGTTTGAAAATCTAGCTAAGCTGGCCGCCGATGAATTGGAAAAAGCGCTAACCGCTGCTACCGAGCTCGGAAAAACCACACCACTCACCGCCTGGAAAAACGCTTGGCTCGCCAAAAACAGTGATAATCAGTTTGTGCTGGCTGGAGCGTTGGAATCGGCCCGCACAGCCGAGCTGGCAAATGTTTTGGAAGCCTATGAAGCCGCGTTGGCAGATCAGGGTCTATATGATTTTGACGATATGATTTTGTGCGCCATTCAAGTTTTGGAGACAAATGACGACCTCAAATATACTCTGCAAGAACGCTATCAATACATCCTCCTGGATGAGTTCCAAGACACTAACGCCGCTCAGCTGCGGTTAGTAGAACTCCTCACCGACAATCCCGCACACGAAGGCCGCCCTAACGTGCTAGCCGTAGGCGACGATGACCAGGCAATTTATGCCTTCCAGGGCGCCCAGTACAGCAATATGCTGGATTTCTTCCATTTGTTCCGCGACATACTAGTCATTAATCTAAGTGAAAACTACCGCTCGCGAGCCGAAATCCTGGAGGCCGCCAAAAATGTATCAGCCCAGATTACCGATACTCTATCCGCCAGCTTCCCAGGACTCGACAAAGCGCTAATCGCCGCCAACGACAACTTGCCGGACTGTACTATAGCGCGCACCGAATATACCAGCGACATCGCCGAACAGGCTGGTGTAGCCGCTCAGATTAAGCAACTGCTGCAAAATGGTGTCAGGCCCAGCGAAATTGCCGTGCTGGCGCCCAAACATCGCTACCTGGAACCACTCGTATCGTATTTAGAGGACATCCCGCTTCGCTATGAACGGCGGGAAAACATTTTGGAAGCGCCAGTGGTTCGCCAGCTGATTACTATGAGCAGGCTGGTACTTGCCCTGCACGATCGCCAGTTTGCTGTTGCCGATAGTTATTGGCCCGAGGTCCTCAGTTACCCATTCTGGGAGTTCCCCGTAAGCAACATCTGGAAACTTTCCTGGCAAGCCGCCGATCAACGCAAACCCTGGAGCGAACTACTACTTGAGGATGCCAATTTTAGGCCGGTAGCTCTGCTATTTCTAAGCCTAGCCGGGCAAGTGGAGAGTGAAACGCTAGAGACACTCCTTGATCGCCTTACCGGCACCGAAGCTGTCAAAACCGGCGAAGCCGATTTGCCCAGCGTCCGCTCCAAGCTCCGCGCCACACTGCTCGATGGCAATGAAAGCACACTGTATCAAACTGTTACCGAACTAACCGTGCTCCGCGCCAAACTCCATGACCACCAACTGCAACAGGGAAGCACGTTGGGACTACGCGACCTACTAGGGTTTGTCGCCCAATACGAAGCCGCCGGTGAGCAATTGCTCAACACTAGCCCTTATAACGAAGCTGCCGACGCTGTGCAGCTGATGACCGTTTTTAAAGCCAAAGGCTTAGAATTTTCTCATGTGTTTCTGTTGTGCTGCCAAGATGATGTTTGGGGAAGTGGCGCCCGGGGAAATGGCAATAAATTGACGCTGCCCGCCAACTTAGCACCGATTCGCCATGCCGGCACCACCGAAGATGAGCGCCTGCGGGTTTTCTTTGTGGCCTTAACACGCGCTAAGTATGGGCTCTACCTCAGTAGCCACGCTGGCACTTATGCCGGCAAAAAACCGCCGCGTTTGAAATATTTAGCCGAAGTTGAGCAATCGGACGGCTCAATCACCAGTCAAACCCTTCCTGCAAACTACGGCAAACTCATCCAAGACGATGCCACGGCGCTGTCGCTAGAGAGCCTGGAGACTAATTGGCGCAGCCGGCACCAAACACTTAGCCCACCCCTGCGTGAGCTACTGCGTGAACGGTTAGAAAAGTATCGCCTGAGTCCCACCCATCTCACCAAGTTTATTGATCTGGAGCATGCTGGTCCGTACAGTTTCCTGCTCGAAAACCTACTACGTTTTCCTACGGCGCCCGGTGTCGATATAGCCTTTGGCAACGCTATGCACGAAACACTAGAGTGGCTACAGCAGGAAACAAACATCCACGGCCTTACACCACCTCTTGCTGCCATAATGCCGTATTTTGCATCACGATTAGCACTCCAGACCCTCACCGCCGAACAGCTCGCCCTGCAGCAGGCCAGGGGAGAACATGCACTTGAGGCATTCTTGCGGACCCACAAGTTCACACCTGGCAACCGCTCAGAATACAACTTCCGGGATGAAGGAGTCGTGGTTGGTACGGCTCGGATGTCCGGTAAAATAGACCTGCTAGAAATCAATCAGGAAACCAAGACTATCTGCGTCGTAGACTATAAAACTGGCAGTCTAGGAGCCGACCCCGCCAAGCGGCATCGCTACGAGCTCCAGCTCTACTGCTACAAACTACTTTTGCAGCATTCACATACCTTCAGGGGCTACACAGTAGACCGCGGCCGACTACTCTTCGTAGAGCCAGACAGCGAAGGAAAGATCCGTGAACACGGCATTACGTTTAAGAATGACGTGCTGGATCGCGTGGAGCAACTCGTTGAAGCGATGTGGCTCCGAGTTACTGAGCTGAATATGCCCGATACCAGTAGTTACACTGCCAGCCTAAGTGGTATCAAACAGTTTGAGCAAGACCTGTTGCTAAGCGCCGCAGCTGAACCGGCGCAGCATCAGACGCAGCTGCTGTAATTTGCACTAAGCATAGCTAGTCAGTACCAGTGGAAATGTTGAGACCAATAAAAACCGCCGGAAATGCCGGCGGTTTTTACATAAGATAGCGTTCTGTTAAGCGGCGTTCGGATTTCGGCGCTTACTAGAAGGCTTCTTCTTGGTTGTTGACTTCTTGGCAGTGGCCTTGCTCTTTGAAGCGGGCTTGGTTTCCGCAACAACTTCGGCTTCCGCCTTAGCTTCTGCAACTACTTCTGACTGAGTCAGGCTTGCATCCAGAGCGCTAGTGCGAGAGCGCTCCAGGGGAGACTCTGCAACCTCTGCCAGTTCGGTTTCGACGAACAGCAAGTTGTATAGGTTAAAGCCAATGATGGCGCCCAGAACTGGACCAAGTACATAGGTACCCCAACCCCATTGGTGCAAACCAAGCGCTACAGCCGGGTTCATAATGCCCGCAGAGCCCAACGAGGCAACCAGTGAGCCAACTGTTAATGCACCGCCAATCATGGCAGCCTTAGCATAGAGCGGGAAACGCTGGTAAATTGCAGCAGCCCACATGAAAGCAAATACGAAGGTGCCGGTTACTTCGGCAACTAGAACGCGTGCGTTGTAGGTGCCAGTGTTGTGCACGCCACTTAGCTTAGTCAGATAGACAAACAGTTCCCAGGCCACCGCACCACCAAGCAGCTGTACGGCCAGGTAGCTGAGTGCTTGCATAGTACGCAGTTTGCGAACCGTCCACAGGCCAATTGTCATAGCCGGGTTAAAGACCGCACCTGAGATGCCAGCGAGCGCCAGCGTCATCAGTGCTACCATCAGACCGGCTGCGGTTGCGATAAAGTAGCCCAGACTCAGCTGTGAGTGGCTGATCGCCAGCACGATGAGCGTCAGGGCAGTTGTGCCCAAAAACTCACCCACGAGCATCGCGAGCTTGTTTTTACGAAACATATAGTATTACCTCCACTTTGTTTGTGATGCTTTTAGCGTACCGATAAGCATCAGATTTGTAAAGAGTCGGCCTTCTTTCGCAGACACACTGACCCAAACAGATACCGCCCTATCGCAGCAAATCGTTCTACGTACCCTCGTTTCAAAACTAAGATGATCGGTAGGCAATCTCGTGATAGTTCGTTTTATACGGCCCGAAGAACAGTTTTGTATATAGACGCATGACACTGACACCCATAATCAAGTAACCCCCACCAAAAAGCGCTATCTGCACTACATCGCTTCCCGGGATACGACTCAGTAAAATATCTTGAGCCAGAAAAGAAGGACTAATAGGGAAGGCCATAAATAATAGGCACAAGATAAAAAAGCCATGTCCCAGTTTTCTAAAGGCATACATGGAACCATGGTATTCTTGAAGGCCCAACGACTCTCCCCTCAGCTGGAGATACCACAGACAAGCATGACCTATCAGGAATGCAGCCGCCACACCCGTCCCATACATAACCAGATACTTGTGGCTTCCACCAGCAGCTAGCCCCAGGAAAAGCGCGCTAAACAAATGCCCAAGCGCTATGAGGTTCCAGCAGGTCTTAGCAGAGTTTTTGGTGGCATAGGCACGTATATAAAAGAGGATGCCGACGATCGCTGCACCTGTAGAAAGCGCCAGTCTGAAACCTGTAGACCTCGCCAGTTCAGCTGTAACCAAAAAGAGCAGGGCAAAAACAGCTTGAACAGCAATGCTATCCAGAAAAGCAAAAGCCCTACCAATAGACTTCAATGGCGACCACAGATAGCGGCTGACTGCCGAATTCATATTCCACTCCTTAATACTCAGCACATACATCGTAGCGCGGATTTTTCCGAGTAGGGTAGTCCCGATCTTTTCGGGAGGCGGCACAAAATAGAAGAATTGGTCATGCACCAAATAACTCACCACTGAAGGCGAAATAAGCAGCTGATAGGTTCTGAGTGACGCATTGCTGACAAAGTGCAGCAGCGCTAGCCATCGTAGCCCCAGGGCAACTTCAATGAACATCAGGCCAATTTGGGTGATCGATGCATAGGCAATTTGCGTCTTAATTGAAGACTGTACCCGGGCGATAGACGAAGCAACCAGTGCCGTAATCGGACCAAAGACCGCCATAACAATACGCAACCCCAGGCTACCGTGCCATAACGGGTACGTCCTCAGCAGTAAAAACAAACCCATGTGCACCGACAGTGCCCCGTAAAAGATAGCGCTGGAAGTGGTAGGACCCTCCATGGCACGGGGTAGCCAATACGAAAACGGGAACTGTGCAGACTTGACTAGAGCCGTTACCAGCAAAAACAGCCCCAGCAGCGTCAGCTGGGCATGTCCGGCTGTCAAGTCCGAAAGCTCCGAAAAATGCACATTCTTCTCAAAAATATGGTGCGCATACCACAGCGCAACCAGCAGAAACGCATCCGCAATACGATACACCGAAAAAACCTTGAGCGCGTTTCGCGCCGGCAAATACCGATCACGGTAAAATGCGATCAGCAGCACCGAAGTTATACCAATAAGCTCCCAGCCCAACAGCAACACTTCAAAATTCCCGGAAAGTGTGATGAGCGTCAGTCCAATAAAAAACAAAAGAACCGTGTAGTAAAACCGCTTAAAACCCGGCTCACGGTGCAGGTAATACTTACTAAATAGAAAGACTAAGGTTGTCATGATCACGGCCATGCCAAAGAATATGGCCGAAAGCTTATCAAAATAGAAGTTGAGCGAGAATGTATAGTGACGGCTCATATAGAGCGACCCTGCACTGGCGGATACGGAGGAGGCGCCTGCAGCAATCCACTTAGAGGTTAGCGTTACAAAAACTACCAGCTCTAAAAGTATCGCCGCGAAAGCTACCGAAAAAATGCTACGTTCCCGCTTTTTAGGCGCCAGCAAAACACCAACCGAACCAATGATTGGGATAAGTACTAATGCGATCAGAAGTTGCGTCAACATATGCGGCTCTTTACTTTTTGATTATATGCACCGGCAGGTTCTCCTGGGTAGCATCTAAAATATGGTTGGTCTTCATCTTTAATGTAGTCTCAAACATGCGTGGCAAGTCCTGGACAATCGGCAACTTCTTGGTCAGCGGATCGTAGGGCAGGAACGCGCCTTCTTCAAAGACATACAGCTTTTTCTCTTTGGGGTGCAGCGCCACCAAGTGAATCCACTCATTAGCGAACCACTCATATAGGGCAGGATTAGACTCGATAACCTTCTTAACCACATCCGGATAATGTTCAACGATCATCAGCAGACGTACCGGGTCATGTACCTCGATCATCTGCAGTGGCAAGCCGGAACGTAAATCGCCATCACTGCTGTTAGCAACGCCCACGAGCCCCATAACATTGTGAGGAAGCTTGGTACCAGCACCGAGCTTGTAATTGTCCATCCGCGAAAAGAAATATTCCAGATTGATGCCGCCGCAAACTACGCCAAGTGGCGTCAGTACGCTTAGCAGCAACTCGCCTTCCGGGTCACTGGTATAATCGTACGAGTTTAAAAATGCTCGTCTATCAAGGAACAGTCGTTTCGTAAGACTTCTCCTGCCAACAATGCAGAGCGCATTCGTGCCATGGCCCAGTTCTGGCCGGGGCTCATAGTACGAGACAGAACGCTTCTTTATATCACGCCTGATCTTCTTTATGTGCTGCCGGGTGTCGATAGACATAAACCGGCGCGAGCGTTCTTTGGCATCAAGGTCAAGCGCATCTTCGAATGTTTGTTTGTTTTTTGCATGCAAGCGCTGGTTCGCCTTAGTCAATATCGCTTCATCATAAAATTGAATTTCGTCCGCTGCTGTATCATGCATGCCGCTCACAAACTGTGTTGTCTCCGGAATGACCAGGCCACGCGCACGCAGCAGATCACGAACCGGCCGATAGTTGGCCATGAAAGCGAAGACGCGGGCGTTTACCAAACCGGGCCGGCCGCTGCAGGCCCCACAATCATGCGCGCCGTGGTGAGGATTATTAGCGCTGCTTGACCCATGGCCTACGACATAGACAAGCGAAGACAAGTTATGCGTCAAACCAATGCAACGTAGAAGTTTTTCGACGCGGTCCGCCATTTCTTCCACCGTAAAACCTATCTGCAAGCCCTTTTCTTCGTCGTGCTCGCCGGCATAGACAACGGTGAGATCAGCATCAGCGTCCATATGAGCAAATGCGTCGGCAATCGCCGGGCTCATGGTGGGGTTCATAAGGTTGGCGATTAACTTACCCAGCGCCGGGATTCCCAGCAGATAGGAGAGGAAGAAGCCGCGCACCAACTTATGCGATTGCTTGCTGTACATGATTTCTTTGGCATGGCTATGCGCATCATGCTTTGGCATTTCTTTAATCAAATATTTAGGGGTAACTGGCGCTGGACACAGCTTGTCATAAAATTTAGCACCCGCTGGGGAGAAATAGAACTCCACCCCAAAGAATCCGGGCGCACCCAGTGTTTCGCACTGAGGATCTAAGCCTTCCACGTAGGTCCTTAGCGAATACTCCCGCTCGTCAATACAAAAGATAGACTGGAAACTCTTAGGTACCGGTTTCTTGGCAGCTGACTCGTAGGGCACCGCAAGCATTCCGGCCAGCACTGTATCGTAATAGCTCCATTCAAAGGCATCCTGCCATATTTTTACCACTTCTTGTAGTTCGCTCTCGGGCTCGCCTGCAAACAAGTCAGTGATCGGGGGTTGCTGGATATTCTCCGCAAGTGGCTTCCACTTTTTGCCAAACGCGCTGGTGAGTGCATCAATCTCAAGCAGCAGCTCCAGCATGATCATGTCTCTTAGTGCAATCTTTTTGGGATATAGTAATGTTTCAGGTTTATCTTCTAGCGTCGAAATAAGCCCCGACCAACCTGGGTGGCTAAACTGCTGATCATACACATATTGTTCAAAATAGGCTTCCTTGCCCGTGCCGACCAGTACCTCCAGAAGACTGGATATCGTGGTTGATTTATCCTGCAGCAACCGGCGGGCCCTTTTTGTTTTGAAGAAGCTTACCAGGCTGCGATCTTCTAGCTTGCGCACAGCACTGAGTAGGCCCTCGTTTTCAAAAGGAAACGGCGAAATAGCGATGCCTTGATCAATATAGCTACAGAGCACACGAAAAAGCAGTGGCTGCACCGCATTATCCAGGTCAATCGGATATAGTTGCTTCCATTCGCTCCGCAGTTTTCCCGTGCGTGATGCAACCGACCAGTTATACATCTTATGGAGAGCGTTAAACTGCCACGCCTCAACGTTTTCACTGCCTTTTCTTTTTCGTATTGTCTGCGCCAAGATTTCCGGAGTTATTCGCCCCATTCTATAGAGGTCACGGTACTCAGTAAGCGAGAAGGTGGTTTGGAACCCAAAAATTGCCGATGCCTTGAAAAGGGCATCATAAAATTTCATATCCTGAAATGCATGTAGCGTATTGTGGTGCACAAAATCCTTGAGTGGACCCTGCGTGGGCAGATAGTGCTTTAACTCGTGCAAAAGGTGCTGTTCATCAAAATGATGATTGTATTTTCGAGACATAGTTACAATTATATTAGTTAAATGTGGATCGCATCCTTTGCATTTAACTCTTCGGCGGAATCAAATGGAGCGGGTGATAAAAACAGCTTAAACCATACCGGAACTCTTCAGATTAACTGAAACACGCTCCCGCCGATTAAGCCGGTCACCCCAAAAGACTTTTGATATTATACTCCAAAAACTATTTTTGCAATCATATCTTTAACTGCACTGTCAACCCACCAGAGTAGTTGGCCGTATAGCGTCCGTTCCAGCAAGCGGCACTCTTTCCGCAGGCGGGCGCCCGAGCAATAATACGTTGCATGTAGCCAGCATATCGCCAAGCCCCACTACAACATAGTCGTCGCGCGGACTACCATCTGGACCTAAGCCCTTATTGACACCAAACCGCACATTATGTTCATACCACGGATATTCCACTTGTTGGTGGATAGCAGGAATCATGTCCTTTGGATTTTCAAAGAAAGGCTGCAATCTGAATCGATGACCTACAGCTTGCCGACGCAGTTCACTAATTTGTGGGTCAGCAACAGGGTCTTGGGGCATACGCAAAGAACCTCCATCGATCAGCTTAATATGCACCATCCTACGTATTATGGCGCTACCCAACCACAAGCCAGCCTCATACGCATTCCGATCTAACTGCCGATTAGGTTCTAGGAGGGTCGTACGCAGTGGCAACCCTTCTTTGAGGTAGTGCAGGGGGCCATCTTCCGGTACGTTCCGGAAATGAAACCATTCTGCTGTTCCCAGTGTTACATCATCGAGTCTGCCAGCCCCCGCGAATACAGTCTCCTGGTCTTTAATAGATATAGGAAAAACATCGGCAAGTCGTGAGGCAGGGAGATACATAGTTGATAATTTACTAATGTAGCGTGTTATTACACTTGCTATTATACACTAAAAGGTGTAATCTTTGGGGCGACGTGTATTAAATGTCACAGTTTTAACTGTGCCTCCTTTATATTGATGACAGCAACTCGCCAACGATTCACCCCCTATATTAGCTCAGCACCAGCCGAAGCAATTGTTTGCATGGACGACCGCCCATACCAACAATCGCTCAAGCGAGCAGTCTGTCAATTAGCCGGCTCGGCCGCAGGGATTGGCATGGATATGGTTGTCACAGACGCGGAGAAAAATGGCGTCAACTCCCTGCACTCACCAGAGAAAGCGGCCAAGTTGGCCGCTCAGGTTCTAGGCCCAATGCTGTTGCATTCAAGCTGCGCCGGAGAGGAGTTATCGACAATCGCTACAACTATCGCAACAGAAGACCCCGAGATTCTGTTTGAGCGAGTACGTAAACTAGCCCCCGATTTAAGACCCGAAAGACTTGAACACACTATTAATACCTACAGACTACTGCTAGAAAACAACGTCATCCGCCCTACCAGTGACGCCGCAGCCCATATGGAGCAGGGCGAGAACCCCATTACACGGCTGCCGTTGGTAGGCGGACCTCACGTTGCGAGTGATATCATCATTAGCCATACACGAAACAACCGCTTTGATAGCGATAGGGCATTCCATGAAGGAAATCCAGCATATCATATTAATGTAGGAGACATCCCCTACCTAGCAGAGCCTTTGTCTGTTGTAACTGCTTTAGATGCGGATGATTTTACAATCAGCTCTTTAGTACGTCATGCAGCCACGACGCTTCATCTGCCACATCCGACTGGCGAAGAATTCCAGTTCCATCTCGTTTAGAGGGCCGTTCACAGCGGTAGTAGTTATAGATAACTACTTCTGGTGGCGACGTTTTAAGCTAGCTACCTGCAGACGTACAGCGTGACGGTCGACCAACTGCTGCGCGTGCTCTAGGCTTACTTCATCTTTAGCTTCGGCCTTCAATTGCTGTGCTCGTTCCATAGCCGCTTCAGCTTCAGCTTCGTTGATGTCATCTGCATGATCGGCTTCATCTACCAGCACACGTAGAGTGTTGTCGCTGATTTCGATAACACCACCGCTAATTGCAAAGAAATCACGGTTTGCATCACTGTCCTTAGCCTCGCGGCGCACGGCAATCACCCCGTTGGTCGCTACACTTACCAGTGGCATGTGGTCTTGCAAAACCCCGATTTCACCCTCTAGAGTAGGCAAGGTAATTTCGTAGGCGTCACCATCGAACTTGGTGCCGGTTAGAGCTACTAATTGAAAATGTATCATCGTTTCTTCGTTCCTTTATGACTCACCTGAAGAACAACCCAAGTAAAGAGGCAGGCACCCCCTACAGACACGAGGAAGCTGTAGATAGTAAAGCCGTGCACACCCGAACCACCAATAAGTATCATAATGGTACTACCAATTATAGCGCCGACGGTCCCCAGTAGTGTGTTGCCCCAAAACTCAGTTTTAATGTGCATGATCTGCGCCGTTACCCACCCAGCGAGCGCTCCAAACAGGATTGCCGCAACGATGCCGACCATAATTACTTCTTAGCCGCCTTGACGACGTCTTCGATGGTGCCCTTCAGGTTAAAGGCAGTTTCTGGAATGTCGTCGTGCTTGCCATCGAGGATTTCCTGGAAGCCCTTGATAGTGTCGCTTAGCTTTACATACTGACCGGGGTTGTTAGTAAACTGCTCGGCCACGAAGAATGGCTGGCTTAGGAAGCGCTGAATACGACGAGCACGCTGCACCAGCTGCTTGTCTTCTTCGGACAGTTCTTCCATACCAAGGATAGCGATGATGTCCTGCAGGTCTTTGTAGCGCTGCAATACACGCTGCACTTCGCGGGCTACACGGTAGTGTTCTTCGCCAACCAGTTCTGGATCTAGCAGGGTCGAGCTAGAGTCCAATGGGTCTACAGCAGGGTAGATACCAATCTCGGTCAGCGCACGGTTTAGCACGATGGTTGAGTCTAAGTGGGCAAAGGTAGTTGCTGGAGCCGGGTCGGTAAGGTCGTCGGCCGGCACATACACAGCTTGCACCGAAGTAATTGAACCTTGGCGAGTGGAAGTAATACGCTCCTGCAGCTGACCCATTTCCTCGGCCAGGTTTGGCTGGTAGCCCACAGCTGAAGGCAAGCGGCCCAGCAGCGCAGACACCTCAGCACCAGCCTGGGTGAAGCGGAAAATATTGTCTACAAAGAGCAGCACATCAGAACCCTTGTCGCGGAAGCCTTCGGCGATCGTCAGGCCACTTAGGGCAACACGCAGACGAGCGCCTGGCGGTTCGTTCATCTGGCCAAAGACCAGCGAGGTGTTCTTAATAACGCCCGACTCTTCCATTTCGTGGTACAGGTCGTTACCTTCGCGGGTACGCTCACCAACACCAGCGAATACTGAGTAACCAGAGTGGAACTTGGCGATGTTGTTGATCAGCTCCTGAATCAGCACGGTCTTACCCACACCAGCACCACCGAAGAGACCGGCCTTACCACCTTTAGTCATTGGACAAATCAGGTCGATAACCTTAATACCGGTTTCCAGGATTTCGATTGAGCCGGACTGGTCAGTCAGAGCCGGTGGAGCACGGTGAATTGGAGACTTTACTTTAAAGCTGCCGCCTTTGCCGTCAATTGGTTCACCAGTCACACTAAACATGCGGCCCAGGGTCTCTTCGCCAATTGGCACTGAGATCGGCGCACCGGTATCAGTTACTTCGGCGCCGCGCTCCAGGCCATCGGTTGAACCGAGCGATACGGCACGGATGCTTGATTCGCTGAGGTGCTGTGCAACCTCCAGCGTTAGCTCTTGGTCGCCATTTTGTACCTTAAGCGCGTTATAGATTGCCGGCAAGCTATCTGTTGTAAACTCAACGTCAATAACCACACCCACAATTTGGGTAATCTTTCCGGTTTTGGTTTTCTGGATTGTTGCCTCTGCCATTACTTATTCTCCTCGTACCCGTCCGGTACTGTTAACACTACTTTTGCAATTTCAAGTTTCGTATCCCGGGGCAGGCAATGATATGCCACTCCATAGTCAACAAATAGAGGCTCACCACTGCTGTAGTCATATAACCTACGCACTTCCACTCCATTCGCTGGGTCATTCATGGGATACCTATCAGGTAGTATATTAGCCATTGAGTGCCTCCGCACCACCGGTAATCTCGGCCAGTTCCTGAGTGATTGCCGCCTGACGAGCCGTGTTTAGCTCCAGCGTGTAATCATCGATCAGATCCTTGGCGTTATCGGTGGCATTCTTCATGGCAACCATACGCATAGCGTGCTCCGAGGCAATACTCTCCAGCAGCGCCTGCCAGACCTGCGCTTCAATCAGCCGGGTGGCTACTTGGTCGATGACCGTTTCTACATTAGGCTCGAAGTTACCATTGGCAATGGTTTTGACGCCGTCAGCGGCTTTAGTGGCCTGAGCGGGTAGTAATTGCAAACTCTGCGCTTCCTGAGAAACGGTTGATTTAAACTTAGTATACAACACCTGCACGTCATCAACTTCGCCGTCCTTATACTGATCAACGACGGTGTTGAGCACTGGACGCAAATCATTCGCCGTTGGCTGATCGCCAAAACCAGGAAAAGCAGCCAACAGATCGATTTCACGAATGCGGCGCACAAATTGGGCACCCTTGCTACCAATGGCAATCACACGTGTAGCAACCTTTTCGCTCTGGTCAGTGCGTACAGCAGCAGTTAGCCGCTTGAGCACATTGGCGTTGTAGGCCCCAGCCAGACCGCTATTGCTGGTAATTACTACGTATAGCCGGGTTTTGACGGCCCGTTTCGCAAACAACGGCTGACGTTCTACCTCGGCGATGCCGCCGATACGAGCCAACAACTCGTTAGCAAGATCAGCATAGGCGCGGCTGGCCTGAGCATATTCCTGCGCCCGGCGCAGCTTGCTGGCGCTCACCAGCTGCATAGCCTTGGTGATCTGTCGGGTGTTCTTAATGGAACTAATGCGCCGTTTTAATACTATGGTGCTTGCCATGGTATCAGCCTACTTCTTTGCAGCCTTTACTTCGTACTGCTTAGCAATTTCGCTAGCCACTTTCATGACCTGCTCATTTTGCTCGTCGGTTGGCTTGTCGCCGGTGTTAATGGCGTCAACCAGTTTAGCATGCTTGCTCTTGAGCTCACGCAGCAAGGCTTCGCGGGCAGCGTCAACCTTCTCGATTGGCACAATATCAAACGCACCGTTGTTTGCGGCGTACAGCACGCTGTACATTTCCCAAATAGCGTAGGGGCTGTACTGTGGCTGCTTCAAAAGCTCCGTCAGGCGCTGACCGCGCTCGATGGTGCGGCGAGTGTCGTCATCAAGGTCAGTCGAGAATTGGCTGAAGGCGGCAAGTTCGCGGAACTGGGCCAGTGACAGCTTCATACCACCACCGGCAGCCTTGATAGCCTTGGTCTGAGCATCACCACCCACGCGGGACACGCTTAGACCTACAGAGATAGCAGGGCGGATACCCTGATAGAACAAGCTGGTTTCCAGGAAGATCTGACCATCGGTAATGGAGATGACGTTAGTTGGAATATAAGCCGAGATGTCGCCGGCCTGCGTTTCGATGATTGGCAGGGCGGTGAGTGAGCCGGCACCAAGCTCATCGGAAAGCTTAGCGGCACGCTCCAGCAGGCGAGAGTGCAAATAGAACACGTCACCAGGGTAAGCTTCGCGGCCCGGTGGGCGACGGAGTAGCAGTGACATCTGGCGGTAGGCCTGCGCGTGCTTGGTAAGGTCGTCGTAAATAATCAGGGCGTGTTGCTTGTTATCGCGAAAATATTCACCCATAGCAGCACCAGCGTACGGCGCTAGGTAGAGCATGGCAGCCGGATCGCTCGGAGAAGTAGCCACGATAATGGTCTGATCCATAACGCCTTCGCGCTTTAAACGCTCCTGCAAAGCAGCAACCTTGGATAACTTCTGACCAATAGCTACGTAGACGTTGATCACGCCACTCTTCTGACGAGCCTGGTTCACCATAGTATCAACCGCAATCGCCGTCTTACCAGTTTGGCGGTCACCAATGATTAGCTCACGCTGGCCACGACCGATTGGCACCATAGCGTCAATAGCCACGAGGCCGGTCATCAGTGGTTCATGCACGTGCTTACGTTGCAAAACACCGGGAGCGGGACGCTCTACGCGGCTTTTCTGCTTAGCCTTCAGTGGCTCGCCGCCGTCCAGTACGTTACCCAGTGGGTCAACCACACGGCCAACCAGCTCGGGACCAACTGGTACTTCCAGCACCTGGCCGCTCAGACGAACAGTAGCACCGGCCTTAACTTTAGTAGAATCGCCCAAAATAACGGCACCAATTTCATCTTCAGCCAGGTTAAAGGCAAAGGCGGTCACATTTTGACCGCTCAGGCCCTCAATTTCGAGCATTTCGTTATAACCGGCCTTGCTTAGACCATAGATCCAGGCGATACCATCACCTACACGGGTAACAACGCCCACATTTTCAATTTCTGGGCGGTTTTTCAGATCAGCAATGGCTGCGCGAATGTCCGCCGAAAGTTCCGTGATTGATAATTCAGCCATCACTTATTCCTTTCCAGCTCTCACGAGTTGTTTAAATTTGTTCAGTTTTGCCTCAACGCTTAGGTCCAGCTGTTGGTCGGCCACGCTCAGGCGCACGCCGCCCACCACTTCTGGGTCGAGGATTCCCGTCACCGTAATTTTGTCTGCCTTGGGGTAAAGCGGCTTCACCCGGGCAATAATATCTTGCCGAGCAGCGTCATCCAGCGGATGCACGCTGCGGGCTAGCACTTCCACTTGGCCAACACGGGCCCAATCGGCACTAATGTCACGTAGCAGGCTATCCAGCTCACCGGTCCGGCGAGTTTCTAACAAGTATGACGCAACGGAGCGAATATACTGCTCACGATCACGGATGTAATCTGCGTCTTTTTGAATATCGGTGAAGTACAAATGAGAAGCTACTGCTTCAGCAATGGTACGGCGCGGAATTTTAGTCACGTCTTAAGCCTGACCCTTCAGTGCACGGTCGATAAGCTGCGCATCTTTTTTAGCATCGACCTTTTCACCAATAATGGCTTCGGTGGCGTCACTAATCAGGCCCACCAGCTCACCCTCGAGCTGCTTGCGAGCACGCTGAGTCTCAGACTTAATGCGCTCGTCGGCCTCTTTCAGGATGATTGCGGCCTTAGCGTGCGCCTTATCTTCGGCAGCACGAGTGGTTTCGCGCGAAGCTTCTTCGGCGCTGGCAATAATGCCATCAGCTTCAGCCCGGGCCTTCTGTAGCTCCTTGTCGATCTTAGCTTCCAGCTCGGCCTTGTCCCTCTTCATCTGCTCGCCCAGGGTCACACCCTGCTCGATCAGATCACGGCGCTCCTGCAAAACCTTCAGGATCGGACCAAAGGCATATTTGCGCAGCACCAAATAGGCGAGCGCAAAGGTAATCAACTGGAAGATTAGCGCCTTGCCGTCAACACCCAGGGCACCAATGCCCGAGGAGCTGTCTGCAAATTGTGTTACGGTTGTAATCATTATATTTTAGCTTTCTAAAGCTCTGACCTTACTTAACAATAAATGTTGAAGCGAAGGCCAACAGACCGAACAACTCAACGATAGCCACGAACACCAGAGCCTGGCCAAAGAACTTAGCGGCTTCTGGGTTACGGCCAACGGCGCTTAAGTAGTTACCACCAATCAGGCCGATACCAATAGCTGGGCCAATAAAGCCAAGGCCGATCATCAGACCCTTACCAAGTACGGCGGTGCTAGCAGCTGCTGCAAACAATTCCATTATTTTATCTCCTTATTAATTACTATCATCTTTGCCTTAAACACCACTTTAAGCGGTACTGCCTTTCGGCGCTTTACGGTGCGAAGTGGGTTCAGGGGTCAAAACGTGGGAATCGGCATCTTCTACCTCATCGGCATGATGCCCGGCATGGTTAACGGCAATGGCCAGGTACATAACGCTTAGCACCGTAAAGATGTAAGCCTGCAGTGCGCCAATAAACAGCTCAACTAGAGTAAAGGGCAGGGCAGTGAGCGGTGCAACCACGTGGCCCAGGTAGCTAAAGACGGCGATCACAATTTCACCAATGGTGACATTTAAGAACAATCGAAGGCTAAGTGAGAACACGCGGGTCAGATCGGTAAGCATTTCAAGCAAACCGATAATAAAGTACAGCGGATTTAAAGGGCTGCCAACAAAGAAGTGGGCGAAGTAGCGCTTGAGGCCGCCAGATTCACGGATTGACGAAGCGTATACGTAAATCATGGTCACGATACCCATCGCGAAGGTACCGTTTAAGTCCGCCGTGAACGGGCGGAACAGTGGGTTGTCACCTCGATGGAAAGCCTCGCCAACACCAGGAATCAGCCCAAACCAGTTGTTTAACAGAATAAAAAAGAAGAGCGTGACAAAAAACGGTACATATTTGCGACCGCGCTTCCGATCATCGAACGCACCTTCCACGAGGTTGGTAATAAAATCGGCACCAGCTTCGATAAACTGCATAGCCCCGCCCTTAGGTCGAACGGTTATCTTACGGGCAATGGTAACGAGAAAGGCAACGATGATCAGGCCAGCGATCCAGCCGTACAACACCGAGTTGCTAATAGTAGTAGCACCGCCCAGATGAAATACCCCAGCCGGCGCCACATGAATGGCGGGGCCACTATCGGCAAAGCGTGCAATGAGCGAATTCATTCTTTCGTATCCTTCTTCGTATTCGTTTGCATGTATTCAGTAATCTGGCGGTTAGTTTGGTAAACCACTGTTATCATACCAGCCGCCGAGACAATCAAGCCAATAATTGTCCAAAGTGAAGCCCTATGCAGGTGTCTATCCAACCAATGACCTGCTAAGATTGGCGCCACAACTACGACCAGTAGCTGCCAGCTCATCGAGAGCCCAATAGCAGCTAACCCTTGCGTAGTCTGGTCCGTTTTGGGTGGCGTAGTATCGACAGGCGATTTTACATCCCTGGCAGAAGTCGGCGTTTGAATCGCTGGCTTGCTTAGCACGGTCATTCTTGAGTGCAGTATAGCACCTCTGGTGTGACCCCTGCAAGCTGGATATCTGCTGTATTTTACCAGCTGGACCTTCTGGGCGATTGGGTAGGTCATTTCAGGAGACCGTTTTCACGCGGGTGAGCTAGTCGCTTGTCCGGTTGCACTTCGCCCTAAAGTCTCCTGAAATGACCTACCCAATCGCCCCCATCGCCTTGCGACAATCTTGTGCTATACTATGTATAGTTATAGGCTACTCAAGAAGAAAGGAACCTCAGCATATGGCTCAAACAACCCCAGTAATCGTCTATGGTGCCGAATGGTGTGCCTTTTGCCACGTCGCCATGGAATACTTTGACAAAAAGGGTGTTAAGTATGAGTACCGCGATGTCGACACCAACCGCGATTGGCTCAAAGAAGCCGTCGATAAATCAGGGCAAATGGGTATTCCAGTGCTTGATTTCGGCGACAAAAAGATCGTGATTGGCTTTGACCGTCCCAAGATCGACGCTGCGCTCGCCGGAGCATAAGAACCGGGGGGTAACATTTCTCACATACACAAGCGAGGCGTTAAACCTATACTTAACTTCAGGGTTAGCTAATCCAAGGAGGCCTCATGGTTACACCATATGAAGGAATTCCAGGTCCCGAGCTCGCTCAACCGCTGGTTGATAGGCCCCACTTCGTTCTTCTTTTTGATGATCGCGAGGCCACAAAAGTTACTCTAGACGGCATCTACCGGGGTATGAGTGCGGACCCTGAAGGGCACTTGGCAAGCCTTGGATGCTTTGCAGAAAAACCCTATGAAAGACCAATCGGTTTTGATTGGTTTCCACTCATGGAGCGTGGACGCGATTCATTCCCGCTATATTTAGCCTTCCAGTTCGACGAAGATACAACAAGAACCATAGAAGCAGATGAGCTTTATCAAGAACTCCTAGACCAACGCGAAGGCGATCCTGACGATAGGATACGCAAAATACGTGTTAGGGCATTCGAAATATTTCTCGACGAGTTGAAGAAGCGAAAACAAAGAATTGTCCGTAGTGCCGGAGGCGTCTCGCTCGACGCAGCTGCATAAGCTATACTACTAGCTGATATGGCGTTTGAGGATTTCGAAACTAAAGAGTCAGCGGTGGTAGTATACACCGGCGAAGGTAAAGGTAAGACCAGTGCTGGCTTAGGCCTGCTGGTACGTGCCTTGGGCAACCGCTGGAACGTGGCCTTTATCCAATTTATAAAATACTGGGGTGTAGGCGAGCACGTATTTATCCGCGATATTATGCCGCTGTTTAAAGATCAGCTGCTGTTTTATAAGGGCGGCAAAGGTTTTTATGGAGCAGGGGACCTCAGCCCGCAAGCCGTTACACCAAAACAACATAAAGCGGCAGCGTTGGAAACCTACCATAAAGCCCTGGAATGCGCTACCAGTGGTAAATACCGGCTAGTTATCTGTGATGAGATCAACAATGCTGTACATGATGGTCTTTTGCCTGAAGAAAAATTAGCTGAACTCATTGCTAAAAGCGCACCCGGTACCAGCCTCTGCTTAACTGGCCGGGACTTCCCGAAAACATTGTTAGATCAGGTAGACATTGCCACCAATATGACCAAGATCAAGCACCACTTCGACGACAATTTCCTAGCCAATAAAGGGATAGATTTTTAAAGCTTTCTGTTCAGGGTATACTAGGCAGCAATGAGGTATCGCCTGCGCCGCAAACACTGGATCAGCATAGCCCTAACGCTTCTGCTAGGCGTGCCCGCTGCAATCGCCCAGATGCACGGTTCGTTCATCAGCATCAAAAATAGTGCTCTGGCCGATCAGCCAGGGCTATACAGTATCAACCATTTTGTAGACGGTGACACTATCTCAGTAGATATGAATGGTACTTCGGAAACGGTGCGTTTTATTGGCGTTGACACGCCCGAAACCCACAAGCCCAACACCCCGGTCCAATGCTACGGTCCTGCAGCAGCCGCTTATACTCAAAACCGCATCAAGAGCGCCGGAAGCCGTGTACGCCTGGTGGCCGACAGCCTCAGCACCAACCGCGATCGCTACAACCGTTTACTGCGCTATGTGTATTTATCGGACGGCACCAACCTCGACCAAGAGTTGGTCGCTAAGGGTTATGCCTTTGCTTATGTCTCATTTCCATTCACCAGATCTGATACCTTTTCTGCAGCGCAGGCGAATGCCCAAAAACAAGCCCTAGGCCTGTGGGGTAATTGCAAACCCTACCAGGAAAGCAACGGCCGCTGGCAAAGCAACAACCAATAACGTCAAATAATTTGCTGCTGCCCTACGACAGCCTCCGTTATGTTATAAATGCTTTATTACGCTTTGGGAGGTCTGTCCTCCCAAATCTAACCTTCTAGGCGTTTGCGGCCAAAAAGGCGGGCAATGCGTTCGGTAATACCAAAAAACGGCATACCAATAAAGATAGGCAGACACACTAGCCAACATAGCGGCCACGTCCAGATATGATGTTTGGCCAGCGTACGTGGCCACATACGTAAATACTCCCACACCTGGCCAGGTCCCAAATAAGCGGGGCGCAGTTCCACCCCCACTTTCACACGCCGGTCAGACACTACCCCGTAGCCTTTGTCGTACACATGTATAGATAGATCCAAGTCTTCGTGTAAATTCGACTGCGTACACATGCCGTCCTGTATCTGCACCCACAGCTCTTTTGGCAGTGCCATGTTTGAACCCCACAAGCTTGGGTGACCGGTAAGCAGCTCGTTTACAGAGAACTCTACCCAGTCGTAGAGTGCGCTCACTAGCCGTGGAAATCGCACATTATAAAAAAGCGCTCCACCGCTCCAAGCAGTCTGGAGTGCACCAGGTTTTTTAAAATACTCGGCAATCTGTGCAACCCAGTCTGGTGGCACAATAGCATCAGCATCTATTCGGGCCAGTATCACGCCAGTCGCGGCATTAAAACCAGCGTTTTGGGCCAATGGCCGACCACGACGTGGTTCGTGCAAAAGCGTCACAAACGGATAGCGGCGAGCCACGTTGGCCGTGCCGTCGGTGGAGCCATTATCTACTACGATCACTTCGTAAGCACGAGCAGACTGACGCGCAATGGCATCGAGGCAGCGTGCAAGATAGCGCTCTTCGTTATAAGCGGGTATGATAATACTGATGCGTTGCTTGCTCACTAACCGTATATTGTATGGCAGAATTTAAGAAATACCTGAAGAAAACCCGCAGAGTGCCCAAATGGGCTTGGATTACATTTGTTACTTACTGGAGAAAAGGCTGGTGGCACAAGTTGGTCACTATCGCCATTATCTTTGCAGCCCTTTGCATGAGCACCATGTATGGCATAGCTATGTGGTATCAGCACGAGCAAAAGGGCAAGCCCACTAATCTTGGCGTTACCTTTGTCGCCGATTACGCCACCTACTTAGGTGTTGATGCACACCAAACTTATACAGCAATTCTAAATGAGCTCCATGTTAAACATCTACGTCTTGTTAGCTATTGGAGCGACATTGAGCCCACTCAGGGACAATACAATTTCAGCGAGCTTGACTGGGAAATGCAGCAAGCCCAGGCGCATGGCGTCAAGATTAGTTTGTCAATCGGCCTCCGGCAACCACGCTGGCCAGAATGTCATCCACCAAGTTGGGTCGATACTACTAAACCTGTGCAGGCCTGGCAGCCGCAGCTTGAGCAATATATAACCACGGTTGTAAATCGTTATAAACGTAATCCGGCCCTACAGAGTTACCAGCTAGAAAACGAATACTATCTGAGCGCTTTTGGACAGTGCAACAATTTCAGTCGAACACGCCTAAGCAGTGAGCTAGATCTGGTACACCAGCTAGACCCAAAGCATCAGGTAATTATGAGCCGCAGCGACAACTATGCCGGCTTTAGCTTGCGGAAGCCGCTACCTGACGTGGTGGGCATATCCGTATACCGGCATGTATGGGCAACGCCCTTGCACCGCTATGCAACCTATCCGTTCCCCAGCTGGTACTACGCCTTCTTGGCTGGTGCCCAACAGATCTTAACGGGCAAACCTTCGGTGATCCACGAGCTACAAGCCGAGCCCTGGCCGCCAAATGGTCAGGATATCACGAAGACCAGTCTAGGTGAGCAAAATAAAACATTTGATGCCCAGACTCTAAAAAGTACTGTGCAATTTGGCAAACAAACCGGCATCAAAGATATTGATTTGTGGGGTGCCGAATACTGGTATTATCGTATGGTAAAATTACATGATCCAAGTGCCTGGCAAACAGCCGAGTCCATTTTTACCTCATGAGCAAAAACCTACCTATTATCGCAGCCATCCCTAATTACAACATGGCCGAGTCGCTCTCAAGATTGCTTACGCAACTAGTAGGCGAGGGTTACGACGCCATTTACGTGCTGGACGACGCCTCAACTGATGATAGCCGCGCAGTCGTCACTGCGTTTGGCCCAAACGTTCACTGGATTGGGGGCGATGCCAACCTTGGAGCAGGTGGCAATCGTAATCGCATCTTGGCAGCGCATCCGGATGATTGCATCATCCATTTTTTAGATGCCGATGTGCGCCTGGAAACAACCGCGCCGGCCGCTAAAGCCCGCGCACTTATGGCCGAGCCCAACCTGGCGTTTGTAGGCGGCTTGGTATTTAGCGAGGACGGCAAGCAATCAATTTGGAGTTACGGGCCCAATTCTGTGACACTTTACAGCCTGCTGACCGCGGCTATACAGCAGCTATTTGCTACCGTTCAGGCGCCAAAACCATACTGGCGTAATTGGATTCGCCGTGTCACTAAATCAGCCCGCAGCGAATGGCCGGACGTTGCCACACCTCCTGAGCGCCGATCAACCTATTGGGTGCTAGAAGGGAACTTATTAGTAAAGCGCTCTGTGCTGGAAAAACTAGGTGGCTTTGACGCTGACATTCACGAATACGACATTATTCCGCCTGCCCGCAAAGCCCAAGAGCTAGGGCTGGTTACTGTTTTTGACCCAACTATTGCAGTAACGCACCTAGCAGTAGACGTGCGACATTATAACCGTGCCATCGCGCTCTATAAAGAACTCTACCAGCTCATTAAACGTTATGGTGGCTGGAAAGCGTGGGTACTACCAGATGGCCGCTTTAAACCAAAACATACTAGCTAAAAGATTCGGATGCCCTCTTCAACAAGAGAGGAGATAGGCCGATGCTGGATTTCTACAGCAGTGTCATCAGTCAAAGCATTTTCAGGAGCATATACAACGCGTGTATCTGTATCATACAAGCAACTAAACACTTCGGCCGGTTCCCGACCAACACGCATTCCCAACTCGCTAGGCAACCTATTTAACCCTTCTGGAAGCGCAGCCGCCATCACACACTTACCAAACACGAATCCGACCGCATCTTTCAGTGTCTCTTGTGAGACACCGCTCCGGTGTAATAATGTATCACGCGTACTTGCTAGCACATCGAGGTTGGGGTGTATAGCACCTGCTTGCTCGTAGAGGCCAGGGAATGGAAGCCGGGTGCCTTCCGGATCACCTAGTATCTTTACCCGACTCGATTTGGGGATAGCACTTGCGGGCGTTTTAGCTACAGTATAAATTACCCGCTCAATCTCGGGACCGCCAACTATTAGGCGACCAATCCGTGGGTATCTATCATAGACTGCAACACCAGTCCTGGAAAGTAACTCTCCGCCGTAAGCCTGCAGTTTATTAGCTATCATGTAATATTAAAGTATACCATGCCATAACGCCAACGATTATCCGTAGACGCACAGGGGTAAAGCCGAGTACAATACAGATATTGTGCCCAAGAAAAAGCAGGGGAACACCCCAAGGACCATTCAAAACAGGCGCGCCCGGTTCGATTACGAGCTGGGCGATTCTTTAGTAGTTGGTCTGGAACTAACCGGCGCAGAAGTAAAGAGTTTGCGTATGGGCCACGGACAACTCCGCGGCGCTTATGTAACGGTCAAGAATGATGAACTATATCTGCTGAATAGCACTATAAACGGAACACACGGCGTACCTGTGCCCGAGTCTGATCAGACCCGCACCCGACGGCTACTCGCTAAACGCCGCGAGATAAATGCACTCATCGCCGCCAAGCAGCAGGGCCTCACTATCGTGCCACTCGAACTTATTACCCGTGGACGCTATATAAAGCTCCGCATTGCCGTCGGTAAAGGCAAACGCGAATACGATAAACGCCAAACGCTCAAAAAGCGCGACGAAGAGCGCCAAGCACGAGCCGCCATCAAACCCCGATAAACGAACACGGTTGCCACTCTGTAATTCTTTCGGTATAATTCAGCAAGTTCTTAGGCAACAAGCCCAAGCAAAACTATTCCGGGGTAGCTCAGCGGTAGAGCGGGTGGCTGTTAACCACTAGGTCGCTGGTTCGAATCCAGTCCCCGGAGCCAATTTCCAGAAACGGAACAAAAAGCCATCGTATCGAATGGCTTTTTTAGTTCCCAAAGAAGTAAATCGCCATCTAGGCGTAAGTTCGAAAGCACCATACTGATTAATGACCGTTTCTGCTCGATATCGGCTTTTTGGAACAACTTAGGCGCACCCTTAGCCAGCTTCAACAGATGAGATACTGTGCCATAGTATTCGTCATCTATTTGTTCGATATTAATACGCTTATTCTGTAGTTTCTTCTGGGCTATCCGAAACTCATCAAACTTACGTTGATAGAGTTCTTCGGGTATCTTCTCATCAAGGTAGTCTTCGTACACTTTCTCGATACGTGTTTGGTATTTCTCAATCTCGGTATCAAGCGTAATGATAGTGGAATCATGTAGTCGCTTCTTATCTTCGTGGGAAGCTCGTAGAGCCTCGCTGACCTGCTCATAGGCATAAGCTGGGATTTGTATGGACTTGAAGACTTTTGCAAGCTGGGTGGTTAATTCATCTTCCGACACATAGACAGCTCCATGTTTGCCTTTGGCTTGAGTGCAATGCCCATAAATATATTTGCCTTTCTTCTTTTCAAAAGTAATTCGGCAATCACACGTAGCGCACCTGATAAGCCCACGATACTTATAGGGTAGGCCAGCCCAGCGATGTTTCTTTACTTGATAGCCATTCCGCACAGCCTCGGCTTCTTGAAACAGCTCATAAGAAATAATTGTGTCGTACTTGTGTGGATAGAGCTGACCCTTAACACGCATTTCACCATAGTAAAAAGGGTTCTTTAGAACTTGATCTACTTTGCTGGAATTAGCAGGCAGGCTGTACTCCTTCGTCCACAACTTAGCTATTTCTCGCAACGAAGACGTACCGCTCGCATATAACTTGAAGCCCTCTCTGACAGCCTCAGCTTTGTAGGCGTCAATCTCAATCCATTTCTTGCCAGAGCCATTGAGCGAATTCTTGTAGCCAGTCGGCGCCATGCCTATCCATTCACCGTCTCGCAATTTTTGCTCAAAGCGACGTTTGACGTTATCGCTGATAGCGTCTGAGTAATACTGAGCAACGACAATGCCCATGCCCAATCTTAATAAATCAGTGGCGGGTGAGTCTTTGTGAATGAAAAGATTGTCAGAGGGAAAGTGAAGTTCTATTTTGCCCGAACGATAAAGCGACTGTAAGGCACGAACCTCCTCGGAGCTAGAATCTCTGGTGTAGCGGTCAATCTTATCGAAAACAACAATCGCATTTTCTTCACAGGCTTTGATATCTTCTATTAAAAGCTTGAACTCATCGCGATTGCCCTTATACGCACTTTCTCGAATTTCAGTAAGTTCATAATCATAGCCTCGCCGTTTAGCATATTCCACTAGCCGATGTGTTTGAGCTGGCAGAGCGTCTTTCTGGTCGTCAGTTGATACTCGTGCTAATAGATACGCTTTCATTTCTCCCCCTTACTAAAAATGGACGGTTGTGGCTTTTCCAGTCCAACAACTTTGCAGCGTCTTTCTGAACACAACCGCCCATTAAGAGCAGAAATAAAAAATCGCTGCGAAATAGTTATAAACTGGAAAAGCTCTTTCATTATAACCTCAAACCGATTTCTTTTTAACCAGCTCATCGCGGTCTTTCAAGTACTGTGCATAATTCCCAACCTCTTTTTTATATTTGTTTTTAATAGCTTCTTTATTGGTAGGCAATATTTTCTCAAGCTTTTGTTGTCGATTGCCTATACCTCTATTTCTTTTTTGCCTATAGGTCTGTCTGTTTTTTGCCACTTCAACAAGGAGCCGTTTCAGGCCACCAATTGTAAACGTGTTTGCTTCGCCGATTCCGTAGCTTCTGTGTATTAGCTTTCGATTTCGGTCAAGCTTCCTGAAAGCAGTGCGTACAGTTCTTATCGACAGACCTAGGTGATCTGCAATCTGATTTGCAGAAATTGGCCTCTGCTTGCCATAGCTAATGATGACAATGATAATCATTGCCTCATTTGCGCTTAGGTCAAGCAAGCCAAGGTTTCGTATAAAGTCGTTCGGCACCTGAACATAGCCACCAGAGCTAACTTCTGCGCCCCATTCATTCGTAAATACAGATGGTTCATACTTATTTTTCATCACATCTTGAATAATTCTTAAATTAGCTCATATCTCTGCATTTCATCTGTAACTGCTTCTTCAATCATTACGCCAAGCTCATGTTTGATAGGGTGGCAGACATCGAGATTCTTTTTACGAGGATAAACAAGCCGAATACCCCCATGAGGTCGGGTGTAAACTGCTACCGAGCTTATGTAGAGCGCGTCAAATAAAACAAAACTCGCGAAAGCAATGTGCCCATACTTAGGCTTTATTGGTACGAGGCTAATTTCAGATACTATCGGTGCTTCCATCGCCACTTTCTATTTGTGCAAGAAGCTTAAAGAACTCAACCAATGTGTCGAGCGACTCTTTATCTAGCTTCATCACGTCTTCCTCCATGACGATAGCTAATCAAATTAGGTTCTTAGAAGAACTTCTGAGATTATTTCTGATTGGTTTTGCGCGTAAAGTAAAATTCTTTTGGCGTAATAGTAAAGACTTGTCCTAGTCGATACTGCTTGTCGATTTTTTTCTGTATACGGTCAATCGTCAGATAAACTGAGTTAGCCGTCTTCTTTTCTCGGTTCTTCTCGGCAAGCTTCTCTGCAATTTCAGCACAGTAGAACTTCTTTTTATGGGGCTTGCCATCTTTTTTCTTGAACATCATAGAGAGCACATCGGCTTCATCGCCTGTGAAGTGCATTGATAAGTTTCTCTGAAAATATAAGTCTTGTTTCTTGTGGTCGTAGTAAAGTCGAAGACCTCTTGTTGGAATATACGCAAAGAAAGAAACGGTTTCTTCAAGCTCATCTAATTTTAAGGCGTTTTTATCGAGTTTGGAGGACATCATATCGAGTCGGCTATCAATATTAAACAGGAGGTGGTAAACGTTTCTTAGCTCACGCTCTATACGGTCTTCGGGCGTTTCACCAATAGGGATAATACTGTCATCATCTTTTTTCATATTTCATCACTTCTTACTCCTCCAGTATAGGGGTAATTCTGTTATGATAATACTGTCTAGATCAACACAGCTTGTAAGAAGCCAATCTTCGATTGGTTGTACCCAAAAAGGGCAGCCTCTCGAAAGCGCAGGGTACAACCTGTGTTGGTCTAGACAATCTAGAGGGGTTGTCCTTTTTTATTTGACCCCTCCTAAATTGGAGGCCATATGAAAAAAGAAGGGAAGATGAATGCGCCATCTTATTTCTTCACCATGTTATTTGCACTACCTGCGCTATCACTAGGTAACGTCATAGCTCGTAGCGATGAACTGTTTGCGCCAGCGGGTGCTATTACCAGCGTTATACTTTTGATCTTTACGATTATCTGGAGCATACGAAGACTCCGAAACGCTGGTAGATCAGCGTGGTGGACGTTCGCGCTCATTCCGCCAGCAACAATCTTGTTACTGATTTATAACTTCTTCGCACCTAGTTCAAAAGAATACCCAAGCTCCGGCTTTTACATGTATGGAATCAGAGCAAGGGGCTTCTGGCGGATTTTACTTATAGTAGGTATTTCTCTATTCCTTGCTTACCTGATTATTCTCTACATTACATTTCTGACCGACGGAATGTAGTCATGATTGTTTCTATAAAAGAAGCTCGCAAGATTCTTGGCAAGATGGCAAAAGAGATGACCGATCAAGAGATAGTTGACCTTGTAGACAATCTGGACGCGATTGCCATCGAAGCTCTCAAACAAGCTCGCGAAAAGCGTGTGAAGGAAGACGCAATGGCCATGGCAGAGCTAATCTATGATATTTACCAAGACAAAAAATCTCTCCCTGACAACAGAGGCAAAAAGGAGTAAAATAAAGTCAAACTTATTGTCTGGTAGGTGCCGGAAAGTCAGGACGTGATGATTGTTAGGGTGAAGAAAATCTGTCAAGTTGGGGTGTTCCGCGAGTTTAAGACTGGTGGAAGCATGGAATTTACAGACGGCAAGAAAATCACAATGGTTTTTGGACGAAACACTAAAGGTAAATCGACCTTCAGTGCAATACTTAAATCCGTTGGCGATAACGACCCCTCCCTAATTAACGACAGAAGCTCCATACCAGCGGATCCGGGCGTAAATAAAGAGATCGAACTTAGTCACAAATCTAGCGGCAAAGAGGAAGCTCTAAAATTTACAAATGGAGCCTGGGAAGCAAATACGCTCACAGGCAATATATTAGTTTTCGACCAAGACTTCGTGCATCGTAACGTCATCTCTGGTGATTCAATCACACGCGACAACAAAGAAAAATTTACCGACTTTGTTCTTGGAGCCGACGGGGTATTAAAATCAGAACAGATTGAAGAAAAGAAGAAGCAGCTTAGGACTAAGAAAGCTAATCTGTCTACATTCAGACCTGCTCACGTTAAATATGCGGCCAACGAAGAAGACGTCACTAAGTACGTTGGCCTCGAAGTCAAAGAGGATACGCCAACACTTGAAAAGGATAAAGAGTCTCAGGAAAAAAGACTCCTTAGGCTAGACCGAATTGATGAGTTTAAAAAGATAGCCCAACCTACTATCACAATCGAGAGTGCCGAAACCAGTGCTACAAATCTAATCAAAGAGCTTACTCTCATATTGAACGAAGATTACAAAGACGTTTCTGATGAAGCATGGCAAGCACTCCAGCAACATATTGAATCAAACTGCAACGACGACACTGCTGTCTCTTGGCTCAAGACAGGTAATAAAATCAGTAGCTCTAATAATTGCCCATATTGCGCCCAAGACCTCGCGCCGTCTAAAGCTTTAATTCAGACATATCAGACAATCTTTGATGAAAAGTTTGAAGAATATGAAAAGAGAGTTAAGACAAGGATAAGCGTATTTAGGACTACACTTCAACTTGAGAATGCACAATTGTTTGCTACACCGATAAACAAATTTATCACTGAGGCTACTAAATTCAATCCCTTTGTGCCTGAACTTGAAAGTGAAATTGCCGCCATTGAAGAAGCTATAAAATCGCTGACAGCTTCTGAGTCAGATTATCGTCGAATGCTTGCACTATGGATAAAAGAAGCCCAAGATCTGCTTGCCACGAAAGAGTTGTCAATACATAAGTCGCTTAGCAACACGTCAAAAACTGAAGACTTACTCGAGCAATCACGAGTAGTCGCGCAAGAACAAGCCAATATCAAATCTATTGCGGATAAAATGATAAAACATATTGAAAATGCTAAAGAAAAGATCGACCGCTTAAACCCAGAACAAATCGCCACAGAGAAACAACGACTCAATACTGACATAGTGCTGATTACGAAAAAAATTGCACGCATTCGTGAAGATGCCGAATGCGCAATATACAAAACTAAAGCTCAGGATATTGTAGATCTTCAAAAAGAAATTGTTACGCTTACAGACGACCTTGAGAAAGAACAGTCCGAATATCTTGATACTTACTTCCAGCGCTTGGACTACTGGTTCAAAAAACTGGGCAGTGATGAAGGGTTTGAGATAAAAAAATCAACCAATCGAAAAGGCGACAAGAAAGTTTACTCTCTTTCACTGACTTACAATGGCCAACCTATACCGCAAGATCAAATCACAAAAGTTTTCAGTGAGTCAGATAAGCGTAATCTCGCACTTTCGGTATTCATGTCTCGAGCAGAAAAGTTGGATAAAAAATCCGAAAAGATTTTGGTACTTGATGACCCCGTAGTTAGTTTTGACGACAACCGTATTCGTCTTACTTGTCGCGAATTGAAAGTTATCTCAAATGATTTCGCACAGATAATAATTACCACACACTATATTTCTCTCATCAAAGAATCTATAGATTGTTCTATGCCCGCACATTATGTTGAGATTGAGTCAGTTGGAAAGAAATCTTCGATGAAGGTGCTAGATGCCACAAAATTAACCTTATCGCCACATGAACGGGACTGCGATAAAATCTGTCTTTTTATAGACGGCTCAAATGATTACGCGATATTCTCCAGTCTGCGACCTTTCATGGAACAACATCTACATATTCGCTTTCAGCAACAAATCACCAACGGTGATTTTGATGACCTAAAGCTTGGTGAACTTATTACGAAGTTAAAAGATGAAGGCTTAATCAGTGATAATGCCTCCACTCAGTTACATGGCTTTAGAGAGTCATTGAATCCTGATCACCATGCTGCGATTGATGACGAGAATATCGAAGAAGCCAGACTAGAAGCTAGGGATTTGTTAAACCTACTCTATAGCGATTTGGGAAGTATTTAATCTATGAACACGCAGTGGCGAACCAGCACAGGAAAGGATACAAATGACTGATAAACAAACTGTTATCTGCCCCAACTGCAACAAACCATTTAAGGTCGATGAAGCAGGCTACGCAGATATTTTAAAGCAAGTCAGAGATCGCGAGTTCGACCAAGCTCTCCATGAGCGATTAGAAGCAGCTGAAAAAGATAAGGCAAGTGCGGTGCAGCTTGCAGAAGAAAAAACTAAAAATGAGCTTCAGGCAATGGAAGCTAAAAAAGATGCTTTGATTGCTGAGTTAAAATCTGGCAAGGAATCATTGCTTGCCGAACTGCAAGCTAAACAAGAAATTGAGCTGAATGGTTTGAGCGCACGAAAAGATGCTGAAATAGCGGAGCTCAAAGCCAAGATGGAATCAATCGCGCTAGAAAAGACTAGTGCAGTCCAATTAGCAGAAGAAAAAACTAGAAATGTGCTCATGGCTGAAGCGGCTAAGAAAGATGCTGAAATAGCTGAGTTAGTATCTAGCAAGCAATCATTGCAAGCAGAATTGCAAGCAAAGCAAGAAAACGAATTAACTGGCTTGAAAGCTCGCAAAGATGCCGAAATTGCTAAGTTACAGTCACTGCTTGAAGCGGCCGAAGTCGAAAAGAAACTCGCTCTGTCTGAAGCTGTCAACAAGCTTGAAAGAGAACGAGACGAGCTCGCAAACAAGCTTGAGACCAAAGATACAGAACAGAAGTTGCTCGCATCTTCATTGAAAGACAAGTACGAGGGCGAGCTAAAATCCAAAGACGAGATGATTGCCTACTACAAAGACATGAAGGCAAAGCTATCAACCAAGATGGTTGGCGAAACTCTGGAACAGCACTGCGAGTACGAATTTAATCGCTTACGCGCCACAGCCTTCCAGAATGCATATTTCGAGAAAGATAACGATGCGAGCGACGGCACAAAGGGCGATTATATTTATCGCGAAGAAGACGAAGATGGTAATGAAATTATCTCAATAATGTTTGAAATGAAAAACGAAGGTGATGAAACAGCCACGAAGAAGAAGAACGAAGATTTTCTGCCTAAGCTCAATGAAGACCGTAATAAGAAAGGGTGTGAATACGCCGTTCTAGTAACCCTTCTTGAGTCAGAGAGTGAACTATACAACTCTGGTATTGTTGATACCTCATACAAGTATCCAAAAATGTACGTGATTCGCCCTCAATTTTTTATACCGATTATTAGTGTGCTACGTAATGCGGCTCTCAATTCCTTAAAATACAAGTCTGAGCTTGCGCTAGTAAAAGCACAAAACATTGATATTACTAACTTTGAAGCAAGTATGGAAAGTTTTAAAGAAGGTTTTAGCAGAAACTATGACCTCGCTAGTAGGAAATTTGTCGATGCAATCGATGGCATAGACAAAACAATAAAGCAGCTTGAGAAAACTAAAGCAGCCCTCCTTTCGTCCGAAAATAACTTGCGCCTAGCAAATGATAAGGCGCAAGATCTAAGCATCAAAAAACTCACCAAAGGGAATCCAACAATGAGCGCAAAATTTGATGAGCTGAAAAAAGAAGACAAGAAATAATACTAGTCTTTCTAGGATGAACTATGGCGCAATTTCAATCGAACGTACCTGATATCGGTGTCTCCATTAATCTTACAGATTTTCCGCTGCTTAGTTCGGTAGAATCTTACAATATTTCAGGGCACGCTCTCTCTGCGAGGCTTAGAGACGGTCTGAGCGAAGATACGTATGAACAATTATCAAAAGAGATTCGGATACTCTACTCTTTCTGTTTTGAAAGCGTTTACTCCGAAGACTACGACGTAATGACAACTGAAATTAGTTACGGCCATGGTGGACATAATGAGCGGAAAGAACACCTGCTAGCCGAAGACTCTCATGTCTCGGCTAGGTTTGGAGATGTAGGCAAGCAGCTTCTCACTGATATTTCTGCCCTGAATATCACCACTGTAAAACTTAGGAGTTTCTTTAACTCTGCTTTCATATGGTCGCGCGCAAATGAATTGGAAGAATTAAAGCTCCTTACCGAAGCGTACACTCAATATTGGAGACTGTTAGACTTGATTGAGAAAAAAGCACAACTAAATCGCACACAAACTTTAGAGCTATTGAACGCATACGGACTCGACAGTTCCCAGTCTAATATCTTTGCGCTGCGAGTCTTACACAAGATGGGAATGCTCCGTGAAGGTGGTGATTCGGGAAATATAGAATCATTAGCCCATTTAGATAGCCTAAGGCATCCACACGCACACCAAGCAAGCGATCGTACGGAATACTACATGGAGGAGGAAACACATCTCGAAGCTGAGATGAATAATATCTTCATAGCAGATATAACTAAGCTTTTCATCATCAAAGAACTAGGCCTAGAAGACTATTATCTTAAGCCACGAGCAAATATATACGAGCTTGCAAAAAGGGCACGTTAGAAATCCAAAATTTTTTGCGCGAGCACTAAGTACAGAGAACCAAAGAACAAAAGAGAAGGTGGGGGTATGTTTGTTGAGATATGAATTGTTTTTAGATGTTTTACTTTTCCGGTTATCACGCGGAGCAAGTCGCAAAAGTTCTTTTGCAACATGCGCTAGATACGTATAGTCATCGCACATTATTCGACAATGTACGACGCCTTGGCCTTCGGCCACCACGAATCTAGGGGGGGGTGAGCAACGCTTGCATAGAGATAGACCAAGTTTATAGGACTTTTACCCCTGTTGGCTGTCTAAATAAAATACTGCTGAGTAAGCTTAGCCTAAGGTGTTTGTCGTCTTCAAAATTGCGGAGTACGTCCACTAGTGGGAGCCATGATGCTTATGCTTAAAGACTTCTTCGGAAGTCTTTTTGTTTTGCTATAATTATCCGCACATGGCAAAATATCGCGTTATTATTCCTACTGATTTGAAACCTGCTCCTGCCCATTATGAGCTCACGGCGGCTACGCTGCTTGCCAACCACTTCAAGGCTGATGTTGAGTTTATCTTACGTTCCAATCAGAAGACGCCCGATTTTCTTATAAAAGGCGCTAGATGGGAGCTTAAAAGCCCGACGGGTGATGGCAAGTACAATGTCCAGCATCAAATAAAGGCTGCCGCCAAACAATCAGCCAACGTAATCTTTGATGCTCGTAGGTCCAAAATGCATATGGCTAAGATACGCAATGAGGTTGAGCGACATTTTAGCTACACAAAACCCATAAAGAGACTCATCCTCATCGACAAAAATAAAGCCATAGTTGAGTTGACTAAGTAATTCATGTTAGAATACAAATATTGAAGGCTCGGCAGTGCTGTAATGCACAGGTTCTGAACCTTCTTTTTAAAAGACTTCTTCGGAAGTCTTTTTTCTTTACTATACTTACCCCTATGAATCAAGATTGTGACGTCTGCCAGTTCCTACAGAACAAGCCATTAAAAAACCAGATACTGACGGGAGAATACTGGACGGTAGGCATAATTCCCGACCAACCATACCTAGGTCGCGCCCTCATAACTTTACTGACACACAAAAGCAGTTTAGGAAAGCTAAGCCAGGAAGAATGGCAGGAGTTTGAATCTATGGTTCCGAAACTCGAAAATGCCTACAAGCAAGCGTTTGGCGCAGAACCACTGAACATGGGTTGTTTTATGAATCACAGCTATCGAGATGACCCACCTCACCCGCATGTTCATTGGCAGATATTCCCACGCTACAAGCAGCCATACGAGCTAAAGGGCCTGCTGTTCGAAGACGACCGTTACGGCAACTTTTACGACGATGATGCCCGAAGACCTGTTGAGAGCGACGTAGTAGAGGAAATCGCTCGGCGCTTACAAGCTCACATGGCATAGAAGCTATACAGCCAGAAACTCTCGAACTGTTCTAAGTTTATACTCATCGTAATCTAAGCTGGCAGTTCGCAACTCGTCAGCTAATGTGAGCCATTGCATATTAGAAGAAGTCAGAACCGTTAATTCGGTTCTGACTTCTTTGTATGCCCACAATAGAATTGAAACCCGAGATACTAAAAAGAACCAGATTTACTATCCGGCTCTTTTCTTTGACTTAATACAAATTTGATCAGACTTTAGAAGATAGATATTTTCGGAGCTGCGAATAGTGATCATTGTTCCGGACATACGTTTCCTTTTCGAGCAAAGCTGAAATTGTTTCAGTCTGGTCATCCTGCACAAAAATCTTTCCCATCGGCCACCCTACAGTTCCTACTTGCTCCCTAATGATACGACCTTTTTGGATTGCATGAAAAGAAATCGGTTCACTACCTGGCTCGCAATATGCAACAGCATATTCCCAAGATGCGCTACGATCCTCTTTATCATTTAGCAGCGCCAGAAAACCTTCCGCGCCAAGTTGTTTTTCGGCCTGCGATAAAAATGGACCCGGAAAACCGTTCAGCGCCTGTATGTACATACCCACATCCTCGGTAATTACAGCGCACTGTCGCTCTTCGGCAGCCCATTTTGCAGAATACTCAGCGATGATACGATTATTATCGGCCTGTAGTTCTGGCGTTTCTAGAACTAAGCGCTCAAACGTATAGGAGTCTAGATCTATAGCATCAGTGAAACTCTTAAATTTGAATTCATTTGTTGTGATGAAGTAGACAGTAGGTTTACTCATAATGATGATAAGAATTCTCCAATTTCTTGTGCGTTAGTGTCTGTGGTTTCGACAGTATTATGAACCACCAAAAGCCGTGAGTCCATCACTTCGGTAATTGCCCGAACGACCCCTAAGGCAATCGTCTGATGAAATTCGATATCTTGTACCGACTCAACGGGCCGTTGGCGAGTTTTGTCAGCAGCGCGCCATTCAACCACATCTTCAGGATCGGCAGATACAAATAGATAATGGGATGGATTTAATCGCCGTTCCGACACCGGGTTTACCGCCAAACTGCTATCTTGCCGATACACTGTATGCGAATTTAACACTATCGGCTGCCGTTCGATGACTTCATCAAGAAGAATCCCCGTAAATTGACTGAAGACATCAGGCGGCAGTGTTTTAAGGCCATCTCGGCTATCCTCCGCTCGCATGGCAGATTCTTGCTTTAATCTTCGAGTAAGCGTCTCACCAAATGGTAGAACCGAAACTGCATCAGGAAAGTGCCCAGCCTGCTGAGACCCCTCCAGCAAGAAGTCCTTGCCGCATCCAGAGAACAGGCGATGCGGAGGTCGTACTCGTAACACCTTGGGACAAAATTGATATAACTTATTTAGATGCATGCCCACAACTCAAATACGTTGGCCTCTGCGGAACATCAACGGCAAATATTGACTTAGACGAACTTACCAAACGCAAGATAGGGTTTAGCAATATTGTCTCCCGAGACAAAGAATCAGTGGCAGAATACTTCTTTATGCAGTTAGTAAGTCTCGCACGCGGGACGGGCAGGTACCAGTGGAAGCCTGGCGAAGAGCATGAACTAGTGGGTAAGCATGTAGGTATTATTGGCCTTGGTGAAGTTGGCAAGGCCATTGCTCACATGGCCCTCGCATACAAGATGAGCGTCAGCTATCATAGCCCCCATCGCAAACAGGAATGGGAAGACCGCGGAGTAAAATATCCCGAGATGAACAATCTCGTAAGGTCTAATGAGATACTGGTAATATGTAGCCCCACAAATGTAAAAGTCCTAAGCAAGGTGGAGTTTGACGTCGTGAAGCCAAGAAGCATTTTAATACAGGCCAGTTCGGGCAGCCCGTTTACTCAGAAAGACTTCAAAGAATGGATAGCACAAGAAGACAACTACGCCTTGTTCGATATGTCCGCAGGCGTTAAAAACTATGAAGCTTACAAGGATATTTCCAGAGTGATATTTTCGACATCTGTAGCCGGAGATACCTACGAATCAAATCAACGCCGCGGTGAGCGGGCACTTGAAAACCTCAAGAAATTCTTAAAGGTATAAGGTTCGAGACCGGCAAACTGAGCCAGGCTAGGTACAGTACAAACTTGAAGTTAAATCCAGTAAGCATGAGGCTGCTGGATTTTTCTTATACTGAATACTACCCGCTATGCAGGTAGTAAATCTTGGGTAATAGTAATGTGAGATTAGGGAATTATCCCAAACAAGCCCATACTATCAATAGAAGACCACTTTAACACTAAGTTTCCAGCTAGGAGCAGGCGAAAAGATTGATGGTGTCTACATAGTATTACTAAACGAAAGAACCATTATCATGCATATATTTACCAATAAAAAAGTAAGAGAACCGTCAAAGGTCCATTATTCACAATACATCCTGACGGAGATCAAATCCGCAGGCAAGCCGGCTGGCGTCGGCACCGGAAGACTTCCGATTCACATCGTACATAATTTCCAAGGGGCAAAATAATGTCCAAAGACAAGGGTCGTAAGGCAATCAAAAAACCAAAGCAGATTAAAGCAAAGTAGCAATATAGTGGGCCTGGTTGCTCTGCGAGGTGCAGCCAGACCTCACTTATGCTATACTGTATATACTAGATATAGTTGCTGGTGTTTTATCCAAGACGTCCTAGTGTTTACAATCAATTTCGTTTTAGGAAGCAGCTAGCTAATACCTCTTTTGTTATTAGGTTCCTTGAGCAAAGACAAGGAGCAACATAATGGCAATTAAACTTTTCGTGGCAGGATTACCCTACACGATGACAGATGACGGCCTTCGCGCTATGTTCGCAGAGTACGGAACTGTGACCTCCGCCCAGATCGTTACCGACCGGGATACCCGACAATCAAAGGGCTTTGGCTTCGTGGAATTCACAACCGATTCTGAAGGCAACGCGGCAATAGCAGCATTAGACAAAAAGGACATGGATGGCCGACCACTAACCGTCAATGTTGCACGTCCGCGTGAGGAACGCCCAACACACTCATTCCAAAACCGCCCCAAAAATACCATGGGCAATAGCTTCCGGCGCTCGTATCGCTAAGTCCTTACAGTCGCTATCCAGCGCAACATCGTCTGCCGCTGTTACCCACAACAGCGGCGACGTGTTTGTACTCGGCAATACACTCATTGAGCATATCGAGAAGAGGCTGGAATATACTCTCAGAGAAGTTATCGGCTGGCACCATGCTTTCCAGACACAGAGAAAGCATCGCGACCCGGCTAACGGGCTGCATCATATGTTTGAGCTGCATAGTCAATACATAAGTCTCAATATGAAGCGGCAGAAAGAACTCATCACAGACGTAGAAAGAGAAAGCAGAAGTTTCATTATTTCCGAAATCAGTGTTATCGAATCACAGAAACAAACCATTGAACGACTCATGGGTGCATACACTACGGCCGTGTTCGCCCAGCAAAGTGAACTAGCAAATTTCAAAGCAAATGCGGTGGCGCTGGTGGGCGTGGCGGTCGCAATTGCAGCATTCATCATTACAGACCTTAGGTTTCAGAAATTACTTGAATAAACATCAGATTAACACATGCATGCGTACTTACAGCGCACAATAAAACATTTGCCGTGTTGCTATATATGCTAAAATCAACCTTCCTTATATCAGGAAGACGGAAAGGTTATTCATGGACGCAGAATCATCACCGCTAGTCATACATATAGACACACTTAATGCAGGTCGTCCCCTTACTCATACCCAGAGACGTTTTTATACTTCCAGTCTTTACGTGGAAGCACGCGACTTGTTGCAAGTTTTAGTAGACAGTCCGGAGTACGATACGAGCCCTTCGCGATTTACCAATAGTTCGGTCACGTTCGTTGAACGCCACCTGCACTACCTCAGCGTCAATCCACAGGTGAAATTGAGTGGATATATTTCAAATCTCAAGCTGATGACCCGCGCTAAACGCTCATAGTCACGCAGGAATGTCACATCCATGGCATCACTGATCGCAAAACGGACATTTTACTAATGCCTTCGGTATTTGCTGAGCCATTCGGAATGCTATCAGTCGAGGCTCAACAACAGACGCCTACATCGAGCACGCCGCTGCGCAAGAGGGGAAGCCAGCTATTTTACAGGAACATATTTACATAGTATTGTTTTTAAATGGCTTCTACGGAACTTGCAGTGTCTATCGCCTCCAGGGAACTACCGGACACATACTCTGTGATTGAATTTGGGGTAGGCTCACGTTTCCAGCCAGCCCCCACCGTATTGGAAGATATACACGGAATGCGCAATCCCCATTGGCGATTCAACGGGAACAGGAGCTATACAGCATGTGACAATGGGACAATAAATCCCGACAGCGAGTACTCAGGCACACCCGAAATGTACCGCGAAGAGGCTCAGCAGAGATTTACCCAATTCGCCTCGGACATGACAGCCAAATGTCCTGGCGAAAACGTACGCTTCGTATTTTCTAGCGCGCAAGACCTTGATGTAGCGCCCGGTAACGAGGTACTTGCCTTCAATCTACTCTCTTCTAACTTAGCACCCGAAGCTATCGATAGCATACTGCTAAGAGCCAAAGCCCTGCTTGTTCTCGGCGGATTGCTAGTAGTGAGAGAAACGTTTACCCCTCAACTACACCCTCATGATGAGCTCATTAGACACTTAGGCCGTACAGGCTTCGACCAAGCAGAAGTTGTACTCCCAACCCACCCCGCGTTTGAAGATCTCACTGCCTACTACGGGCCAACCGCCCATGACGTCAAGATTCCGTCCCTCGGCATTCATCCCAGAACCAACAGGTATTTCTGTCTAGCCGTAGTACACTAAGTTAGGACTATGACATTAACGAATCATCTGCTTACAGGTGCAACTCTAGCAAAATTCTTGCCGTTACCAATAGCTATTCTCTTAGCCTTCGCCAGTCACTTCGTTCTTGATGCATTGCCACACTTTGGATATAAAACGATAGATGAGCGGATGCGGCACATGGGGATGTTCAGAACCGTGATCCTGCTTGACGTTCTTGCAGCCGCAGCTGCGTCAATGTGGTTAGTAAAAAGCGGCCACGTCTTATGGCTTATTGCCGGGTTAATTGCATGTTCACCAGACCTGGTGTGGATCTATAGGCTTACTATTGAAGAAAAGTTCGGAAAAGTTAAGCCGACTATGGGCAACCGCTTTATCCAGTTTCATAGAACCATACAAAAATATGAACGTATATGGGGGATTGCTATTGAAGTTATGTACGGATCACTAATGTATATTGTTATTCGCTGAACACAAAGATCTTGCTTAATTGCGTTATAACTTCCTCTACTAACGTAAGCGGATTAGTACGCTACTAGGCTCAAGCAAGGCTCCGCCAGGTATTCATACAGGTGGATTTTCTTTGACAGCCTTAAACCATTCAGACTCTAACCTGAAACGACACTACTCTTACGCCGTGTCCGCAGATAAAAAATACTGAGCGAAATCAGCAAAAAGCCCGCAAACCACATTAGTGCCAATGCAGCCTGGGCAGCAGCGAATATGTGCGTAAAACCGCCGGCAATGCTTACTTGCTCCGCGCCGTAGCCGGGTAAAAACTTGAGGAAGCTTTTATTGGCTGCCGGATTATCGATTGGGGCCTGCAATGTCATCGCCCTCGGACAAGCCGAGAAAGAAGGCATGCACGTCAACTTCCTTAAGTATCTGACGATTGGCGTACCACTTGTTGTCATCAACGGCCTGGCAGTCTTTGGCATGATTTACCTCCGGTATCATTAGCCGGACTAATTACAGTACCGGCTCGAGGAAAAATCCAGTAAGCAGTGACGCTACTGGATTTTTGTTATACTACAGATATGTTGTATACAACCCCATTCCTCTTATTTGACGGTAGCTGCGCCGAAGCCATGACGTTTTACCATAGCTGTTTTGGTGGCGACTTAACAATCACTAAGCTTGGCGATACGCCCATGAAGCAACAGTTCCCGCCAGAGAAACACGGGCGGGTAATTAACGCCCATCTCAAAAGCGGTGACGTTGAACTCTCGGCTACAGACTGGATGGCCTCTCCGGAATTTGAGCCCGTACAAGGAAATACCTTTGCAGTTTTTGTAACAGGCCAAACGTATGATGAGTTGCAGCCGATTTTTGATAAACTCAAAGATGGAGAGCACAATACGCGGCTCCAAGAGCTCCACGAAATGCCTTTCGGCCTTTACGGCCAATTCTACGATAAGTACGGCATTCAGTGGATTTTTAGAGGTAGTACCACTGCTGAATAGTTGGAGACCGGCAAGCCAAGTCATCCGCATCTTTACCTCTGTTATTTCAAGGGTTTTTGTTACGGATAAAAAGTAGTGTCAGGTATATTTTGCACCTGCAATACTATATTTAGAATTATTCAACTGTAACTTTATATGCGCTAAGATTGTATATACAGTATGCATAGCAATAATAATGACCTACCTTTAGGGTGGCAGGGTGGCAATCTTGAAACAAGCAGATGATATACAGATAGAGGCATTCCTCCAACTGTTCGGAGATGACGTTAGCGCCGCCATACAATCCATACAAAGCCTTGCCGCTAAAACACACGCCCATGCTAAACCCGTTCTTCCAACCAATAAAAAGAAGATTATTAGCGTGAGGTCACTCACGAAGGAATACACCACAGGTCGCACAAAGCTACAGGCCTTACAGGACGTGTCACTTGACATATACGAAGGCGAATTCGTGGCCATTACCGGATCAAGCGGAAGCGGTAAGAGTACGCTGCTACAGCTCATGGGCGGTCTGGAAAAGCCAAGTTCAGGGACGGTTACTGTAGACGGAGTGGAGTTTGGCAGTATGAGCGACCGCGAACTGTCACGGTTTCGTGGCCAGATGATTGGTTTTGTTTTTCAGTTCTTTTACCTGCAGCCCTTCCTGAGCCTTAATAAGAACATCGAGGTACCGGGCATGTTTGCCCACTCAAAACGCGAAGCTCGAATGGAGCGCGTCAAGGAACTGGCTGAAGCAGTAGGACTCAATGAACGACTCAACCATTTGCCAAAAGAGTTGTCAGGCGGTCAGATCCAGCGGGCGGCAATTGCACGTGCACTGCTTAACAATCCGCGGGTTTTACTTGCAGACGAACCGACCGGAAACCTTGATAGTACAAACGGTACCACAATCATTAACCTCTTTGAAAAAATACGGCAGCAATACGGCACCACTATTGTGGTCGTAACTCACGACTACAAGATAGCGAGCAGGGCAGACCGGCAGATTAACCTTAGAGACGGACTCATCATATGATCGGCATAGTGGACACTTACATCCTTGCGTTTACGAAACTCCGTACTAGGCGGATTAGAACAATTCTTACTATCGTTACATCCGGGCTCCTCTTTAGCTGCGTTGTCGCGGCCCTACTGTTATCACAGGGAGTCTTTCATAGTATCAATCAATTTAACAAACTCGGCTTTGGGCAGCGCTACATTGTTCAGGCGACACCAACCACGCCGATAGTGGCTTTCTATGATAGCCAGTCAGCAAAGCAATCAGTGGAGGCGCGTGCTACGCAGCTCTATACCCAGACCGTTGCCGCAAAGACTCAGGAAGCGAAGAAACTCGGCATTGCCTACGATTCTAGCTCCGACGAAAAGCCGCTCCAAACATTCTCTGGGCCTAATGATACAACGAGTACGACGCTAAATGGCGCTACCCCTACGGCACAGCAGGCGCTGAGTGAATACTTCGCCGCCAACCCAGCCCCCGGTGCGCAGAGCCTTAAGGCAATCAGCGCAAAATATCACCCCACCGCTTTTTACTCAGCCAGCTCAGTTAGCGTGGGTGGCTCATTTGTAACGATGCGGAGCGGCGAAGAAAACTTCAGCACTGAGGCATCAAGCAGCAGTACCACTACCAGCCAATCGATACAGAACGATGTTCTCCAGAATGGCAGTTTAGAGTTTGCTTCCGAGTCGTTAGTGCAGCCATTCCTTTTACCGAATGCACGAAGTTTAACAAAAAATTCAGCCGCCATCCCCATCGCGCTGCCTTACACTGCCGCCGAACGAGATTTAGGGCTTACACCACTACCCGGAACCGCATCATCGTCCCAGAAACTTGCCAGGATACAGCAGGTATACAAGCAGGCTGCATCAATCCGCTTCTACGGCTGCTACCGTAATGGTACGTCGATGTCACAGATTCAGAGTGCCGTTACTACAGCCAGTGAAATCGCCGCGAACAAGAATAATAAAAACTACCAAAAGCCTAACCTAATCTACGGCTTACCGGCAGCCAACTTGTGCGGCCAAGCACCCGTTGCCAGCGACACACGAACAGCAGACGAGAAGTCTATGGACCAAAAACAGGCGCAGTTCAATGCCATGTTCGGTATAAATACCACTCCTGACCAGCTAAAGATGCCATTCCAAGTCGTCGGTATTATTCCAGCCCAGCAGGACAAAGCATCAAGCGATAGTGCAGCAGGAATCTTACAGAGCCTCGTCGGCTCATCCTTGTCCGGTAACGCGGCAATCCCTCAAGAGCTATACAATGAGCTACCAACACCCTTAAGGACTCAATACACCTCAGTATTAACAAAGGGCGATGCGTTAAGCGCGGGCAATACAGCACCCAGCTATTATGCCGAGTTCAGTAATGCTACCGATGCCCGAAACTTCATTAACGACGCATCTTGTTCTCCGCAGGCCGTCTCATGCTCAGGTGCCACACCATTTGTCTTGAGTGCCTTCGGTAGCAATAGCATTGCACTTAAAGATCTGCGGCAAAAGATCTCGGGAGCCTTACGTTACGGGGCGGGCATAGTCATCGTTCTCGCGAGCATCATCATGACAACAACGCTCGGGCGTATGCTTGCCGATGGACGACGGGAAACAGCAGTTTTCCGAGCAACAGGCGCTAAGCGTATAGACATATCCGCCGTTTATGGATTATATACGGTGATCCTGTCCCTACTTGTAGCAGCTTTTGCTCTTGTACTGGGTACTGGCGTTGCCCGTATCGTGGATAACTATTACTGGCGAACTGTTACAATCCAGGCTCAGCTCGCATATGGCGGATCAGATCCCCACTTGCGTTTTAGGCTCTTTAGCATGACCGCCAGCATACTGCTCGTAGCCGCGCTTGCCGTTGCCGTCGGCATTGTGAGCGTGCTGCTTCCACTCATTAGAAACGTACGCCGTAATCCTATACAAGACATGCGGGATGAGTAAGAGTAGCGGACGATTCTAGAGCTAACTTTGCTATGATATCTCTATGCGAACCATCATCATCACGACCACCGACAAGTTTTGGGAAGAGGCCTTGGAGAAAGGTGCATATGCCCAGTCTACTATTGACTCAACGCTTGATGAAGTTGGTTTTATCCACGCCACCAACCCAGACCAAGTTGTACCAATGCTTAACAGGCATTTCACCAATCGAGATGATATTTTGCTACTTCTGGTAGACATAGATAAAGTAAAACCGGAAATAAAATTTGAAGCACCACTAAGTGGTGGAGCAGGTTTATTTCCGCATATTTACGGACCGCTCAATATTGGAGCAGTTTACGGCACCAGTAGACCAAACAAGGATGCTTCGGGCAACTTCACCGAGTTGGAAGAGCTAACAAAAATTGTGCCATAGTTGCGAAATACGCCCATTAGGGAGTCGTGCTAACCACAGCACATCCTTAAACAAAGATCCAGCAAGCATTAGCTCTACTTTTATCAACAAACGCCAAGTACTATTAGAATCCGTCTCTTGCTTATTTCGCGATAAAACCGAGACACCAAGACCGTGTGACCGTGGTCATTGCCCACGCATTGCTTCTCCTGCATCATGGAAGTACGGAATAACAAAACATGACATACACGTACACAGTAACGGCTGCCCAGATGGTCCTCCTCGGTCTATTGGCAATTTGGGAAATAGCATGGAAAGGGGTGGCACTCTGGCAAGCTGCACATTGCCGGCAGACGTACTGGTTTGCGACGCTTTTGGTTGTTAACAGCGCAGGAATCCTGCCGATCGCGTACCTGATATTTGGCAAGGATCAAAAGAGATTGGGGGCTTAAGATTATGAACAAGATTGACTACCGCAAAAGGTATCACCCGTTCTACTCACCGCCGAGCGATGATGTGCAGCGGGTAACTATACCAACTATGCAATTTGCTATGATCGACGGCAAAGGCAGTCCCGAAGGACCAGAACAATCACCGGAATTCCAGAATGCCATAGGAGCGCTTTACGGCATAACATATGTACTCAAAATAGGACGCAAGAAAGCCGGGATTAAGCCGGATTACACAATCGCTCCCCTGGAAGGCTTATGGTGGATGTCCGATGGTAGTACATTCGACACCGAACGGACCGCTGACTGGCGCTGGACGCTCATGATCTTCCAACCGGAGTTTATCACGCCCGGCGAATTCAAAGAGGCAGTCGCCAAGCTAAAGCTCAGGAGACCCGATGCAGCGCTGGACAATCTTCGGCTTGAGACATTCAACGAAGGGGACATAGTGCAGACCATGCACATCGGACCCTACGCAGAGGAGCGTAAGAGTATCCAACGACTACAGGAATACGCCGCATCACATGGGTATAAGCTGAGCGGCAAGCACCACGAAATATATCTTGGTGATCCACGCCGAACCGTGCCCGAAAAGCTTAGGACTATCCTCCGGCGCCCTGTTGCGAGCATCGCAGCACCAATGCCTACTCAGGCGGCTTAAGACCAGAATGCAGAGCCGTAGTGTATTGAACGAGATCAGAACTGTTAATTCAGTTCCGACTTTTTATATAGACAGGGTTGAGCTAAACCAGCAACTATGCCCACTCTACTTTTATGGGGTATGATTACTGCATGAAGATTGTAGTGACGCAGCCTATGGAGTTTTACGCAGACCAGAGAGAACGCATAAAGTCTCTAGGCAAGGTAACGTTTTACGATGAACTTGCCAAATCGCCCGAGGAATGGCTAAAGCGATGTAAAGATGCCGACATTATTTGTACTGGCAAGTTTGGGCTTAAGGAAAAGTGGCAGGAGCTGCACAACGTCTTTGTTTCACTACCATTTGTCGGGGCAGGTTTCATTGATCCTAAAATTGCCAAAAAGAACGGAGCAATCTTCTCTAGAAGTCCAGGGTGCAATCGCCACGCCGTTTCTGAATGGATTATTGGAATGATGCTAACAATGTTCCGCGAGCTTGATAAGTACCTTGGAATAGAGAATCTCCCTGAACATAAAATGCCTAGGCCAACAGTGGGACTTGCGTATAAGAAGGTGACCGTGTTGGGTAAAGGCAATATTGGGTCCCGTGTCGGTAAAATATGTGGGGCACTGGACATGGATGTGACGTACTTTGAACGTGGTGACAATTTGCTGGATAAGGTCAAAGAGGCTGACGTTATCGTTGACGTCCTAAGCAACAACCTAAGCATCGAAAACCTGCTGAATGCCGAGTTTTTTAACGGGCTGAAGAAAGGCGCTTACTTCATTTCTGTCACCGGCGGGTCAATCGTTGACATCGATGCAATGCTGGATGCCCTTGATTCAGGAAAATTGCAAGCGGCCGCTCATGACTCGGGCGACATCCAAATGGGAGACACAAAAGATGCTTTTTATCAAAGACTCCTAGCTCACCCCAAAGTCTATGTCACCCCCCACATCTCTTATAATACTGACGTAACCCACCGTATCAGTAACGATATGATGATCGACAATGTAGAGGCTTACCTCGGGGGTGAACTGCAAAATCTCGTTTAACCAATGTAGTACATAAGCAACCCAGTACATATAGTTGGCTAGGGTACTTATAGTATGATTTCTCATATGACTACTGAGAACGAGATTAAAATCTTAGATATTGATAAAGAGAAGGCCGAAAGAACTTTGCTGGAGCTTGGTTTTATCAAACAAGAACCACAAGAGTTTTGTAGGTACACCTACGACCAAGAGGGAAGCAGAGAAGGATGCTGGCATCGCTTACGGACCGATGGCAAGAAAACCACGATTACCCATAAGTCGTTTAAAAAAGATGTAATAAATGGAGTACAAGAGCTAGAAATTGTTGTGGACAATTTTGAAAAAGCACACGAGATGCTTCTGTTGCTTGGCTTAAAAGAAGCAAGTTTTCAGGAAAATCGACGGCAACGGTATTTGCTAGGCAGTGTTGAGGTAAGTATTGATGAGTGGCCTCTAATACCTGCCTATCTTGAGATAGAAGCGCCCACTAAAGAGGACGTCGAAAAGTATCTGCTAAAACTAAACAGCGATGACAAAAGGACGACTAGTGAGCTAACTCCTTATGTTTACTCTTTATATGGTTATAGATTGGATTCTTACAAGCACCTAGCCTTTGAATCACAAAGCAATTACCTAATTGCTACTTAACCAAATCTTTATGCCTGCGAACCCGCACTTGGATCAAATTCCACCGTCCATTCAATACCAAACTTGTCCCTGAACATAGCAAAATAGGTATCCCAGGGACTCTGCGCCATCGGCATTTCTACCGCCCCACCTTCCGAAAGGCCGCTAAATAGTGCTTCGGCTTCTTCTTTAGTTTCTGCACTGATTGCTATCTTGGACCGATTTTCGTTTTCATTTACCCGGCCCAAACTAGTAGGAACATCGTTGGCCATTAAGATATTTCCGCCGATTGGCAAAACAATACGCATGATTTTTTGCGCATCTTCTTCCGCTATGGGGAACTTGGAACTTTCTAGATCTTTGAACCGTATAGCTGTTAACGTTCCACCAAATACAGATTGGTAAAAATTGAAGGCTTCCTCGGCATTTCCGTTGAAGTTGATATAAGGATTAATCGTTGCCATATAGATTGCCCCCATTGAGTCAAATAGTTGATTTCAGTTCTATTTTAGCAAACATCGCTTTTGTAGCCTTAGGACATCTTTGGCAAACACTAAAAGTATTCTTTACTAAAGGGTTTATTGGTTGCAAGCCTGCCTTTTGCGCCCCGGCCTTAGTTGCTACGCGCCATAACATCTTTCAAGCTCAGTTACGTACATATTAATAGCGAGACTATCGTTTTGCTTGATACTTTCGTACAGATCAGATCCAACATACATACGGTGAACGGCACGTGCAAGCCGCACATCGAATTCATCATGGTGTCCGGCGGCGATCTTGGCTACGCGCTCCATGACCTCGTGCGGCCACTTATCCCATAGATAGTAGTCTGTAGATCGAGGTGCTATGTGCGCATAACCAAAATCGAGCACACCAATTAACTCGCCCGACTCATTAACTAAAAGATTATCAAGATTAAGATCATTGTGCGTAAATTCTAGTTCCGATTCGAAATTAGAGGCAGTTATATAGTCTGCGTCATTCTTAAGCCTTGATTGAACGTACAGCGAAAGAACACCAGCAGGTAAGGCCTTAGCGCGGTGTAGCTCCGTATCCCAGGAATACATAGGAACACCAAGCGCTCTAGCATCCGTTAGCGATAGCGCCTGCGAAATAGATTTACGAGCCGTTACCCACTGATCGAGAAACATATCCGGAACTGAACCGCCCGACAAGCTGTCATACGAATTTTTCCCTTCAAGAACCTTGTAGCCAAAGTATCGTTCATCAGGTGACATGTAGATGGGGCGAGGAATCTGGAAAGGTACAGCACCCAGTCTTACTAGAACCTGATATTCCATTTTAGTATTTTGGATATCCTCTTGGGCGGCAGCACTAGCACCTGACGGTAACCGAAATACAATTTCATCATTCACAAGAATGGCAACACGGCCTTCTCCGCTGCCAATAACCTCAATAGCCCTTATAGGCAGCGCAGGAAAATCTTTTTGTATCACTTCCCGATACACTGCCGCCTCGTCCGGAATAATTGCCTTGTTATATGTCATGCAGCTTATTATAGGCTGAATCTTTGCGTTTTTCCTTGACCCTAGTATACTGCTTATGCTTTACACTGGATACCCATGGGCAATACACAATCATCAAAAGAACTAGCGATAGGACTTGTCTTTATCGGGCTAGTAAGCGCTGCTATGAGCAGCCTCGGTGCACCACTTGTACCGACAGTAGTAAAAGTTCTACACATTCATTTAGCAGCCGCTCAATGGACGCTTACCATCAGTTTGTTAGTCGGTGCAGTTATGACGCCAGTACTGGCTCGGCTTGGCGACGGCCCACATCGACGCAATGTGATACTGACGACGTTATGGGTGGTGCTGGCAGGAAGTGTGCTGGCAACGCTGTCGCTTGGCCTTATTGGCTTGCTCGTTGGCCGCGCACTACAAGGCGTTGGCCTGGGGTTGTCTGCGCTTATTATTGGCGTAGCAAAAGACCATTTCGTAGGCAGCAGTGCCCAGCGGGTTGTTGCAGTAGTATCGGTCACCTCACTTGCAGGTGTCGGATTTGGCTACCCGATAGCCGGTGCGGTGGCCGAGTTTGCCGGTCTACACGCCGCGTACGGCATTGGGATTGTTATGGCAGGGATTGCGCTGGTATTTGGCTACCGGACGCTACCTTATGAGCGTCATCGTGTATTGCGGAAGCTTGATATCACCGGTGCGGGGATGCTCGGTTTGGCGCTAGCACTGCTACTCTACGCACTGACACAGGTTGCCGGCAGTACGTTACCCAGAATTGTTGTTGTGGCCATTGGCGCTGCGGCGCTAGCGCTGCTCGTGGTGTGGGTACGGTATGAACGCCGCCAGTCAGAACCGCTAGTACACCTTGGCACCCTGCGCCACCCCACCGTCCTCTTTGCGGATAGCCTAGTGTTCCTAGCTAGCATTGGTATGTATCTACTACTTTCAACGTCTGTCCGTTATGTGCAGACGCCTACGACGGTGGTTTACGGGCTTGGCGCATCAGTACTAACGACCGGGTTTATGCTTACGCCGTTTTCAGTCCTCGGCTTTGCAGCGAGCCGTATAGTACCAATCTTACGGCGCACTACGTCTGATAGGCAAATCCTTGCTTTCAGCGCTGGCGTTGTCCTTATTTCACTTATTGGTTTTGCATGCTTAAGAAGCCAGTTGTGGCAGATGTTCATATGGATTGGGCTTGCCGGACTGGGAATCGGTGCGATCTACGCAGCAGCCCCGGCTCTTATTATCAGTAGTGTACCTGCCCGCATCACCACAAGTGCCATAGGGTTTAATCAGGTGCTTAGGATGGTCGGATTTTCAATCGGGAGCGCTTTGTCGGCGTCAATACTGGAGCTATATACACCGCGTGGTAGCACGCCGCCGCTTAGCAAAGGCTATACTGCCGTGGCTATTGTTGGCATCGCTATTATTACCCTTACCATCGGTATGACCATGCTATCCTACGTTCGGCAACGCCGACATAGTGCAATACCACTAGGAGAATTACAGTTTGCCGAAGAGGGCGTCGGCAGCGGAAGTTTATAGCATAAACAATCTGCTACAGCCGGCCTGATCGCAGACGTAGCTTCCCGCATCGTACCAAGACAGACAATAGCGCAATAAAAAGACTTCTTCGGAAGTCTTTTTATTTTTGGTACCATACCTTTATGAAGTCCAAATACCTTACCGTAGCCCTTGAGGCGGTCAAGGCCGCCGAGACACCTATTTTTAAATACCTAGACGAAAGCGTAGCAGTAGAACTAAAGCCCGACCAATCCCCAGTTACAATTGCGGATAGAGAGGCCGAGGAAATAATCAAACAAACCATACATGCACACTTTCCGGACCATACCTTTTTTGGTGAAGAAGGCGAAAAGGCAAACCTAAACAATCACGCCGGCTATACATGGATCATAGACCCTATTGACGGCACAAAGAGCTACCTGCGTAAGAACCCCCTCTTTGCCACCCAGCTCGCTCTTATGCATGGCGGCGAGCTAATCATTGGCGTTTCAAATGCACCAATGCTTGGCGAGCTGATATACGCCGAAAAGGGAAAGGGCTGCTTTTTCAATGATAAGCCTGTGCGAGTTTCAGATATTGATGAGGTAAAAGACGCATATATGAGTTTTGGCTCATTGAAATACTTTGAACAAACCAGCACAGACACGGTTCTTATGGAGCTCGCCAAAGAAGTAAGGTGGGCAAGGGGTATTGGCGACTTTTGGAGCTACCATTTGCTCGCCCAAGGAAAATTAGAAATCATGATTGAGCCCGTGACAAAACTATGGGATATTGCCGCTATGGCCGTCATTGTCAATGAGGCGGGCGGTAAGCTGACCCAGCTCAACGGTAATCCAATAACATTTAGCGCAACTACGGCCCTGGCCACCAATGGACGCATTCATGACGAAATAGTTGCAAGGCTCAACCAACAGAAGGACTCCGCCTCTTAATTGGCAAAGAAGAGTAAGGGCCGTTAGTCTCGGGCAACAGACAGCCCAGTGTAAAGCCTCTGTTTTTCAGCTAGCTATAGTCCAATGAAACATGTGGTCAGTTTGCTCAATCTGACGAGCCAGAACTGGGAACAAATTGCTAATTTTATTGTGTGCGGATTGCTAATACTACTGTTGGCCAAGGTATATCCAAAGCAATAGCAAGTAGGGTCAAAATGGAGCGCTTTGTGGTTGCGACTGATGAGCGCAGGCTTGATCATCAGCGGCTTGTTTATGCCGGACCCCGCACCAGGCTATCCAGCAGGAACATCGCCATTGCTGGCAACCACAGGCGGTTGACACAACACCATACACGGTTTTGCAGGTGTGCTACTCTGGATCATATCATTCTCTATGGCCTGTTTTATCTTTGCTCGCTATTCTTCGGTACAGTAAAAGACTAGCCGGGCAGTTTACTCTGCCGCTACCAGCATCACTGTGCTGAGTAGTTTTCTAGCAACACTAGCAACCAATATGTACCGGCCTATGCATCATCTAGCGCAGTCCGAAGACGACGCAGTGTATCGGCCCCATCAACTTGCTCTATACGCGGGAACGTGACAGCCCTTGGGCCATCGGTATAGCCAAAGCTTGTATGATCCCGGAGACGGCGGACTACTACTGTTGCCGATAGGCCTTCAGGTCTAACCTGTGCGCTATGAATCATAGTGTGCGGCATAGTGTGATGCTGTCCAGCAGTAAAGCGGCGATGCCTCAGCGAACGCATAGCAACCTCACCGAGGGGCTCAAGCTGATCGTATCGCCATTCGACCATTGGCGTACCCTCACCAGGTTTAGTCCTAACAAAAACCTCGTCGCCGAAGGCACCAGCCAGCACCACTGAGCCAAACGCACTACGATGTGTATGGAGATCTTCGGTCAACCGCCTACCTTCCATCCAAACATGTAATCGAGCATCCCACTGATCACCTTTTGCAATAGTCAAAGCGTGCAAGCTCTCTACGCAGCCGCCCTTGCGGTCATCAGAAACCAACATAAATGGAGGGTTCTCCTCAAATGTCGTTCCAGTAGGGTCCTGGACGACTGCATCAATGTAGGCAGGTAAAACGCCACTTTGCGCAATAGCAAGTGCAGCCTCCGTTAGTCGCATAGGGGTAGGATTGTCACCAATAAAAGCAGAGATTGGCGATTCAAACTCTAAATCAGGACGTGTTTGTAATAATTCAGAAGCATAAGCAATGTTATTTAAATTTGGCATAAAGGTCTTATACCATAGTAGAGTTACCTCTACAAGTACTGAACGCCGAGAAGTACTTGTCACATGTTATTTTAGATATCATAATATTATCCTATGATCAACTTTGCTCTGACGGAAGGTAGCCCCGGGCTAGATCTTAAGGATGTAGCACATATACTGCTTCCCGGAAGAGGCCGTAACGAGAACGGTAACGGATTAAGCCGCAGTGGAGAAAGGCGAGCACTCTGGGCGGCAGAGTTTTTTGTAGAGCAAGACCTTGCCTCGAAAGGTGGAGTAATTGTCGCAAGCGGCTACAAGACGCCTGCTGATAAAGCTGGAGATCTGTGGTCACCTGAAGATAGCGATGAAGTCTTTACGGGGGTCCCTGAGGCTTATGCATACCGTGATTTCCTTCTAAAATGCAGGATTGGCGACACCGCAATTAGAATACAGCCCTGTTCAATCAGGGTAGAACCTCACTCAATCGACACTGTAACAAATCTTGTACGCTCAGAAAAAGAGGGTCACTTTCCAGACAATCGGCCTGTTGCAGTCGTAGCCCAGAGAAATCATCTAGCACGAACTCTTGAAATTGCAGATAAGGTCCTGGATAGACCCTTCATGGGAATTGTCGTTCCAGAACAGGGTATAGGCGAACCAGATAGCACCTGGGCACAGCTCGCAAGTCGCGCTGTGTTGTTAGGCATACATCCAAACACTGCCCGCATAGTCAGAAGAACCACATCCCGCGCAGAACGTATCTGGAGTGCAGTAAATGGCGCACAGGCAGCTAAGAGATATGCAACTAGCCTCTTTTCGGCGGCTAGAGATACGCATAAAGTTTAGAAAGCAGCGTTCTTTGTGCGTTTTCCAGTGAAAATAACTGATTCCAGTGACTGAGTTCAGGATTTAGACCGCTTAGCAAGTACCCATCTAACCGACGGGCTTACGGCTTTGTCTGTACGATGGATACAACCCATCCAACAGCACGGGCGGCGCATGCCCTGCTGTAGCTCTGTAATAGTCCGTTTTATGTGTTCCGCCCTTGTTTTAGGATGCTTGACGGTAATATCCCAGCAAATCCACTCGTTGCGTGCCAGTGGCGTTAGGCTCTGCCAAGCTGCTTTTGCGGCCGGAGCCGAAAGCAGCGCTTCTTTTAGGTCGGAGGGCATTGCATGTACTGTGCCGTCAGCCAATTTTTCTTTAAACATACGCTTATCTTACTCCGGCAAATATTTTCCTATCAAGACCCAGACCGGGCGATAGGGGTCACAAATACTGGATAGTCGGGCATGCACGAAAAATACGCCCACTTAGAGAGTTATATTGTTTATACTTAAAAGGCATAAGATGATAAAGCACAGCCCATGAAAGAGCAGCCGCCATATCCAACAGTGGTTTCTGAGCCGGCGCCGCCTAAGCGAAAGAATATCCTGTCTAAATCGACAGTAATTATGGTTATATGGCAACATAAAAGGTTACTGTTATGCATAGTGACAGGTCTGGGACTGATCGTTCTCCTGAGTGTTTTTTTGTACTTTAGCGTACCGGGTACCGCGCAGTTCAATGAGGCTAGGGTTGCCGTCAATGAACCGATTGCAATTTCGTTTTCGCGCCCGATGCGTAGTTCGATGAACTACCGTATTTCCCCCTCCACTGAGGGTACGTGGCATACCGTAAAAGACGTATTTGGAGGTGTTACTCAGCTTACCTTTCAGGCGGCCCACCCTCTGCTCCCCAACGCCACCTATCGCCTAACCTTAGTAAATGTCCATACGATGCTTGGAGTTACCGCTTCAAAGGCCGAGCAGGTCATGTCACTTACAACCCAGCAGCTGCAGCCGGTGACAGTCACGGCTCCTTCGGCCGACACCTCGGTTCCTATTACTACTATGGTGACCGTGCATATGTCCTATCCAAATAACGGCGTACGCAAACTAGTTCTTATCAGTACGGCAGCTAAACTCGTAAGCCCTGATCCAGTCGTATCCGAGGATAAGCAATTCGAATGGCGATTTGCGCAGCCACTTAAGCAAGGACAAACCTATTCGCTGGCACTTATGGACATGGATCGGCCCAATGGCCAACAACTCCTTAAAAACCTATCATTTACTACGGTAAGCCAGCCCCAGATTACCCAATCTACAACCACCGATCACTTATATCCCAACCAGCCAATTACTATAGCCTTCGACCAGGCTATGCAACCCAGCACAAAAGACTTTACCTTCAGCTGCGCAGGCACCGGCAAGTGGCAAGATGCGCACACTTATAGCTACGTACCGACCGTGCTGCCACCGGCAACTGCTTGCACCTATACAGTTCTGAAAGGTTCGCGTGACACGCAGGGCGGCGTAACTGAAGCAGACAAGACCTACGCTGTAAGCTCTCCAGGAGCCGCTCATATCCTTGCCGCAACCCCGGGCGGCTCAAGCGTCTCACTTGGCAGCAGTATTAACCTAACGTTTGATCAACCAGTTGACCATACTTCAGCCCAAAATGCCTTTAGTATATCGCCAAGTATAAATGGTTCCACAAGCTGGAACGGCAATACTCTTATATTTAAGCCTACGGGCCTAGACTACCAAACAGCCTATACGGTGAGCATTAAAGCTGGGGTCGTTGCCACTTATGGCCTGCCTAGTGCACGGGCATTTTCTGCAAGTTTCACTACAGTCGTGCAGACCATAAAGCTGGCAGTACCCGCTTATAAGCAGCAGTACGCCCTCAGCTGCGAGGAGTCGTCGCTCCGTATGGCCTTGGCATACAGGGGCATTGCAGTAAGCGATATGGACGTCTTGCAGGCGGTCGGCTACAATCCCCAACCGCGCGATACCACTACTAATACCTGGCAAGATCCATATCAAATGTACGTAGGGGATGTGAACGGCAAAGAGGACGTAACAGGATGGGGCACCTACGGTCCTCCTATTGCTGCAGCCGCTGGAAAACTCGGCCGCAATGCATCATATATCTCAGGCATTACCACTACGCAGATATCGCAAGCAATTCACAGCAATAACCCCGTAGTACTGTGGGGCGTGGTGCCCAATAAAGCACCACAAATGGACAGCTGGAATACCGCTACCAGCGGTATCGTAAGTGTAATTGCAGATGCACATGTACGTACCGTATACGGGGTAGTAGGCAGCCCAAACAGCCCGATTGGTTTTTATCTACATGATCCGATTTACGGCGACATTTACTGGAGCACCGCACAACTAAATGCCAACATGTCTGCAAACGGGCTTATTGGCACTCAGGGAGTAATCGTATATTAGCTTCTGTGGGCACTTCAAAGTACCTGTTTACAATGTAGATACGAGATTGACCAGCGTAGCTATATCTTTATGCTACTCGGTCTGTTTTTTCAAAAACTGTGTCATGTCCGAAAACGCTTTTTCGCCATCACCATTAAAGGTAAATTGGTATTCGTGCTGCAAGCCTGGAGTGTGGTTCTGCGGATAAAATAATGTAGTTACCGGAACTCCCAGAGATTGTAGTTTGTTTGCAAAGGGAACTGACTGTGCGTTGGTAAGCGGATCACTATTACCACCACTGATAAATGTAACAGGAAAGCTCTTGGTGACATGATAGTAAGCCGACATCTGCCGGATGAGAAGACTCGACTTGTCGCGTGTCCCGGTATAGGCCCACACCGTCACATCATTTCCCCAGCTGACAATTTTCGGCAACGTAGCATCAGGTTCAGTTAGCCCCTCCATTTTATAAATGCCGCAGTACAGCACAACGCCAGATAGCTGCGAAGGAGCAAGCGAGGGTTTAATCCCCACTTCTTGAGCGTAAGTCGGGTTTGTTAGTATAGCCGCCATTTGGCTGGAAAGCTGTGCGCCGGCAGAATCTCCAGCAAGCACAATCTTTTGCGCATTAACGTGGAAACGGCCGGCATTTTCCTGAATGTAGGCGTACGCGGCATTTAGTTGGGAGAGAGCTGCCGGGTATGCCTTTTCTGGTGCCAGTGAATAGTTCAGGGAGATGACGACAAAGCCCTGATTGGCCAAACGTTCAAAATACGGACCGGCATTCGTTTTATCTCCAGAAAGCCATGCGCCGCCATGAGTCCAGATTACCGTTGGTAGGGCTACGGTCGTCCGAACAACGGAATTGGGTATATACACATCCAGCAATGCGTCTTTATCGCCTCTACGGTAATGCTGATTAGACACCAGTTTAACTGGATAGTCGGGGAGCTTCGCCTGCATCGCTTGAAGCGTTTGATGAGCATTGCGGTCAAAAACAGTGCGGATCACCAAAGCACCGGGCCAAGGACTGAGCCGGAAGGCAAGTGCAGTAATTAGTATCAGGCATACCGCAACGCTAATAACCCAAAAGAGCGGGCGCTTATAGTATCGTCGTCGCAGAGGCTGAGCTGCTAGTTTTTTTGATGTCATTATTTATTTTGCCCTTACTACAATGTAAGTATTAGCCAGCAAGTCATAAAGTTCAAGGCTAAAGATCCTCGGCAACAACTACGTCTGCGCTAGGCTTACTTCGACCGCGCCGCGACGTTTTTTACGCCTAAAATAATAAATACACGTTGCTAAAGCTAAATTACAAACCAGGCCGTATAGTGGCCGAACGTAGAGAATGCCGATTGGCTTACCAGCAAGCGAGAGTACGGAAAACGCATACGCAACGCCTGCCAGTACCCATGGGTATGGGTCTTCCGAATGCGGCTCTGATTTTACCTTTAACGCAATCATACTCGTACCCAACACATCAATCAAAAGCGTCAGCCAAATTGCCACATCATTGCGACGCGTTGCAAGCCATATAACAATGGTTAGCAGTGCAAACCCAAACAGCAATCTATCCCATTTGGAAGTGTCGCGCACGCCATATTTCAGCGATAGCAGCAAAATGATAAAGCTGCCCACAAAAAATATCAGCGAAATAAGCGTCGATTGGCGGCCTCCCGAAAAGTACTGCGAGAAAAAGGCAATGCCGTTCATGATGGTCGAGACGACCCAGCTGAGTTGATGCGGTTTTGTTTTTCGTTTTAGTATGGCGCGTACATAAGGAATAACGCAGTATGCGGCAATTGCCGTTGATATAATGCCGCTGATTTTCGTGAATTCCATGGTGCAAGTATAAGCATAATGAGAAGACTCACCAAGTATTTTGCGGGGTAGAACAGCCAGTGCCTTACCCTTCATTTTTATCAATGTGAATTCTTACAAAATGCTTATGTTTAAATGCTACAATTTAACGATTAGTAAATAATTCCGTTACTGCCGTCTGCCCTGCACAAAAAATGTGGCAGAAAGTCTGTTTAAGTTGGCCTAGAGGGAGACGCTACATATGTTTAACGATCAGCTGGAGTTGCAATCAATCTTATTTAAGGGGCTTCCCGCGTCTGAAATTCTTAAATCCAAAACAGCAAAACCGCCAACCACCGCACTTGCTCGCTACGCACTTGATGAGCTACCAAAAGATCTTGAGGCTTGGGATAAGCACACGCTTTCGTTTAAGGACCTTGCCAAGCGGCAAACCCCCATGCTCGAAGCCGAGCGCAGCCGGCTACTGGCGCTCGAAAACTCCGAAGAAGCCGCTACTGCGCAGCTTGACCTGCTAATGATGTTAGGCGGATATTTGCCTGCAAAAGAAGCAGCCTACGAGCTGGCACCTCCGCTGCTTCTGGAATTACTAGCAGGTATCAGTTCGCGCCATCAGTTGCCACCGCGGCTAACCTATGAGTTAATCGTTGATGTTAACACTACTGCTTTTTTGCAGTCCGGGGGAGGTATCCGTACCTTTAGCCAGGATCGAACGGGGCGTATAGAGCGCGATTTTTATATTGGACATTACCTGGCAGAACGACACATCCGTGACGCCTATGAGCAACTGCGTATTATTTTGGATAAGCCCACAACGATAGACAAACGCGCTGGTTTGCAACGCACACTCACCGGTCTTGAGCAGTTCACCACCTACATGGCGGCATTCAGTAAATTGCCCGCGGATAGCTACGCTTATTTTCGCCGCTTCTTAGTGCCGTATCCCGATAAGATTAAAAACGCCAGCGGCGCGTTTATGCCCACACCGCAACTGTTTGAAATGTTGCTTCATGAGCCTGGTTTTGCCCAAACAGAGTACTTGCACCGTAACCTATCGTATTTCCCTCGTTGGGCACAAGTAGAGCTGGCAGCGCAAACCAAAGCCGGTGTCCCTACAACAACGGTGCGATCTCTTTTAGCAGACGGCACACTAGGCCTGGATGCTGATGAGCGCCAGCTGGTAGATGCCATCATTGAACAATTTGTGCGCTTTAAACTAACACATATTAAGGTTGCATCATCCAAAATTCCCGAGGCCTTTCCAAAGCCGCCCATTACCGAGCGGGAAGCACTCCGCACCTTCCAGCCGATACTCGATGCAAAGCGTGATGGCACAGGCGCTCAGCAGGGAACGGGCGGCTTTGCACCACAAGACTTCCTCGCCGATGGAGTACGGCGGCTGCTCGATTTGCAGGCGCAGCTGCGACAGTAAACAAAGTAAATTTATCAAGGCAAGAATCGTATACTTAAGTTATGCGTTATGTAGGTTTATCGTCCTCAATATTCCTAGCGGCCGCCCTACTTATGGCAGAAATAAAGTGGGGACCAAGCTATTACAAGACTTTTAGCAGACTTATAGCCAAAAAGCGCTCCTCTATAATCTATTATTTCGTTGTTTTCTCTATGTTTCTTATTACGTTTAGCATCTTTATAGTTGGATGGTTTGTGCCACACCACAAGCTACCGCCGCTCTTTACTGTCATATACATCTTAGGCGTTATTGCACAAGGCATCTGTATAGCCGTTCCCGAGGTGGGTGGTAACAAAACTACCATTCACCTCTTTGCCGCCGGAATAATGTCAACCTCAGTAATCTTGCAAACAATATTTATTCTTTTACTTATTCCTTTAAAACTATCCGCATTGATTGTAGGCGCCTTAAGCACATGCATCATGCTCTCGTCATGGCTGGGCTATATTTTTAATTTTGGTTTTATTAAGCAGGAGCTAGCGGTTCAGTCACTCTATTTCGCCGGATATTTAATTACAATCATAGTCGTATCGTTTACATCATAGTTTGGAAACACATTCGGCCGGCGTCAAGACTAAGCATTTTTACCCAAGGTGCAAGCTTGGTCGCCTTGGGAAAGCGGTTAAGTCACAGGGTTTGCTACAATGGCTTTATGAGCATAAATCCTCAAGTTGATGAGTATATCGCAAATTTGCCTGACTGGCAGCAAGACATCTGTAGTACTATACGAGCGTTGTTGCATACTGCCGAGCCCGACATCTCGGAGGAGATAAAGTTCACTAACCGCCCGTATTTTACCTACCGCGGCAATGTTGCTGCCTTACTTGCGACCAAGGATCATGTCAACGTGTTTATCTATGATCCGATCGCGCCCGATCCCGGAAAGTTAATTAACCAAGGACGCAATAATGCCACCGCTCGATCGATACAAATCTTTAAAGACGAGGTCATTGATAAAGCGGCGTTCATCAAACTCATACGAGCGATTGTCGCCAATAACAAGGCAGGTGGGTGGCGAAAACTAAAAGGTTTACAATCTGAGCACTGAGCCAAAGCCAGATAGAGACACACCCATTGATGCTTCTTGCAGACGTTAGAGACTTCTCGGCTAAACTGGTTACATTGATAGTTGACATAACTATATAATTATTATATCATTGCTATTATGTCCGAGTCTGCTCCACATAACCCAGAAGCATATCCAGAAGAGAGACTTCTGTGTTCCGACGCCATGACTACCAGCGCTTCAGTCCACGACCCGTCCGCGCAGTATCCCGAACTTGCACGCACCCATGGAGCACTCAACACGCAGCGCTTCCTACACAACGGGGACAAGCAGAGCTGGGAGGAGCTAACCGCCCTGCAGACGGGCAGCCAACGCCTAAGCCCACCAACATATTACGAGCTAAACCAGCTCAGTCATGAGGCTATGCCCACCCAAGCAAGCTACGTGGCAATGGAGTATATAAATACAATTCACGATGCATGCAAAAATCCAGTAATCATGCAGGCACTGGGCCTACAACCCGGTGAGGACAGCCACGACGAAGGCCTACGGCGTTTGTTTTTCCCCGAACATGAAGCAGCTCGAAGCCTCTATCTACCATCATATGATGGATTTGATGAGAGCCAGCAAGAACTCATACATGGGGTTCTGACGGCTAATTTCAACTTTATCCGCTTTGTCCAATCACAGGCTTCAGAAGAGGAGATTCAATCGCTTAGCACCATGCCACGGCATATTTTGCTAGCAGCCATCATACATGGTATTCACGATTTAGGCGGAGCCATGGGCCATAAGAATGAACACGCGTCTTTGACACTTGATGAACCAGCCGCCGTTCGCCTATTAGATGCAGCCTATGCACTAACGAAGACAGCAGCGGAGTTAGCATTGCCCGAAGACACTCCCATAACACCTCCGGTGCAGCAAGCGGCATATATACGACTACGAATGGCACGACTTGGCATTGCCCCAACCGACGACAGCTGGGCTTCGCATGCCGAGCTACTGACAAAAGTTACAGTAGCCGACCTATTACGCAGTTACGCTGCCGATGATTTTGCCACACCCCAGGCAGCCTTTAACCGGCTGCATCCCGTGCAGAAAATAGCTTGGTCGAATATTCATATGCTTCCCTTATATGTTCCAGATAGCTCTGAGCGTTTTAAAGGCCAGGGCACCGAATATGCACCGGCGTTTTTGCGAGCACTTGGCAAGGACGAAGAAAGCTTGTACGTTGCGCTCAGCTACTTCGCACAGATCCACAGCATCACCAATGCGCTCACTATTCTAGAATCACCGCCCGATACAGCAGGTTTTCCAGTCGAATCTCCCTATACAATAGTCAATTTTTATCCCTTGGCCAATTGGTTTGCCGATAACGCAGCGGCCGTAAAGGCGGCAAGATCTGTTGTAGTAGCACTTACCACTAACGGAAACACCATTACGCTTCACCCTGCCCTTGAAGGTAACTCTGCTGCTTGGCCATACAGACATCAGCTTATCCACCCCGATGAGTACTTTCGCGATGGGACTATATAATGGCCCACTTGGAATTATATCGCCACGCCGAAGCCATAAAGAACCTTAACCGCAACACAGTGGGAGGGCGTAGCAACCATTCTGAATTAACTGCATTCGGGCAAGTTCAAGCAGACAAACTTGCCGACGTGTTTACTCGCCAGCGTAAAATATTTGATGGCGCTCACACGTCGCCTGCGGTTCGCGCCCGTGACACAGGAATACGCGCGTTCCAAAGAGCCGGTATCTTGTTGCCCATTATGAAACACCCCGGTCTTCAGGAAATCAGCCAAGGGGCGTGGGAGGGCTTGGACCGAACCAAGCCACTAATTTTGCCCGATGGTTCTGAAGAGCGCTATATACACCCTTATGCACGCGGTCTGGCTGGTAAAATGACAGGGGGAGAAAGTATTGCCGAGGTGGGCTTACGCATGGAACAGACCCTATGGGAACTTGTAGCAGCAGAGGAAAACCCCGATGCTACCATTGCAGTATTTACCCACGATTTTGCCCTACGATGTCTCCGAGTACGGTTGACGGGGAATATCGACCTTATTAGAGAAGGCGTGGACCACTGCAGCTTAACGACCATTGAAGTTGGTAGCACTGCTCTATCGCTTACCGACTTTGGCGTTCCACAGATCTAGTAGTTTACAGCCGTAATACTATCCCCACTTCAAAGTCGCACATACTCACATTAAGGCTTTATGGCACACCGGGAAGAGGCTCAAAACGCTCAGACAAGGCGCAGCCATGCAGCCGCCCAAGGTGCCATAGCCTATAATGAAGCATAATAAGGAGGGATTTCTATGTCACGACAAGAAGAATTTAAAGTTAGCGGCGAAGAACTACTAAAAAAGGTCAACCAGCTCATCGCCGAAGGTAACGTCCGGCGCATTACTATTAAAAACAAAGAAGGCAAAACAATCGTTGAGATTCCACTAACCATCGGCGTAGTGGGAGCCGCGCTTGTACCGCTGCTGGCAGCCGTGGGAGCTATCGCCGCCCTGGTTACCGAATGTACCATCGCCGTTGAACGGGAAATAGACGATACAAAGAAATAATTACGTAAAAAGAGGGACTACCATGCAAAAGATTACTCCATCACTGTGGTTTGACAACAACTGCGAAGAAGCCATCAATTACTACACCTCTGTCTTTAAAAATTCAAAGGTTATTAGTATCAAACGTTATCCGGAAGGCGTTACCGAAGGACCAATGGCCGGTATGGGCGGCAAGGTTTTAACTGGCATTTTTGAACTGAACGGCCAACGATTTATGGCGCTCGACGGCGGGCCAATCTTTAAGTTCAATGAATCAGTATCGTTTTCTATTGAGTGCGAAGACCAAGCAGAGGTTGACTATTTTTGGGACAAGCTTTCGGCCGTACCGGAAAGCGAGCAATGCGGTTGGGTAAAAGACAAATTTGGTTTATCTTGGCAAATTATTCCAAAGCGAATGGGTGAGCTTCTAAATGACCCCGACGCTGAAAAGGTTAGTCGAGTCCTACAGGCCATGCTACAAATGAAGAAAATTGTGATTGCTGATTTGGAAGCTGCCGCTAACAGTTAGTACGCCTTCGTAAATCTATCCTAGGACTTTTCGCCATGCCCAGGAATCGGCTGGCCCAGTTCCCAAAACACCCCAAACACGTGCCGCTGCGCTGCAGCGATTTCTTCGTTATAAATTTCTAGCCCAAAAATCTCACCGTCTTTCCAGTTGTAATAGGCAACAACATCGTCATAGACGATGGTTGAGTGCGTTATGGGCAAGATTGACTCCGGCAAGTAGCGACCCTGCCAATGAGCAAGTTTTTCGTTATTATGCTGGTCATACCAACTACGCTGAGTGGCCAAAAAATGATCCCCTACAATGCTCCGAAATGTTAGGCCTTCGGCATTACACCGTTCTACCCATCGTTCAAAAAATGCCAGGTTTGATTTGGACTGCATATTAGCGTACAAGATGGACAGACACTCGCTTTTAGCGCGAGTCTGATTCCAAAACATCTGCTTCACGCCGTCTATGCCACGGTAAAACTGCACATGGGTAAGCGGCGAGTCTAGAGTATTGGGTTGATAGTGCGCCTCTAGACCTAGCAGTTCCTTTTGCAGATCGCGGATTTCCTGCTCGCGCCGTGTTAGTACCATTTGCAGGTTGCCCACCGGTGCCGCCTTATAAATTTTACGCTTATAGTGCTCCTCTATCTCAACCAGATGATGTTCAGTCAGCGTGTCTAGTAGACGGTAGAGCCGTGTTCGTTCCACCTTAGAGTTACGCGCTAACTGTAGCAAGCTTTGTGGCCCATAGGCTTGCAGCGCCAGATAAATCTCGGCGATCTCCGGTTCCAAGCCAAGTTTGGCAAAATATTCATGCATAGGACTAATATCGCTGAGCATGCCATCTATTATCTAACAGGTGTGCAAGTTTGCACAACAGATATATAACAACTAGCACTCTCTAGTAGGCTGTGTTGGAACCAATTAAAGGGAGATCCGACACCATGTCACACGAACATATAGAGCAAGCAGTGGCAACACTAGGGCGAGGTATTGCAGAAGATGCGATTATTATTGGTAGCAGCGCCATTGCCTGCGCACTGCCAGAGTTTCGCTCGCCTAATAATATAGATGTAGCCATTCCGGAAGCTGCGTTTAACCACTTGCGAACTCAACCGGACTGGGAAGAAGCAGAGAACTTCGATGGTGCACCACGGCTGGTAAAAGATAGCCTTGATGTTGGAATGGGATGGGGCGATATAGCTGATTATGACAGCTTGCGATCACGCAGTCGAACTACCGACACCAATACGCTAGTAGCCGGTCTGCCCGACATATACGCCTACAAGCACCGGCGGCGACAGGGCAACGACGTGGCTGACATGCAAGCCGTGCAAGCCCACTTGCATGACCCAAACCGCGCGCCATTTTCAGCCCAACAAATTCCTCATGAATTTGCAGCTGCCCTAAGCTGCTTGCCCGCAGAGCTGCAAGACCACCCCGATGCCGCACGCGCAGCCTTACTGGCCGCTAACGGCATGCATATTGTATACACACTGTACGGGCACCCAGAGATCAGGCAGGCCAACCAGATAATCGGCGAACTGGAAGAAGCAGAATTTGGCGTACCAGCACTGTATCACAATGGCTTTGGGCTTATACGGGATGCCCGTGCCTTGCAACAGCACTTAGTCGACATCAATGCACCAGTTCATGACCGCCTGTTAGGATTGGCTATCGACCCCTATACTGACGCCGATTATGGTGGCGGCCGGTTTAAGGACCGTCCGCTAAGCCACGACGAGTTACGCTCAGGGAATTTGCTAAAAAGCCATGCCTTACAGCTCGGTTTCGACCCGAACGACGCTCAGCGAATGTACGATATAACCCTAGATACTACTTTCGATGAGGCAACAAAAAGCCAACGAGGCAAGCACGCGGCCGATACCCTGTCCCGTGGTGTAGCCGGGGTCGATCTCTATCCGCTAGCGACGCCAGAAGCACTTGATCTCGGCGCTGGTCTGGGCATTGAGGACGGTTTCTCAAAGCGGGCAGGGGTACGCACGATTGGTAGGGTGCTTATGGCACATGGAGCTCGCATACATTCTACTGTTAACGGCATACACGCCATTGATCGCTACGCTACTGAAAAACCAGCGGACACACCAGATGGTCCAACCGTTATGGAAGCGTACGCCAATTGGATGATTGGCAATGGCCGCTTCCTGCGTTCACATCAATATCCGGATGGCTGGACGCTCGATAATCCCTCTTTACGCGTAGAAAACGCCCGCATGTCAGAGCAAGTTGGTGCCGATCTATTGGCAGGTAAGACAGCAGCGGAAGCCTACTTAGTAGATATCACTGAACATACCGCTCGTATGCGAGAGCGTTACGGAGAAGATTCTTAGTTTTAAAATCTACCAAATCAAAACCCGCTGATTATAGTGTCAAAGAAGCATATACTCTAAACTATGGATTTTAGAGAGAAGACTGCCAACTTTTTTAAAGCTTATCCGTTGCGTTCCTATGATAAGCGCGAACTACTATTAAGAGCTGAAGAGCCTGTGGAATCGGTCTTTTATATTACTGAGGGCCGCGTTAGCCAATATGATATTGCACCAAATGGCAACGAAGTAATTGTAAATATCTTTAAGCCAGGCGCCTTTTTTCCTATGTCTTCGGCCATTAACAACACGGTAAATCAATATTTCTTTGAAGCCAGCCTTGCGTCAAAGACGCACGTTGCGCCTAAAGCCAATGTCCTGCAATTTTTGCACGAGAACCCTGATATAGCCTTTGATCTGCTGGCCCGAGTCTATAGAGGTGTCGACGGCATCCTGCGGCGTATGGCGCATTTAATGGGCGGCAAGGCACAAACCCGGCTGATCTTTGAGTTACTAAATTCTGCCTATCGCTTCGGCGAACCAAAGCCTACGGGCAGTGTTTTCATACAGCTGACAGAAGGGGACCTATCCAAGCAATCCGGGCTAGCCCGTGAAACGATTAACCGTTCATTGCATGACTTAAAAGCAACAGGCCTCATAACAGTCAGCCGAAATGGCGTCTTGATAAAAGACATTACAGCGTTAGAGGCACAATTAGGAAACGATTTGTAGAAACTGTGATGCCAGTCATAGCCCTAAAAGCCACGGCTTTTATACCCTAGTATTAGGAGGTGCTATATGCAAGGCATTAAGGCAAGAAGACGTTTTAACCATCTATCTTTACAAGACTGGTATACACTTAAAGAATCACCAAGCATCCGTATATACTCAGATAAGAAACGTCCTTTTGATTTTTTATAGAGAGGTAGTTGACCAGCAAATACCCCCGCATCGCCTCTAAGAGATTACCTGGAAAACTTCAGGAGCATGGTAAACATCAGTATGATAGCCAGCAGTAGCCATACAAACGTGTCGGCACCACGGTTGATAAATACCTTAAGCCGCGCCCGCTGACGCGTACTCAAGGGCAGGATATCCACATTAGTCCTTAGCCATCCCCAGTTCAGTGTTAGTAGTCCGGCAAAGCAAAAAAGACAAAGGATGCAAAGTGCTCGTATTTTAAAGGTACTTTCCCACATAAACCATAGGGCAAAACCTAAGAAAAAGGTTGCGATGCCATGCAGCCACAGACGCAGTTTTGGCGATAAGCTACCACCAGTAAGGCCGACCAATCCGCTCGTAAACATTAGTGTAAAAAAGACCATACACAGCATACTATTAGGGAAACCAAAGATCTTGCTTTGCCAAGCATTTAGCACATTACCACAACTGAAGACACTGTTTAAATTGCATACCAGTTGTGCGTGAGCGTTCTTGAGTATCTCCTGATATTCAATAGTTTCTAAAAAGGAGGCGGTCAGCCCCACCACACCACCGGCAGTCATGTAGCCATAAATAGTCCGTTGTTTTATCATACGCCGACTATATACGACTGCCACTTGGGCGCACTGTGACGGCGATCACACTCCCAAAAAAGCACAGCGTTTATGCTATAAGGCGAAAAGACAGACAACCTGTTTCGCGCTGCACCAGCACAAGGTACAATAAAACAATAAGCACTATGAATAATAATCAGTCACGCGGATCATACGTTTTAACGGTAAATGCCGGATCATCCAGCATTAAGCTGAGCGTTTTTGATAGCGCCACCACGCAAAAGTACGCCGAAGCAAGCCTGGAAAGCATCGGCCAGCCATCAGCATCATTAGTTACCGCCGCAGGCCGCAGCCCAGTGGCTGCTCTGGCTCATGCAGATGCGGCAGACATACTCATAGCATGGCTGCAAACACAGTGTAAAGATACCGATATTACTGCTGTTGGACACCGGATTGTTCACGGCGGGCCACACTACTTCAAATCGCAGCTGGTTACTAGTAATCTCCGGCGCGACCTCAGCAAGTTAACCGCCTTCGACCCAGAACATCTGCCAGCTGAACTAACACTGGTCAGTACGTTTCAAAAACTACTGCCGAACGCTCGGCACATTGCTTGCTTCGACACTGCCTTTCATCACGATTTGCCAGCTAAAGCTCGTCTACTGCCAATTCCGCGTAAACTTAGCGAAAAAGGTATCCGCCGCTATGGCTTCCATGGCCTGTCGTACGACTACATCGTAGATGAGCTGCGACGCGTTGAGGGCACGGCAGCGGCGAACGGCAAAGTTATTATTGCGCACCTCGGCAGCGGTGCCAGCCTGGCCGCCGTGCACGGCGGCCAGGCGGTTGACACTACCATGAGCATGACACCTGCATCGGGCATTCCCATGAGTACCCGTGCTGGTGACCTAGACCCCGGACTTGCGCTGTATCTCGCCAAAACCGAAGGATATGATGCCGAGCAGTTCAACCAGATGGTACACCACGAGTCTGGCCTGCTTGGCATTTCAGAAACGACAAGCGACATGAAAAAACTGCTTGACCTGCAAGACAGTGATGCACGGGCCAAAGATGCAGTGGACATTTTCTGCTACCAGGTACAAAAGCAGATCGGCAGTTTTGCAGCCGCTCTAGGCGGACTGCACACACTCGTTTTCACCGGCGGCATGGGAGAAAATGCGCCTAAGATTCGGCAGCACATTTGTGAAAATTTGGCGTTTTTGGGCATTACTCTCGATGACGCGCGCAATCAAGTGAGTGAGCGCCTGATATCTGCAAATGGCAGCCCTGTAGGGGTGCACGTCATTCATACCGACGAAGCTGTCACGATTGCCAAAGAAACAATACGACTTACACAGGAACATTAGCCCGAAAGGAATCACCTATGGACACAGCAATCGAAGGACCCCTGGACGAAAAAACACTACAAGCCATTAACGCCTATTGGCGGGCTGCCAATTACCTTTCGGTGGGGCAAATTTATCTGTGCGACAACCCGCTCCTAAAAGAGCCGCTCCAGCTTAAACACGTTAAGAAACTGCTACTAGGGCACTGGAGCACCACGCCCGGCCAGAACTTCATTTATGCTCATCTGAACCGAATCATAAAAGAGCACGAGCTAAATATGGTATACATTTCCGGCCCCGGACACGGCGGCCCGGCGCTGGTAGGCAACGTGTACCTAGAAGGAACATTCAGCGAATATTACCCAGAAGTTGCCCAGGACACAAACGGTCTCAAGAAACTGTTTCAGATGTTTTCGTTTCCAGGCGGGTTATCCAGTCATGTCTCGCCGCAAGTGCCGGGCTCGATCCATGAGGGCGGTGAGCTTGGTTATAGTTTGAGCCACGCTTTTGGCGCCGTGATGGATAACCCGGGTCTCATCACCGCCTGCATAGTTGGCGACGGCGAAGCCGAAACCGGGCCGCTAGCAACAGCCTGGCACTCCAATAAGTTTATTAACCCCAAAACCGACGGAGCAGTGCTGCCAATTTTGCACCTAAACGGCTACAAAATTAGTAACCCTACCATACTGGCACGTATTGAACACGATGAATTAGAGCAATTGCTGCGCGGTTATGGTTGGACTCCCTACTTCGTAGAAGGCGACGAGCCGCTGCGCATGCATCAGCTTATGGCCGCTAAACTTGACGAGGCAGTGAATGAAATTAAACGCATCCAAAGCAATGCGCGTAACAACAACGATACTACGCGACCACGCTGGCCGCTCATTGTCCTCAATTCACCCAAGGGCTGGACTGGGCCAAAAGTTATCGACGGTCTGCACGTAGAAGATAATTTCCGCTCACACCAAGTACCACTGGCCGTTGACGCAGACCATCCCGAAAATGTTGGTACGCTTGAAGCATGGCTCAGAAGCTATCACCCCGAAGAGTTATTTGATGAAACTGGTGCGCTTTTGCCGGAACTCACCGCGCTCGCTCCCACAGGCGCCCACCGTATGGGTGCAAATCCGCATGCCAATGGCGGCAGCTTCCTGCGGGAGCTCGACCTACCGGATTTTCGCAATTACGCCGTTAACGTTACCCAGCGCAGTATAGCCAGCGAGGGCAACACGCACGCCCTCGGTCCATACTTACGAGACGTCATTAAGCAAAATGCTACCCGGCACAATTTCCGCATTTTTGGCCCGGACGAGCTAGTTTCTAACCGGCTGGAAGCAGTGTTTGAAACCACCAACCGTCAGTGGGAAGCGCGCACCCGACCGAACGACGAATTTTTATCCACCGAAGGCGCAGTGCTTGATTCTATGCTCAGCGAGCATCAGGCCGAGGGTTGGCTGGAAGGTTATTTGCTCACCGGCCGACACGGCTTGCTCCACAGCTACGAGGCTTTCATTCGCATCGTTGATTCGATGGTTAACCAGCACGCCAAGTGGATCAAGATGAGCAACGAGCTGCCATGGCGTCACCCCATAGCTTCGCTGAACTACCTGCTAACTTCGCATGTCTGGAGGCAAGACCATAACGGCTTTACCCACCAAGACCCGGGCTTTATTGACCACTTGCTGAATAAAAAGGCCTCGGTGGTGCGCATTTATCTGCCACCAGATGCCAATACGCTCCTTTCTACCGTGGACCACTGCCTAAAAAGTCGCAATTACATCAACCTGACGATCACCGGCAAGCACAATAGCCCGCAGTGGCTAACCATGGACGAGGCCGTAGAGCATTGCACAAAAGGCGTCGGCGTTTGGGATTGGGCCAGCAACGACGAAGACGGAGAGCCTGACGTGGTCATGGCCTGCGCTGGCGATGTACCCACCTTGGAAACACTTGCCGCTGTTTCAATTTTGCGCGAGTACCTACCCGATCTAAAAATCCGCGTTGTCAACGTAATAGACCTTATGCGTCTGGAACCTGATACCGAACACCCACACGGTCTGAGCGATCCTGAATACGACGCACTGTTCACCAAAAACAAAGAGATCATTTTTGCATTCCACGGCTATCCATGGGTTATTCACCGCTTAACCTACCACCGAGCAAATCGGAACATGCATGTGCGCGGCTATAAAGAGGAAGGCACCATTACCACTGCCTTTGATATGACGGTACGCAATGATATGGACCGTTTTCATCTGGTACTGGACGTGATTGAGCGTGCTGGTCTAAGTGGCGAAAAAGCAGGCCAGCTTAAAAGCACTATGCACAAAAAATTAATCGACCACGCCGAATACATCAAGAACCAAGGTGTTGATATGCCCGAAATTCAAAATTGGCAGTGGCATAACTCTTAAGCAAAGAACGCTCTGCTACACTAACACTATGGGGTTTATCGACAGAGCCTATTATTTTTTTACGCCCTATACTGATGCGCATGAGCGGGCAGTGGCAACCTTTTTTAAAGGTTTGACAGAGCATAGCAATAGGTCACATACTCAGGCTCGCCTGCGTAGCTTGCTGCAAGGTGACAGTGCAGTCATCAACTTGTGGACTGAGTACCGCTACAAGGGCTACCATTACCTACAGAAAACCCGTCGCAAACAGCTCTACGCTAATCTGAAACTAATCGCGGCAGATTTTGACCACTTTTACCAGCACCACGCCCCGTCCGTAGAGGCCGCGGTAGCACGCATTCAGCAGCAAGCACCTCAGGTAAGTATTGACGCAGATAAGGCGGTATGCGTGCAAGCCCTCATGGCCTACTTCGCACCGCAGCGCGGGACATACGAATATCTTGAGTCCAGTTCGTTTGGACGCCTGCTGCGCAATCCGGCACACGAAAAGCTAGTGGGCGACTGTAACCAAATTGTGACGCTCTATATATATTTATATTCACGTTATTACGACGTGGGTGATTTGCAAGTCCGAGTCCTGCCCGAGCATGTGGCATTGCACTACAGCGGCATTGACATTGAAACCACAAACGGGACCTATAAAGATTATAGTAGCATCAAAAACAGCAAACTCTTGCCTATAGAAGAAATTGTGAGTATCAACCTGCTCGATACAACCGATGCCTATTTGGCAACGCACGAGATCGCGCCTGAAGATTTTTTGCAGGCTTCGCGCTTTGCCTTTATTTTGTCACACGAACGCGAACTCGTCGCCCGCAATCTAGCGGCCGCCTATAGTAACTTAGTAGGCACGCTTATGAAGCGCAGCGATTATAAACAGGCTCTAGGATTTGCGAAAGCCAGCGGCGACGCACAGCTGCTCAACATCGTTGGACGCAATGGCGCCGTACACGAAATGGAGCGTCATAATTACGCAGCGGCGCGCCGTTTCGCTGGCGTGGCCGCTGAACGGGATGAGCTCGTTCGGGCAACTTGGCAGTCAGAAGCTGCTGAACAGTACCGGGCGCAGCATTACCGCGAGGCCATCAAAGCTTTTGAACATATTCACGATCAAGAGGGTATACGCCGCTGCTACGCAGCACTGTTTTTCGTAGAGCAGGCCAAGCTTCCATCACAACTCACTACTGATGTAATTAAGCAGCACGCCACAATTATCAAAAATATGCGTATGTACGCTAAAAAATCCGGTAATAACAAGTTAATCGAGCATGCTGCTGTGCTTGGTAAACATCTGTAGCCGGAAACTTCAGACTGCGCTCAGCCGGAATGGATCAGCCAAATCTATGCAACCGATCCGGGCGTCTGACAGCCCAGCCCACAGCCGGTATCGATCACTGTCCAGATGCTGCAAGCTACCAGGAAAAACAACATCATGCAGGTTTTCAGCCTTAGCTGGACCATCTTCAAAACAACCACGAGTAGCAATAATCTGCGGACAAGCCTTATGCAGCTTGCTACTTAGCAGATCACTTAGTGGAATCGTGTACGTGCAGGCTGCGTAGTGCAAATCGCCTTCGGTATCTTGAAATGCTACATGCCCCAGCAGACCAACACATGCATTGCCAGCCTTATCAGCAACTAAATACATGTTATTAACACCAACCCAGTCAGACTCTTCCCGGCAGCTGTCAAGCAGCGCCAAAAGTGGCAGCTCAACTTTATCGAGGTCCACCAGATCATCCAACGAATCGATTACATGCAATGCGATCCGGCCGCGCATATATTTGTCACCCCATGGCCGGCGGCAAATCAGTAAGCGGCCGTCCGGCAGCTGCAAAAAACGCACGTCTTTCATATTATCGATAACGGCAAAGGGAATTCGCTCCAGCTTCTCTAAAGAGCTGCCCCGATAAAACTCGGTACGTGGCACAATGGCACCATGCATATTACGAACCCACACGCCGCCAAAAATCAATTGCTTATCGCCTGGTTCGCCCACATAGAACAAAAACGGGTCCTCCATCATGCCGAACGATTCGATATCCTTGGCTAAGCGCCAAATACCACGCTTGTCAGGCCTGGCAAACGCGATACTGGGCCGATACGAAACCGGGTCAGCCGAATTGCTGCTGCGTGCTTCACAGCGGAATGCCAGCACCTGCCCGTTTTCGTCTTGATAAAACGCTGGATTGTAACCATCTTTAGCGCCAATACCTTGCACGCTAATAACTTTGCCTCGCTTAGACGGACAAATGTGGCCATACCGCTCAGTCCAAAAGTGATTTGCGTCAGTGGCTTGTTTGACAGGCATGTGGATACTCCTACGGTTGCTACTTACTTTTTAGCGGCCAGATTTGCTGGTGCACATAGCGCGCCCACAAATATAATATGACCGACTCGGCCCCTTTATTGTTACACACGCCGCGGGGCAGAGCATACAGGCCGTCACCACAACCGTGCCGCTTGGAAATGAGGCTAGTTTGATACATGTTATTGCCGTAAAACCAACGCATCCAGTCGTCAGTTCGGCGAGCGAGATCAGCGTCGCCATATGCTTTATATGCATCTGCCAAAAACAGCACCATAAAGCCGGGATCGATCGGCTGTTGGCCGTAAATATCGCGCTCTACCGCACCAACACGTTGCCAAATACGATTACCGACAGGCGCCGGGATCACACCAATCCGACAGTAGTCTTCCAGTGTTTCAATGCTTTGCTGCAGAACCTTATCAATAACAGCTTTGTTGGCAGGATGGAAGGTTTGATTGTAATGCAACAGCGCCCAGGGCATTACGGCGTTAGCGTAGGTCATCTGATCGCCAAACCAGCCGATTTTGCTATCAAACTGACTCAGTAGTGCGTTAGCCACTCCACCAGCCGCCGCCCGATCATTCAATGCACAGTACGCCAGCAGCAAATAAGCAAGCGTATGCTTGTAGCCATGCTCAACCAGGGCTACAATGTTCTTTTGGTCGCGAGCCAGTATCGCCTGCGCTTCGGTGACGTAAAAATCTTGCCGGATTGCTTCAGCCAGCGCCCAAATAGCCAACGCATGTGCATCATCAGAGCTATTGCTATCAAGCGGGCCCCGGTGTTCATCGTAAAAACCCACAAAGCCCTTGGCCGTCTGCGAAGCCGCTACATAATCCAGACAAATCTTAGCCCGTTTGGTATCGCCGTACAACAAATAAACAATCAACGCCCGGGCAGAGTCATCAAGCGCATAGCCCATTTCACGGTGGATTTCATCACCCTTGGTATGCTGCCAAACACCAAAATCGTCGGTCAGCCAGCGAAGGTGCGTTAGAACACTACTCACGCCGCTTCGGCCTCTTGAGTTTGGCATACCAGCTCAAACAGGTTCAGATATTTAAGACCAGTATTAAACCAGGTCATCTGACGACCTTTTTTATAAGCCCGCTCGCGGACCGCCAACTGACGGGCCGCATCCTTACAAAGATCAACAATTTCTTTGGCTATTGCCAGACTATCCTTTGGCGGCACCAGTACCCCGGCACCCTCGCTTAATATCTCCCGCGCATAATGATAGGGCGTCGAAACGCAGACCTTGCCGGCGCCAACCGCCCAAGCCAGCGTGCCGGAAGTAGGCTGCTGCATACCAGGGTAGGGCGTTACAAAAAAGTCAGCCGCTAGATAGTAACGACGCAGCTCGTCATCATCTAAATAACGGTTTACGAATACCACATTCTTGGCCACCTTGTTATCACGCACCCGGCGCTTAAGGCTGTTGCGGTAAGTCTCACCATCGCGGTGCAGTACATGCGGATGCGTTTGGCCCACTATATACAACTTGGCATCTGGTGCTTCTGCTACAATCGCCGGCATAGCGTCAATCATATACTCAGAGCCCTTCGAAGGGCCAAGCAGTCCTGCCATCAAAATCATCGGTTCAGCTTTAATTCGCAAGCGTTTCTTGTGCAAGGCAATGCTATTAAACGCAAAATCCGGCACACCATGGTGAATTACCACTGCCTTTTCTGGCGGACACCCATAAACATCCAGTAAAATCTGACGTGAGCTTTCGGTCATTGCCACTACTGCAGCCGAGCACTCAATAATCCGCTGCATTACGTATTTTTCGTGCGTATCAGGTTCAGGCAAAATAGTGTGAAAATTAGTAACCAGCGGCTTTTCGATGCTGTCGAGCAGCGGCAGCAAGTAGTCGCCCGATACGCCGCCAAACAAGCCAAATTCATGCTGCAAGTTGACGATATCAGTTGACGACTGGTTTATATAATGCGCAGCCATACTATAATCCTGAGGATTATTCTGGCCGATGCGCAGTTTTACTTCCCACGGATAATCGTGCTCTTGCACTTCATCGTTAATGGCGATGATTTCCGCTAGCGCGTGCGGATTCAGACTGTTAATGGAGTTGGTGAGATCTTTGGTAAAGGTTGCTATTCCACAGCGCCGCGGAATATACGTCGAAATATAAATAACCTTTGTTGGACGTTGTCGACCGGCCAATTTTGCAGATAGGCCTTGCAACGGTTGCTTACTATCACCCAAGTTGTTCGCCTCTTAGCACTACTTAGTATGTGCCGGGTGTATTCAAAACGCAAGCAATTATAGCGTAGGCAAGTACCGGCCATACGCTATATATCGACCCGTACTACGGCCGCATAACAGTAGTGAAAAACCACAAATTTGCCGTAACGACACACGGACACTTCATTAACTATTAATGAAGTGTCCGTTACATTCCAGCCTGCGTACGTTAGTTTTTTAACTAAACATCCTTTCCTGCGACAAAGAGTCAATTGTATTTTTTTGTAACTTATCATTATATTCAGGTGTATATAGTAGTATGCAAAACACCGATGAATCAGAGCTTATCGCTCAATCACTTCATGGCGACACCGAGGCGTATGGCCAACTTGTCGATCGCTACAAAAACGCAATCTATCATCATTGTTTTGCGATAGTACATGACGAGGATGCCGCCGAGGACATGGCGCAGGAAACGTTCATCGCCGCATATTACCAACTTAAAAAATATGATGCCCACTACCGGTTCAGCACTTGGCTATTCAAGATTAGCACCAACAAGTGCCTGAATTATATCCGCAGCACCGCAAAGGTAACCACGCCGGGCGACAAACTTATTGATGCGCTGGCTACCGGCGAACCGTCCCCGCACCGTAGCGCCGAAATGCATGAATTACGGGAAATGGTAAATCATTTGCAGCCAAAATACCGGGCCGTTATAAGTCTATATTACTGGCGGGGCTTGGAATATGCCGATATAGCAACCGCAATGAACGCACCACTGAACTCCGTTCGGGTCTGGTTACTTCGTGCCAAAGACGAGCTACGAAAGGAGCTATCGTGAAAGATTTAAATCACGCCTTACAAAAAATATCTCCGCAGCCAAAACGACCGTTGCCAGCAAACTTTACAGAAGGAGTACTTATGCGTATTCAGAAAAAGCAACCGTGGCGCTTAACTGACGTACTTGCACAAAAGCTGCATACCAGGCTAGGGTTTGGCATGGCCGTAGGTACGCTGCTACTCGGAGGGACTGCAGCCGCCATAACACTGTGGCCCGCACCAACCGTTACCCAAACCGCCTTAAAGCCACTGCCCAGCGGCAACCACATCGTGGGCTACGATACACAAAACTGTAACTATTTTGGTACACTCGATGGCACTCCGCCCAAAACAACCGATGAAAAAGTTTATTATGAAGTTCGGCAAGGCTCCACGCTAACCGATGCACAGCTGCAATCAGGCCTGCAAGGTGTTTGCGAAGAAAACATCAGCAACAATGCCATTAGTGCCGTAGAGAAGTCCCTGCCAGTTGACCGCCAAGGGGACTCAACTGACGCATTTACTATCACAGCAATCTCTACAAACAGCATCACCGTCAGTCTTGACCCTCACTACACCTTACCCTTGTTTGCCTCACCTTCATCCGTAACCAAACCCAACCAAGTCTACACAAGATTCGATAGCAACCTAGAAGTGTATGACGAAAGCACCAGAAGCAGCTTCAGCGACCTAAAAGTAGGCGACACTATTAAAATGATCCTCAAAGATACCAGCGGTCAGCCCGCATCGCTAACCTATCAACCCGCTAATCATCCTGAGAATCAGCTAACCGAGGCCATCGTAAAGATCCCAGCATTAACTGCCGACCCATCTGATTTTTACAAAGGAATCGCCACCGAGTTTGTGCGTGTTAACCCGTGTACCGGCAGCCCTACCGGCTTTTGTCGCGCCTACGATTTTGCTAAGTAAACAGCGAGCTTCTGACTCAAAGTCAAGATAGTTACAGATAAAACCCGCCGGTGTATATCGGCGGGTTTTACTATCATAAATAGACTACCTTGACAGTCATAGTAATATGGCATATGATGTAGTTATGCCAGACAGCAATATATCATCAGATTTACTGCGCGGGCACACCGACACCATCATCCTTAGTTTGCTCATAGATGGAGATAAGTATGGCTACGAAATAACCAAGCTTGTCTTGGAGCGTTCCAAGAACGCGTATGAGCTTAAGGAGGCTACTATGTACTCAAGTCTGAAGCGCCTCGAGAAAGATGCGCACATCACTTCGTACTGGGGTGATGAGTCGCAAGGTGGCCGGCGTAAGTACTACCACGTTACAACTAGTGGTCAAACTTTGTATAAAACTAATAAGCAAAACTGGGAATCGGCCAAGCGGATTCTAGAGAAGCTTTTGTAAAAAGAAGGAGAAACTATGGAAGAGAAATTAAGCCAATTTTTAGACAAAGCCTTTGCGCCATATGGTGACTTTCCGGCCCGCCCAGAAGTAACCAAAGAACTGCTCGCCAACCTCACCGAAAAATACCAAGATCTAAAAAGCCAGGGCATGAGTGACGACGAAGCCTACCAGGCAACAGTTGATTCATTTGGCGACGTTAAAGAAATTATGGAACAAGTTCCGCACGCTACAGCAGAGCCAGCCGCCGAACCCGAACCAAGCTTGCGCGAAACACTTAAAAATACCTTTGAGCAGGCTAAGGCAGCCATGGGGATTTCCAAGTTTGGCGCAACGGTGCTCAAGCAAGCGGATTTAAGTGACAGTGATCTGGCAGGGCAAGACTTTAGCTACAGCGCACTTATGGGTACAAATTTTGACCGCTCAAACCTGCAGGGCGCTAAATTCCGCGCTGCCGCTCTAAAAGACACGTCGTTTGTTGCCGCCAACGTGCAGGGAGCGACATTTGCCGCTAGTGACCTACAAAACGCCAAGTTCAATGATGCCGATCTAACCGGCACAAAATTCCGAGCTTCGGCCCTAAAAAATACGACCCTTACTGGCGCAAAGCTTACCCGTACCGATTTTGGCCACTCCGACTTAGGCAGTGTCTCGTTTGATAACCAAGAACTAAATAGCGTGGTATTTAACGGCGCCTCACTTAAAAATACTTCATTCAAAAATGCCGTACTGCACGACGTGTCGTTCCACCACACCGAAGTCAAACACACCATATTTGACGGCACTAAAATGGATAAAGTTACCTACGCACTTTTGAAGGGCGCCGGTGCCAACGTAGAGAGCGTAGAAATACAATAAGGAGCTTTGACCCGCTATGGAAAACAGACCAAACGCTATCGAAGTACATGACCTGCAAAAATCATTCAAGAAAGTTGACGTTTTAAAAGGCGTCGATCTCGAGGTCAAAAAAGGCTCAATCTTTGCACTGCTGGGCAGCAATGGCGCCGGCAAAACGACAACCATCAATATTTTAACCACGCTTATTAAAGCCGATGGCGGCACCGCCACCGTTGATGGCATCGATGTCGCCAAGCAACCCAGTAAAATCCGTGAGCGCATCAGCCTAACCGGTCAGTTCGCAGCCGTTGACAACCGGTTGACAGCTCGCGAAAACTTAAAGCTCATTGGTGATCTGCGGCACGTAAAAGACCCTCTAAAAGTAGCTGCGGAGCTACTAGCAAAGTTTAATCTGAGCGACGCCGCAGATCGCCGTGTCGTTACCTTTTCGGGCGGCATGCGTCGCCGGTTGGATATCGCCATGAGCCTAATTGGCAAGCCATCGGTAATCTTTTTAGACGAACCCACCACCGGGCTGGACCCAGAAGCCCGTAATGACATGTGGCAGACCATTAGAGGGTTGGCCGATGGTGGCACCACCGTATTCTTAACCACCCAATACCTTGAAGAAGCCGATCAGCTAGCTGACACCATTGCGGTATTACACCAAGGTAAGATTGTGGCTACCGGCACCGCCAATGAACTTAAAAGATTAGTAACCGGCAATCACATTACCTTTAGCTTTACGTCCGAGGATGAATGCCACACAGCCAAAACGCTTTTAGCCAGTCAATACCAAGTTACCGCAAATGATGCCGTGACGCTATCTATCGCTACCAACGGCAGCACGGCACAAGTAGCCCAGCTGTTTATCCAGCTGCGTGATGCGCATATTGAACCGGCTGAATTCTCGCAGGTATCGCCAACACTTGATGATGTGTTCCTCAAGCTTACCGGCTCTAACAAGAAGGAGAAATAAGATGCAGTACTTGCACGACACCTGGACCATGACCAAGAGGAGCTTTCACCACATCACGCGCAGCATTGACACCATTATTACCGTGGTACTGATGCCAATAGCTATGATGCTGCTGTTTGTGTACGTATTTGGCGGCGCTTTTGGGCCACACACCGGCTCCAAATACATCAACTTCATTACACCCGGTATCTTAGTGATGACGGTAGCCAGCGGTATTGCCTATGCTGCCGTTCGCCTCAGTATGGATATGCAGAGTGGCATCATCAACCGCTTCCGCACTATGCCGGTGGCGCCATCGTCAATTTTGGGCGGACAGGCTATGTCGTCCACACTTTCTAATTTGTTTTCGTGCTTGCTAGTACTAGCAGTAGCCCTGGCCGCTGGTTTTCGCTCACACGCCGGACTGAGTGCATGGCTACTCTTTGCAGGCCTGCTATCACTACTAACGCTGGCGCTCACCTGGATGGCTCTGTTTTTTGGTCTGCTCGCCAAAACCATGGAAGGGGCAGGGGCTTTTAGCTACATTTTACTGCTACTGATCTTCATCAGTCCCACCTTTGTACCCACCTCTTCAATGACACACTCGCTGCAAACATTTGCCGAAAACCAACCGATGACACCGATTGTTGAAACGCTGCGCTCACTACTGGCAAGCGGTACAGCCGGACCAAAAGCCTGGACAGCACTAGCATGGATGGTTGGTATTCTGATAGTAATGTATGCTTCGTCAATCGCTATCTACAAGCGCAAAACAATTGTCGCTACTGTATAGAGGTAGACCTGTCTACCTAACACGATTCGGCACAACTTGCAGCTTTCTGCCCGGTGCAATAACCGCTAGGCAGGCAGGCAAACACATGAGCAAAACGCTGCACAGTGTCATGTAATAATCCTGCGACCAGTTGCCGCGGCCTGCCGGTACGATTGCTTGCATCAGGCTAATGGTTCCAAAAATAATATAAGCTACCAGCATAGTTAACAGCAACGCGTCGGTGCGTTTTTGGAACCACCATATTACTAGTGCAACGAAGAGTCCTACTGACCCCAAGATACTAAAAGCACCGTGCACCAGCAAAAAGCGATCCTGCAGCGGACTAGGGCAAACCATTAAATTCGGCACGCAATGTTCAGGCAGCAAGGCAGCCATCATAGTCCCAATAGCAAACAGTATCGTGCAAAGCAAACCAGCTAGAATAGGCTTTCTTCTGGCGGCTTTTTGATAGGTGTGCCACAACAAAACACAAGCCGCAATAGCCAGCAGGCTGCTAGTCACATCGGCACCCACAAACACCCAGTTATAGGGCTGATGCGGTGCCTCGAGTCCGCTGGCCAGGCTGGTACGGGCCACTTTAGGATTCAGCACATAGCCAAGCGGCCAGCTACTATAAAGGATGCCGGCAGCTACACTTAGTATGATTACAATTTTTTCTTTTGTGGTACGCACTTTGGATTTGTACATGTGAATATTAAGTGGTAGAACCAACCTAGACCAGTGTGTTACGGTTTAAGCCAGATGCCCTAGACATCACTTATTTGTCATTATACCGTATAGATTAGTAGACGAGGGAACGTTTTTGCTATAGTAAGCGCGTATGTATGTAGATCCACGTTTGAATCAGATTGACGACTGCCTGTACCGGGTTGCCACCAAAGCTATCATTATGCAGGACGACAAAGTTCTGCTCGTTCAGGAAACGCCCGAGCTCTGGTGGGGCTTTCCGGGCGGCGGCATCGACCACGGGGAAACGGCAGAGTCGGCATTATTCCGCGAGATCACCGAAGAGCTGGGCGTTCCGGCAGCACACATTACCTCAGATCTTGCCGTCGTACACTACACGGTTGGTACAGTAGTCCACGATATACCACGCATGAACTTGTTTTTTCGGGTATCAGTTCCGCCGGAGCTAGTTAAGTCCACCAGCCACGTAGTTAATTGGGGCTGGTTTACTAGAGATGAATTTTTAGAACTTACTGTAAGTTCGTCATATAACCGAGCAAAGCTGGCGCGGCTCATTTTCGGCGATTAAACCGACCCCGTGCGGCTGCACAGTATAGACACCGAGAACTTAATATTGCTACAAGCCAGTCCCGATGGTATAGTTATCCGGTTACCGAGGAATCCTCCCGGTCGCACCTCACGTTGTCCCCGCAGAGACAGTAGGAGTTCACGCATGTATGCAGGATACGAACCGCCCAGCAAAGTCGCAGCCGCCATCAAGCGATGGCTCGACGACGGTATCATCCCTAGGCTCGACCAGATGCCACAGGCACCCAGTCTGCACGACCACATTCCGGGTATCGCTCACGGCGCGCTGAAGATGGCTCTGGCCGATCCCGCAGGCAGGTTCACCCACGTCGTGGACGTCGACAGGCTTCAGAACAATGATCACCCTGTCTGCATCACAGAACCGACCGAGGCGGTACTGATCCTGAACCGCGCTACCCGGTCACCACACTGCGACTGTGACCGTTTCCTGTCAGAGCTCCACGAGCTCACGCCTGGCGGAGGCTTCCGGCTCAATGCAGTGGCGCTGCTCGTTGGCAAGAACACCGACGGGAATCCCGCTGCTCAGGTGACCATCATCTGCCAACAGAAGCAAGCGTGCTTCACCATGCTCAGCATCACGCTGGACGGTGAAGTTTACGTTCACACCAACACCTGGACACTTCAGCCGGGCATGTGCATGCCGCAGCTCTACGGCACCGCTCCAAGCGCCGCCAGATACGACCTCGTTTTCCAGGGACAGGAGATCACAGGGCGCAACTTCGGGTTTCCGCGTACCGAGACTTTTGTCCCCGAGATGGTGGGCAAGATCGGAGAGTACCTGAGCACCTGGGCCCAGCTGTCGCACCCGCGGCACGAGTGCGCCCGCTGAACCAGCGAACGACGTGAGCCGAGCTTTGGCACCCCTTTCATCAGGGAACTGCCGAAGCTCGCTCATCCCAAGTTCTGAACTAAATTCAGACTTTAGGTTGAGATAAGAAACGCTAAGACCTTGTCATATTACTCCCAAAAAGGTGCTTGGGCGTATACAATGGCGCACAGGATGTCAGAATATATTAATGAGGCAGCATGGCAGGACGCTCTTGGGCAAGCCGACTGGAGCTTCTTGAACCATGATTTTAAACGGCTTGAAGCACTTGCAAGACAGCATGAACACGAGCCAGGTCATAAAGAAATCAAACGGGAAGCATATGCTGCAGTCGAGCAGGCTGTCCGCGAGGGATACATTCCCTTGGCGGCGCAGGGAGAAGATTTTGACCGTGAGCGCAAACCTATAGACACCGTCGTCATTCACCACACCAAAAACGAACCGGGTATAACGCTTGAGCGGCTAAACGCTATGCACCTGCTACGAATTTACGCACCACACTACACAAGCCCCGCCGTAGACCCACATTCGTCACACGGTCAACCCTTATGGTCCGGCCATTTTTATAACGGGCAGCAAGTATTTTGGGGATACCACTGGTTGATTCGTGCTGACGGCACTGCAGAGCAGATTCTTGATGATAGATACATCGGCTGGCAGGCCGGCAATTGGGATATAAACATCCGCAGCATCGGTATCTGCGTTGATGATGATTTGAGTAGCAAAGCGCCAAGTGAGGTTGTGGTTGAATCTATAGCCGCTGTCATTCGAGAACACTACACTAGTGTAGAAGCAGATCATATTATTGGCCACCGGGACGCCAATCGGCGCACCGTATGCCCTGGAGAGCTTTTTCATACCGAGTGGCGGCAACAAGTCATTGATACCATAACAAAAACCGTTCTGTAACATAGGACAGGGTGCTTATCACCCCAAGACGTTCCTAAATGTTACAATAAAAAACGAAACCATGCTCCATCATAGCAAACAGATTGTGCGTAGCGGCATGAGCCGGGTAGCTGTCCAGCTTAACAGGATTACCCACGGCAAGGTTACCCCAAATATGGTAACCATATCCGGATTTATTATGCATGTGCCGATTGCGCTGCTGATTGGTCTAGGCTACAACCTGTGGGCTGCATTATTATTACTCATCTTTGGGCTATTTGATACGCTGGACGGCGAACTGGCGCGCTTGCAAAAACGCGATTCGCCAAAAGGCATGCTGCTTGACGCCTCGACCGACCGAATGAAAGAAGTGCTGATTTACAGTGGTGCAGGATACGCATTAGCTCTCGGGCATCACCCGGCAACCGCAGCTTGGGCGGCAGCTGCCTGCGGAGCCAGCCTGAGCGTCAGCTACGTAAAGGCCAAAGGCGAGGCAGCCGTGGCAGCCAGTCGGACCGAACTCACTCATGCGCAGCTTAATCGGTTATTCGGCGGGGGGCTACTGAGCTTTGAAATACGTATGGTCGTGTTGATCGTGGGGCTAGCAACAGACCAACTACCCGCTGCCATCGTCACTATCGCTATGCTTGCTGGATTTACGGCCCTGCAGCGCCTAGTGCGAATTAGCAGACAACTGGCGTGATCCGTATAGACTTACATACCCACTCCGTAGCATCGCCGGACGGCTCGCTAAACCTAAATGATTACCGTATCGCGCTCACCTCAGGCAAATTAAGCAGCATCGCCATCACCGACCACGACCGGATCGATTTTGCCGTGCAAGCCCGGGCAGCACTAAGTGAAGCCATTATCGTCGGTGAAGAGATCACCACACTGGAAGGCGAAATTATTGGCCTCTATCTAACCCAGCTGGTCCCTGCTGGTTTGTCTGCCACAGAAACGGTACAGCGCATCCGTAAACAGGGCGGACTTGTGTACATACCACACCCTTTTGAGACAATCCGTAAGGGCATTAGCCCAGAAACATTAAATAAGATTGCTGAACAGGTTGATATAATCGAAGTCTACAATGGACGCAGCCTCCAAAACAGAGGCTTAAGCGCAGCGGAGTGGGCGAGCACACATCACAAAGCAGTAGCCAGTAGCAGTGATGCCCATGGCGAGATCGGCTGGGGCAAAACATATACTATACTAAGCCTGTTGCCACAGCGTGAAACACTACTAGAGCTACTAGCAAAGGGGACTATTCACGCCGGGTCAACTGGCCTTATTGGCCGGCTGTACCCTAAATTTAATCGTTTAAGGAAAAAACTCTAGATGCATTTACTACGCGAGTTCTTCTTCGCACTCTGGTTCTTTTTACCGGCTGGCATTGCCAATATGATGCCGATCTTTGCGGCGCACATATCGTGGCTTAAACGGTTTGAAGCCCCGATGGATTTTGGCAAAACGTTTCGTGGCAAGCGCATCTTTGGTGCTCACAAAACCTGGCGCGGCATGGCTGCCGGCATCATTTTTGCCACTATTACGCTTGGTTTGCAGCAGATCTTTGCGGCGCATGCTGGATGGCTGCGTGACTGGACCTATAGAGTGCACTATGCACATTTGCCGACACTCGTGGTGGGACCGCTATTCGCGGTTGGGGCACTGGGCGGTGACGCTATCGAAAGTTTTTTTAAGCGCCAGCGGGGCATCGCGCCCGGTCACGGCTGGTTCCCGTTTGACCAGATTGACTACATCGTCGGCGGTGCCCTCGCCACCATGCCATTCGTAAAGCTCAGTATTCTGGAATATATCCTTTTGGTAGGCATCTGGCTGGTGGTGCACATTGTAGCTAGCGTCATCGGCTACTTCATAGGCGTTAAAGAACGACCAATATAACTGCACGTTGGAGCCACCAACTACCGCTATTCAGGTTGGGCCAAGCGAAGTGCAACCGGACGGGTAAGCCTACCCGCCCGCGTGAAAACACTCTGCCTGAATAGCGGTAGTTGGTGGCCAGCAGGATAAGCTTTATTCCTAAACCGCTCATGGTATAATCGAAGCTGTAATCTAAACAACACCAAAAAACTATGATACAAACACACTCCGACGACCCCGACGTGGCAGATGCCGCTAAAAAGGCGCTCGATATCATCACTAGTACTCTTGCAAAACTCCCCAAAGCCGAAACATTCGACTACGGCGGTCACAACCTAAAACTGGGCGAGTATGAGATGTGTACCACCTGCACCACACCCATCGCTGAAGCTCAGGCTGCCGAGAAAGCCCTAAAAGCAGCCGCCGAAAAAACTAAAGACGAAACCGTAAAAGAGCACATCACTCCGGCAGCTGAATTCTTCCGGTTGGAAGCCGAAGCCGCCACTGTGCGAGCAGAGCTACACAACGGCCACGGCACCGAACCAATCGTCGACCGGTTGCTGGGCTACCAGTTTGAGCGCGGTATTCATGACGATTATCACCACACCCACCATGGAGGCGCAAAGTGAACGAAACCGGCATGAGCACCGAGGCACGTGTTAGTCGCCATCTAGATAACCTACGCAAACTTGTCACCCCGCGGGGTCTGTTTTTGGCCAGCGACCAAGCCGTGACTACTGGCTACGACAAAGCTTGGATCCGCGATAATGTCTACGAGACCCTAGCGTTTGAATACGCCGGTGATTGGGATGTGGTAACCAAAACCTACCACACGCTCCTAGATATATTTGATACGCACATCGATAAAATTAACTGGGCCGTTACCAATAAACCTTTTGAAAGCTGGCAGTTCATTCACGCCCGCTTTAACCCCGAAACACTTGAGGAATTCTGGGAAGAGTGGGGCAACAAGCAGCACGACGCTATTGGCGCGGTGCTCTTCAAGCTAGCTGATTTTGAGCAAAAAGGGCACAGTATGCTCAGGAACGACAAAGACCGCAAAACGGTCCAGACGCTCATCTACTACATCTGCAATGTTGAATACTGGCACGATGCCGACAACGGCATGTGGGAAGAGGCCGAAGAAGTACACGCCAGCTCCATCGGCGCCGTACTGGCCGGACTCAAAAAATGGCAAGAAGTAGGTGGCATGGATGTTGACCCCGATGCTATTGAACGAGGCGAAAAAGCGCTGGACGCACTCTTGCCGCGTGAGAGCGAAAGTAAGTTTACTGATCTGGCCCAGTTATCACTTATCTATCCATACAATGTCGTGGACCACGACACGGCCAAGCAAATTGTTGATAATCTTGTCTATCATCTAGAGCGCGATAAGGGTGTGCTGCGGTACAGGTTCGACCAGTACTATAACAAAAACCCTGATGGCTACAGCGAAGAGGCTGAATGGTGTTTTGGCCTGAGTTGGCTAGCTATCATCTATAAACAGTTCGGTGATGATATTAAGGCGCAGGAATATCTAGATAAGGCTACCGTTACCGTTACCAAAGACGGCAAGGTGCCGGAACTGTACTTTAGTAACAGTAACGAAGCGAACGAGAATACGCCGCTGGGCTGGAGTGAGAGTATGTATGTGGTCGCCCTGCAGCAAGTTGCACGCTAATATTGCCGTCCCTAATATAATCTTAATTTAGGTATAAAAATGCCGTGTGTTCGATTGTGCTGATGGGGGAGTGGGTGAGTACAGGTGCACTCCAACTTCTACTACTCTTCGTCATCTTTTGCTCTTACGAGCCAACCTACTGACACGGCCGCCGTCTCAACCTGCATCCTCTGCGTACTGCGCTAGCCTCTATAGAGGCAGCTTGACGCGTGTGTCCAGTTGAGGACCTTGGAGAATGAAAGATGAGGCGGCGGCCGTGCTGTTCAGGGTTTCAGCGCTTCGGCGTCGGACGATGTTGCGGGGCACCACCGCCGTAGGGCTCGGACCCGTCGAAGCTGAGGCCCAGCCCGATGATCACAGCAGTGACGGCAGTGACAGCAGCGACGGCGATGAAAGCGAGACGCTTCACCTTGTTCTCCTTGTGAATGGTGTGGGCTAGACGCACCACACAGCCAATGAGTCTGCGGATGCAGTCCCATTACTCAACCAACTCCGTAAGGACAGGTCACTTACTATTTTAAAATAAATGGTTGGCTGGGTCAACTATACCCCTCCTAAACCAGCAACGAAGCAAATGAAAATAATCCAGTCGGCTGGAGTAAAAGTATGTACATTGTTGCCCTACAGCAAGTTACGTGTTAGCTTCATGCAACCAGACATCTTTTAAGTATAAAAAATGCCGTGCTTTTGGTTGCGGATAGAAAGGGAGTTGGTGATTGCGAAGACGCACCCTAAGAACTCAGCACCTTAGTCCATCTTCATCGCTTACGCGAGACCATGAGCACGGCCGCCGCCTCAACTTATATCCTCCGCATAAATACCACTCTACGCTCTCTGGAGCAGCAGTGCAGGTGTCCAAACGGACCTCGTGGAGAATACAAGATGAGACGGCGGCCGCCTCGTCAAGACTGATTAGTCCTGATACTGGTCCTCGACCTGGTCATCGGTCTTGGTGTCGTCTTCCACGACTTGGTCGCTGGTCTCCTCCTCAACGGTCTGAGAGATCAGCTGGCTGGCGGCCTGTCGTGCGGCGAGCTCCTGCATGCTGGGCATTTTTCTCCGACGGTAAGTCACGTGGCTGTACATATGCCACTGGCGGTCGGTGAGTCTGCGGATGCAGCTCCACCTTGCATGTCTGAAAGAGACATACCAGGCATTACCCTATAGGAAATCACCGAACCTGTCAATTGTTTAGACCTCGAACCGGCAGTGCTATACTGCTACCATATGGTGATATATAACTGGCACAAAAAAGCAAAAGCAAGCTTAACAACAGGACAGCGTGCTGCCGACGCTATGCGCAACGGTATGGGCAGCTGGGCGTTCGTGTTTACCTTTATTGCGTTCCTAGCGGTTTGGACATTTCTAAACACGGTCCACGGCTGGCACCATTGGGACAAATATCCGTTTATTTTACTCAACCTGTTCCTCAGTATGCTGGCCGCCTTGCAGGGTGCCATCTTGTTGATTGCTGCCAAGCGTCAAGATGCTATTGCGGCAGCGATGGCCGAGCACGACTACCAAACCAATGTCAGCGCCAAAAAAGAAATTGAGCTGCTCATGGCGATCAATCAGGAGCAATTAGAGATCATCAAAGAACTCCGCACTAGCCTAAAGGGTAAATAGGATCAGCAATCTAGCAGCGCATATTACCGTTCGGTAATTGTCCCAGGCTGCCATTCCACGGCCTTCCAGATGGGACTATAGAGATCATCATCTAGTGATATTTTAAACGCTGCAAGTTCAAAGGGCAGGGGATCGCGGTCCTGGAACTCTACAAATGGTATATCCGCAAGCACCGCTAAGGGCGTACATTCGGTACCCTCGCCCATTGCTAAAACTGCTGCTGCCGCAAGACCACCAGCGATTGCAGCCGTCTCCATAACAAACGGACGATTGAACAGATCGGGCTCACCGCGATAATCACGTACCTCCTTAAAACCGCTATGAGCGATTGAGACGCCGCCCATCCCCCAGCGCAGCGGCTGAACGGTGCTATCGGTAATAACCACTCCCACTTCGCGTACAGTAAATCGTTTACACAGATAAGCCCGCACCATATTCGCTGTAGCCTGAGGGTCGTGGGGCCACAACACAAAGGCCCCGTCCGCGTTTGATTCATCTACACCAGCATTAGGCACTAGAGTGCTATGCATCACCGTGAACGTAATAGGGTATTCGCTATCCGGCAGTTCTACATAGCTAGCGGCTTCGCGGCGAATTAACTCCTCGCGGTCAATTGAATCTACCGGCACCGCCGATCCTTCGCAGAGGGACACAATCTTGGATGTAATAGCTAGCACTGTGTGTTCGGGAAACTCGGTAACGTATTCATCCAACAGATCAAGTAATGTGCAGGCGTTCAGCGAGACCCTATTGATTTTGAGCGCCCGAACAATCATACGGCAGCTTCAATCTGCTGTGTCAATTGAACGGCCGTTGATTTAGCGGGGCGCAGCCAACGAACGCCCAAATATACCAGTGGGGTTTCCAGCACAGACATGGCTACTCGTACCAAGTAATAAGGGATGATGATGCCAGTCAGCATGCTCACATTAGCCCCAAAGCCCATGTGCAGACCATAAAAGGCGAGTGTAGTCCAAACAACCGAATCAACAAACTGCGATAAAAAATTTGCCACATTATTACGCAACCACAAACCTTGCCGATGCATACGCTGACGCAGTCTCGCAAACACCGCTACGTCCAGCAGCTCCGAGGCGGCAAACGCCACAACGCTAGCCAAACCAAATCGGATAGAAGTACCAAATACTGCTGCATATGCCGGCTGGGTGGCGGCAAAGTAGGACGTAGATGGCAGGTGCGTAAAAAATGCCGCTGCGGCCACTTGTAATAGCACAATCAATAGTCCCGTTCGTACGACACTGCGGGCACGCTTCTTGCCAAACACCTCCACAATCATATCTACCGATGTAAACAACAGCGGCATAACAAACACTGCCACGCTTGCCGTTAAATGTAACGACCCGATGGTTGCCACTGGGAATGTTTTACCGCCCATAAGTTCTGCGACCATAATTCCAAAGATATACAACGCCAGTAATACGTCAAATACAGATTCCATATAACTACTCCTTCTAATCTTTTAGTCTAGACGATTCCGACACTAGAGAGTGTCGACAAAACCAGACCAGGTAGTAGTGTGTTTATTGAGTAACATGGCGTAATTCCTCTGGCTTTAAGGGTAGGGGAAGCGGCATAATCCGTCAAGCCGTAGCATGTGAAATAGCATAGTGCAGTAGCAGCGTGCCTTGTGCGTTCAGTTGGCTGCTTTTTAGTAACTGGAGCGACCTGGTGGCAGGTATACCGCCCAGCAATGGCGTACCCGCGCCAAAAAGTAGCGGCTCAATAGTTATATAAAGTTCATCGCCCAGTCCGGCGGCTAAAAACGCACCGTTAACTTGGCCGCCGCCGACTAAAAGCAGGGAGGTATACCCACGCGTTTCTAGTGCCTTCACCAGTGCTTTTGGTGGCAGCGCACTGAATTCCAGCTGGCCCGGCATTACTGCATCTGCAAATTCTTCTGGTTTGCCGGTGAGCACCATTCGCAAACGGCCGGGTTCGGGCATGGGCCGCGCCGCTTCATACGTTTTACGGCCCATTACTAGTAGATCATGCTGATTCTTAAGCTGTAAAAAATGTGTCCAGTCTTCTTTGGACGACCAGTGAGCAACCTGCTCCTTGGAGCCCTTTGTTATAAATCCATCTGCCGAACTGACGTCCGCTAAAACAACCTTCATTGCAGCTCAACTGTACCGCATATCTGCACCATATCTCAAGATCCTTTGGGTGATAAAAAATACCACCCCCTATAAAAAGGAGGTGGTATGGTCAATTGCAGTTCTAAGACCGAGCGGTTCACGCCAGCCGCTGCTTCAGCTTACGTAACTGTCTAGCTTGTAGTCGTTCAACACGTAGCTCCCAGACACCGCCGTAACTGTCGCTCTCAATCTCAGCTAAGTCGTCTACTGCGGTCGGTTTCGTTATGATCTGAAGTCTTTTCATTTGATGTAAGGCCCCCTTGTTTAGCTCATCTAACAGGTACTCTGACTGCGGCTAGACACCGCCACTAGTACATTTCTAGCCTACGTCGTTCTGCTTGCGTTTAACTGCAAGAAATCTTACAGAATTTCTGCAGCCCGGATAGCTACAGCGGCATCTGGCAGAGATCGTCGTAAAAGTTACGTAGTAGCCCTGGCACAAAAATAGGCCTTGTTATATCCAAAAGATTAAAATATTATGTACTGTTACTAAAATTCTTTTGGCAGGTGCTCATAAACATGCTATATTCAGCTTACTAGAACGCTGCGGGAGTACCTGGCCAAGGCCTAATGCTTCGTGAATCTAGTAAGGTATTAGTAACGGTTACATAAAGAGGCGCAGCTAAGGCTTCCTTCAAGAAGAAACTTACCTCGAAAGAACCAGAATCAAAAGGAAGCTAGCCTAACTATGGCCACTAAACTTTTCGTCGGCTCATTGCCATGGGGCGTTGACGACCAAGCACTTGAAGACCTATTTAAGGAATTCGGTGCAGTTGCATCTGCAAAAGTAATCATGGACCGCGACAGCGGTCGCAGCAAAGGCTTCGGCTTTGTAGAGTTCGAGGACGACGCCGCTGCTAAAGCTGCTATCGACAAGCTGAATGGTTCGGACCTGCAGGGTCGCACCATCGTAGTGAGCGAAGCCCGCCCACTCGAGCCACGTCCACCACGCCGAGAATTTGATCGCCGCTAGGCGCTAAACGTAACGGCTACATAAAAACTTCCGCTTAGGGATTATCCCTAAGCGGAAGTTTTTATGTAGCGCAAACTCAAATTTGAAGACTTAGAAACACCGCTACAAAACAACACTTAGCTATGATACAGCTGGCTGTTCCGAAGCATCATCAGTAAGCCACTACCGCCTATCGTAAATACAATCAGCATAACCGTCAGCAGTATCAACATATTTGGACGTCGCCTGAGCAGCTTCGACCAATAGAAACCCGCCAGCCCTATTAGCGGTAGCAGGCTTGGAATAATATATCGGCCGTTCAATGCAATACCATACACTTTGTAGTGCATGTAAGTACTGAAATTCACCGCTAGCTGCACTCCAATATACATAAGTGCAACACCCGCCACATATATCCGATACCGGGATTCCGCCTCGGTAGTAAATCGTTTTCTTTCATACAGAGCGCCGTAGCCTAAACCAACCACCAGGATTGTCGCCAGGAGAGGTGTTAAAATTCGAGCCGGCCTTACCTGATGCTTCCAATATTGGGTCTGAATATCAACGATGTTATAAAAACTGTCACTAAACCACCTAACAACAAAAACCGGCATGGGCAGCGGCTTTTCCGGCGGCAGCTCTGCAAGTGAACGAGCCCGGACGTTTGTCCAGAAATCGTAGCAGGCTACCGGGCCATCAACCTGTTCGCACGTTACTTGTACGCTCTTATAATGCGCTATGTTGCCACCCACTCTTTGCGCAAATAAGCCCACTCCAAGTATGGCCACGATCAGTGCAGCCGCAAAATAGTAGCGTCTTGATGACGACCGCAACCGATCAAGCAATACCCGTCGGTGACGCCACACAATAACCACACCCGACAAACCAAATACTACGCACATCGGCAGTAGGGTGCGTTTCGCGAGCCCGCCCAGACAACACAAGGCCAACAGCCACAATGTATCGGTAGGAAGCGGATCTGTAGCTAACCGAAGAATCAGTAGCAAGCCAAGCGACATACCCAGCCACACAAGCACATCATTATTAACTGCTGCGCTCAGCAAAAGCACCATCGGTAAATTAGTAATCACCAGCAAACTGCTATTAATGATCACCTCGGATACTTTAAGCCGTTTCAAGATACGAACCAGCACCATAAAGGCAAGCACCGCAAATACAACCGAAAAAAGCCGCAAAATCCTATCCTCGGTAGTTTCCGAGAAAGGCAATAGCCGCTCTACCAAACTCATACCATAGTGATACAGGTAATCTATTTCCCGGGTTTTATCACCCAAACTATACGTCGGCGTTTGATGCTTCAAAAATGGGCTAACGGAATGATGCGCGTAATAGTCTATAAAATCGATATTATTTTGCTCGTCAGGCGGCACTGTAATATGAACGGCAAATACCAGCACTACCGCTTGTGCAATAAACAACCCAAAGATAAGCCGGCGGGCCAGAGACGAGCCCATAAAAGCCCGTACCGCTTTTAGCAAGTTTTTTAGCCGATCCAAAAACAGTCCCCGCAAATGAAAGCGCAGCATAAATCCGTCCATTTACTTGCTAGTATACACTGCTACCTGCAGGCTTCGTGAAGATAGCATGAAATGGCAGTCTGGCCCGCAGATTCTGCTACACTATCTAACGTATGCTTACCTATTTTCAGGCGATCATTCTAGGAATTATCCAGGGCGTAACTGAGCTTTTCCCGGTTTCATCACTCGGCCACTCAGTACTGATCGCAGACTTGTTCGGCTGGAACAACATAAGCAACCAGCAGGTGGCGGACAGTTCTACTTTTTTAAATTTTCTGGTGATGATGCATGTCGCCACAGCCATTGCACTAATTATTTTTTACCGCGACCAATGGGCAAGGATTGTCCGTGGATTTATACGAAGCGTCCGAGCTAAACAGCTTGAGGCCGACGACAGCGACGCCAAGTTAGCCTGGCTGCTCATAATCGCTTCTATACCTGCAGGGCTTATCGGCCTGATTTTTGAGCACAAATTGCGTGCCGAGTTTGCTACCGCTTTTTTTGCCATTGTGTTCATTATTATTAACGGTTTGATGCTCATAAAAGGCGACCGTTTGGTGGCGGTAGCCGAACTGAACCGTCCCCGCAAACGGCGCAGCGCTACGGAGAGCGACCGAGCCGCCGGTAAAACAGCCCGGGTTGTCAGCGATCACTTAACATTTGAGCGGGCCGCCCTAATTGGCGTAGCCCAGATTGGCGCACTGTTCGCCGGCATATCGCGTTCCGGCATCACTATATTGGCGGGGCTGCGCAGCGGGCTCGATCACCAGGACGCCGCCAGGTTTTCATTCCTTTTAGCCACACCGATCATTTTGGCAGCCGGAGCCTACAAACTGCCAAGCGTATTAGGGCATTTACACAGCACCGGCGGGCCGATACTGGTTGGCAGCTTACTCGCCGGCAGTGGTGCCTATATATCGGTGCGCTATCTGGATAAATATTTCCGCAGCAAGTCGTTACGGCCCTTTGGTTGGTACTGCATCGGTTTCGGCATATTTATGCTACTGGTGAGTATTATTCGCGGAGCGGGGTAAGAGGGCTGGCATTGCGTTCATGAACACTATCGACCTGCTCATTATCCTGTTCGCCATTTTATCCATCACCCGTGGTTTTCGAATTGGTCTTTTGCGGCAAGCAGGGTCTACAGCGGGATTTATTGCCGGGCTTTTTATTGGATCGTGGGTTGGCAGTATCATCCTAAGCCATGAGTCCGATTCCACCACCAAGCTCCTCACTGGGCTGCTCACTGTACTGTGCGGCGGCTTTATTGTGATGAGTATTGGCGAAGTGATCGGTATGCGCCTTAAGACCCAGCTGCTGCATAGCAATATACTCGATACCTTTGACGGCACGCTGGGCTCAGTAACATCTGTTGCGACCGTACTCTTCACGGTTTGGCTCGGCGCTTCGCTACTGCTTATTAGTCCTAATACGGGATTACAGCAAGCACTTAATAGTTCACGGGTTCTTGGAACGCTTAATAGCCATCTGCCGCCAGCCACCGCTTTCCTTAGCTCACTCAATAAGCTTATAAACCCCAATGATTTTCCCGAGGTATTCCGCGGGCTGGAGCCAAACCCTGACACCACCGCTACCGTTCCTTCGCTGGCAACATTCAATCCAGTGATAGCAGCTGCCAGAGCCTCAGTAGTAAAAGTGGAGGGCACCGGCTGTGGCGGCATTGTGGAAGGGAGCGGCTTTGTGGTACAGCCGAACGAGATCGTTACCAACGCCCACGTGGTAGCCGGTGTAGCCAGACCAAAGGTTGTTGACGGCAATACCGTACTCAGCAGCCAAGTGATATGGTTTGATCCGGATGTTGATTTGGCCATACTTAGAGTAAACGGCTTATCGGGTAAGCCACTTACTATCGACACAAACGATCAGCCCTTTAATACGCCGGGCGTAGTGCTTGGATATCCTGGCGGCGGCGATTTTAACGCCCAGGCAGCCGCAGTTATTGACCACTTTTCCGCCTACGGCCGGAACATCTACAGGCAGGGAAACACGGTACGCGACGTATATTCGTTGCACGCGCATATTATTCCCGGCAACTCCGGCGGACCACTCATTGGAAAGGACGGACAGGTGCTTGGCATTGTCTTTGCCACCTCTACCACCTACAATAATGTTGGCTATGCGCTGACAGGACACCAGGTAGCTGGTGAACTGGCAACAGCTGAACGCTCAACCACCGTTTATAGCACTGGATCATGCAGCGAATAATGTTAGAGGACTTATGGCAAAAACTACTGCGAATAAACCTAAAACCACAACTATTGTTGGTCCGCTCGGCAAACTTAACCGCTTGCTACCGTGGCTGTTAGTAATTTGCGGGCTAATAGGCATCATTGCCTCATTGGTCATCACCCAGGATAAGTTTGACTTAGCGCAAAATCACAACTTTCAGCCATCCTGTAACCTCAACCCGATCATCAGCTGCGGTTCAGTCATGAAAAGTCCACAGGCACATGCCTTTGGTTTTATGAATCCGTATATTGGCTTAGTGGGCTTTCCTATTGTAATAACTACCGGCATGGCCATGTTTGCCGGCGCTAAGCTAAAGCGCTGGTGGTGGTGGGGTATGCAAGCCGGGCTAACATTTGGCACAGCCTTTGCATACTGGCTACTCTTTGAGAGCGTATACCGCATACACGCGCTTTGTCCGTGGTGCCTGAGCGTAGACGTAGCCATCACCATCGCTTTCTGGTATCTCACGCTTTTTAACTTCTATAACGGCCATATACCGCTGCCTGCGCCGCTAAAACGGACAGGACGATTCGTAAAGCGTCACCACACAGATATCATCGTTTTCTGGTTCCTGCTAATTATTGCCGTGATTTTAAAACACTTTTGGTATTACTTCGGCCAGCATATTTAATTTGCTACAATACTACTAAATACGCTAGTGCTTCAAAAGCAAATATGACTGAGCAAAAACCCGAAAAACCAACCTCCAACTTCTTAAGGCGCGAATACTCCGCGGACGCTATCCTAACCAAAAGCGTTGCCATACCCGCAGTAGCGCTTGATCGCACCGTGCAAGCAGGCCATCAAATCTTACATGCCGTACCCGTGGAAGCCGCCGCCAAGAAAGCTAAAAGCTATTGGTATATGTTAGGTCCTGGTCTCACCACCGGCGCTAGCGACGACGATCCCTCAGGCATCGCGACCTACAGCCAGACCGGCGCTCAATTTGGCTTTAATATGCTGTGGCTCAGCCTTTGGACCTTTCCGCTCATGAGCATCGTACAGGAAATGTGTGCCCGCATTGGTTTGGTAACCGGCAGAGGGCTTGCCGGCAATATTCGCGCCCATTACTCAAAACGAATCCTTCGTGTTTGCACGTTTCTATTGTTTGCAGCCAATGCTTTTAACATCGGCGCTGATCTGGGCGCTATGGCCAAGGGTGTACAGCTACTGCAGCCACGATTCAGTTTTTCGTGGCTCGTGGTTGGTTTTACCTTGCTGAGCCTGCTGCTGCAAATCTTTACCCCCTATGTCCGCTATGCTAAATATCTCAAGTGGCTGGCATTAGTGCTGCTAAGCTACGTGGTTTCCAGCATCCTGGCACACTTGCACTGGGGAGATGCCTTTTATCACACCATTTTTCCGCATATTAAACTTGATAAAACCTCGCTGGTGCTGATCTGTGCCATCTTAGGCACCACTATCTCACCGTATCTGTTTTTCTGGCAGACCAGCCAAGAAGTCGAAGAACAGATTCTGCAGGGCAAATCAACGCTGCGCGAACGGCGCAGTGCGACCTCACCGGAAGAAGTAAAAAGCATGCGGATTGATGTGTGGAGCGGCATGCTGCTCAGCAACCTGGTGATGTTCTTTATCATTGCAGCCTGCGGCGGTATTCTATTCCCGCACGGTATCACTCAAATCACTACTGCGGCCCAGGCTGCCGAGGCGCTGAAACCCTTTGCAGGCAATGCTACTTACTTCCTATTTGCCGTAGGCATTATTGGCACCGGCATGTTGGCCATACCCGTGCTGGCCGGCAGCAGCTCCTATGCCATTGCTGAAAGCATGGGCTGGAAAGAAGGATTATATCGTAACCTAGCACAAGCCTATTCATTTTACGGTATTATTATCATCTCGATGCTGGTTGGCTTAGGTTTAAACTTCGTGGGCCTGGATCCTATCAAAGCGCTTATTTACTCTGCTATGGCCAACGGTCTGGTAGCACCGTTCATTTTGTTTTTCATTGTTAAGCTCAGTAGCAGTAAACAGGTGATGGGACATTGGCGGAATCGCCCGCTGACTACAGCTACCGGTTGGCTTACTACACTACTCATGGCCACTGCCGGTGTAGCAGCTCTAGTTGCGCTGTTCTAGTAATCTAGTCATGGCGGAGTGCTTCGATAGGGTCTTTGCGGGCAGCCTTCAGCGCCGGCATACTGCCAAAGAACACGCCAATAGCTACGGCAAGCAGGGGAGCAATAACCAGTATCTGCCAGACCAGCACGGGCTGCATGCTAGTGTATAAACGCAGCAAACCTACTGCGGCGCACGACAGCGCTGCGCCAATTACCGCACCCCAACCGCTTAGTAGAAGTGCTTCGACCACAAACTGCCGCATAATCTGGTGATTGGTCGCGCCAATAGCTTTACGCAAACCGATTTCATACATCCGCTCCGTTACGCTCACTAACATCACATCCATAATGCCGACACCGCCCACAATCAGGGCAATAATAGCCGCGCCGCTGATTAGCATTGTCAGCAATTGGATAGTCCTATCGGAAGCCCCTCCGGCAGCTGACGCCGGCATAACCGATACGTCGTGCGTACCTCCATGAGCGGCTAGCAGTGCAGTATCAACCGCATGAATGGTTTTGGGCGCATCCTTTGCAGATGACGCCTTACCCAATACTTGATACATGCCAAGCGAACCGCCCATTAATTTACTGGCGACATCATAAGGAACAAAAACAGCATTGTTAAAATTTGATTCCAGAGAAAGCGGTGGTGCCTTAAAATCATCAAATATACCTGCTACGATAAATTGCTGACCACGCCAGCTCAGTGTCTGACCAACTGCCGAACTGTTGTTGAACAGCTTTCCAGCGATGCTCATACCCAGCACTACAGCCTTGCCATTATCGCTTGATTCAAAAAATCCGCCGGATATCATATGCTGCCGCACAATATCGGGAAAACCTGGCGTCGTTGCAATGATAAATGGCGAGCGCACCGTATCGTCGCCGGTCATGCTGCCGGTAGCCACACTAAGCGACGCCGCAGCGGCCACGCCATCAGTTTTTTGAATGGTACGAAAATCCTGCTGGCTCAGCAGGTTGCTGCTCCCGCTAGCAAGTCCCGCCAAAATGCTGCCGCCAGCTTCTGTCTGTTCGGGCTGCGCCACAAACAAACCCTTGCCATATCGTCCAAGATCACCAGAGATCTGTTTTTTAATGCCTTGGCCAATGCATACCACCAGCACCACCGCCATAACCCCAATAACAATACCGAGCATGGTCAGGAAGCTGCGGGCCCGTGCCGCCCGGAGGCTCCGATATGCCAGCCGCAAATTTTCACGGCTTAAGCTCATTTTTTAGCCTTCTTTCGTTTTGCGGTCGGTTTTTTAGCCTTGGCACGCGGCGCGCGCTTTGGCTTGTCTGTCGCTTTGGCGCGCTTATCGAGCACATTCATCATCATAGAAACCCCAGCCAGATCATCATCTTCGGTAGTTTCGGGCACGGCATACATAACTGCCCGGGCGTAGCGGCCAACCTCGCCGAGCTTTGTTTGTTCGTCGTATTTTATGGAACCATCCTGCATATAGACCACCCTGGTTGCAAAGCGGGTGAGTTCCGGGTTGTGCGTTACGAACACGATGGTATTGCCGGTTTTGTGAATTTCGCTGAGCAGCTCCATAACCAAGCGCGAACTGTTACTGTCCAGATTGCCAGTAGGCTCATCGGCGATAATAATTTGTGGCTCATTTACGAGGGCCCGGGCAATCGCCACGCTCTGCATTTGGCCACCGGAAAGCTGGCGAGGATAATAATATGCGCGGTCGCCCAGTCCAACGCGTTCCAACATATCCCGTGCTTTTTTCGTACGTTTGCCCATAGATGCTCCCCTATAAAGTAGGGGCAGTGCCACATTTTCAAGCGCGGTCAGGCGTGACAACAGATTAAACGATTGGAAAATAAAACCGATTTTATCGCGGCGGGCTTTGGCGCGCTGGTTAGCCCCCAAACGGCTAACCTTCTTGGCGCCCAGATGATAGTCACCGTGTGTCGGACGATCAAGCAGACCGATAATATTCATGAGGGTACTTTTACCGCTGCCGCTCGGGCCCATGACCGCCACGCATTCGCCCTGTTCAATTGATAAACTGACCTCGTCGAGTGCTACATTTGTCGCATCGCCGAAGCCGTATAATTTGCTAACATCTTTCAGTTCAATCAGAGCCATAGATCCTTTTTAGTGTAACTCTGTAAAACATCTGCTCGCAAGGTGTTTTTCGCATCATTTTTCGGTATACTATTCTGCAGCCCCAAAAGCGTAGTCAAAGCTCGTCTACAAACGAATCAAGTCTACGACCAGCCGGGAAGAGCAGCCCGCCAAAATCTATTCGATTTTGCCGGCGCGTTGAGAAACCCAGAATAGGTGTCTCAACAGCAGCCTTGGAGAGTTGCAAGAGTGGTTGAATTGGCACGCCTGGAACGCGTGTATGGCTGCAAGGTCATCCAGGGTTCAAATCCCTGTCTCTCCGCCAGGCAAAATAACCCGAGCTGATTCGGGTTATTTTGTATACTAAAGGTATAATTTTCTAAATTTTATGACTCAACCCAAAGCCACACCCTCACCACCAAAGAGCTTCCACGTCTACATAGATTTTGACCGCACACTCTTTGATACACCGCGTTTTAGTAATGATCTGTCGCAAACTGTAGCTAAATATGCCAATGTCTCACTAGAGCAAACTAGAATCGACGCAGCCGCGTTTTACACGCATGCAGTTTTACGCAGTTTTGATTTTGAGGCATATGTAGCAGTCTACGGCCTCGATCCAGAGGTAATGCTGGAGCGTGTCAGCCAACTAGTACATACTCACGATTACCTCTACGCCGACAGCGCCAATTTTATCCAGGCACTACATAAAGATAGCCTGAGCCCCAAAATATTGTCATTTGGCGAACATCGCTTTCAACATGCCAAGATCGCCCCTACACTAACACAATTGTTCAACGGCCCCCAGCCAGCTACCTTTGAGACGCACGTCATTTTAGAGCCGAAAGGCCCGCATATTGCACTCAAACATCCCGGCGAACGAGGTGTTTTGGTTGATGACATACCCGACCAAAACTTACCAGTCGGCTTTAGTGAAATACACCTGGACCGCGAAACTGAACTTGAACAGCCACAACCTAAAACGGGAGGCTTCGTCGCCTCCAATCTCAAACAAGCTTATCAGCTTATTGCGCAGATAGCCCAAGCGAACCGATAAGTGTACAATACGTTTTATCTATGGTTATGTTTAGCTTGTTTAACTGGTGGTACGGTGCAGGGTGGGCAGGCGTTATGCGTAGCACCCAGCGCCGTCTGGCGACATTAGCGGGGATGTTTTCGATTGCCATCTTGCTGCGCACGCTGTTTTCGCCGTGGAAACGGATTATCACCTATCCCGGTGCGGGCATAGACGCTAAACTACGAGCCTTTGGCGATAATCTGGTTAGCCGCTGCATTGGGTTTGTTATTCGATTCTTTGTACTACTGACTGCTGGGGTTGCCTTGGTGCTGCTGAGTATTGCAGGCTTAATCGAGCTGCTGGCATGGCCGCTCGTGCCATTCGCCGCACTGGCGCTTATCGTGAAAGGTTTGGTCTAACCTGATGGAATTGGATTTGCATGCACGGCGGCCACGCCTGGCACTGCTTGGCAAACGGATTGGCAAAACCGGGTTTGGACTACTGCTTTTTGCGGCACTCGTGTGCGTACTGGGCGGGGCTATACTCTGTATCACCAGGCATGCGTATGGCTACAGCCTGCTAGGCCTCGGACTACTGTTTGCCATGCCTGCCGCCTGGTGGCGCTATGAACTCTCGGACGTTCCGGTGCGAAGCGGCACGCTAATGGATCGCCTCAGCAATGACTGTCTGGCCGCACTTAAACCAAGCGCGCCGTATACGCCGCAAAGCCTGTGGAAGGCCCTGGAAACCAACTGGCAAGCCCAATTTATTACCATACATCTTCTGCTGCCAAGCGACCATCTGCCAGAAGTGCTGAGTAGCGACGCCGCACAGCTGGGCACAGTGCTGCAAGAAGCGGTACGTCTGGCTGATGCCGCCCAGAGTACTTCGGTAGAAATAGGACACATGGTGATCGCCTTGCTGCACACCTCGCCGGCAACTACGCAGTTCTTGAGCACACTCAAGATCACCGAACCTGATGTTGACGCCGTAGGGGCATGGCTTGGGAGGATACTGGAGAGAGAGCACCGTCAAGCTGCTCATTTCGGCGGCGTGGGCCGTGATTGGGCTAGTGGGTTTACGCCGCGCCTCAATCAATTCGGCCACAATATATCAGCCGCTATTGAACGGCATGGCATCCACTTTGGAACATTAGTAAGCAGCCCCGGCGTGCAAGCAATGAAAGCTGCTTTTAGCCAAGGGGCTGGAACGCTAGCTCTCATCGGTCCCGACGGTATCGGCAAGACCAGCCACGCCTACGCACTGGCTCAGAATGTGCTAGCAGAATCGCAGGACCCCATACTGGAACATCGCCAAATTATTATGCTCGACGCTAGCGCTATTATTTCCAGTGCCCAGCGGCCCGGCGATCTGGAATATATCCTCACTAGCCTCATGAACGAGGCGGTGCATGCCGATAATATCATGTTGTTTTTTGATGACGCCCAGCTGTTTTTTAACACAGGTCCGGGTAGCTTTAACGCCACGCAAATTTTGCTGCCCATTGTTCAATCGCATGCCGTACCGATTATTTTTGCGATGACACCCCACGATTACGAGCAGCTGCGCGCCAGCAATATGGCCTTTGCCGGTCAACTCACGCCGGTAGTACTCAAAGAGCGTCCCGAAGTCGAAACGCTTCAAACCCTAGCCGATGCCGCTGGCAACCTTGAAGCCAAGCAGCGTGTCTTTATTACCTACGAGGCCATCAAAGCCGCGTACCGGCTAAGCGGCCGCTATGAAACCGACATGGCCTATCCTGGCAAGGCCATCCGCCTGCTTGAGCAATCGCTGACTCATGCAAATAATCAGCTCATCACCGCCGCATCGGTCAACGCCGCTATTGAGCAGACCAGGGGAGTAAAAGCTGGCGCCGCCGCACCAGTGGAGGCTGATCAGCTATTACATTTGGAAGACGCCATCCACCGGCGCATGATTAATCAAAAGCGGGCAGTCGAAGTTGTGGCAAACGCACTGAGACGTGCCAGGGCAGGGGTGTCCAGCCCCAATCGCCCCATTGGCAGTTTTCTGTTTTTAGGCCCAACTGGCGTTGGTAAAACCGAGCTGGCGAAAGCTATCGCCGCTACTTATTTTGGTAATGAAGCAGGCATGATCCGGCTGGACATGAGCGAATACCAGCAGGCCAGCGATGTCAGCCGTATCTTAAGTGATGGTCAGGGAGAATCGAAGAGTCTACTGATGCAGGTGCGCCAGCAACCATTTAGCGTGGTACTGCTGGACGAGATCGAAAAAGCCCATCCAAATATTCTGAACTTGCTGTTACAGCTACTGGATGAGGGCCAGCTCACCGACAGCCGCGGCCGAGTTGTTTCATTTAAAGACGCGGTCGTAATAGCTACCAGTAATGCCGGGGCTGATAGCATTCGAAAACACATCGAGGCCGGCGAACAACTTGAGCAGTTCGAGCAAGCCCTTAGCGATGAACTCATAGACAGCGGCCAGTTTAAACCGGAGCTGCTAAACCGCTTTGACGAAATGGTGTTATTCCGTCCGCTCACGCCCGATGAGCTCGCCCAAGTAGTTCGTTTGATGCTTGGTGACGTTAATAAAACATTGTCCACGCAAAATATTTCTGTAGAACTGACCGATGCTGCAATTGCCAGGATCGTTGCAGCTGGCAACGATCCCCGCCTTGGCGCCAGACCAATGCGTCGTACTCTGCAAAAAGCAGTTGAAAATACTGTGGCCGAAAAGATTTTGCGTGGCGCCGCAAAACCTGGCGACCTCCTAACGCTCGACGTTACCGATCTGGCTCTGTAAAAAGGGTATTCGGACTAGGGAAGATAAACAATATGCCCAGGCTAGCTACTAGCCTGGGCAGGTACTGATGATCTTTTGCCGGTAACTATTCCAGCCCAAAACCACCGACAACCGTCATAGTGGCTCGGTCGGCCATTGATACAATAAATGGCGCAAGTTCTTGCATTACCTTAGCCGATTCAGGATCGTTTGCCAGCGCATCTTTCGCTTCCTTGGACTCCCAAAGTTCCGATATCCATACCACATCGGGCTCATCAGTAATGCTTATTAAGTAATGAACGCAGCCCGGAGCACGCTGCAGTACCTCAAGGCTCCCGTTTAGCCGCTCGATAAGTTCATCGCGTTTACCGGGCTGAACAATAGCTTTTACTTGTTGTGCGTAGTAGTGTTTCATAACAAAATACTCCTTCTTTTACAGAATAAAGGGCTAGCCGATCTTAGTGCCAACAGCTTCGCCACTAGCAGCCCGTAAAATATTACCATCAGTTAGTGGGTTAAAGACAATTGTGGGCAGCCCGTGCTCCATAGCCAGTCCCAGCGCAGCCTTATCCATAACTTTGATAGCACCGTTGCTCACTGCTTCATCAAAACTCATCTTGTTAATCTTGACGGCGTCCTTGAATTTAGCCGGGTCTTTATCGTACACGCCATCAACCTTAGTAGCCTTGAGCACTGCCCGGCAGTCCAGTTCCAGCGCCAAAGAAACAGCTGCCGTATCGGTAGTAAGATAAGGCCGTCCAATACCACCAGCAACAATCACCACGCGGCCCTTACCTAGATCGCTAACCGCCCGGCGGTGCGTAAACATATCCGCCACTTGGTCAGCCTTAATATTCGTCAGCGCCCGCGCTGTTACGCCTACATGATTAAACACATCAGCAAGCGCCACCGCATTCATCATGGTAGCCAGCATACCGATGTTATCGGCCGTCACCCGGCCAATGCCATGCCCGGCCAGCTGTGCACCGCGGGCATAATTGCCGCCGCCCACCATAATCACCATCTGCGTGTCAGCGCCTACTACTTCTGCAATCTCGTGCGCCAGCCAGGTTGCCAGCTCGGCATCAATGCCGCCGTCATACTTACCAGCTAGTTGTTCACCCGAAAGTTTTAGTAATACCCGTTTATAAGCGCCCATTTACTAGTCCTCCCTTTATGTTAAGTACTCTTGTGTTAGAAGCCGCAAACATTGTCCATCAGTATAGCAGAGGCTATACTACCAGTATGCTGAAAATCTATTCCTGGAACGTCAATGGTATTCGTGCTGTCATCAAAAAGAACGCTCTGCAGCCGTTTTTAGACGCCGAGCAACCCGATATTCTATGCCTGCAAGAAGTAAAGGGCACTGAGGCCCAAGCAGCACTGCAGCTCAAAGATTACCGCATTTTCTGGTACGCCGCCGAGCGCCCCGGCTACAGCGGTACCGCATTGTTCAGCAAAGTTGAGCCCCAGCAAGTAATCAACGGCTTTCCCGAAGACATCATCAAAAAATACCACGTAGAGGGCGAGGATACCTACGGCGACGCCAACACCGAAGGCCGGGTGATTGCGGCTGAATTTGATGATTTTTGGCTCGTTACTGTTTACACCGTCAACACCAAAGACGATTTAAGCCGTTTGGAAATCCGCAGCAAGCGTTGGGACCCGGCCTTTTTGGAATATTGCAAACGGTTGGAAGAAACTAAACCCGTGATCTTCTGCGGCGACCTCAATGTCGCCCACACCGAAGATGACCTGGCCAACCCCAAGCCTAACCGCGGCAAGCGCGGCTTTACCGACGAAGAACGAGAAGGGTTCGATAATATGGAAGCAGCTGGTTTTGTGGATACTTTCCGTATGTTTACTCAGGGTAATGGTCACTACAGCTGGTGGAGTCACTTTGCAAAAGCCCGCGAACGCAACGTGGGCTGGCGTATCGACTACTTCATGGTGTCTGAGACACTAAAGCCTAAGGTGCAGAGCGCCGCTATCCACGCCGAAGTCATGGGCTCCGACCACTGTCCAATCAGCATCACGCTGAACATATGAGCCGCAGCGTCTGCATTTTATATGGCATCAACGAAGGACCCTATATGGGCGGCAAGCTGGCTGCGGCGCTTAGAAAAGCAGGGTTCAGCATTACGAAGAACCCAGCCACTGCAGATATAATCATTGGGCATTCCGGCGGCTGTTTACTCGTCCCACCAAAGAATCAGGCACAGCTTATTTTACAGATCGGTGTTCCATATTGGCCCGGACAATCATGGTTTGCTGGCACGATTAGGAAAGTAAAGCGCGAAGCAGCCGCCTACCGCAAAGAAAAACGGCTAGGTGAGTGGGGCAAGAAATGGCTCTACCATATTCTCTACGCCTTCAATCTATCCGCAGGTATCCGCATGGCCCGGAATCTACCATTCGCCAAACCCTGGAACAGTGCGCAGCCTCAAGTAGTGGTTCGCAACCGGTTTGACGAATACTGTTCACCCGATATCATGCAGGCACCATTTAATGGGCCCCGCACTTTTGTTGCACTACCGGGCGGCCACGACGACTGCTGGTTCCACCCCGAACCATACGTGCATCTGCTACAATCATTAGTATGAAGCGGGATTTGGAGTTTTTGTACGAGCTGGGCGATATCCGGTTCATCCAACGCCAGTGGCATCGGTTTCACCTGGGAAGCGTTGCCGATCTGGCTGATCATCACTTTCGCGTCCTCTGGCTATCGCTAATGATCGCTACCCGCGAGCATGCTGATATCGACAGTGAAAAGATGATGAAAATGGCCCTGGTACACGATATCGCCGAAAGTCGTACCGGGGACGCCGATTACATCGCCCGCCAGTACGTCAGCCGCAACGAAGAACTAGGTATTAGCGACATGCTGGCCGACACTTCGCTCGAGGAAGAATTTTTGGCGCTCTGGCACGAATATGAGGCTCGCGAGTGCCTAGAGGCAAAAATCGTTAAAGATGCCGATAACCTTGACGTTGACCTGGAGATTCGAGAGCAGAGAAGCCAGGGACATCATTTAGCTGAAGCTTGGACTCAGAACGAGGGCAGAGCGGTCAATCGTAAGTTTTCGACAAAAACAGCCCAAACACTCCATAAAGCCATTCTCACTTCCAATCCATATGATTGGCACGTGAATGCACCACGTAACCGCGTGAATGGCGGCGACTGGAGTGCCAAAAAATCAGCCGAGTAGTTTGCGGCTATCTGCTACAATCAGAGAAAAGGAGTTAGAGGGACATGCTATCAGACCAAACCATTCAAACACTCAATAAGCTACATGAGGTCCAGGAGGCATACCAGCCAAATGCTGATATTACCGCCCAGCTCAGCGATAAAACCATCATCATGGTGGTAGGCGCTACGTGCCAGGGCAAAAACCTGATCATGGATACCGTGGTAAAGCTCGACGAACGCTTTCATATGGCACACACCCGTACCAGCCGCCCGCCGCGTACCGGCGATGAACCAGGACGCTACACCTATTTCGAGAACAGTGATGAGGGGTTACGGCCGGTGTTTGAAGCCATTGAGAATCACAATATGGTGCAATACGCCGTCAACTCATACTCACAGACAATCTACGGCAGCATGCTCTCCGATTATCCAACCGAATACAATCTGGCCGACGTCATTTCCAGCGCGGTTGATAATTTCCGCCACCTTGGGTTCAAACAAACCATCGCTATTAGTGTAGTGAGTGATCCCGCCTCGTGGCTGAAACGCTTTGAAGAGCGTTTTCCGGTTGGCGATGCCCAGCGCAAGGGCCGCAAAGATGAAGCCATCGAAAGCCTGACGTGGTCACTGGCACAAGAAAATAACCATTTTTGGGTGCACAACGTTGACGGACAACCGGAACTGGCAGCCGAGCAGGTTATTGCCATCGCCGAGGGCGTTGGCAGCGGCCAACCGGAGGCCCGCGAGCTCGCCCAGGCCTGCCTGGAGGCAGCGCGAGGCATCACCGCGTGAACGATAAAACCGATAAGGTAACGACGCTGCTTTTCCTTAGACACAAAGGCCAGATTTTACTGGCTATGAAAAAACGGGGCTGGGGAGCAGACCGTTGGAACGGTGTCGGTGGCAAGATTGAACCAGGCGAAACCATCGAGCAGGCGCTAGTACGCGAATGTCGAGAAGAAATTGGCACCACACCGCTAGATTTTCATAAGGTGGCCCAGCACGACTTTGTCATGGATAGCGAAACAAACAGTCCATGGCATATCCATGTTCATACCTACTTTTGCGATAGCTGGGAAGGCGAACCCGTTGAAACCGAAGAAATGGCTCCCAAGTGGTTTGCAGTATCCAATATCCCCTATGACGACATGTGGGCAGACGACCGCTATTGGCTGCCCAAGGTTTTGTCCGGCAAATTGCTCACCACGCAATTCACATTTGACAAGCACCAGAATATGGTCGGCAAACAAATTACAGAGGTAGATTCACTGTAAATAAGAAAACCATGCTACACTAGGCAACTTATGCAAGATTATTGGCTCAAGCAAACGAACAAACCACTGTTTCCGGAGCTGGAGTGGAGCCGACCGGAAAACAAGCTACAAGCAGGCAAGTTACTAATAATTGGCGGCAATGCCGCTGGTTTTGCACTACCTGCTGAAAGCTATACTGCAGCTACCAAAGCCGGCGTGGGATCGGTGCGAGTGTTGTTACCCGAAAGTCTCCGTAGATCTATGGGCAAGCTCTTTCCCGAAGCCGAGTTCGCTCCAAGTACCCCTAGCGGCAGCTTTGCCAATCAAGCTTTAGCCGAACTGCTGGGCGCCAGCATATGGGCCGACGGCGTACTGTTACCCGGCGACATCAGCCGCAATAGCGAAACCACGGTATTATTCGAAAGCTTCCTAGAGAAATACCAGGGGCAAGTTACACTTACTAAAGATACTACCGATATCTTTTGCGATCAGCCCATTGCCTTACTACACCGTTCAGATACGCTTTTAGTACTGGCGATGGGGCAGCTACGCAGGCTCGGTAGTGCCGCACGTTTTCCGCGTGCTTTTACCAGCGACATGGGCCTCGTGCAACTTGTCGAAGCACTACACGAATTCATGAAGCGTTTTCCGCTTTATATCATTACCCGCCACCAAGACCACTATGTAGTAGCCGTAAACGGACGGGTGAGCACCACGTCACTAAAAGACGAGCAGCCTGTTTGGCGCACCACAATCGCCGGCAAAGCCAGCGTTTGGTGGCTACAAAACCCCACCAAACCATTTGAGGCCCTAACTACAGTCGTGTTCTAATACATTGCCTGGTGGTAAAGCGTACTCAAAGACAAAACGCCCCAGCATAGGAGCTACTTCTGCAGGAGCCACAGCCTCTGGATCGGGTGACACACCGTTTGCGCGTGTGGCGGCCTCATACTCCGAGGTTCTCCGTGCTACTGTATCCCAAAGCTCATCTCCAGCACACACCTCTCGTTCACCCTGAGGGCCCTCCAAGAAATGCGTACGCCGAGGAGGTACCTCTCTAAAAAATGCAGAACGAGTAGTAGGGCTCAACCGTCGAGTATGGGACATGCTTTTTTCCTAATTCTATTTGTGATAAATGGTGGGCGAGGAGGGACTTGAACCCTCACAAGATTGCTCTTACAAGATTTTGAGTCTAGCGCGTCTACCAATTCCGCCACTCGCCCATATATAGATACGTACTTGAAAACCAGTTGAAATCTGTAAAGGTGCACGATAGGTTATTAGGGGTGTATTGTACTATATTAGAGGCACGAAAGAAAATAAAAGTGTACCTTGGTATACTGATACGGTAACGAGTGGGCAACGGCTTCCGCTCCAAGAGTACTACTTACGATGAGCACCAACCCTTTATTTCCACAAAGCAATGGCCCCAGCGAAGACAGCCAAGACCCGGCGGTAGCTTTAATACGCAGCAAAGTATCGCGAGCTTTTCGTGAAGAGCCGGCTGCCGTGCAGGAACTTGCCGAAGTACAAACTCCTCAGCGCGTACTTAGTAAGCATCAGCAATACATGCAGGCCTTAAGTGCCTCAGGCAAGAGTCTGGCCGAAATTCAAACTGCCTGGCACAAATATTACATCACGCTGAGTGATCCCGAGAAGCACGAAGTCTGGCAGGAATTTTACGCTGCCAACCAGCATACGCCGTACCAAAAACTGTTTCAAAAACAACTGCAGGCAGGCCAGAATCTGCTGGTACCGGCACCTAGTAATTTTCGACCGAAGCCGGGCGAAAACGGGGTTGTAGTTAGCGACCACACCCCAGCCCTACCGCCGGAACCGCTCAAAAAGCCCCGGTTCGACAGCCCAGCTGTCCGCCAGATCAAGCAGAAACTGTCGAGCACCGTGAGCGCCAATGGCCAACTGACTATAAAGCACCATTTGCAGTCACTCGGTTTTGGCGTGGCCAGTGGCATGGTAGTACTGGTGCTATTTTTGTTCACCTTTTTTAACGAATATATCATCGCACCGTTTATCCAGCCTAGTCGTAATGTTAGCAGTACGCCCATTATCCTTACCGACAGCACGGTCGCTGCCGATGCGCCGCCATCTGTCACCATTCCCAAGATCAACATTCAGATCCCGCTGAATTTCAGTGTCACCAGCTACAACGAAGCCGACGTGGAAAACGGCCTAAAAGACGGGGTAGTACACTATCCAAATACGGTAATGCCTGGCCAGAACGGCAATGGCGCCTACTTTGGTCATTCATCGGGCAATATCTTTAACAACGGCAAATACAAATTTGCCTTTACACTGCTGCACGACCTTACCACCGGCGACCTGTTCTATATAACGTATGGCGGCAAAACATACGCCTACCAGATCTTTGCCCGCCAGATTGTGCCACCGAGCGACGTGGGCGTTATCAACGAAACTCAGGGTAAGCAGGCAACCGCTACACTTATAACCTGCGATCCGCCCGGCATCAGCACCAACCGCCTGGTACTCTGGGGCGAACAAATCAGCCCCAGCCCCAGCACCAATACTGTCGCACCCACTACTGCAGTAAGCGGACAACCAACCGCGCTAGCTGATAATGGCCCAAGTCTGTGGAGCCGGTTCGTGAACACGCTGGAATTCTGGAATTAGCGGACCCAAGAACGCCCTGCATTGGACGGCCAAGAAGCTAAACGCCTATAGATCCTGAAACACACCCCCTGTTTTAGCAGCAGCGCGGACGCTACTGTTTAACGATTAGAGAGGTGCTGGTCAAATCAGTTCCTGATGCGTTTGACCGGATCACATACAGATACGACGCATCGCCCGAAAAGGCTGGCAAAAAGCCTGGTGCGGCCGTTACAAGCGTCTGCTGGTTGCGGTAATCATAATCGAACACTGTTAGCTTGCCGCCACTTGTATAGGCCAGCTGATCACTATTAATCCACCCGGCGTGTGCCTGCGGCTGATCTATAGCTTGTGTGGCATGATAGTGGTACTGTGCAATATTCTCCAGATCATAGGTTATAAAATCCTGGCCGCTTTCGGTTAGCAAAAACTGTCCATCATTCGAGAAGGCGATATATGAAGGATCCTGCAGTAGGAGCCGCCGCCACGGAGCAGGGTAAGCATCCGGGCTTTCCGCGTGCTGCGACTGCGGGTTTTTATAGACATAGACCGTCGAATCAGTACTAGCCGCCACCGCCACGTACCAATCACCACTATATTGAGCCAGATCCAGCACGTAGCTGCCGCTACTGGCCAGTGGTAAGGTTTGGAGCGTAATTGTTTGCTGGCCGGTCTGCAGCACTACGCTAACTTTACCAGGGGTGGTTTTGCCAGTTGGCGATACATTTGTAACATATAAAACTTTGTCGCTGCCGTACATTTTAAATGCCAACACATGGGCCAGGATGCTTAATTCTGCACCGTTGCTGCCATTTAAACGGCGCAGCGTCTGAGCCGTCGTATCATACGCATAGAACTGATTGATGCGGCCATTGTATAAGCCAACCGACTCAGTTGGTGCTAACTTAAGCGTTGCTGTTAGATTAACGGAATTGTCTGGCGCGTCGCGGTCAAGCAGGATATATTCGTGCTGCAAACCAACGGCAGTCGTAAAATCGTGCTGCAAGAGCACGTGGCGATTGTCGCCCGCCCATTCAATTTCATGCCAAGCCTCCGCACCGCTGCTGGATGTAAAGCTTGCAGCCGGAAGGGTAATTTCAGCAGCAACCGGCTTCGCTGGGTCTTTTAGGTCATACACCGTAAAACTTCCACTTTTAGCGGGCTCATCCATGAGCAGCCAGCGGTTATCCGGGCTCTGTGTCATAAATGAAGGTTCGGCACCTATAGTACCCGCCGAGCTGGAGCTTAGGTTGGTAGGGAATAGGAACGGATAGTCAAAATGCTGCACATCACCGCCAGCGACCACTACGGGGCGTTGCCAATCGCGGTAGCCAGCCTTGGAAATCTTCAGCGTATAGCGGCCGGCCGGCGTTACTACCCGCGTATTAGTATTAGCAGCATAGCGAACCTTATTTAGGTATATTGAGGCACCATTGGGCTGGCTTGAGACAAACAGCAGGCCGCTCTGCGTAACATCACCTTCGCGGTTTACGTTATAACCATACGACCAATACAGCAAAATAAGCGTTGCTATACCAATAGCCAGCGCCACCAGGCAATAACCAACCAGGAGTCGTACACGGGAACGTCGTTCGTTTTTAGGATCAAGAAAATCCATATGCTAGAGCTAGTATACCGCAGTTACCAGACGGCCACCACTAGTCGCATTACGCTTGCGTTTTATGATACATAAGCGTTACAATCTCAAGTAAAGAAGTAAGTGGGCTAACGGCTGTCACCATAATGGGAACAATGAAAAGTAAAAATACAATCGAGGTTAACGGCCGACGCTACGATGCCACTACTGGCGCATTGCTTGGTCCGGCATCAGCGCCTGGTTTGCCTGACAAATTTGCCGGCAACAGCTTTTTCCGGGAGCGCAAAAAGACAGCGCCATCATCGGAGAAGATAAACGTACGAGTCGTTACAAAGCCACAGTCAGTAGTAACCAAGGCGGTATCTATACCAGTTAAAAAACCAAGCAAAAAAGTGCCTGTTGCGCCCGTTGCTACCGAAACAACGACACTTCATGTCCACGCCACACGCGCAACCAATCACGCCAAAGCTCACGCTCCCTCCGCCACTCCAGCCAGCAGCTCTCGTCAGCAACTGATTGAACGGCGCAAAAAACAGCGGTCTATCAACCATGCTCAGGCCCACGCGCCGCAGACCACAGCCCCTCATGAGGTTCGTAAGCCCAGCGAAGCTTATCGCAAACACAAGCTAATGGGCCTCCATAGCCCGGTTAACCACACCAAGGCACGTGCTACACAAGATTCGCTCACACTGGTGCGCGCTGCCGTACAACGTCCAGCCCCAAGTATGCGCAAACAGGCAAGTCCCAAAGGGGTTTTGCGCCGGAGTATGCCAAGCCTTATCACAGTAAAATCATCGGTACAGGCCGTTGATGAAACCCGTTTGGCCCGCGCGCATAGCACCAGCCGCAGTCCGCTCATCGCCCATCATGCACATCTCACAAAAGCCGCAGTTCAACCCATTGTTACGCCACTAGCCGTGCAGCCTATACCCGTTAAACCCGAAGGGGAGGTGCCAAACACAGCACCAGCCCCCCAACCCAGCAACAAACCAGACACCCCGACTGATATCTTCGAGCATGCCCTTGCGAACGCTAGCCACTACGCTGATCTGGGAGCACATCGTGCAAAACGCAAACAGCAAGCCCGAAGGCGAGTTACAAGCCTTGCTGCAGGTCTGCTCGCCTTATTGGTAATTGCCGGTTTTGCTACTTATCAAAATACTCCTGGCTTGCAATTTAAGGTCGCCAGCCTGCGTGCTGGCATCAGTACTGGCATGCCCAACTTTGAAGCGGCTGGCTTTGCATATAACGGTGTCCATGCTGCCAATGGGCAGTTGACGATAGGCTTTGATAACGTTTCAGGCAATTATCAGCTCACCCAGACCAACACCAACTTATCAGATAGTGATATGATTGCGAGCATCAGTCCAGCTGACAGCCACCCCACCTACCAAACGTTGTACACCGCCGGTACTACCGTTTATCGGCTCGACAGCACTAGTGCCACCTGGGTCGCAAACGGTAAATGGTACACCATCCATGGCAATGGTACACTGACCGACCCACAAGTTGAGTCGCTGGTCCACAATATTTAAGAGTAGCGATGCTGTAGCCTAGATTAATTTACTGATTGCCGTATCACCCCTGTTATGGCATACTAGACTCCATGAAACCAGTCCGCACCCGCTTCGCCCCCAGTCCCACTGGCTTTTTACATGTCGGCGGTATTCGTACCGCACTCTTTGCTTGGTTAGTCGCACGCCAGGCAGGCGGCGAATTCATCTTACGGTTTGAAGATACCGATAAAAAGCGGGAAGTACCTGGTTCGCGCGAGCATCTTATTAAAAGTCTCCGTGCACTGGGCATTATTTACGACGAAGGACCGGACATTGGCGGCCCCTTCGGACCCTACGTACAAAGCGAACGCCTAGACACGTACCGTGAGTGGGCCCAGGTACTAATCGACGCCGGCAGAGCATATGCCGACCCCTATACTCCCGAAGAAGTTCAAGCCTTCCGCGAACAAGCCCAAGCTGAAAAGCGGCCATTTTTGTATCGCAATCACCGGCCTGAAAACCCACCGGAGTGGGACGGCACTATGCCGCTGCGTTTTAAGAGCGACCCCAAACCCTATACCCGCGTTGATACCGTGATGGGCGAGCTAAAAACCGGACCCGAGGTAATTGACGATTTTATCCTCATTAAAAGCGACGGCTACCCCACCTACAATTTTGCGCACATCATCGACGACCACGAAATGCAAGTCACCCATGTTATCCGCGGCCAAGAGTTTTTAGCCAGCACCCCAAATTACTTAAACCTCTACGAAGCCCTTGGGTTTGAACCACTCATCATCGCCACCATGCCGCACATCTTAGGGCCTGATAGCAAGAAAAAACTCAGCAAACGTGATGGCGCCAAAGACGTACTAGATTATGTTGCTGACGGCTACCTCCCCGAAGCACTAGTAAACTTTATTGCCAGTCTCGGCTGGAACGACGGCACCGAGCAGGAAATCTTCACCGCCGAAGAGCTGATTGCTAAATTTAGCCTAGGCCGTGTCCAGCGCAGCGGTGCCCGTTTTGATGAGAACCGCTTGCAGTGGATGAATGGTGTTTGGATCCGGTCACTTGGTATAGATGAGCTATTTGAGCGCAGTCAAAGCTTCTGGCCGAAAAGCGCCGCCGGCTTTGACGATACTTACAAAAAACAGGTACTTGCGCTGATCCAGGAACGTCTCAAATATTTTGCCGAAATTCCGGAACTCACCAAACTGTTCTTTGAAACTCTGCCAGTTGATATGAATCTGATCGACAGCAACAAACAGCTCAAGAAATTCGAACACGCCGAGCTAAAACAGCTACTAGAGCAGGCAAAAGTTAGCCTAGAAGCCAGCGATTTTACCGTACAGGATTTAACCGAGTGTCTGAACAAACTGCTTGAAGCCACCGGCCAAAAACCAGGTGTATTGTTCAGTCTGATCCGCATTGCCAGCACTCAAGCTCCGTTCAGCCCCGGCCTAGCCGAAACTTTGCACGTCCTTGGGCGCGAGACCAGCCTACGCCGGATTAACACCATGCTCAGTACGTTAGTAAGCTAGCTCTGCTGCTTTCAAACCTAGGTCAAAAACGACCGCACGTATCTTTGCTATAATAGCGCTTATGATTAACGACGTAACCCCGCCGCACGATCATCCGCGCCCCAAGCCCAAGCGGATTGAACCGCTGGAGCATCCGCCAAAGGTCTCTATCCATGAGCTGGCTGCAAAAGAAGACGCTTCGTTTCAGACGCCCGAACAAGCTGCCGCGCTTGATACACGCGAAGCGAAACCGGTAGTCGCTCATCACACTCCTAGCCCTGAAAAGAAGCATCGGAGATGGTTGCCGCACACCCGAAGACAGCAGATTATCAGTGGCATTGTAGCCATAGTACTCATTGCCGGGGCAGGTACCGGCTGGGCGCTGACACACCATAAACACACCGTAGTTACCAAGACCGCTACCAAGAAGACAGCGCCCAAACTGAAAGTACCGGCAATTATCTATAGCACGCTCACTGGATTGCCAGTCGCTGACTCAAGCGTCAACCAGCGCCCAGTTACCGGTGTCATGATCGAGAACAGCCTGGATGCCCGGCCACAAAGCGGTCTTGGTGACGCCGGTGTAGTATTCGAAGCAGTGGCCGAAGGCGGCGTTACCCGCTTTTTAGCGCTCTACCAAGACACCACGCCCGCTAATGTTGGCCCGATCCGCAGCGCCCGGCCATATTATGTACAGTGGGCTATGGGCTTTGATGCCGCCTATGCCCATGTCGGCGGCAGCCCAGACGCCCTAAACGACATCACTGCCTGGCATACCAAGGATATGAACCAGTTCTACAATGGTGCCTACTACCACCGGGTAAGCAATAGAGCGGCACCACACAACGTATATACCGGCATTGATACATTAAACCAACTTGAGTCCAAAAAGGGGTACACTAGCACCTACACCGGCTTTGCGCGGGGCAAAGAAGCAGCTGTCACCCCGCCAACTGTTACAAGCATTGATTTTCACCTGTCGGGCGTCTATTACGACCCGCATTACGCCTACAATGCTACTACTAATAGCTACGACCGCAGCGAATATAACGCACCGCACATCGACGCCAACACCAACAAACAGCTGTCGCCAAAGGTAACTATAGCTATTGTTGTGCCGTTAGCCCGCGGTGATCTTGATTCATCCGGCGCTTATTATTCTAACTACAACGTTACTGGCAGCGGCCCAGCGTACATTTTCCAAAACGGCACGCTTATCAACGCCACCTGGAACAAGGCGGCGACTGGCGCACCACTAACATTCACCGACGCCAGCGGGCAGCCGGTGCCACTCAACCCCGGCCAAACCTGGATTACTGCCGTTTCCGCTACAAATCAGGTAAGCTATAAATAAGTACAAGCATTTAAAGATACTGAAAGCACCCGCACCAACACCGCCATGGATTTCTTAGGTAAGCTCCGCCAACAAGTTAAATTGTACCTCTTTTGGGTGTTGCTGCTCGAAAACGCGCTACTAATTGGCGCTTGGTGGGCGGTACATGTGTATCACCAAGAGCTGTCTCCGCTTGAGACGCTTATCGGCATGTCCATCTTGGGCCTTTTTGGCACGCTACTGGTAAGCGAGACGGCCGAAAAACGCGTCACCCAACCCATTATCACCCTATGGCAGGCAATCCAGCATATCGCGCCGCAAGGTGGCGAAGAACGTGCGCCGGATTTGAATCAAAAACAGCTCGGCCGGGAACTGGTGGCAAACCTCGCCAACCATGTTTATCAGCTGGCCAGCACTGTACAAGCCGTCGAGAAAACCAATAGTAAGGCAGCCCAAAACTTGCACGCCAACTTCGTAGCCAGCAGTTTGCCTTTGCCGCTACTCGTGCTAGATAAGGATGAAACTATCGTATACGCCAATGAAGCTACCAGCAAATATTTAGGCAAGCCGGCCGACGATCTGGCAGGGCAGAATGTTTATACCGCACTTGATATGTCGTTTAAAAGCGACGACACACTTTCCACCTGGCTCAAAAACTCGGCCAGCAAAACCGCTACAGCCAGCCATAAGTGGGAACATGTGCGAATCGGCCTGCCAGGGCAGGGTGATAGCCTGCTATTTGACCTGGCAGGCTATTACAACAAAGACAATTCACTGGGCTATGAAACCTTGCTGATATTATTCGACCACACCGAAGTATATTCGCAAGACGATCAGGCCATGAGTTTTGTGGCCATTAGTGTGCATGAACTACGCACACCGCTCACCTTGCTCCGTGGCTACATCGAAGTCTTTGACGAAGAGCTTGGCCCAACACTAACCCCAGAGCTCAAAGAATTTATGGTTAAGATGGATGCCGCTGCCCAGCAGCTAGCCGCGTTTGTCGATAACATCTTAAACGTTGCCAAAATAGAAGATAATCAACTAACGTTGCAACTCCACGAAGAAAACTGGCAAAACGTCATTGAAACCGTGGTAAACGATCTAAACCTGCGGGCCGGCGTACGCGGAATTACCATTAAAACCGATATCGCACCTGATTTGCCATCTGTCGGTGTCGACCGTTACAGCATCTACGAGGTTTTGGCCAACCTACTCGATAACGCCATCAAATACAGCAAGGGCACCAACGAGATTTACCTCACTGCCACCCTCAATAAGGAAGGGCTGGTGGAGACTAGCGTAAAAGACTTTGGGCTAGGAATTGACGCCAGCATTCTGCCCCATATCTTTGATAAATTTTATCGCAATCACCGCAACCGGGCCCAAATTGGCGGAACCGGCCTTGGCCTGTATTTAAGCCGTGCCATAGTTGATGCGCACGGCGGCGAAATAACCGTCAACAGCAAAGTAAACGAGGGCAGCACTTTTACCTTTACCGTTCTGCCGTTCTCTCAGGTTCAGGAGGCCGGTAAATCACTTGGCAACCCCAGCTTAACCCGCAGCGCGCATGGCTGGATTAAGAATCACTCGCTGTACCGCGATTAACAGTCGGACGCGTGCTAGAATAAAGCTCATATGGACACTGGAACAACCACCACTAAACCAAAACGCGTTCTCTGTATAGAAGATGAGCTCTTCATCAGTGAGCTCTACACCCGTGCTCTTACTAAGGCAGGTTATCAGGTAGACGTTCAGCTTGATGGCCAAAAAGGTATGGCTGCAGCGCAAACCGATGCCTACGACATCATCTTGCTTGATCTAATGATCCCCAGCATTACAGGCATTGAGGTGCTCCGCACGCTGCGCGATCCGGCTAAAACGCCTAAGATGCACGCCAAGATTATTGTTACGACCAATCTGGAGCAGCGCAAAGACATCCGGGCTGATATCGAACAACAGGCTGACGGTTATCTAGTCAAAGCCGAGATTACCCCAAGAGAGCTCGTCGAGTTCTTGAACAAACTTGATGTATAACTAGTTTTGCCAAGTACTCTAATTTGACCCAATCAGATCAGTCATATATAGTTTAGCTCGTAAACTATATTCATCCATTTAATAAACAGTAGAGCTTTTAGTAGCAGAGAGGGCAAGTGCCGCGTGCTTAATAAACTTGGAAATTTCATTGCCAAAAACCGCTGGTGGGTTATTGGTTTTTGGGTCATTTTATCAGTAGTCATAACCGTATTTTCACCAAAGCTGAGTAGTGTCACCAGTAGTGACCAGACCAGCTTCTTACCCAGTAAATACGAGTCAGTCCAAGCCGGGAAGATTGGCGACAAAGCCTTCCCGCAGTCCAAAAACGACACCGAAGTAGTGCTGATGCAGCGCAAAGATGGCGGCAAACTGACCAGTAATGACAAAGCGGCAGTACAAGCGCTGGCACAGCAGTTTAACGCTGACCACCCCAGCAAGATTGTAGCCGTCCAGACATCATCCGAGCTCGTTTCCAAAGATGGCACTGCTCAGATGGTGCAGGTTATTGTAAAAGGACAGGCTACTGGCGGAACCAAAGATGTTGATGTTACTAAAGCCATCCGCAAACAGCTCAGCAAAGGGGTAGCAGGCACTGATCTTCAAACAGGGCTCACTGGTGCTATTGCTATGGACGCCGACACCAGCAGCTCATTCACTAACGCTACCAAGATTGTTACTATGGCCACGTTTGCGCTGGTCATTATTCTGCCTGGTCTTATTTTCCGCAGCCCTGTTGCGGCATTCGCTCCAGTGCTAGCCGTTACCTTGGTATACTCGCTAGCCCAATCACTTATTGCACTGACCGCTAAGACCTTCGGTTTTAAAATCAGCGATCAGCTGAGCATTCTGTATACTATTGTGTTATTCGGCATCGGTACGGATTACATCCTGTTTCTTCTGTTCCGCTACCGCGAGCGGCTTCGCGCCGGCGAGCGGGGACTTAGCGTTGTCGCCTTTGCGCTCAGCCGGGCAGGGGAAGCCATACTTTCCGCCGCACTGGTAGTAGCCGCAGCTTTCGCCGCACTTGGTGTTTCTGATTTCGGACTCTTTAAAAACTTAGCTCCCGGATTGGTTGTCTGCGTACTAACCATGCTTGCCGCCGTGCTTACGCTGATTCCGGCAGTCGTAGCCGTAATTGGTCCTAAGATTTTCTGGCCGTCCAAGGCGTGGCAGAAACAGCCCGAGAATGGTACGTCGAAGCGCATCGGTCATTTTGTAGCGCGCCGCCCAGCCTTTGTTGCCAGCGCAGCTGTCGTCCTACTACTTGCGCTTGCCACTGGCTATCCACAGCTTAAAACCAGCTATGACTTCGTGAGCCAGCAGCCACAAAACACCGAATCAGCCAAAGTCTTCAAGCAAGTCTCGAAACTGTTCTCGGCTGGCGCTATTTCACCCACCGAAGTACTACTTACCAGCTCAAAGCCGCTTACCAACCCGCAAATACACACCGCCGGACAGCATATTAATGCCATCGCCGGCGTGACTTCAGGCGGACCAACAGAAGTGTCGAAAGATGGCAAAACTGCACAGATAACCGTACTGCTGCCCGGTGACCCCGCTTCTACCAAAACGCTTGACTACGTTCAGCATACTTTCCGTCCAGCAGCTCATGCTGCCGCACCGGCTGGTACTAAGATTTACATAAATGGCGAAAGCGCCGCCTTCGTAGACGTACGCTCAGCCGTCAACCGTGACCTAGCCGTCATTTTGCCGGCCGCAGCCGTCATCATCTTTGTCATCTTGGCGCTGCTGCTTCGTAGCGCACTGGCACCGCTGTATCTGCTCATTACCACAGCCCTCGGTTTTACGGCCACGCTTGGCGGTGCAGCTTACTTGTTCCAGAACATTCTTGGCCAAAGCGGACTAATCTTCTTCATCCCGATTATGGTCTACATTTTTGTGGTCGCCATTGGCACCGACTACAACATTCTGACCATGACTCGCTTGCGCGAAGAAGTACGTGGCGGACTCAAGCCGCGCGAAGCTTCAGACCTGACCATTGAGCACAGTAGCAGCACCGTCGCTAGCGCCGGGCTCATCTTGGCCGGTACCTTTGGTTCGCTGGCGCTTGCCGGCATCAGTCTGCTCAGTCAGCTTGGTTTTGCCGTAGCCTTCGGCATCGTACTGGCTGCCTTCTGTATTGCACCGCTACTTGTACCGAGCCTGGCTGCGTTGCTTGGCTACAAAGTTTGGTGGCCTGGTCACCGGCCCTCGGCCGACAAAAACCGGCCGGTCTAGTAGACCCCCCTATCCTAGGACAGTATAAAAACGCTTCACCGCATTCAGTGAGGCGTTTTTAGTATGCCAAGCCTGCAAGGGAATAGCCGCGCCACAAACTCATAGCAAACTGTAGCAAAAACCACGTTAGACGCTTGGCAGCCAAAAGCGTATAGTTAGTGATAGCCATGTGAGGACTGGCTGCCTTAGCGGCGGTGCTTTACCTTGCAGACTATTTTTCGGCAACCACACTTCGGTCCCTGGGCGCCTATCTACAAATTCAGGTTTTTTATACGAATTACAGACCGCGAACGGCGCTCTGCAATTACAAAAACCTTCCTACAATTCCGTTCCCGAGCTTTTTGTAACGCATCGGTTCTCTAAAACTATCTAATTTGTAGGAGACTCTCTTTATGACTAACGTTATTAACGCATCCGTAAATGTAAGCGCTTACTACTTTGCCGGCCGCGAAATGAAAACCTTTCCGCGCGAAATAGAATACGGCGGTGAGGCGATAGCATTCCGCAGCGGTTTACGCTATCTGGTTAAGCGAGGCGCCGAAGCTATCCAGCTCTTCGATATGAGTGGAGCAGATGGCCTGACCTACCGCCTAAAGCAAACGGGCAACAGCTGGATGCTGCTTGGCACGAAAGGAGCTTTTTAATGAAACGAGCTTACCTCGAAGAAGATTTAGGGCTCATTCAAAAATATTTCCCTGGTGCCAAAACGGTCACCTTGCGCACTCCATTCGACCTTACGCAGCGACCCACGCCACCGAGTCGAACTATGGTCAATGGCTTTCCTGGCGCCGAAACCGGTCACAAATCCTGGCATGGTGGAGTCCTATGGATGAGTTAAATGAAGCTCACGCCTACAACGCTAGCGACCATACTGGTACCTCAGTGGCAGTTCATGCCGGATTTCCCAATGCCGCAGCTGAGCGTACCGGCGTGCCCTTAAGCCTTGATAGATTACTTATAAAGCACCCCAGCAGCACCTACTTCTTCCGCATCCGGGGCCACAACTGGCATCACTACAGCGTATTCGATGGTGATTTGGCAATTATAGACCGTGCCCTTGATGCACGAGATGGCGACCTGGTAATTTGGTGGCAAGAAGGGGAGGAGTTTGTGCTCGCGCCGTTTACACGGGCATCACAGCAAAACATCTGGGGTGTTATTACTACCATTATCCACTCATATAGGGAGGTACCGAAACATGATAAGCATTAAACAGATACTCCGCGAAACATATGGCGCACCAGCACCACGCTGTAGCACTGCATTGACTACGCCAGACAGCGAACCCCGCTCAAGCTATACTGCCCACCAACCGACACGCCCAAACCGGAGACACCCCGCTCCGTGAACTCCACCTACGCGTTAATCGATTGCAACAACTTCTTCGTAAGCTGCGAACGTCTGTTCCGGCCGGATCTTGAAAACCGGCCGGTTGTGGTGCTCAGCAGCAACGACGGCTGCGCCGTCTCCCGGTCCCAAGAAGCCAAGGATCTCGGTATACCCATGGGTGCCGCCCACTTCAAGTTCCGCGAGTTTTTCGCCCAACACGGCGTTGTGGCGCTCAGTGCTAACTTCGAGCTTTACGGCGACGTTAGCGAACGTATCACCAATACGCTCGCTAGCATTACACCGCATATCGAGGTCTATAGCGTCGATGAATCCTTCCTCGATTTAAGTGAGCTCGGCATCACTAATTACAGCGCTTGGGGCGCTATGGTACGTAGCATCATTCTCAAAAACATCGGTGTACCTGTTAGCGTTGGCATCGCCGGCAGCAAAACGCTTGCCAAGCTCGCCAGCGACCGTTCCAAAAAGCTCGCCAGGCTTAACGGTGTTTTAAACCTAAGCCAGCAGGGACAAAAAACTGATGCCTATTTAGCCCAAGTGCCCGTTGCTGACATCTGGGGGGTCGGCCGTAAACTAGGCCCCAAGCTCAAAGCAGAAGGCGTACATTCCGCCCTCGACCTAAAGCTCATGAATCCCCGGCAAGCCCAGCAGCTCATTGGCATCCACGGGCGGCAAATGCAGGCCGAGCTAAGCGGTATCACCTGCCTGCCGATCACTCGCGAGCACAAGCCGCAGCAAATGATTATGCGCGGACGCCAGTTTGGCGAGGATACACGCGACTTCTATGTTATAGAATCAGCCGTAGCCAGCCTAGGCGCTAGGGCTGCAGCCGTCCTCCGCCGCGAGCATCAGCTGGCCCGTAGAGCAGATCTAGTGCTTCGTACGAACTACCACCGGCCAGGCTACCAGCAAATACGCGAAACGGTGCGCTTTTATACCCCCACTGCCGACACTGGAACCATTACCAGTCAGCTGGTACGCCTGCTTGCTGGTAATTATCACAGTCTGGATTATCACCGGGCAGACGTGCTGCTCTACGACTTACTACCCGAAACAGGTTTGCAAACCGACCTCCTGGGCACCATTAACCTACACGACAATCAAAAATCACAAAACAAAATGAAAGTCCTCGACACTATAAACCTCCGTCACGGCAAGGGCACCGTAAAGTTCGCTGCCGAAAACCTAAGCCAAGCCTGGCAACCACGCAAGCGGCTAATAAGCCCTCGCTACACTTCAACCTGGGATGAGCTGCCAGAGGTACGCCCCTTATGAGCTCTGTGGGCTATACTAATGACATGGCATATCTTGTACCCCAGAGATACACCGTTAAAGAGCCGGGCAGCACATTATGATTAGCAATACCTTACTCACCAAATACCCGCTGATATCAAATCAGGTCAACAAAGACCAGCTTCAGGTCATCCTAACAGAGTTAGAAAAAACTCTGCCTAGATTGGACGGGGCAGTGGTAGAGTTTGGCTGCTATATTGGCACAACCAGCCTATTTATTCGCCGCCTCCTTGATACATTGGAAGATACCCGGGAATTTCATGCCTACGATTCGTTCGAAGGACTGCCGCCCAAAACTGCTCAAGACGAGAGCCGGGCAGGGGATCAATTTCAAGCCGGCGAACTCGCCGTCAGCAAAAAACAGTTCCTGCAGCAATTTCAGAAGGCTAGTCTACAGCCACCGACGATTCACAAAGGCTGGTTTAGTAACTTGAAAGACACAGATATACCCCGGCAGATCGCCTTCGCATTTCTCGATGGCGACTTCTACGAAAGCATCCGTGATTCGCTGCGGCTCGTATTGCCCCGGATGCAGCAAGGCGGCACTATTATCATTGATGATTACGCCCGTGAGGCCCTCCCGGGTGCCGCTAGAGCCACTCATGAGCTACTGTCACTAACCCAACAAGCCCGCATCCAGGTCATTCACAATCTGGCTATCATCAGGAATTAGGCGTTTACCGCACACACCATCAGCGGAGTCGTTTCAAGAGGATGTTGACACGTGTGTTGATATATTCTATAATAATCCGCTGATGTTTGAGTACGACAATTCGCATGACTATCTCATGCCGCCCGAAGATGCGGAACCTGTTATAGCGTGCCCGCAACCTGCTGTTGACGAAGATGTGGTTGCCCGTGCTCAAAAAGGCGACCAAGAAGCAATTGCTGATGTATTTCTACAAGTCTGGCCACTTATCCAAGCAACCGTAGGCTACCTTGAGCGTGACAGGAGTCAAGCCGAAGAACTAGCCTTAGGCGCACTTGAAAGAGTCATCACCCGAGGTATATATGGTGATGGATATCGCACCCGAGACAATTTCGGTAACTGGGCTCGTAGAGTAACCCACAACTATGCCGTCGACGACTACCGTCATCGAACAGCCGCCCTAAGGCTTCTTCCAATAGAATACCCCGACATTTTTGACGAAGCAGAGAAGCGCGCACAAAGCTCCGATGCAGCTACATTAGCATTGGAAGCTGAGGCCGCCCAACGCATCACTGCCGCGTTTGATGCAGCAGGTATTGAAGAGACGTTTAGACGCCCCTTTCTGATGTACCATTTAGGGAAAGTCCCGGCAAAGGAAATTGCCACTATGTTAGGCGAAAACCCTGCAACCATTCGTACACGAATTTATCGTGCCGAAAAGAAGCTAAAAGCATTCTTTAAGATAACGGCTGACTCTCCACGACGAGACATTTTCACTTACCCTGATCCAGTCTGATCGAGTACGCTATAACTTAGTATTTTAATCATGAAGCTACACATTGTAACCATAGGCAAACCTAAACTAGCATACGCCATAACCGGTTGGGACGACTATCTAGCACGTTTGCAGCGGCTGCATACCGTACGCATTACACATTTTGCCGATAAATATGCGAATGACACCGCTAAATTCAAGGAGGTTACCGCTGGTACCTATGTAGTAGCTCTGGAAATTAACGGGGCAATGCTGGACAGTCATGAGCTAGCAGCCTTTTTAAAAAAGCGCGAGCTTGATGCCCGTGAAATCAGTTTTATAATCGGCGGCCCAGACGGTTTGCCACAGGAAATTCGGGAAACCGCTAATTACCAGTGGAGTCTCAGCCGCCTGACACTTCCGCACGACCTAGCAATGGTGGTCACCCTCGAGGCGCTCTTTCGTGCCAGTACCATAAATGCCCATCTGCCGTATCACCGATAGATAAAAAAATTATAATCATAGAGCAATCAGGCAAGGGGTACGGCGGGGAATCAAGTAGACGAGGCCAGAGGCCCTGTCCACGACTCGCCGCCGGCCCTTGCCTGACGCTCTCTGTACTATCTGCGGCCTCACCGCCAACTAGGCACCGGGGTCATCGTTGCGCCAACCGGCACAACCTCCACGGTCCAGAAGATCAGGTTGACGAGGACGTCCAAACTGCGCTCGGGGTTGTGCGGGTTGTACTCGACGGGTTCGACGATTGTCGCCTGGACACCATTCACAGTTACGCCATCGGGATTCTCGGCAGGACCGAACACCTTGACCACGACGGGCGGACAGCCGCCAGATTCGACGTATTCGTCATACTCGGTGACATCGGCAGGCACTGTGGTCGTAAACGGCCTGTGAGGCAGGGCCAAGCGAAGCACGCCGTCGTAGAAGCCGTGGCAGGCCTTCTTCTCGTCCTGCACTTTGACATAGTACACAGGACCACAGGGACCAGGGACCGTAACCACCCTGACGATGTCCAACATCGGAAAAGTCTCGACTTCACCGACGAGCAACTCTTTGTCACGGCCATAGGTAGCGGCCTTAACGCCAGTACCGAGAGTCACCGTGTCGTCCGAGAAGCAGTACCGGATTGGCGTCTCCGGAATGTTGAGACCCGAATGCCGGATCGTCCCGGTGACGTTTCCCTCCACCGAGTCGAATCCAGCGCTGAGCTGGACGATCTGGTACGTGCCGTCCGGGGCGCCGAGATACAAGGCCACGCTGAACGGGCTTTTGTCATCCGGCCCAGGGGCCAGCGCAACGCGCGTGATCTCGTAGCCGTTGCCGGTAGAAGGCTGAGTGCCCTCGTCCTTGAGGGTGTAGACCTTGTATGCTGCGGCCAGACTCGGGAGAAGCACAGTGTGGGTCCTTTCTGGAGGACAATAGGGGGATGAGCAGAGTAGTGGAGCTGTTTTTGGTGCTAGATGGTGCAAACTACCCGCGAGTCTAAGCGTGAGCAGATTGCACTATCCAGCAAAACAGTATACAGAGAGCGTATTAATGTACTTTACACATCATTCAGTGTAAAGATAGGCATACCATACCATTATATTACCCTACACACAATGCCTTGGCGACCGTTGAATCATTGCTGTGCTTTATAAATATCTTTTCAAACCAGGTAAGGCGGCACGCTGTCAAAGTTCCCGGGGAGGGGACAGCGTGCCGCGAACGGACAAGGGGGGGGCGGACAACAAGTCTGTCATGTCGGCGGCGCACCAAAGTTCTGGGGCGTGATATCCTTAAAAGGCTTGAAGCCTAGGGCCTTCAGGTCCATCAGCTCCAACTCCGTGACAAAGCTCCGGTAGCCCTCGCGACGCCATACCGTTGGGCAATAGCCCTTCTTGGACCAGTAGGCAGCCGGAACCGGACGCCAGTACAGATACAGGAAGGAAGCCGGCAGTATCACCAGGTTCAGCGGGATTAGCGCTAGGCATGCATCCAGAACCAGGCTAGCCGGCCCCATCGAACCGTACAGGCCTTTGATAAACAGCCACAGCCCGCCAGGCGACTCGGTAAGTAGGAGCCACGCCGCGCTGGCCGCGAAAAGGCCCTCGGCAAACAGAGCGCGCGCATACCGGCGGCGTTGCGTCACCAGCCGATTGCCGTAATCGGTCTTTTCGTCCGGTCTGAGGGCCGATTTGAGCATCGCCACCGCCCAAAGGGCGAGCAAGCTGCAGTAGACTGCAGTGTCAGTTGCGTTAGGGCCCATTGCGGTAACCCCCCAACTGCGCTTTTTAGGCGCATCTGATAATGTCCTGTCGTTCACTGTTTGTGACGACTCCTTTACCATACCGCCCAGCTACAGAGAAATCTGTGATCTTTTACCTGTAGCCAGTATCCTGGTCTTTGCCCTCATAACAGCTGTCAGCCCACTTTCAACCAAGCACAATAAGGCAAAAATGATTACCAAAGATATTTGACTAATCATGACACTTATGCTAAAATACCACAATGAAAGTACGCACCCGCTATATAGCACCAGAGGAGCTTCGCCGAGGTCTGTTCTACAATAGACACCTAATAGATGCTGTACCGGTTGCTACCGATGTACAATTGCCGCAGCTCCGTGAAAGCGAAGACAAGAGCGAATGGGTACATGAAACCATTACAGAGTTTGGCGAGAATACATGCGATACACGCATAAGAAACCACTTCTTGAGGGATCATCGAAGAAATCTCCCATACCACCCCAACTCTCCGCTATATGAAGCGCAGGAAGCTGCCATGCACTACATACTCGAAGATCTTAGGGAGGGCTCGCTTATAGCCAAAGCGGCTTATCATCACACGGACGTAGACCGGAAACGCCCACACATCATCTTTGAAATCCCAGAGCAAACAAACCCAGCTTCAGACTACACTCAAGAAGGCCAACGGAACATACACGATTATATTAAGCCGCTAGGCGGCTTGGGGCTTACCGCAACGCCATCCATAGGTGACATGCAACCCAGCACCCCGCCGCAAGACATGTTGGCGATTCTAGCCGTTGGCACCATAGACCAGTTTTAAGGGTGCGCGGTTTCAAGCTAATACGCTCCCTCCCGCCGGGCTACTGCACCAAAGGTCTCCCAGACTATATCTGCATCAAGCGCTAGCGAGGCTTTTTCGCCATATTGTTCTGCAAGCTCAATATATTGTTCCGACCCTACTCCGCCACGACCATTTATCTGCTGTAGCCCGGTTATACCGGGGCGGCCAGCGATATATGCGGGTCCAAACGCCAAATCCATCCGGCAGTATGCCTCATACTTCTCTATTGGCAGTGGCCGGTTGCCAACGAATGACATGTCTCCGAGCAGCACGTTCTTTATTTGTGGCCCTTCATCAACCGATAGGCTGCGCAGCACACGCCCAACCCGGGTAATACGATCATCGTTTCTAGATTTCAGCTCCAATGGAACAAGATCGCCTTCTGAACCTTGATGCATAGTTCGTATCTTATACTGATCGAATATCTTGCCATCCATACCCACTCGCGGCAGCGCAACCAGGGTTGGCCCTCCGCTATCAGCCCAAACAGCCAAACGACCGAGTTGCACCATTGGGCCAAGTACCGGCGCAAGCATATGCGCACAACAGCGATCAAACAAGCGCTTTTGATTACTTCTTAAGTATGCTTTACCCGAAAGGCGCAGCCTGGTGTTAGGCTGCGCATCAATTTCTTTGAGTAGGGCACCGGGAGACAAAATCATGCGAGATATGGGAGCAATATGAGCCAATGTGACGAAAATCGTGTTATAGCAGGCAGAAAAACCAGCAATAAGCACACATTGTGTACTTATTAGCATCTTTTAGTATCTGCCCACCGACGTACTCAGAGCGGCTTACTTTAACTAAGAAGTCATAGTAGCATATGCCCCTAAAAAGAGCGAGCAGTAGTAGTTTTATTCCTCCCGGGCACGCCACCGACCGCCAGCATCTTTAGCATACTTTTCTTTAACAGCGGTCCACGCTACTTTGTGGGCAGTTTCTTCGCGGTCGCTATCGCCACGACGCTCATCAGGGTATTTATACTGTTCCCATGCAGTATTAAACGCTTCTTTGTAAATAGCCTGCGCGTGGTCCGGCAAGACGTTTTTAACACTGGCCGGCAAATTTGTGGTTGTTGAGTAGGGCATAGCTAGCGCCTCCTTACATTGGCCTATGCAGCATAAACCCTTGTGGTCCACACCACTGTTAAGTTTGATACAGGACGATTGCGGCTTCTTTTTGTGGTAAAGTCCTGAAAGAGAATGTTCGCCAATATATGCCGCAAACAGCACAACCACCACTTGAATGAATACTAGATGGCCACACTATACCCAATCAGAGCCGGGGGTGATAGTAAAGCTATCGGAGGTTAAACCTACCGTTTCGTTAAATACCTCCGGCGTCCAGAGTTGATCCCGAACGAGTATTCCATCTTCTCTGATACCTACGCGCGCAATCGTTCCGTTGCCTAAAGTTCTACCATCCTGAACCACGTCACCAATTGCCGGGACAGACAGTGCGCCGAGGAGCTTTACAAGGGACACCGACGCCTCGGCAAAGGGCATAAATAAAGCCCGTAGCACTTCAGGGTTGGGGCCTCTGCCTTTTTCTACACAAGCTGCGGCCACATTTTCTTTAGTTATCTCGCTAACTTCTAAGATTGCAGCATGCTCAGCAGCCAGCTCTTCACGGCCAGCGAAATTTACTACACTAAACAGAGCGCGCATCTGACGCATCAAACCATTATGCCCAACGAGTGCAATATTCGAACGGTTCTGCAGGGAACGGGTCGCGTCGTCGGCCCTTCGGGACGCATCAAAATAGCTCTCGCCATCACCCCAACCGTTAGGTACAACCCAGCCGGCAAACTTCGCCACCAGCTCATTATCCATGCCCTTGAAGCTTCCAAGCGCCTCCGAAAAAATACTAACGGTCTCGGCACGCTGGGCGTTTGCCGTACCCGTAGGCAGCCGGGCAAATTGCAGTTTGCCATGGTTTATCTCGTGGAAATTGGGAAGTAGTGTTTTTCCCGACAACCCATAGGCCGCCGCGGAGAGCTCGGCTGTCTGCGTAGTACGCACCAGAGGAGAATGATACATTTCCAGGACTTCTACACCCAGGTTTCTCATCAGCCAGCCAGTAGTACACGCTTGGCGTCTGCCATCATCAATCAGATAAACCCGACCATTCTTCGCTCCATCTGGGCTGCCACCATAAAAAATGCCCGTGCCATTGTGGATAGATTTGCCGTGCCGGATATAGTACTGAACAGTACTATATGATTCTGCAGAGCGAGCCATTGCGTAACTCCTATACCTGTCTTAAATGATCCTGCTTTTCGTCCTTTTGGACTCATCCGTATAAACGCACACTTATAGTGGGGAGCGTAGGTGCAGGTTTGGAGTTCAGAAAAGGTGAGCTATCGTAGTCTCAAATCTTTATCGCCTCAACAATCCTAGCACCTACGGGTGGCCTCTTGTCCTTATTACAGGATGAGTGCCTTACGCGTCCTGCGTGGTCATCGTCGCCACACTCACACGCTCCTCGCTAGTTGCATCGCCGTAGCGACACGTTCACGCCTGCATATGCAGGGTTAGTCTCCGGAGTAGAGATACTGCTGAGCGGCTACACGCCTTCAGCGTCTTCTTCGGACGGCGAGTCGCTCTGGGGTTCTTGGGGTCCGCTGCCGTCCTCGTCCAGTTCGTAGAGGAACGCGAAAACGCCGACGAGACCGGGAACCACGAAGAGCATCCAGAGGGGCAGAACGAAGTGGTGCTGTTGGAGCTTGATCGGACCGACGCCGCTTGACGCGTGGATGGTGAGGAACCCCATCCCCATCAGCAGCGCCTCCAGCAGCGCGAGCAGGGTGACCCAAGCCAGGCCATTGATGACTGCCCTTTTGACCACGATAGATCCCTTCAGATCGACGGTGTTGGACGATAGACTTGTCGAAACTGACAAAGCCATACGATATTATACAATATATCTATATAGATCCCAGTTCTTCTACCCCTAAACTAGCCTCAGCTATTACGCGATAAGGCCACCGTCCAAACTTAAAAATATAGTTACATCAAGGAACATTTTAGATAGTTCTGCTTTTCGTCCTTTTGGAATCATCAGTACGAACACACATTCGTATTAGCGTGCGATTAAAGAATCGGAGGAGCTAAGCAACACTATCCAGAAGAAGATCATCAAACAACTCTTGTCCCGAGAATCGCCGCAGCATATGCCCAACTCTAAATTCAAACGGATCGCCGCACCAGACTTTAGTGCGTTATCAACACAGTCATTCGTTTTATCGTTTAGCGGTATACTAGCCTAGATGAGCAAAATTACCGCAGTATGTTTTGATGTTGGGGAAACCATCGTTAACGAAACCCGCGAATATGGGACCTGGGCCGATTGGTTAGGCGTACCACGTCATACCTTTTCGGCTGTATTTGGCGCTGTATTAGCACGAGGCGGTGATTACCGTGAAACGTTCCAATACTTCGCGCCCGGATTCGATTTAAAGCAGGAACGTGAAAAACGCGCAGCTGCAGGCAAAGGGGAGACATTCAGCGAAGAGGATTTGTACAATGACGCGCGTGATTGCCTAGCGGCACTACAAAAGCAGAGTCTCCATGTTGCACTCGCTGGCAATCAAACTGCTCGGGCCGAAGGCATCTTGCGATCTTTGACACTCCCCGTAGATACTATTGGGACATCTGATAGTTGGGGTGTTGAGAAGCCATCACCTGCATTTTTTGAACGCATTGTACAGGAGCTAGGCTGCAAGCCCGAAGAAATCCTCTATGTAGGAGACCGGCTAGATAACGACATCGGCCCAGCCCAAAAGTCAGGTATGCAAACTGCGCTTATTCGTCGTGGGCCCTGGGGATATATCCTCAAGCAGCCCAATGTCGAAGAACAATGTTTGTTTATCATTGATACGCTTGCGGAGCTGCCAGGCCGTATCGCGGAGCATAATGCCCACTAGCAACGTTTCAAGCGTAGCCATATGTGCGTTCAGGCTCGATATTCTTATCATTATATGCCTGCTCCGACTTGTGGTTGCGGCGCCAGTAGCAACGGCGGCCCGCACGACAGCGCATGTCGCTCGAATGACGCCGTAAGGGAACGACGTGAGTCCCGCCAGAACAACGGCACCAGCGGCAAGTAGCAACGCGCCTCTGAACTACAAGTGGAAGTCAAGAATGAGTCGTTCGACTTGTTTGTCTGACTACAAGACTCCATTCACGTGAGCCCTAACGGCTAAACATACTCTCCCCGGAGTACCAAACCCTGCAGCGTGGACCCATCACACATGATGATGAAGTGAGGGGCCGTACAGCCTGGGTACGTAGGTCACATGACCAAGACTAGGCAGCGATTCCAAAGAATTGTTGAGACGATGAGCAATTTTGACGGAGTTTCCTCTGTCTCTTTCCTTATATCCTCCGATTCTTTAATCGCACGCTAATACGAATGTGTGTTCGTACTGATGATTCCAAAAGGATGAATAGCGTTTTTAATAGAATATGCTCGCCCGAATCATAGACAATGCAGAGTGATGCAAAGCGTCAAAACCTTAAGGCAAAAGAAGAGAGCACCAAAAGAAGAGAGCACACCGATTACAGTGCGCTCTCTTCTTTTAGAACCTCAGGTTATTACATCTGTGCCAGTTCGTATACGCGAGCTTCACAACCAGCGTTGTTGGCCATTGGGCTCTGCTTTACCAAAGCCACAGCATCATCGAGACTTTCAGCCTTGATGATGTAGTAGCCAACCACGGTGTCATCACTAGCGTCGCTCTTAGCACCGCCGCGGACCACTGCCTTAGCTGCCACAGGCCTACCGCCGTCAACCAGAAGTTCACCCACAACTTCTTTGTAGTAGTTACCCCATTCTTCGAGGGTACCGGTTGCCGTAATGTCGCTGCTATAGCCAACGATAAGATAGTTTTTCATAGTTTCTCTCCTTATTATTTTGTTACTTGGAAGGACAGCCGTGAACACGCTAAGTGTTCAGCTTTAATGCATTACTTCATAGCCGTCCTTTCAAAAATTGATTGTGCTTGGCCGTTCATTTATTTCTTCTCTTTGTTGTTGGTTAACCCATCAATGTAGTTCTCGAGTGTTTCGTCATCGTGTCCATACTCCAGGTGGTATGCCATAATCCATTTCTGCGCCGTAGCAAGTGAAGCACGCTTGATAGCCACAAAATTCACCCGCCCAATTTTGCGGCGCTGAATCAACCCCGCATCCTCGAGCGCGCGGATATGCCGATGAATCGACGGCAGCGACAGTTTGTGCTCCTCCGCTAACTGCCCGACAGTTGCAGGCCGGTACGACAACGTGCGCAATATTGCGCGGCGCCTCTCGTTACCAAGGGCCAGAAATACGGCGTCCAACACTTCTGAACTATCATCACTTAACATATACGTTAAGTATACTGCGCAACCTCAGGAATGGCAAGTGTTTGGACCTCCGTCCAGACAGCTCCGAATAGTACACCGACACTTACTTATTTTATGCCGATGAATCGACTTGGCCGATCACTCTATTGCGCCAATCGGCTCTTCTGCAATCCGATTCTCTTGTCTTATTGCAAAATTCATCGCCATCACAGACACAAGGATAACTGACCCGCCTATAAGCTCTCGACCATTCAACACCTGCCGGTAAAAGATCAGGCCAGCCAGAGGACCAAAGACTTCTTCAAGCGACAGTATATTTCCGGCAATGATGGCGCTCACATGCTCAAAGCCATAGCTGATAAAGTAATTGATCAGTACGCTTAACACGCCAGCCGCAATTACCACCAAAGCAAATTGCATATTCCAGTGACTAGCCGGAATCATCCAGCGACGATCAAACATAACGCTAATTACATAAGCAAACAGGCCGCTAAGCGCCATAAACGCCACAGTAATCTCCTGATTGTTGAGAGTACCATCGTGCCATTTCCGAGTCACAAGCATTGCCGAATAAAATAGTGCGGATGCCAGTGACAACATAGCACCCACGTTAAGGTGAGCTAGCGAATGCGGATTTGTCACCACAACCAGAGCAGCGCCTACGAACGCCATAAGCGTGATAAGGCCTTTGCTAAGTGTGAATCGTTCACGCAGTAGCAGTACGCCCAAGACTGGGATCGCTGGTACAACTTGCATAAAACTAACGATTCCTGCATCAGCCTTTTGTGATGCCAGCGTAAACAGCCCCAAGCCAATCACTTGACCGACAAACACCCGGGAAACCAGCACCGTCCATTCACGAAGTGATAGTGTTAGGAACTTCTTTAGGTCAATCTTACGCCAAAAGGTACCAAGCGCTACCATCAGTCCAACTGCAAAACGGAGATACCACTGCTCGAACAAGCCCAATCCTCCACCTAAGTAACGAGCTAATACAGGCATGAGTCCAAAGCCCAAAGATACCAGCACCAACACAGTAATTCCACGGTTAGTGTAGTGCTGTTCTGAGATCTTCATGGCTGCATTATAGCAATTAGGCAGCGGAAGACTTAGAGCAATCGCCGCATGTCGGCCACTTCGGCCTCCATGCCGATTTTGTCCTTAGCCGTTTCTACAATCTTGTGGGGCTTTTCAATTGTAAAATAACGAATCGTTTTGCCTTGTTCGTTAGCAATTTGGATTTCAGCAAGTACGCCGTTACTAATGGCACCGAATACCCAAATTTCGTCACAACGTTTCACCAAGTTGTTGTTGCCTTCGCGAACCAAGTCCCGGTCAACAGTATCAAGCAAAAAATAATCAAAAATCATGAAAGGATTAAGCGGTACGCCGCCATTTTCGAGCACGAACACAGAAATAAACATCCGATAGTAAAACAAATGTTTGGACATTGCCGTATAGACAAGCGGCTTGTCCTTTTGGACTGCAAGGGCAGGGTGGATAAAGTCTTTTTCCATACATACATGATACCAAACAGGAGAACGACCGTTACGATATCCGTTGTGCATACAAGGTTGCTAACATCGAGAAGGCTGATTCGCCGGCAAGATCGCACCCATTGACCCACAGAGTACTTGGCCAGCCCATATCTGTTTTGACACAAGCTGGCTTCGCGATCCACCCGTTGGGGAATAAAAGGAGCTATACTTACTCCATAACAAAGTTACTACTTTCCGGCGTACCCGGTACTGGCAAAACTACTCTGGCACAGTATCTTGAAGCAAATTGTGGATTTTTCCATGTTGATATGGAACGTGACGAGTTTGCTCCGCGAAAAGAGTTCAATAAAGACTCGGCTGAGTTTTTAGGCAGGCTTGCAACCCATGATGACGTTGTTCTGAGCTGGGGCTTTCGGCCCTTTAAGGACCGCGCGGCAGTTGAAAGACTCATGGACGCCGGCTTCTCAGTGGCGTGGCTTGATGGAGACCGCGTAACTTCATTCCGTAACTTTATGAAGCGCGAGCACAACAACCCGATGAGCGAAGTTACGTACTACGAACAGATGCAGGCCATTATGATAACCGGCATAGTAGAGGCCATTAGGCCTAAGGTAATTGACCCATACACCAGTGCAGGCGAATTCAGACCAATCGAAGAAATAGCCAACGAAGTTTTAGCAGGATGAGCAAAGAGGCTCTTGCCAGAATAAGGACCATGTAAGATTGGGACTGCAAACATGGCAAACTACGAATCAACGCCCTATCCTGCATCTGACCCAGAGATAATTACAAACCCAAGAATAGCAGAGACCGACAAACACCCATCAAGAAGATGGCTACAACCTATGATCATTGGGGCCGTAACTCTCGGATTACTTACAGGATATGATGAAAGCGGACCAGACGCACATGACTCTCAGGCCATAGCAGGAGCTATCTTTGACCAAAACGGGGCAGTCTGGGGCGATTTAGAGTGCTTAGCGTTTGCCATAAGAGATCCAGCTACACATATACCCGTTGGAGCGTTAACCGCTGCCCATTGCAGTTACGTAAATCCAGACCTTATCAATCAGGCATTGTATGTCCGCGAACCCGCATGGCACACAGTGGACAATGTGACGTCCGTTACGGTACCGGCTCGTGCGCAAAACATTGAAATAGGTTCAAATTCTAGCGCGCTAAAGATATTAGGACGAGTACATAAGGTACTAGTAGCATCAGATAATTCTTCCGATGAAGCGGTTGAAGCTTTTGATGGATATACCCTTTCAGAAACACTGAAAGACCTCAGCCAAGAACTTGCCTCCGATGCCGAGGTTCATGCCATGATACCCGGGAAAACCAGAATATACGTTGCTGGATGGCCAGCCCGGCAAACAGGAGATGGCCATGGGCACCAAGAACAGCAGCGGTTTGCCGCGTTATTTATTGGCAGAAGCACGGCCGAAACCATAACCGGCAAAACCATCGACGTTATTTTGGCGGCATTTCCAGAAACACAAGATGGCGCCACCTGCTCAGCAGGTATGAGCGGATCAGGTGCTTTTATCCTTAATGGATCCCGGCCCGCACTACTCGGCACTACCTTCGAGGAGAAACTTGTAATTCATCCAGACACATTGGCCACAGCCGCCGAACTCAACTCATCAGTTGACTGGTCACAATATGCTTCTGTATGCGCAATTGCGCGACCGACACTAGGAAGCCAGCCTGACACGCTATTGGACGTAGACTAAACTTAGCCACTCCCGCAGTCAATCCTTACACAGTGCCTTTTGCAGTGGAGACTACTTGCTACAGCTTCTGTAATGTCCTATGGGCCTTGAATTTCTTCTTTCCAGCCGACACATACAAAAGGTTAGAAGGGCCAAGCCGGGGCGAGACAGCATATCGGCCAGAGGAAATATACTCACCGTCGACTATTCGGGCAATCGTCCTAGCAATAGCTACACCACCCAGTGAAGCTGTTGTGCCTGCCTGCGGTGGCGTTACCCGCTCTTTACCTTCAGTCCGCGCTAGCTCATCTTTCATCCTTTGGCTGGCATATTCCATACCAACCAAACGTTTAATAAAATCAAGCGGATTCCAATCACTTCTAGCCAGTTCCTCACTTGATAGCCGTCCAAGAAACGGTTTTGTTGGCCTAGGAAGGTCATACCGCTCGATATCAACCAGTGATATATCATCCCAATCGGCAGCAGATAGCAGCGCCATATGGTTTTCAGCTGCAAACGCCCGGGCACGAATTTTGGCACGCCAGCTATCCATTTCATCAACAAAGAACCCGTAGGCCTTAAGCGCCTCCTCATTCTCCGGCCTAAAACCATCAGTAAATACTTCTATTGGAAGATATGGATTATGCTTATGAATCTCCAGAGCAGTAGCAACTGCCTTTGGAAAACCTACCAGCAAACCAGATGTACGAACGCGGTTTAGATTCATCCACGACAATCTATCTCCGTCCAACAAAGCCAAACGTGCGCCTAGCAAGCCAAGCTGCTTAGCTACTTCGCTGCCTACGCTTTGCCCGGCTACAATTACGCCAGTCTCCCATAGCCGCTGTTGTTCCAAAGAAGTAAAGTTAGCTGCGGCAAGCAGTGCCCGATGATCTGCTTCCTTTGGATAGTGCCCCAGGCTCCCATCCTGAAACAGTACCCAGTTGCCGAAAGCCCGTCCCTTGGCACGCACCCTTTGCATGTACTGTTCTCGAAGCGTCGCATCGGTCTTTTTTCCGGGATTTTCCAGTTCGAAAAGATCATTGCCGATTTCTTCCGTCCTTGGGCCAGAGCTAACAATATGCCGTATCTTGCTGATGCTATGCAGCGCCACAACGTCTTCGGGAATAGCCAGGTCAAAGATCCGTGGGGGCACGTATTGATTTGGCACGCCCGGACCGGCCAAAACAGCGTCAAGCTCCTCATACATTTCTGGGCTCACTAATTCAGCGCTCATTACTACAGACCTCTTTATATCTCTGGCTGGTAGCCAGCGTTTAGTAGTTCATTCCGTAAACTCCAGCAGCCCTCTGGCATAGTTTCGGGCCCCAGCCTTTCAACAAAGAACAAAAACGCATTGCCTCTCCTTCTTTGTTGATAGGCATTACGTGCCCTATACAGGTAGCCAGCCAGGTTCTCAATAAACCTATCAGGATACATCACCAGCGGCACCAGCGGCTGCAAAACACGCTGCTTCGCAAGATCAATCGGCGTTGGTAAACCAACAGGCTCAAGATTTTCCGGACTATAGAGAGCACAGAGTTTGACATGAGTTTGCCAGGCCATACCCATAAACCACGCCACATGATCGCCTGGAATATCGGACGAGGGAGACTCAAGCACCATTTCAACCAGCTTGCGAAACGTCGCATGCATCGCACTTGAGGGCGCCTCAGAGTCACCAGCAAACGCACCAGCCTCTTGTATAGTTCTGGTCAGCGCTACCTTCGCAAGCATCTCAGGGACACCGGCAAAGAAGCCCTCCTTACATCGATTGTAGCTTGGCAAGCTTTGGTACTGATTATTGGCCGGGCATTTGAGGCGTATATCGGTATACCAGATGTCATCAGGTGCTTTTACGCCAAGACCCCTGCGAGTAAGGATGAGTGTGTCATCCCCTCGCATCTTATCTAAATCCGGCGGCAAGCTATCGTCGGACAGTAAAGCGCTCTCGACCACAATGCCATGTTCAAGAAATTTCCGTCCGTGCCGCGCAAAAGCCGGTTCGGTTAATGATGTGGGTGACGCCTCGCTCGCAATATACGCACTATATTCGCTGCCATCTTGTTCGTCAGTCGCACAGAAAGGATAGGTCGTCACCAGACGTCCTTCAAAAGTCAGCATAAATTGTAGAACCCTTAATTTTTAATGTTTTGTTAAGCTTTGTAGTATATACTGCAAAGCGCTTATGGTCTATGACAGTAGATTACTAACACCAAATGCCATCACATGAGCTATCATGAGCATAATCTAAATCCTGGTATCGTCGGCTTTGGCACGCATCTGCCAAGTAATATCGTTCCAAATGCAGAGCTTATTGAGGCAACAGGCATCATATCTACGCCAGAAAAGATACTTGAGCTAACGGGTATTCGGGAGCGACGCTGGGCCAAAGGATCAGAATATGGTCCCGAGATACACGCCACCATGGGAACCTTGGCCGCGCAGGCAGCACTCGCATCTGCGGGTGTAGCACCGCAAAAAGTTAGCGGACTGTACGCTTCGGATATACAGGGTGACTATGGAACCCCTGATACCGCCGTATTGATTCACGAACGGCTAGGCCTTAGCGAACAGTGTTCGGCCGTAAAGATCGGAGGGGCCTGCAATGGCGGAGCCATGGCTACCGAAATTGCCTTAGAGCATACAGCCCACAAGGGAAAGCCGTCTCTAGAGGTCGGCATTAGCCTTATGAGTCGGATCGCCGATACCAGCGACCGCAAACAGATTCCTCTGTTCGGAGATGGGGCCGCTGCATTCGTAATAGACCTCCATCCCGCAATGCCCCAATTCTATACCGCCTCTATAACACGTCCCGATCGCAGTGCCATCGGACAAACCCATGGCAACCTTTTAGATATGGATGGCCACAAGGTCAGAGATTACGCACGGGAGATGATTCCAGCGGTCATCAAATCAGTTGCCGACGAAGCAGGCATATATGATACAGGCCAGAGATCAGTAGACTTCACCAAAATTTCAGCAATTATTCCACACCCGGGAAACGTACGCATGGGAGAAATGCTCCGCAGCCTACTAAAAGCGCCCGAAGAGCAGTTCATACTATCACCAGCAAAAACGAGAGGGAATACCTCCGCAGCCAGTATCGGCTTCGGACTGGAAGAGGGTTATAGGAATGGTACGCTCAAATACGACCGGCTGGAAAAGGTTCTTCTGGTTGGTATCGGAGCTGGCATGGTAGCAACCACTGTTGTCGTTGGCGTATACATACACAGTCCGGATTAGTGAAATGCCATTCCTAAAAGAGCGTCCAGGATCGCGGCTTTATCCAAGATGAGAAATCGCGTCTGGCACTTCAAGTAGCGAGCTGACGGCAACATGAGGTAGCAAGGTAGGCACCGCCGGATCAAGCGTGAGCCCCCACAAACCGCGGAGTACCTGAATAGTTGGCATACCGCCCCGCTCCTGCGCAGCGTAGACATCATAACCTGGCTGATCACCAACATACACAATATTTCTAGGCGCCATATCCAGCTCATCGGAAATTCTCGCAAAGAACTCAGCACTTGGCTTGCTAACACCCCATTCTCCAGAAGTTCTAACGTGATCAGCGGTAGGGAAGCTTTGTCGTAAAAACATCCCCATATCAGCGTCTTGGTTTCCTGCAATGAAAACCTTTAACCCTATTCGCCCCAATAGTCGTACAGCCGGCTGGGCGTCCGGATAAAGATCACTCGCTTGCGGCACCCACAGCTTACCGGCCTCCCGCCGTGCTTCCAGCTCAGCATCAAGATCAAAATTGGGCTTGAACCGGTTAAATACATCAAGCGGTTTACCTTGGCTGATCGCGGCACCAAATGCTGCAAAGAATATATGTTCCGGGACCCCAAGCCACTGAGCCCACATCTGCCACACTCGCTCTTCATTAATCAACGTTTCACCCACATCGAAACATATCGCTTCTACAGACATACGACCATCCTTTAGACGTTCTAACTATACACCAGCGTATCCCACAAACCACCTGGCATTTCTATCTCCACCATACCAAACAGAAAAAGACTTCTTAAGAAGTCTTTTTTGTTTACGCACATGGCGTAAGGGATATCATCCAATCTAACGGCTATAAGTTTTAGTACTGGATGTAATTAACGTAGACAGTTACATCACCTGCGGTTATTGTTTCGCCCGGATCAAGCGAGCCTCCCCAACGGTCTACATCCATCTGCAACACTCCCGAATCCGGTATGATCGCGCCTGTCGACTGCTCATTAATCCCCATCTTCGGTGTCACCCAAAAATCCGTATGATTAGAGCCAGCCGGTGCCTCGGTTATATCATCCATAATAAGATACGGGACACTGGAAGGGGCATCGCTTGGATCAGTTAGGCTCAACATGCCCGTCATGGTCGAACCCTCACTAGTTGCGAAGGGTGTATGGACGTGCATGTCAACCGACGTAATTCTAGCATTTGCCGGGAAATCAGCTAGATCCACCAGATAGCCGCCATGCCCATCGCTTGGCGCATTTAGAACTGCAGTATAGGGAACTGCAGCTGTTATTGTCTCCGTATCAGAGGCAGCAGTTGAGGTTGTCACCCCTGTGGTTACGGCGAACGCATAGCCCCCTGCGCCCACCAGCATGGTTGCGACAATGACCGCCACACCCGTAACTATTCGTTTTTTAGATTGCAACTTCAGGAACACACTTTTCATCGTGACACTCCCTTATGTTTACAATTGGAACTATATACCGCAATACAGTTACGTCAAGCAGAAATTCAGATTTCTAGCATAAGCCCTCGGGGAATGCGCCTCTAGCCCAGGCTACAACTCTTGCCGCAACGCCTTAATAGCTGCCATATCTTTACAGTAAAGATGGCCTGAGTCCAAAAAGTGATAATACTTGCCAACAGATACACCAACAGCGCGTGCAATATAGTGCTGCAAAGATACAAACTCAAGGATATTCATAAGTAATTTTTTGTAGACGTCAGAGGAGTGGGCATGTACATGCATCTCCAGCTTGCCATGCTTAATCCGCGCCCAAATAATCTGCGTACATGGCGATACTTTTTCTCCCTGATCAATGTTCTTATCCCACATAGAGATCTGGGCTTCACCTACTGGGTGACCGGCGCTGAGATTATCAAGCAGAAATTTCATCTGCGAATTCGGCTCGTCAAACGCACGATGGTAATACAACTTTGTCCATTCGTGAACAACCTTATCTTCGTTTTCGCCGGTGTATATAAACCTATTGATAATATCCAGGTCCACTTGTTTCATCGGAAAACGCCTATCGGCCGGTTCAACCACCGGATTTTCAATCTCGATAAGTATCACCTCATCACGCAAATATTTGTCGTTGCCGGTTTCATTGCCGTCATCATAAAGTTTCGTCAAAGTCGCTAACCATGCTTCGTTTGGCGTGTGTTTCACTATCTGAATCATATGGCTTTCAGTATAAAGGTAAAATACAAAGTGTACTTACAAGAATAATAATTCAAGACATGAAAATTCATGCCCTGGTAGCAGGTATAATGGCACCATGATAATTACCGACAGAATCTACGGCAAAGTTGAAATCACCGACCCGCTAATTATTGAGCTGCTTGAGTCAGCCCCCATGCAACGGCTCAAAGAAATCAGTCAGGACGGTGCGACGCACTTTATTCAGCCGATATGGAATGCGGATCGCTTTGAGCATAGCTTCGGTGCATGGTATTTATCTAAACGATTCAATAGACCCCTGGAAGAACAGGTGGCCTGTCTTCTACACGATGTACCGCATACCGCGTTCTCCCATGTGGTTGACTTCGTCATGAATGATCACAATCAAGAGTTTCATGATCGTTTTCTTAAGCAGGTCGTGTTAGGTTCAGATATTCCAGCAATTTGCGAAAAGCACGGACTCGACATTCACAAGGTTTTGCAAAAGGAAGACTACTACCTGCTTGACAATCGAACACCGGAACTTTCGTTTGATCGCTGGGACTACTTTATGCGAGATGCATACATGATCGGCATCTTACCGCTAGAAAGTGTCGAGCTCATCATTGCCTCTGCCAAGTTGGACGATGGGCAACTCTACTTCCAAGATGTCGGTGTTGCCGGACAACTATGCGCAACATCAATCATGGTCTGTCAGCTAGGATACGCCTGCGCAACAACCCACGGATCATGGTTTCTTCTGGCAGAAGCTTTGAAGATAGCTCTCAAGGAAAAGATCATCATCGAAGAAGACCTGTTCACTACCGACCGGGCAGTTTGGGACAAGCTCAAGCATACCAAGAACAAGGCTATCAACACATACATAAGCCGCCTGCAGCCCGGAAGAGAATTCATACGCGTCTCAGAAGAGGATGCTGAGTTTTATGGTCGGAATAAGGCACGGTACATTGATCCGCTCGTCATGCAGGACGGTAAGCTGCATCAAACCTCCCAGCTCGTCGTTGGACTAGCGCAGTATATAGATGACTTTAAGCGAAAAAGCCAGTACATTGGCGTAAGACAACAAGAACCTCGCCCCTAACAAGCTCTCTTTGATATTGGCGAACTACCCAATTCGCCATCAGGTCAAACAGCCCGCGCTGCACCTTATGGAAATAGAGGTACGTCAGCTACTACGCAGACCCTTCAGAAGCTCAAGCGGTATTTCAACCCGAAAGTCCTTGATAAACTTGCCATTATCTATCTCGGCCTCATTCATCCAAGTGCGGGCCGGCACGGCTTTGTAGCACCTGCGCACTGCATCGCCCAGAAAGTCGTCAGCATCACCGCTAAAATCGGCACCCCTCTTGATGCGCCGGGCGTAATTGATTTCTTCAGGATCAGTTATCTCGTAAGCCTTTGCCTCAAAATAAACACCCTCGCCATCACCCTCAGGAACCGTGCTATCGTAGACAACAATAAACACGTCTTCGTTCTCCCGAACGTTTTGCGAGTGAACACTTACTTTAGTCGAAAACCAATAGATGTTCATATCTTCGTCAAACACATACCGAACAGGGGAGTTGTGCGGCTTACCAGCCTTGCTGGCAGTCGCAATAGTAGCGTAAATGATCTTTCCTAGAATTTCTTTGGCCCGTTTGTTGTGATAGTCACTCATATCAACCATCATACCGTATAGCTACACACCAAAACGAAAGGCCTTCATGGTTCGTGAAGGCTTTCAGTATAATGACGACCCATCCATACCCGCTATGTAATAAGTATTATTAGATAGAACCCAGTCTGTTACGGGCAGGCTAGGCTAATGTTTACGCCCTTGTGGGGATAGAGAGTATGTACAGGCTGTCAAAGTGGCTTTATGCTAGATTGCATGAAGAAGCCATTCACAAAACGTTTACCATACTGCTGTACCAAGCAGACACAAAGAAGCATGCTGACCGTATAAAAGATGGCAGCCGGAGTGAAGGCGATATGCTTTTGATGGCGCAAACCATTCCACAATTTGCACCTTGGGATGGAGGTATTCAAGTCAAAGACGATGAAGGAAACTTGTTCTGCTCACTCGGCGGGGCAGGGCGAACATCCGAGGGTGACCGTAAGCTAATGATATTAGCGGCATATAAAATGGGCTATACCACCAATTTTGACGACAAAGGTAAACCGCTGCAAAAAATAGCCCCAGACAATGCTGGAGCTATAATGCTCATGTCTGGTGAGCTCTCGTTTATTTGGGTTGCTGCATACGCACATGCTACTACCCGAACACGCTTATGGAGTGCCTGCTGTATTCCGGAATTTCCGTTAATTAATCATCCTCAGGAATAAGCTGAGGAGCAATAACAACGCTTAACGCCCAACAAGCACGCAGATAACCATCATGTACATCACTATACACACTTTCCAGCACGCTTGTTGGTGTCTCATCGGTCAGCCCCATTGCCATCACTTCAGCAGCCTGCAAGTCGGCCGCAGTATTGGAAAGTATAGTACGTTTGATATATGAAACAGCCTCTTCAGTATAGTCAGGCTTAGGGCCATCAAATGCACTGAAACGTTCAAGCAAGCTCGAGGCTTCAGCCTCAATATCACGAGCAGCTGACGTAATACCCTTAATAAACGCTGGTGTTACGTGGTGCGCGCCCGGGTGCTGCCATAGATACTCATTTTCTGTACCAGGGAGGAACGGCCAGTAAGGTAACTGTACTTCTGGATAAAGCCTTTCGCGAGTTTCTTGGCTCTCCAGGTCCTGATCTGCAAAGTAGCCATCAGTACGCTGAGCATACTTCATATGCTCAGCAGCTTTTTTAGATAATTCTGTACCAAAAGTAACTATATCTGCAGTTGCTCGCGACACACCATGTTTATCCGTAACCGCACCTGCCTCAAGAAGTTGCTCTGCAGTACGATCATGCGCAAATGCAGAACCGGCAAAAACAAGTGATAAACGTACCTCGTTAGACATGTCCCAAGGGTGCACTTGGTCAAGATAACAACTTTCATATACCCCATCAATAAATTCGCGACTAGCAGTTACTTGGTCGTCAGCGCGCTGATATGCTTCGATTGATGCAGTAGAAAAAAGTTCTGGATGATGTTCAAAAAATCCCATATAGTTCGTAATATTTCGTTATAACTTTAGTAGTGATGATGGCAGTTAGGTATAGATTATAAGCGGATGAGGGGAGCTCTAAAAAGAGCTGCGCGCAGCCCCAGGCCACCGACGTTGTCGGGACCTGGGGCCACACCTCACGCTTGCTGCATCACCACCAGCCGACGGCTAGTGCTTGCTGGTCCTGCTGGAGCCCGAACCGAACTTGGAGCCGGAGCTCTTGCTCGTGTTGGAGCCGCCGGTGGACCCGCTCTTGTTGCTGCCCGAACCGAACTTGGAGCCGGAGCTGCTGTTGACGCCGGAGCCGGTCTTGCCGGTGACGGTCGGGATCTTGCCGTTATTCTGGAGGACCGACTTGGACGTGACGCCCTTGACCGTGCTGATCTTGCCGCCACTCATCTGGGCCGTGCTGTCGCCGATCTTGTAGCTGGTGGAGCTGTAGCCCTTGGGCATCTTGTAGCTGCTCTTCGTGGTCGAGGAGTAGCTGACCGCCTTCGGGTTGTTGCCGTAGTACACGTTGGTGACGTGCACGCTGTTGTGGATCACCGTCGTGTTGGGCGCGTAGACGCCGCTGGCGTTGCGCATGTACGGGTGGTACAGGTACCCGCCGGAGTTGGGCGAGACCAGCATGTCGTTCAGGATGAGCGCGGTGAACGGGTCGATGTCCCCGGTGAGGACGCCAGCGCCGATCAGGGGGTGGACGTTGCCGGCCAGCATCGCGTACATCATGTAGTCGGCGAAGTGGTCCGTCTGGTCGTAGTAGCGCATCCCGCCGTTCGCGTCGATGACGCACACGGTCGGGTTCTGGGCGACGGCCTGGTTGGCGATCGTCGGGTTCGCAGCCATGTAGGCGTTGACCTGTGAGGCGTCAGTGGCCGAGGTGACCTGGAAGCACTCCGGGGTCGCAGCCGTGCTGTCGCCGTCGGAGCAGGCCGCCGTGCCGAGCAGGAGACCGCCGATGACCGCAAAGGCCATGGCCTTGATGGTACGTCGGAGCCGGAGACCCATGAGTCTCTCCTTACTGGGTTGCAGGTGGGTGGTCATTGCCCCAATCGTGCCAAACCGTAAAGGTCGGGCCGGTCGAGACAAAGCCGCATAAGCATATACCTAACTGTCAAGTTTCGACAGTTTGGAAGCTTGCGACCGACCAAATGTCATGCTTATTATACAAACTTTGCTATAATACGTCAACTCTTATTTAAGGTGGCTACCCCCCCCCTCATGGCAAGTAAGTGGAGTGGCCGATCGTGAATGATGTAGTTATTATCCGTACACTAGCGATAGCTGTTATAATAGCGTTATTAGGCAACGTGAGGTTACGCGTAGCAAATGGGGATATAGACGGGGTGGAACCCGAAAAAAACGAATACGAAGTTAAAGATAATAACATCTGACCATCAGAGGGTGTTAGCAGGAGTGACCAAATCAAGACATAGCCATCTAAGCCTGCTGAATAATTTCACAGCTAGGCTATGTATTTAGGCGAGCGCATAGTCCTATGCCGCCACAGCGAGAGATAGGCAGTACTTTTTATTGTTACTTACCCCTATCACATGCGGCTTGGTTGTTATACTTGTGACCACCTTCGTCCTGACCCACACGAATGGTCACAGACACTTTTTCCATTTTTATGTGACTCCAGGCATGCTTGGATACCTGATGGCAATTGCCAGGAAAGTCAAATTTATTCGCATATTCCTTGCGTGGGCTAATTTTGGCGGCCCCAACATCCGCTTTTTAACTCCATAGTGGCGGAGATAGTTCGTTGGAATGACGTTATGCGCAATCTCAGTATAGAGCCTACTCCGTTACAGGCAAGTTAGGCTGTGTAATCTACATCCCTTTAGGGAATAGAGTAGGAGGGTACTGTAAACCAAACTCCTTTAGAATTCGAAGGTAGTCAACGGTAAGCTTCCCGCTCCATTCCAGTTTGGCCTTAGCCCACTCGTCCTCAAATTGACCCCAAGTCCAAGTAGGCTCCCAGTGACTGTTATCTACTATCTGTCTTCGTAGAAAATTTGCATTCTCAAGCAACAACGACTTATCGAACAAATCGGCGAACGGTGAATCAGGAGAATCAATGAAAGTAAGGGGCATTGGAACGTACCCCTGCCAGTCCCTAGGATTTGTTTTAACTACCCGCTTTATGTTCTTTGCAAGTGACCCATATAGCTGTTCTTGTAGTCCGCGGTTAGCGTTCTCATATAAACGAACGTAGCACTTAATCTCATGGGGTTCAGGGTCATCAATTTCATTCAGCCGATGTAACGCCCGCTCCGATAGCTTCTGCAGCAACCCAGCGTCAGTACCAGGGACGTACCTTAGGAAGTAGCCAAGGATTTCCGCAGACGGATTGCCCCACTCGGCAGACGCCTTAGTATCCTTATAGTTCCACCAAGGAGCGCGGGGGTATTCATCTGCTTGTGGTGGTATGTTGAGCCATCCATTCCTAGTGCCATCGTAGGAATTCACTAAGTGGCGCAAAGCATCAATTACTAGCGGACTGTCCATGTTTACATCTATCTGCGACAAGTATTGTAGGGCGACTGTAGTAGCTAACGCCGAAGAGTCAGGCAATCGCAGGTCAGCCTCCAGCGCATGACCAAAGCCACCATCGACATTCTGGTAGGCAGACAGTTCTTTTAGAATCAGTGCCGAGTCCGTTCCCTCAAAGAGGTATTCGTACAGGTATAGGTCGAGCTTACGGGCGTACTTCTTTAAGAATGTTTTAGGCTGCATGGCTTTAAGCATAGCAAAACGAAAAAGACTTCCGAAGAAGTCTTTCAATAATGCTTAAGTTTTGGTGAGCCTGCGGGGATTCCGTATCTCAAGGTATTTTGTAGAATGATAAAAATTCACTCTAGTAAACCACTATCTTATCAGATATAAGCGAGTGGTACGACTTGTACAAGAGTATACATTCGGTGAAGAATATTCTTGCTGGGAGCGAAACCTCGTTCGCCTCAGCAACACGAGCACACATTTAACTCCAAAAGATTTTAGGAAAATAATAACATATCTTCACTCTTTTGCTAGAATGATATGTATCTATGGCTGAACTTTCGTCATTTGAGCCTCAAGTTGAGCGTTTCTATATCCACGCTGATTCCTTTCGTGAGTTGGCACGTACTGACACTACTACTGCTTTTGATGTGAGTATGGCTCTGGCCTCAATGCGAGCAACGCGTATAGCAAGTCATCATATTGAGCAGGGTGTAGACTTAGGGGTATTTGGTGAAAGTGAAGCCAGCGTCATCATGGCGTGGCATATCGAGCAACGCGAACTGGCCATGGGCGGTTTGTTAAAGTCATGTGATTATGTACCGAATATACCCTACCGACCAGGCCTAGTACGGAGAGTAATGGATGGCCGCCAGTCTATTCATAGGACTTGTTTCGCAGATGACTACTACACGATTGCCACAACACCAACGGCCGCAGTGAGGATGGATGCTGACAAGGAACGGATTCCGGACCTAGTTCGACGCCTATCTACCGGCAGTATACCAGACGACCTCAGTGACTTAGTAGTAATTAGAGGGGATACTCTCGTGTCCCTAGGTAACTTAACTACAGAGGAGGGGCAACTTCGCAAGTACCGTCGACCTAAAGCTTTGTCTGTAGAAAAGGTGTGCAGAGTAGACAAAGAGTGCCGAGCTGAATATGACGAACAGATCCGTGAGCAATTTTATAAGTGGTGGCTTTACTATTCACTACTAAAGGATACCGTAGAGCAGGGTGATGGAGTCGGAGCGGACATGATAGCAAATGCCGCAGGTGCAACCAGACGTCAACTGGAAAGGCGAAGCATAAGTTGCCGACAGCCACAGCCTGTCGGATAGCTTCAGATTTAAAAACACTGATAAATATGGTGACCCTTCCGCTTCCGAACTATAACTCAATAGTGGCGGAGATTGTTCAATGGAATGACGTTATCCGTGACATCAGTGTACGGCCTAATCCGCTAGCAGTGAACTAGGTTGCGTAATACACATCCCTATAGGAGATAGAGTAGGAGCATACGCAAACTTGTTAAATACAACACATGTTATGCCTACAGGTCTAGCCAACAAACTTTTGCTGTTCACCGTTGACGACTATTGCTTGACCATCTCGGAGAGCAATAAAGGGAACGTGGTTATCAATCAGGAACTGGACGCTCTTTTCTATGTCAGCAGATTCTGGGTGATCAGATTTGTAGTGCGGAGCGATGGCATAGGCGACCAGCCCCAGCCCTTCCCAAATAATCTCAGGATTATAGTTGTCTGGGACTACATTTGGGTCGTCAACAAGTTCAGCGCCATGGAGCGACGGTGTCAGCATGTCTATTCCAGCGCTATAACCACCGTAAACAATTGCGTCATCCGCAAGCATCTTGGCAATTATTGTATGTGTATATTATACGCAATCCGTACATAGCAAAACACCCTTGGATTGATAGAGGTAAAGACACTTATGCTTAGTGACCCGTGTCCAAAAAAAGTTTACACCAGCTTAGGGCCGAGGCAACCCGCTGGAGAGGGGTTGTCGGCGTACCATACGAACTGCATAACCCCGCTGGGAGTAGTCAGACTCCCGTACGCCATACACGCCCGATTAAATATCCGTCGCCATAAAAACTAAGCCTCCATCGGCTCATACTCTAGTGAACTGTGGTGCGCCGTATAAAATAAGACAATTTTACCGAGCAGCAGTTCAGCTGCTTCTTCAACATCAGACAGACCGTCGCTTACGAACTGTGCAATATGTAGCTTTGCCTCACGAGTTCCGTCATACTCAAGGTCGACGTCTGTAATCTCTTCGGCTTGCGGCGGCTGGAAGTCTGAGCTCAGGAGCAGTGCTACAAAGAGGTCGACGTCTTCCGACTCATGAGCAATTCCTAGCTGCTCAAAAAGAACCGTGACTAGTTCCTCAAGTTCCGTCTGTGCGGTCTGGATTGTTTCCGGCCTAGCTCCAGTGACGATCTGGACCACTTCTACAATCTCTTTTAGGAGCGGGGCAGCAGACTCTCTTTCTTCCGCGCCTAGCTCAGCGAGCCGTTCGGCAGCGATTGCGGCTATGGCAGGTGGTGGCTGCAATTCCTGGATAGCGTCAACTAGTAGCGCTGGCTCATCCACACCCGTGCTTCCATCAAGGGCCACTGTCATCTCTTCGGGTGGGGGGGTCAACGATTGCAAGGCCTCGATAAACTCATCGTAGAGTTCCAGCGGTTCTTTACCCAACACATCGTTCCATGTTTGCCGTTCTACTGTTACCGACAGCTGCGGCTCAGATGAAACGGCTAGGCCATGTAAATATTCCGCTGCTTCGTCGTTCCCTAGGTCAGGCTCTGTTACGCCGGGCAATGATGATAACTCTTCAACGAATAGCATCCCTGCGGCATCACCAGGCTCACTAAAGGGCGCAGACTCAACTGACACATAGTCATCCGACAGCGTATTGGGCAAGGCAGCCCTTTCTGCCTCTATGGATACGGCGACGTCAGGCGCTGACTCGTGGTCAGTATTAACAGTATGTTCCATGGCTTCTGGTTGCTCTGTGAAACGCATACGTTCATAAGCGGCTGCAGCCGCATCTTGCACATTAGTAAGCCTGTCGAGAATAGGTGCCGAGACGGCCTCAACTGTAGCTACATGCGTTTGTTCAACCTCCGATGACACTACCCGTGCCGCTTGGGGCGCTATTTGCTCCGCGACTACGCGCTGCTCAGCATGGTCACGAACCAGTGCGGCAGTCAGCTCCGCTCGCTGCATGGGCATTCTTTCAATTACCTCATCCCGCACTGGAACCGCTGAGCGTTCAGCACTTAAGGCCGCCGCGACTGGTTGCTCTGTCGTATGCTGCTGCGCAGGCTCCGCCTGAGCGTCCTGCACGGCCTTTTCGGGTACCAGACTTTCCTCGGTTTTGACTTTTTCTTTATGACGCTCGCGCATTACCGACCACTGTTGCTTTTTTATTGCGCCATCACTCATGCCTGCTTCTCTCATCGCGTCTCGCTCTTGTACGCGATGCACCACCTCCGCAGCTTCAGTTTTCGCAAGTTCCGGGTTGGTCTCAGCTAGCTTCGCGTAATGGGGACACACTTTAATGAGTCCGTCTATTGTCAGCGCTTCCGCGTTGATATCGGGATGTGAGGTGGGCATTTCAGACATGGTGGCTGTTCCGCGAGCGTCATACTGGTCCGAAGCTACACTAGCTTTGGGCATAAGCGACTGCTCGATGTCAGGGATTGGCTGAATGGCTTCTAGAGCATATATGGCACCTGGATTAAGCTCAGACACGCAGTTCCACCCTTATGATGCTTAGCGCCCGCTAGAGCTTAGCCGGCCCACCATAGTAGCTCGTACCATTTCGTAGTCCTGTGTTCCGGATTGCATCATAAGGAAACTGAGAATGTCTTCGACGGCCTCGAAGTGATGCATGGCGGCATAATTAACATAATCGGCCAGCATGAGGAGTTTGCCGCCTAGTTGCACCTGCGTACCATCACGACCCCTGAGTGGTTCCGTCCTCGGATCGGCCGGAACACCCGCATGGGCAAACAGTCTTACCGACAACTCTGTGCCAATTGCGGGATCTCCCTCTGTTTCGTAGAACCTATCAATAAGCTCGGCATGCCCGAACTCCGCATAAGGAGATACCGCTTCCGGTGGCAGCGCTGTTTCACCACCGCGCCCCTGTGGCTGACCCGAAGTAGTTTCATATCCCATATACCACCGATAATAAACCGTAAGCCGTTTAAGCGCAACAACCGGGGTGACATAGAGATAGGGCCTAGGGGAATCGAACCAGAATAACAGAGGTAAGACCAGAACACAAAAAAAGAGGCGACACGACATAATGCGTATCTACCTCTATTATTTTCTATGTGGTGACCCCTGCGGGAGTCGAACCCGCGATCTTCAGGATGAGAACCTGACGTCCTGGACCACTAGACGAAGGGGCCATCTATAATTTAACTTGCCTATACTATCATAACAGGGGCAGAAGTTCAATTCCCCTTAACTGTACGGATGAGTGTAGAGGCACAGATTTGCTGTCTATGCTACGATGTTATATACGATGTCTGAAATGTACACGACAGAACTATTCATTCCAGGTCAACTAGATACATTACGCTTGCTTGACGCAACCGATCATAGGATTGCCGTACCCCTTTGGTGGTGGCAGTACAGACAGTATATTCCTCACGGCATAAAGAGGGAGCTCATACCCCGCTGGGAGGGCTGGCTACACGTAGAAAGAAATGCAGCCGCTGAAGCGATTGGAGAACATGCTGTCCGGTTATACTTTTTAGACCTGGGTTACTATGAAGGACAAGAGGCTCCCGAAGAACCCTTTGGGGTCCTAAAGAAACGATGGTTTGGCAACTGTGCCGGAGACGAAGCTATTCCAACCGAACTGACACACGGCATAATTTTAGACGGCGATGGCAACTCCAACGAGTGGCGTGCTATTCTTACGACCGAGGTAGAATTAGAGCCAGAGCCAGACGGCCTGGACGTTTATGCATTTAGCGCAATGCTGGGCAAGCTTAGTGGAAGCATACACAGCCGCTACGCTAGAGGCACGCTATAGGTTGTTGCCATAGATGTGCCAAACTACGTCGAGTAGCTCAGACCAGCGATTGCAAAACAATCGTGGTGCTATTTTTCTACCAAGCAGATCATCAGAAATTGGCTGCCCGGCAGTAGCACATCCGAACTCTTGTGAACGGAGTATGCATTGCAAAAATCTGTCACGCAACGGATAATAAACATAATCATTTAAATTATGGTAAATATCTATGTCATCGGTGGGGGACTACTAGGCGCAGCGGCTATAGCCGCAGGAGTGTGGTGGGTTGCATTCAAAAAGGGAAAGCGCAAAAGTTCAGCTCGCACCAGCAAGCTAGCTACTTCTTTACGCGACGAAAAGGCCAAGGGCAATATCATCCTTAACACCATTGAAGACGGTGTAGTTTTTGTGGATGAGCAGGGGACTATACAGCTGTTCAACCCTGGCGCCGCCAATATTACCGGTTGGGCTACCGAAGATGCACAAGGGCTGAGCTGGAAATCGGTATTTGTATTTATTAATAAGAAAGGCGAGCAGCTGGCCGAAGATGTCACGCCGTTTGGCAGGGCACTTATCAGCGGTCAAACCATTCACGATAACGATGTTATCATCAGCAGCAAGTCAAATGCGTCAATAGACACCAGCTTCAGTGTCAGCCCCACCATTAACGAAGGCAAGGTAACGGGTATGGTCTGCATTTTCCGCGATGTGAGCGAAGAGCGCAAAGAGGAAAATCAGCGGGCTGAGTTCATTAGTACCGCTAGCCACGAAATGCGCACGCCTGTGGCCGCTATTGAAGGCTACCTGAGCCTAGCACTCAACGAAAAAGTGGCCACCATCGACGGCCGGGCCAAAGACTATCTACAAAAAGCTCACGCCAGTACTAAGCACCTGGGTGATCTCTTTCAAGATCTGCTCACCAGCGCCAAAGCCGAAGATGGCCGCCTTATCAATCACCCCGAAGTCGTTGAAATGGGTGATTTTATGGAGCAGCTGACTTCCGACCTGCACTTTTCGGCCGAAAAGAAGAACCTGGGCATTGATTTTATGATCGGCAACAGCAACGTCAGCAGCAATACCGTGATTGATGCCAGCACGCCGGTATCTTTAGCTGGAACCAAAGTGGTACGACCGCTGTATTACACCTTTATCGATCCCGAGCGTATGCGTGAAGTTATCACCAACCTGTTTGATAATGCCTGCAAATACACCGACCAGGGAAAGGTGAGCCTGGGGCTTACCGGGAATGATGCCGTAGTGCAAATTTATATCCGCGATACCGGCCACGGCATTCCGCCAGAAGATATTCCGCATCTGTTCCAGAAGTTCTACCGGGTCGATAACACCGCCACACGCACCATTGGCGGCACCGGACTGGGGCTATTCATTTGCCGCAAGATTGTGGAGCTATATAAGGGTCGTATCTGGGTAGAGAGCGTGCTCGGACAGGGTAGTACCTTTTATATAAACCTGCCGCGGATTGATGCGCAACAGGCCGAGAAAATGCTGGCGGCAAAAGCTAACGACCCGACACAAAGTAGTACCACCATCCCGGCTGCCGGCACTATTGCAGCACCAACTGCCACTGGTGCAACCACTAGCGTACCAACCGCTCCCTTAGCGTGATATACTTGAGATCATACAAGCATAACCATAAAAGAGAACAATAACTGTGGCAAAAGTACTACTGGTCGAGGACGACAATAACCTACGCGAGATCTACCAAGCTCGGTTGATGGCCGAAGGCTATGATATCGTAGCCGCGCAGAACGGCGAAGAAGCGCTGGTTGTCGCCAAACAAAACAAACCGGACCTTATCATATCTGACGTCATGATGCCGCGCATTTCCGGTTTTGAGATGCTCGATATTTTGCGCAATACCGACGAGCTCAAACACACCAAGGTTATTATGCTAACCGCGCTCGGACAAACTGAGGACCAAAAGCGAGCCGATAATCTGGGTGCTGACCGATACCTAATAAAGTCGCAGGTAACGCTCGAAGACATTGTAAATGCCGCCAAAGAGCTGCTTGGAGAAGATGGGGCCGTTGCCGATGTTCCGGCACCGCCGGCGCCTAAAGCGGAACCAGCCGTGGCAAGTCCAGCCCCTGTGGCTACCACACCTAGCGTTACACCGGCGCCTGTAGCTCCAGCACCATCTGTAGCCGGTCCAACACCTACCGTACAGCCGGTGGCCGTAGCAATCGAACCAGTTGCGGCACCCGCTGTTGTACCTGCACCCGTTGCCACTTCCACGCCACCCACCCCTGTTGCCGATGTTCCCGTCGCACCCGAGCCACCTGCTGCTGGGGCCGTAACTCCAGTGATCAGCATGCCAAACGCTGGATCCACTACACAGCCTGCTACCGAAACTACCGCACCAATAGCCACCCCGGCAGCGGTACCGCCTACACCAGCGCCCGCTCCAACACCAAGCGCCGCAGTTCCAGATACCGCTCAGACACTCGAGGCCGAAGAAGCAGCCTTGCAAGCACAGATTAAAACCTATGCCGATGCTCCAGCGCCTACTCCTACCGCCGCCGAGCCGGCAGCCAGCAGCACTCCGGCCACTGATACCGCCAGCAATGATGCAGCCATTGCAAACGCCGTACAACAACTAAACACGGCAACCACTTCTGAACCCGTGCAGCCGCCTAGTGTCACAAACACAGCAGTGCCAGCAGCTCTAACAACGCCCGCGCCAGAACCGGCCGCAACACCAACAATCTCTAGCGTCGCCACACCCGCTGTACCACCTACACAGCCTGCTACCGAAACTACCGCACCAATAGCCACCCCGGCAGCGGTACCGCCTACACCAGCGCCCGCTCCAACACCAAGCGCCAACGATGACAGCCTTGCTGTATCCGGCCGCAAAGTAATCCAGCCCATCAATCCAGATGCCAGTAAGCCAAACCTCGACGAGCTGCTTGCCAAAGAAGCTGCTGCTGAGCCCGTGCCGCCCGCTACACCAATCGTCGACGGCGCCACAGCCGCCACTCCGCCGCCGCCACCAATGCCGCCGCACACTCCCGGCCAGTCATTCGACCCCAATAAAGCCCTCTAGAGCTAGAAGCTCGCTTGCAAACACCGTATACTGTTGTACTCATGCGACTCAATAAATACATCGCCGCCAGCAGCAGTTTGTCGCGCCGCAAGGCCGACGAGGCTATTGTTGCAGGCCGCGTAACCATCAACGGCGTAACAGCAGAACAAGGACAGGTGATTAATGCTAACGATATGGTAGCACTAGATGGACATACCATCGCCCCAGCCAGCACCACTACTACCGTCATACTCAATAAACCCCGTGGCTACGTAGTCAGCCGCTATGGACAGGGTAGTAAGACCATATATGATCTATTGCCGCATGAATATCAGCAGCTTAACCCAGTGGGTCGGCTTGACAAAGACAGTAGCGGGCTACTTCTACTAACCAACGATGGCGCACTGACACAAGAGCTGACCCATCCCAGTCGCCAAAAGCTTAAGATGTATGAAGTATCTCTTGACAAACCACTGCAACCCCTTCACCGTCAGATGGTCAGCGATCACGGCCTGATGCTAGAGGATGGCCTGAGCAAGCTCCAGCTGGAGCGCCGTAACGAAGACAGTGACCAAGCCTGGGTTGTGACCATGCATGAGGGTCGTAACCGCCAGATTCGCCGCACCTTCACAGCCCTTGGCTACACAGTGCAAACACTCCACCGTACTCAGTTCGGTCCCTACAAGCTTGCTACTGACCTTCGGGCAGGAAACTGGACTCCTGTAGAAGACTAGCCACAGTCTGCATAATTATGTGCTCCTTTCGTGCCTGTTTGTCGTATTGTTCGATAGTACAATCAGGACCTACACGATCAATCCAGGCCTCGATCCCATCGCTCTCAGGGACCACCGGAGCTCTTGCTGTATAATTTGTGTCCAGAATGATGTCCTGTCGCGGAAAGAGCATCACAGAAACACCAACAGTACCCCGGCCAAGTACCCGGCAAACGTCATGTCGATAGCCTGGATGTAGCCTTACGTTACCAAAACGTTCCTGTTGTAATGCAGTCAAAGCGTCCATCGCCGCCGCGGCGCCATCGCCGCCAACCTTAATCGCACCAAATGCCTTACAACCAATCCTGACCGTATTATTATCCTGATCTGGGACGGATACCTGCAAAGGGGGCACGCCGTAAATGAAGTGTCCCTCACTCATACCAATAGCCTGTACGGGGCGACGGCTCAAAAGTGCATCGAGTACAACGCTCCACCCATAACAAAGCCCTGGTAAATATCTATCATAAACATTCGTTACCTCAGTCAGCGATGGTCTGTTGCGCTCTCTCACCTCTGAAAGATCGACTACTTCAGCAGCAGCGCCCACAGGAGATTGTTGCTGAAATCGTAAGCGTTTCATACTTGATTACGTTTAGGAGAGTTACTTCCTTAAAGATAATCGAACAATACTATGTATTATATCCTTTGTCAATCCATCCACCTCTGATATAATGATGTCTAATGAGCAAAAAATTACCAATTGTAGCCATAGTTGGTCGGGCCAATGTAGGCAAGTCCAGCCTGTTCAACGCTATCCTCGAGCGGCGTGAGGCAATCGTGGCTCGTGAAGCCGGTACCACCCGCGACAGTATCACCGCAAAAGCCCACTGGAATGAACAAGATTTCTGGCTGGTTGATACCGCTGGCATGAAAGATGCAGCTGATGACTTTGAGTTCACCATTCAGGAGCAGATCACTCAAGCAGCCGATAGTGCCGATGTCATCTGGGTTGTCGTGGAAGCCGATGTACCAATCACCGAAGAAGATCGCCGCGTCGCCAAACTAGCCCTCAAGAGCCAAAAGCCTGTTTTTCTTATCCTCAACAAGGTTGATAAAGCTCGTGGCCAAGATCTGAGTGGTTTCCTGCGCCTAGGCATCAAAACCATTATCCAAACGTCTAGTACCCAGAAACACGGTATTAGCCAGCTACTTGATACGTTAGTACAGCAAATTCCTAAGGCCACCATGGCCGATAATGATGACCGCATCCGCATAGCGCTACTAGGCCGCCCAAACGTCGGTAAGAGCGCACTGTTTAACGCTCTCGCCAAGAAGCAACAAGCCATTGTTGCCGACCGTGCAGGCACCACCCGCGATATCAACCGCACATTCGTGCGCTACGAAGGCCAGGAAATCGAGATCATGGACACCGCCGGCATCCGTCGCAGCGGCAAGATTGGCACTGGCATCGAGCACTTTAGCGTGGTGCGCACCCTGAGCGCTATCGAGCAAGCCGACGTTTGCTTACTACTCATGGACGTTAACGAACTCAGCGTTGCCCTCGATCAAAAGATCGCCGGCATGATCAAAGAATCTGGCAAGGGCCTAATGCTGGTTGTGAGCAAATGGGACGACGAAGCAATAGCCGCAACCGAAGCCCGGACTGCACGATCCGAAGCCAAGATCGCAGCCAAAGTGGAAGAGATCGAGGCCACCAAAAAGATCTCCAAGTCGGAGAAAATCCGTCGTAGCCGTGCCATAAACTACAACGACCGCGGCGAAATCGAAAAAGACGCCTTTACTCGCGACGCCCTAGCTGCTCGCATTACTGGCAATTACGACTTCGTGCCATGGGCACCGCTGATTTTTACCAGCTCTATTACTGGTCAAAACGTTACCAAGCTGTTCGATCTAGTGCTACAAATCGTCGAAGCTCGCAAAACCCACATTTCCACCCGCGCCCTCAACGATTGGCTGAGCATGACTATTACCAAGCATCCGCCAGCCGGCCTCAAAAACCGCGCACCTAAGCTTAACTATATGGTGCAGGAGGATGATAACCCCACGCCAGCATTTAAGATCTTTGGCGCCCATACCAAGTTCATTCACTGGAGCTACCGCCGCTACATGGAGCGCGAACTACGCGCCAGCTTCAATTTTGATGGCACTGCAGTGCAGCTATGGTTTATTGAAAAGCACGTCAGCCACAAACATGGGAATAGCCCTACCAAACCCGATCGCAGCCCGGTGCAACGCGACATCATCCGCAAGAAAACCCCACGTAAATAGAGTCCTACAGCCTCACTGGGACACCAGCCGTGAGAGGTAGTGGCAATATCAGCCCATCTCCTCCCGCACTGGCATTCCACAGCTCTACATGCTCTGCAACATCGGCAACATCTTCATAACCCAAAGTACGAATTCTGGCTACGTCATTGGGGGATGGACCACCATCTGACTCAGGATATGCTAGAAGAGCTGCAAGGCCTAATTTTGGTGTAACTAGACCTTGATGCACTATAAAAGGGGCTGTCTCAAACGCTTCCAAACCCTTACGTGTCATTCGAACCCCACACACATCATCTGCGGGTTGATGCGTAGTATCTATCCTACCTGCCGCGATACTGTGTTGAGCCTCATGGTCCCTAATAGCATTCGGATCTTGCAGTGCCGCACCAAGCGCTTCATACATCCCATGCAATACACGGTAAAAGAGCGCGAACTCAGCAACTTCACTCAAATACACGCAGGTAGGATCATCGCGTTTATAGTGTTCATTAAGGACAAAGATTGCGTCGTCGGGCAAAGCTGCATCAGCACTATACGGCGACGCACAAATATCCATAGGGTGAGGTAATTCGGCTACCGATTGTGCCGCAGCAACAGCTCTGCGTATCTCATGTCTAATACCAGTTTCTCTCGGCATAATATAGTGATATATTATACTATGTTTGTCAATATTATGTGTACTCAGATATACTCTACGGTATGGCCTTATTTCAAAAACGACCGCAGATGAGCAATCCGTTGCAGTACACCACCTTCAGTCTTAATAAAACCTTGCTGATTGTTGGCCTTGGCAATCCTGGCGAAGAATACACTGATACGCGCCACAATATCGGCTTCTTGTGCATCGACGAATTCGCACGCAAAAACAGCTTTGACCCCTGGACGAATAAAAAAGACCTGAAGTGCGAACTCACCCAAACCACGCTTGGAGACGCTCGGGTAATTTTATGCAAACCTCAAACTTTTATGAACCTGAGAGGGGAAGCCGTGCAGGCGGTACAACATTTTTATAAGCTCACCAATGCTCAGACGGTAGTGGTGCACGACGAACTGGATATCAACTTCGGCCAGGTCCGCTGCCGCGTCGGTGGCAGTGCAGCGGGGAACAATGGCATTAAGAGTGTCAGCCAGCATGTTGGCGAAGATTATGCCCGCGTCCGGGTGGGCATCGGCCCTAAAGCTCCCGCCCAGATGGATACCGCAGACTTCGTATTGCAAGATTTTCGTAAGAGCGAGCAAGAAAAGCTACCGGCTTGTCTCCGAGAGGTTAGCGCCATTTTAAGCGAATACGCCTACGGCAGCCCGTCTACGAACGAAACCCGCAGTTTTCTATAAGCTTTCAGGATGTCCAGGGGGAAGGGCTGCCGGCTCGTGTGACATGCCAAGGTCGGCTTCAATCACGTGAATCACTAAGGGAGCGGCCACATCTCCTGCAAGTCTAAGTTGCATAACTACAGACCTAAAGGCTGCATCTGCTTTCGGAGGACTGTATTCATCCCATGCTGCTTCTTTTGCTCTAGAGTATTCTACAAGCAACCGATTAATAACCCCGCTGCACAATAACACCAAACTAGCCACAGGCTGTACACGGGAGGAGCATCTAAACAAGAGCTGCTCTTCAATGGTCAAGCGTGCCATTTCGCCTTTGATATCCATAAGTCCTCATCTATCACATATCATCTAAGGTCACATAAAAAGGCCTGCGAGAGGGGGTGGGCACCGCTCGCAGGCCTGTTTATGGAGATAATCCATAAAAGGATTATCTCCGTCCACCCTTCAACCCACCACGGAAGTGAAACATCAGCATCTAAACAACAAGAGATGTGTGTCAGCGTATGCTACCATTTAGGCTCACGGATACCGGGACATTTGTGGCCGAAACCACAAACTTCTCGTTAAAGGGGTTAGTTTGTTTTAGAGCTCCGTGCCCTTTAAATAGGTTTGGAAGAGAAAAGTGGAGGGTAACAACTTGTTCTAGCTCTAAAACAATCTAACAAATGTTAGAATGGGGGATATAAGGTGCGTAAGAGGTGTCTCCACGACTTACAGTTTGCTATTCTAGCAAAAACATGCCCTTATGTCAATACTTTTTAACATTATTGTATGGAAGTAAAAAAGCTTACACTGCATAATACCGCTTATCCTTTGCCGCTAGCGACCATTGCCGACCCGCCAAAAGAGCTTTACTACCTTGGAGCCGACCCCACTAGCTGGCTTGATAAACCACGCGTTGCCGTAGTCGGCAGCCGAGGCGTCACACCGTATGGCAAACATGCCACCCAGAAGCTCAGTGGAGAGCTGGCAGAGCAGGGGGTTGTGATTATTAGTGGCCTGGCGCTTGGAGTTGATGGTATTGCGCACACCGCCTGTCTGGATGTCGGCGGCATTACCGTTGCCGTTTTAGCTAATGGACTCAATAGCATTTATCCGGCCAGCCATACGACGCTGGCGCAGCGGATCATAGAGCAGGGCGGTACGATTATCAGCGAATATCCACCGGGGATGCCCAGTCTACGGCATCAGTTTATCGCCCGAAACCGGATAGTTGCCGGGCTAGCACAAGCACTTTTAGTTACCGAAGCAGCCGAAAAAAGCGGCACACAGCACACTGCTCGCTTTGCTTTAGAGCAGGGGCAAGACGTATTGGCTGTGCCAGGCAGTATTTTTAGCCCTAATAGCGTAGGCACCAATAACTTGATCCGCAGTGGTGCCGTGCCGGTTACTTGCGTGGATGATATTTTGTACACCTTAGGAATTGACCACGCATCAGCTAAAGCTCGCCCGCAACGTGGCGATACTGCTGAAGAGCAGACAATTATCAATCTATTGCACGGCGGCATCACCGACGGGCATGAGCTACTAACCCAGAGTGCGCTATCCGCCGTCCAGTTTAATCAGGTGCTAACCATGCTGGAGATCAGTGGTAAGATCCACGCCCTTGGTAATAATCACTGGGCATTAAAGTAGCCTGCGTGGGTCCAATTGCATATTCCAAAAAGAGGGCGCTTTATAGGTGAACTTCGTTCAGCCTGTGGCGCTAGCCCACCCTCTTTTTGGAATATGCAATTGGACCCACGCAAACACGCTTATGCTACACTTTCAGTATATGAAGAAGGCAATTTCGCTCGGAGTATTAATCTTTGGCTCGTTAGGCGGATGGCTCGGCACGGTTATTGATCATGGCAACGGCTTTGGCGGCTGGGCAATCTTACTCACTGCCATTGGCTCTTTTGTTGGCATTTGGGTCGGTTATAAAATCGCCCAGTATTATCTATAGGGACGCCTTGGGGCATGCAGGTGAGAATTCTCTTGCATTTTAAGTAGGTTTTGCGTTAAGCTTACGCTCTGTACGCCCATCGGGGTATTTATTTATGCGCAGCAATTCGTTTTATAAACACGGTATACTTATATAAATATGGCCAAAAATTTAGTTATTGTAGAGTCCCCAGCAAAAGCCAAAACTATCGAGAAATATCTCGGCAGCGATTACATCGTCAAAAGCTCCATCGGGCACATCCGCGGATTGCCCAGCAAAAATGGCAGCGTTGATGTTGCCAATAATTTCGCTCCGAAGTTCGAAGTTGACCCCGATAAAAAGAAGGTGATCAGCGAACTCAAAACTGCCGCCAAGACCGCTACAAACGTATTACTCGCAAGCGATGAAGACCGTGAAGGGGAAGCTATTGCTTGGCACGTAGCCGAAGTGCTCAAGCTTGATCCCAAAACCACCAAGCGCATCGTGTTCCACGAGATTACCAAAAACGCCCTAGATGAGGCCGTCAAAAATCCACGTACTATAGATATGAATCTAGTGGAGGCCCAGCAGGCCCGCCAATCACTCGACTATCTGGTAGGTTTTGAGCTGAGTCCTGTGTTGTGGCGCAAAGTACGTGCCGGCCTGTCTGCCGGGCGAGTGCAGAGCGTGGCTGTTCGTTTAATTGTTGAACGTGAAGCCGAAATTGATGCCCACGCACCAGAAAGCACTTTCAAGCTCACCGCCGAATTTATCCTAAGCGACGGAACTGCTTTACCGGCTGCTAGCGGCAAGAAATTTGCAACGGCAGAAGAAGTCCGCACCGTTCTGGAAGCTTTTGCAAAGAGTAGCTTTTCTGTAGCTAACATAGCTCAGAAGCCCGGCACCCGCAGCCCTGGAGCACCGTTCACCACCAGCACCTTGCAACAAGAGGCCAGTAGCAAGCTGGGCTACAGTCCTCGTAACACCATGCAGCTGGCACAAAGATTGTACGAAGCCGGCCACATCACGTACATGCGTACCGACTCGGTTAACCTAAGCACTCAAGCATTAGGCGCTATGACTAGCTTTATCACCGAAAGATATGGCGAAAACTACCACCAATACCGCACCTTTAAGAGCAAGAGCGCCAACGCCCAGGAGGCTCACGAAGCCATCCGCCCCACCAATGTCACTCAGGAATTTGCCGGGGCCGACGAACAGCAGAAGAAGCTTTATAATCTCATCTGGCGCCGCACGCTAGCCAGCCAAATGGCACCCGCGCAACTGGAAAACACCACAGTTACCATCGCCGCCAGTAACTCCAAAGAAGTCTTGGAAGCCAAAGGTCAGGTTGTTTTGTTTGACGGATTCTTAAAAGTCTACGGCCGCAGCGGCGATGATACGCTCTTGCCAGCCCTAACCGTAGGCGACCCACTCATACTGCAGTCTGCCGAAGCACTAGAAGCTCTCAGCCGCGGTCCAGCCCGCTACACCGAAGCGACCCTGGTTAAAAAGCTCGAAGAAATGGGCATTGGTCGTCCGAGTACTTATGCCAGCACTATCAATACCGTGCAGACCCGTGGATACGTAGAGCGTGGCGACCTGGAAGGTGTCGAAAAAGACATCCAAAGATTGCATTTAGAAAATGGCGTGATGGAGCAAACCACAGAAAAGCTGATGTACGGCCGCGATAGCAACAAACTCTTCCCAACCGATACTGGCAAAGTGGTCACCGACTTTTTGGTAAAACACTTCGCCGAAGTAATGGATTACGACTTTACCAAAGATATCGAGGAAGAACTCGACCAAATCGCACTAGCCAAAAAGAACCGCGTTGAAGTGCTCAAAGAGTTCTACAATCCATTCCACAAGCTCGTAGAAGGCAGCGCCGAGGTTTCCCGCGCCGAAGCTACCCAAGCCCGTCACATTGGCAACGACCCCAAGACCAATAAGCCCATCTACGCCCGTTTTGGCCGGTTTGGGCCCATGCTCCAGCGCGGTGAACAAGGCGACGACCCCAAGCCAGATTTTGCCCCGCTACCAACTGGCAAGAAAATAGAAACCGTTACGCTGGAAGAAGCGCTGGAGATGTTCCAGTTGCCGCGTTTAGTTGGGCAAACTGCCGACGGCAAGGACATCAAGGCTAATATTGGTCGCTTTGGGCCCTACATTCAGGTGGATAAGCTGTTCGTCAGCATCAAACCACTCGACCCACGTACCATCAGCCTGGCTGAGGCCCGTGATCTGTATATAGGCAAACTCAAGGCTGAGGCCGAAAAGAATATTGCTGATTTTGGTGATGGCATTAAGGTATTAAATGGTCGTTATGGTCCTTACATTACCGATGGCACCAAAAATGCCAAGATACCAAAAGATACTGACCCCAAGAGCATCACACACGAACAAGCCAAAGCTCTCATCGAGGCTGCGCCAGCTGCTAAAAAAGGCCGCTTCCGCCGCCGCACTATTAGCAAATAAGCATAGGGACACTCCTGGCGATTTAAGCAAAGCGTTTTTGGAGACTCAGGGCGAAGTGCAGCCGGACGAGCGATTAGCTCGCCCGCGTGAAAACGGTCTCCTGAAATGCTTTGCGTAAATCGCTGCACAGCGTTTATAAGAAGGGCAGGGTAGCTTTTTCACCTTTTGTTCGCCCTCAAAGTTGTGGCATAGTGACTTTTCACAACATAAACTAGGCATAAGCGCTTATTTTATGCTACTATATTTTCATCATCTGGTGGGCAAGGGTATTGACTTTTAGAACTATTAGTTTATAGTAGAGGGCATAAATGACTACAGAGAAGCCGCTAATCAACACAGAGACCGTTGTCCAAGATATCTTGGCTAGTATTGAACGGGAGCGTGAACGCGAAATTATCGCCCGCCGCTATGGTCTTTTTGACCGCAAAGAAACCCTCGAGCAGATCGGGGAACTACTCGGTATTACCCGCGAGCGTGTCCGCCAACTTGAAAAGTCAGTTATGACTCGGTTGCGCAGCACCAGCAGCGAACTACCCCATATTATGGAGATCGAGGCTACGCTACTCGCCACAATTGAAACAACAGGGCAGACTATGCGCATATCCGCACTCGGTGCAGCCTTAACAGCCGAAAACACCCGTACCGATCAATCCCGCCTAGCGTTTATCACAGAACTCACGCCAAATATCAGCGCCATTTCAGAAGATGATAACTTCTACCAAAGCGCCGGCAACGCCAAGGTTCACAACGAATCAGGCATTAAAGCAGAGGTCGTTAAACTGGTCGATGCAATTGCCAAGGCCGGCAAACCACTTGAAACCCGCGAGATTACAAAGGCCGCCAACATGCCTAACGATATCTACACTGCTGCGCTAGCAAGCACCAGCAAGCAGCTAGCCACTCTGAACGGCCGTTGGGGCCTCGTAAAGTGGCCTACCGTCAACCCAAAGAACATCCGCGATAAAATCTACGTAATTTTAGCCGAAAATGGCAAGCACATGCACTTCAACGAAATCGCCGAGGCTATTAAAGGCAGCGACTTCAAGCGCAAAGATGTCACCACTCAGGCTATTCATAACGAGCTAATCAAAGACAAGCGCTTTGTACTCATCGGTCGCGGCATCTACGCACTGCGTGAATGGGGCTACAAGAAGGGAACTGTGGCCGACATCATCAGCGAAGTTCTCCGTGAAGCAGGAGAGCCACTCCACCGCGACGAGATCGTTAAGCGCGTACTAAAGAGCCGCTTCGTAAAAGAAACCACTATTCTATTGAACCTGCAGAGCAAATCGCAGTTCAAGCGCGTCGCCAAGGCCACCTACGAGCTCGCCGAGGCCACTCCAGCAGAAGGGTGAGTCGCGCAATGACGACGGGCCCCGCTGAAATCGTTAGCTATTTTCCCGGTGAGCGTCATCAACCGCTTATACCTGGCACTGAACATGATCTTATCGAAGCCTGCGTCGCCGAATTAGCGATCTTAGGCACAATCGGCGGCGGCGAGATAGTTATACCGAACACTCACTATGAAGTGCTGGCACAACCTGATGGCAGCCCAAAGATTGCCGTCAGGCAAGAGGCAATCGATGCAGAGCCCTTTACGCCCGGCTCCGAGTGGCCAAGGCAAGGGGAAAGCGCGCCCAATCAAAGGAAAGCTTACACACTCGCAGAAGCACTCTTGCAATACTACGATGGCGTCCTGGCCGAGCGGCGCTCGCTCTTTCTAGGAAATATTGCGCCGGCAGAAGCTTGGGCTGTTACACCTCTTGGCAAGCTGGCATTATTACGTACCGCTCCTTTTATGATTGGCAGCCAGGAGCCAGGCATAGCCGTCCCGAACATTAAGACGCAGCTTGCAATCATGTACGATTGGGTATGTAATTTGCAGCCCCGAACGAGTGAGCGCAATCAATTCCTTCGGCTTAAGGTATATGATGCGGTCAGTCGTCTAAATGAGCAACAGTCCTAGAGGTGTACAAATTACGAACAGTGCAGTATGGGCATTTGCGAACAAAATAGAAACCATCATAGTGTATTGCATAATGAATAATAAAGACGCCAGGCGGCTAACAGGTAAGCCAGATCAAGCAAAGGACGTAGGGCAGTTATTTTTCTAAAAAGACGAGCGGTCGCAGCGCAACAAGCATAACCAAATGATTGACGAGAGAACTATATGCCATATGTCGCACAATGTATATTGACTTTTTTGAGTAAAATCAAAAAAATTGCGTAATCTCTGTTCCCCCAAATACTACAACCTATTAAAGAATCTGTAAACCTCCGAGTGTGCCGGAGGTTTTTTTAATTTCAAAGGAGGGTGAAGTGGACATTGATTTTACAGACATTGTAAACAGTGTAGAACTATCACAAAAAGTATCAAAAGCAGGGAAGCCATATTTTATGGTAATCGTGACACTTGTAGGGGGATACAAGTATCAATATCTCTGTACTCGAGGTGAGGAAAACGCCGTGCGTTTGCTCATGGAGCAGCAAAAGGGTAAGTAGTGGCCTGGTGCGGTCACTGTGTACGGACCGTAAATCGGAAGGATGCTAGTCCTACCAGCCTAAAGGCAAATATCAACTAATGGGGGAGAGGGTAACACAATGTTTGCAACTGCAACAGGTATTATACCGTCCGGTAGTGCGACAACACTTGTGACTACTGTTACAAACCAGCTTACTGCTGATCTGCCCGAACTGCTTATTGTCCTTGGTGGACTATTCGCAATCGGTGTTGTTCTGCATTTGCTGCGCAAGTGGATGAAGCTCCGAGGTTAGTTAAAGGGGGGCAAGACCCCCCTCAATAAAAGATTATGTTTTCAAGTGCAATCCTACCGGTTGGAATAGGTCACGCTACAGTAACAACAGTAGTTAATCGACTAGTGGCCAACATGCCACAGCTACTACTAATCCTGGGCGGACTATTTGCAGCCAGTCTAATATTGCACCTACTTAAATCCTTCATTCACTCTAGTGGCATATCTACATCGAGCAGAATCGGCGGAAGCGACCGTGCTTACAACAAACTAGTCCGTGACGACAAGGAAACTATTGCGGCATTTGATAAAGAATATCGACGTTATAAAAGATTAACTGGAGACTAGCATGATGCAGACAATACCCATACCGTTGGGGATCTTAGTATTACTAATAGCACTTGTTTGCCTGGAATCGGCATTGTTCTTCTTAACAATTGGGGAGGGTAAATATGGCTCCGGCAAGCGTAGTAAACGAGATAATCAGTGAAGCTTCCACGTATCTAACATATCTCTTACCGGTCATCGGCATCATGGGCGCAATTATGTTTATTGTCTCATTCTTGTACTACACAGTAACGAGGCTAGCAGCAAGGACATTTAACTAATGAGTAACGCTGATCTTGTGACGACAATCATCGGAATGATATCGAGCGATATGGGGGAAGTCATGATTCTACTAGGTGGACTAGGTGCTGTTATTTGGGTAATGAGGGCATTAGTATCATGGTCAACTCAGCTTTTGTAAGACTAAGACACTTCGTTGCGTACAGGGCAAAAAAACATAGGCGGCACGCCTATGTTATGCTATCTGCCGCAACAAGTGTCCTCCTACTTGGAGTGGGAACGGCCGACGCCTCCGCTGATACCACAACACCACAACCTGTGAGTGTAGATTTTAGTCAACTAGAGACATGGATTCATGCTGAAGTTGTACATGTATGCGCAGGAGCTATTGCACTTGGCGTAGCTGTTTGGACTATTAGCCGTTTTAAATTTCGAGGTGATAGATGAACACCAAAGCATCTTTAAAAAACGGCGTGTCATTACTGATTATTGGTGTCTTGTTATTTTCGAGTGTCATTCTATACCTTCCGGACAAAGCTTCAGCAATTGCGGCAGGAAATGGTTGCGCGTCATCAATGAATTCGTGGGATTGGCCCGCCTGGACCGCTAAAGCATCACCACGTTCTGGTAGCGTTACTGGAGGTGGCGTACCAGGCTTTGATGCCACGAGCTTTTCCTATCTAGTGGTAGGCATCGCTCATTCGGCTACTTATTCGTGGCTAAGCAACCTATACATGCTTACGGCCACCACTCCGCAAGATAAGCTAGTTTTGTACGAAGACTCTAGCGGCAATGAACATGTTAAGTCGATACAAAACGGAACAGTATATGTTGAGACAATTACGGATGACTCAAATCTTAGTAATCACACCGTAAATTATGTCCCTGCAATGTACGCCTACTCAAGCGGTCCGGATTTTCAGATCACTGGTACGGCTGCTTATAATCCGTATGCCGCTAGCCCAATCTGTGTAGATTTCACCAAGAATGTCCTCTACGACACCTCGTTTACAGACCCTAAATACACTAACGGCCCAGGTTGGACAACGGGAGTGGGAGGCCCAAGCTCTGGTCCCAGTTGCTCTGGGATAACAGATATAGTCTGCTATATGAGCAACCTATTTTCTTCCGTCGGCAATAGTATTGCAAATGCATTTCAAGCATTTGGCGTTGGTCTATATAGTCTGTTTGTTCCTAGCGGCCAACAGCTCAGCGCAGATTGGAACGCGTTTTCATCTACCTTACAAACAAAGTTAGGTTTTCTATTATGGCCTTTCTCGTTTGTCACTAGTGTCTTTTCAGCTGCACTTTCACCAACAACAGCATGTTGCACGATCGGTGCCGGCACATTTATGCACGCTAGCTGGCAGGGTATAAATCTGAAATATGCATCAATAGCGCTTCCGACATTATGGGCATTTCTTACAGATATGATTAAGGGCCTAAGCATCCTCATACTTCTGTTTGCTTTGCGTCGTAAGTTTTTGGAGATTACACACAAATGATAATCGATGCAATGGTACATGGAATCTTGAGTGTTGTAGAAACAATAATGTCCATTTTTCCAACATTACCTCCAATTGATTCATCAATTGTGACCGCAGGTAATTGGATAGTTACTACAGTGGGGGAGGGTGCTGCGTTTGCTAGTTTTGTATATGGTTCGACATTACTAGCGGCTCTTGTTGGTGTGGCAATTGTCGTCTGGGCGTTCGAGCCAATCTATCACGTTGTAATGTGGGTTATTAAAAAGATACCGTTCTTAAACGTACATTAGGGGGCTAGATGTCAAACTATGTTGGAATCATTAAAAAGCATTTTAGACCGCGTGTTCAGTCGCTACTCGACGATATCAAACAGCTACGCGATAAGGAGTTCTTTAGGCCAACTGGCACTCAGATGTACGTTGGACAGCAAGGAAGTGGTAAAACGATCTCGGCCGTTAAACATGCCCTAGATATAAAGGCGCGATATCCAAAGGCAATTGTTGTTTCTAACCTTAGATTGAACTACCTAACGCCTGTATCCCTAGAACATTATCTAGAGAACGGCATAGCACCGCTGCAATATATTTTCTTCCAAAGCATGGACGAGCTAGCCGATTGCTTAACCCAAGTAAACAATGGCTTCAGAGGCGTACTATATCTCATTGATGAAATACATACATACTTCAATGCTTTGGACAGTAAAAACATACCCATGTTTGTTTTTACCGAGATATCGCAGCAAAGAAAGCAACGTAAATGTATTGTCGCCACTTCACAGTTATTTATGCGTACGGCAAAGCCCTTTAGGGAACAGTGCGACAACGTAATTGAGTGTAAGACTATATTCGGTTTTATCACGTTCACAATTGCATACGACGGAGCCGCATTGAGCTTAGAAGGTGAGGAAAAGGCTAAATCCATACACAAAAAAAGAATGGGTTGGTTTTTCCATACACGAAAAATACGTGAGGCTTACGACACTTACCAAAAAGTAGTAAGTGGTGCAGAGCAGTATGCAGCACAACAGAGTGTCACGATAAATAGTAAAAAGTTGAAGATTAAGTAAAGGCGAGGAACCCTATGCGCAGCGTGCATAGGTTCCGCTGCTTCTCAACTCATACGCCAACTCAGGTGTACCTTACTTGAGAATAGGTACACATTTAAGTCCAAAGGACATTTAAATGCGTAACATCCTTAATGTCCCCGAAACTGCTATTTATACTACGATAAATAGCTATGCTAAAATCTACCCAGATACAACTAAGCTGTTTATTTACCGAAAGCCGATTAAAATGCGTGTTGCTGGATACGAAGCTAAGGAAAAAGAAACAAAGGGTAGAGCATCATCTACTAGCACACCAGTGCAGCTCTTAGATTCCCTTCGCCGCACTAAGACCCGTCTTTCAGATATTGTTATCTCCAACCGCTTTGATCTATTCTGTACATTTACTTTTGCTACCGATCGTCAAGACATAGGAAGGTGCAAGAGTCGAATGTCACACTGGCTGAACAATCAGTACAAACGAACAGGCAAGTTCCAATATCTTATTGTTCCTGAGTTCCATAAAGACGGGAAAAGCATCCATTTTCATGCTTTGTTTAAAGACTACAAAGGTGAGCTAACAGATAGCGGCCACAAGCGTAGTGACGGCAGACCAGTATATAATCTGCCAAACTATAAGTTTGGTTTCAGCACTGCTACACTTATAGATGACGAGGGCGTACCTAAGGTATCCAGTTACATCAAAAAGTACATTACAAAAGATATGCCTCAGTTCAATAATAAGAAGCGCTACTGGTGTTCACACGACCTCATACGACCTAAGAAAATCCAGAACCCTATCGTATCACCAGCAGATAAAGAAAAGTTCACTGAGTCATACGAAACTGAAGGTTTCGAGGTGCGCGTGGCACACCAAAGAATCAACCTAACCACTAATGAAAGGTGATCATGGACGAAGAGACTACAGTAAATAAAAACAAAGGCATCCAGATTTCTTTCTGGACGCTACTAATGGTTATTGCCTTTGCATTAATAGGTGTGGCTTTGGCAAAAGTAGTGCAGCGTTACGACGGTAGCAGTGACTACCTATCCCAAATTTACGGCTCAACCCAAGTACAGATAGATGCAGTTGCTCATTATCAACTTAAACATGACATGTTTGTTTATGGCGTTACTGGTGCCGGTTTCGGCCTGCTACTGGGTGTCGTTGCCGATGGTTTTCGCTCACTGAATCGGAATTAAAGGGTAACAAAAGTGGCCCAACCACCTTCTACTACATATACGATTATCATTAGCCTAATCAGTGGCTCCATAGGAGCCTTAATACCCGTAGTAATCACCCCATATTATGATCATCGGAAAAAGATGCATGAACGCAGGCTTAGGCATACTAACAGTCTCGTACTTTTAGAGCTTCGCTTGCTAGATATAAGCTCTGTTCTTTGGGATGATATACTTATTCTCAATAATATTGATGAGCAGTCTAAAAGGAGCGGCTTAACAATACAGAAACTAATACCTCTAGACCTCGAGGACTCCTTTTTTACTGATAGTTATGTACAGGAACTTAGCCAAAAACTTTACCGCTTCAGGTCCGATCTAAAAAGAATTAACAACGACATTAACAATTTCAACAGAGTCTACGTAACATTAGGTAATACTTTGTTGACTAATAATATTGACCCTGCCAAACTCCAAACCCAACTAGACGGCCTTCTGATTGATAAAGATGATCTTCTTGAAGGTTTTAAGCGGCTTATGAATCAATCCGATAGGCTTTTAGCTTACGTTAGAGTAAGACAGGATAAAGACAAAACACTCTTAATGAAATATAGAAACTGGCTAATACAAAAGCGTATTAAAAAAGTAACAGACGGTGAAGTAGATCAGAAATTGAAAAAACATCTTCAGGATATTGAAGATGAACGCAATACATAATCCTGGCTAAACCTTATAGCTAGTTCTTTTTGTCTGTATCGCTAGGTACTACCTGAACAACAATTGTTTGGTCTTTATTGCGAACCACTAGGCTTATGGGTCGAGCCTTATAGGTTACTGACAGCATGTCATTTTCAGTGTTAAATTCAATAGTGTCATCTAGCTGCATCCCAGCTGGCAGTAAATCTTCCAGGGATTGAATGAGTGCTATAAGCGGCTCATGTAATTTGTGATAACGGCTAACGACGCGTGATTCTGCTCGCTCTTTAGTTGGTCTAGTACGCATTTGTCATCCTTATCCGCCTTTAGATAACACAAAACCCGCCGCTAGCGAGCTTGCGCCCCATGCCCGTTTCCAGACATGACCAAAGTAGATACTAACGACGGGATTAGTACTACTTTGGATTTAAAACCATGCCATTACAATAACGGTTTAGGTCTTTTAAATTGTGTGCCCATAAATCTGAGCTTGTCTCTAGCATACAATCCAATGGAGTATATGACAAGCACTAACAAATGTTAGTGGTCACTAACTTCTGTTAGTCTTACTGTTGAGGTAATGACGAAACATGTGGACACGGTATACAAAGAGATTGGAGAACGTATTGCTAAAGCTCGCAGTAAGCAAAGGCTCACACAGGAGTCATTAGCAGCTAGGAGTGATGTTACAGCTGCACATATTGGTTTTATTGAACAGGGAAGACGGCGACCTACATTATCTACACTCTACAAACTTGCAAATGCATTGGGAATGACGCTTGAGGAATTATTTAGGGGACTATAACTACCAGTAATGACCACGCCTGACTTAACAAGAAATGACTTTGGGGCCGATAAACGTACAGGCGAAGTCTGGCGTTTAGACTGCGGACAGTGCAAGAAACGGACAAACCATAAAGTACTACGATCAGTAACACATGATTGGGAAACTATTGATATCGTTGGACGAGCTGATTATACAATAGTACGCTGTATGGGTTGTGAGCAGGTGTCCTACTGCACCCGCTCTTCTAACAGCGAGGACACCAATCCATATAATGGTGAGTCTGAGATTAACACTATCCAATATCCAGAGGGTAGTATTGAGCATAATTCCATTTCGCTACCTTATGCAACACCCTTTGAAATTCGTAATGCATACAACGAAACGTCAAAAGCACTATCATTGCAGGTTAATACATTAGGGGCGATAGGAACTCGGCTCATAGTTGAACTCATCTGCAAAGCAGAAGGTGGCAAAGGACGCATCCTTTCTGATAGAATTGAGTCTCTCCTATCACAAGGGGTAATCAATCAAGATGTAGCCGATACTATTCACTGTGTAAGATTCTTTGGTAACGATGCCGTACATGAGTATAAAGTTAAAAACCAAGAACTAAATACTGCATGGGACACCGTTAATATGCTAATTAGCTATATCTATGGCTCTAGAGACAGTAAGGAATTTCTCATGACGGCAAGCAGAGAGGCAAAACTAGCAGCATCCCGGGCTAAGAAGTCCGGGACATGAATAGCGTTTATCAGTAAGTTTATAATAGTTTACTTACAGACCATATTTCCTCATCATATGCCGTGCGACTCGTGCGCCAAGTGGTTCTCGTGCGCCACCACCTATTGCACGGCTAAACTGACGTGCATCGTCAGGGGAGAGTAGTATACGACTTCGAGCATTACAGTTGTCACATTCACCATAGCCAGCAAAAAATGTGAGTCGATCGTTTACAAAGTAAACTTTACCAATTCTTGCTTTACGGCCTTTTTGTGATAGAGGTTGCAGATGCATTTGGACACTCCTGAACATTATACGAACATCGTTCGTATTTAAGGTTAATGATAAATGGAACATACCCTCTAAAAATGAATTGTATCGCAGTGGGGCCTCAAATTCATTGACACTATGAATAGGGCAATGTATTGTGAAGACAGCACATTAAAACGATCAACATTTGTTGGAGGAGATGGCAGTAGTACGCCATCAAAAAAATGATGAGCAGACGTCGCACAATGTATATTTTGCGACATTAGTATAATCATAAGACCTGTCTGTATACCTCTCTTGCAGGGGAGTTTTGCTAACTTATGTCATATAACGAATGACATGGCCGTCTTGTGCTATGTCTATCATACTTGCAGTGCTCTAGCTATACCACGGCCGATATGAACTGTAGTATGCCTTACATGCAGCCGGCACGATGACACTGCCTAGCGTTTGCTTTTTAATGCAAACGCTAGTGCAATATTTGACTTATCCACAGTTTGGTCGTGAAAACATTTGCTTTTTCACGGTTTTGATATTCTATATATATTCCCTCCCTTTCGCCCTCCTGCCCTAGTATTTGACATACAGACGTTTCTATATGTTTGTATATATCTTACCTACATACTACTACTTTATAAGATAGTGAACATTATACGAACACTAGTAGGGATATAGGGGACCAGTCATAACCATCAGCATCAGACTTCATAAGCCTACTTGTAATACACCCTGCCAGGAACACGCACATCCAGATATGTCTGTGGCAACTTGCCTTGTGCACTCAACTGCTGGATGGTAGCAACTGCCGCACCACTCTGTACTTGGGCGCTTTCTTCAAGGTTAAATCGCAGCAAATAGGATTGGCCGCCCAAGCGTACATCAAGCTCGTAAGGGCTGTCTGGAGGCAGTACAAAGGTACTAATTGTCATATGCGCCGATCGAAGCTGATAGTCGACTGTTTGAATAAACGCTACGGCACTACCGGGCAAATACTGGGCACCCAGCTTGGGTGCTACGCTAGACTGATCAACCATCACCGGGACCTGGGCCGGGATTTTAGGAGTACGCGCTAGCACAACACCAGCTTTATTAAGCGCATAATTACCATGGGGCATTTGTAAGATTAGACTAGGCTGTGCAATTTCAGCGTAAACAACCGGACGGTTACTAACCAGCGGAATACTTACCGTCACCTGTGCCAGTTCCGGATAGGCACGTTCCAGTTCGCGAGCAGCACCATCAAGATCAGCAGTTATCTTGGAGCGATTCGTAACGCTACTTGTAAGAAACGCGTGTGCTGCTGCTTCATATACGGTTGCCGATTTTGCATAAGCAGAAGACGTTGTTGTATTTCCTACTATAATAACTCTAGGATTAGCGCTAAGCCATAGAACCTTCACGACACAAACGATTGCCAGCCCCGTTAAAAGCCAGAATGGCAGTGCGTTCGCTATAGTGCGGGATGTAGCACTCTTTCTCCCCCTGCTCTGCTCTGTTTCAATAGGTTGTTGTCGCTGCCCGGCAGTGCGCTCCCGCGGCACATCAGCAGCCCGAACGGTATTGTAGTACGAAAAAGCCGGATTAACCGCCCCGCCCCGCTGCATTTGCCGGCCAAGTGTCCTCCCCTGCTCTATCGGTTTTTTATTTTTTCGACCGAACACGGCTTTCTCCACCGATCTTTGTCAGCAATTTTGCCAAATCAGCCGCCGCATGCGGCCGAGCATAACCCGCAAAGGCACGAGCTAGCGTCATCCGCTGTGATTCGTCATCCAGCAAGGAACCAATTGTACGGCCCAGACGCTCGGGTTGCTCAAGTTGATCACCCGAAAGTCGCATCACCGCGCCACGTTCCGCCAGTGACTGCGCATTTTTAACATCCCAGCCCAATTGTGCCGCAGGTACCACGATACACGCTAGACCTTGAGCCGCAAATTCAGCAAGCGTAGTCGCACCGCTGCGCGAGACTACCACATCAGCGGCACCACTGTAGCGGTATAGCTCACTTGTAAAACCAATCAACTTGATGCGCTTGCGGGCCGTACCAAGCTTTAGCGCGTCGTACGCCGTCTCTACGGCCATCTTGTGTGCCCGACCAGCTATATGCACGATCACTAAATCCGGAAACGCGCCCAGCAAATAGCGAGCATTACTTACTAGGGCCTCATTGAGAGCGCCAGCGCCGTTACCGCCGCCTGTTAGTAATACAACTTGTTTATATGCTAGACCCAGTTCTTTGCGATATTCTTCCCGCAGCGCTGCCGTTACCGGCCGATAATTACTACTGACCGGCACGCCGACCTGCACCGTCTTGCCGGCTGGATATGGATACATATCAGCAGGCAGTGCCACCGCATGTGTATGGGCCCATCTGGCAATCAGACGATTAGCAAGGCTCGGCACGCTATCTGAATCGTGTGTCACATAGGGAATACCACTTAAGCGGCCACCGAGCGTCACCGGCACACTCACAAACCCGCCACGGCTAAAGATAACATCGGGACGCAATCGCCGCAGCAGCCAATAGCTTTGCCACAGACCGCGAAATATCCGAAAAAGGTCGCATATATTAAGCAGCTGGGTTCGTACGTCTAGTAGCCGCTGCAACGCGGTTTCATCGGCATATCGCCGCAACTTACCAGCCGATACGCTATATACCGCATCAATATCCGGGCTATTGGCCGGCAGATCAGCTAATTTGTCGCCCGTTTGCCCAACATACACGATCTCAATCTTGGGATTAAGCCGTTTCAGCTCATGTGCGACCGCTAGAATCGGGGTGATATGCCCGCCGGATCCGCCGCCTGTCATCACTATCTTCATCATATATCCTTTGACCGCTGCTCTTCTGAACATTCCGGCTACTAAAACTAGTATAATGCGAAATCTGGAAAACCAAGCCTAAAGCAGCCCCAACAAACAATACGCTCGTACCGCCGTAGCTCACTAGCGGGAGTGTGATGCCCTTTAAGGGCAGCAGACCGACCATCGCACCAACGTTGATAATCATCTGCGTACTCAGCCAGGCCAGCACGCCTACCACCACCAAACGGCTAAATACATCACTTGTCCGCTCAATAATCAGACGGAGCCGCGCAAACAGTGCCACAAACAGCGCCAGTAGCACCATCACACCAATAAAACCAAACTTTTCAGCATAAATCGCAAAGATTGAGTCGTTCTGCGCTTCTGGCAAATAGCCGTACGCCTGCACACTGCTGCCAAGCCCTAAACCGCTAATACCGCCGGAACCAACCGCAATCAGCGCCTGGCAAGCTTGGTATCCCGCGTTCAAACAATCGGTCTCCGGATGCATAAACGTAGTAAGGCGCTCACGCCGGTACGGACTAATGGTCACCACAAACACCAGCAGCAAGCCAAGCACCGCAGCTGCCAGCATAATACGCCGCATCGGCATGCCGATCATTACCGCCATTGCGCCAGCCATTGCCAATATCACCCCAAACGAACCCAGGTCACTTTGTCCACGCAATGCATCCGGCCCTGCCACTACCACTGTCATGACCAACAGCAAGATACCAAGCGGCCTGAACGTCGCCTGGGCATCACCCAATTTTCCAGCAGCTGCTTGCCTTGACAGAAACCCTGCCAAAAAAATAATCAGCGCAAACTTTAAAATCTCAACCGATTGCAGTGAAAAACCGCCGAGCCGTATCCACCGGTGGTGAGGATACTGTGACACCACTGGCGTAATTAAAGCTATCAACGTTCCAAAAGCAGCAATTACAAGCAGCGGCTTCTGCCACTGCCGCCACGTATTGAGCGGCACACGTGCCGTCACCAAAAAGGCAGCCACGCTTAGGCCAATAGCAATGAGTTGGCGGGACACATAATTCACCCCCGAACCGCCGCTAATAGCACTCAGCGCTGGACTAATCGCATATACCACCGTCAGCCCAATAGCCACTAAAAACACGGCTATTACCACTAGCCAATAGTCCGGCCGATGGCGGCGAATCTGCGCATCGTCGCTATGTTGTCTATTTTGTAATCGAGTTATATTCATATCCTACTGACGCTTTGGCGTCACTCCAAAATCATTAATCAGCATATGCGCAATATTGCCAAACACCGGCTGGCTGGTACCCGCGCCGGCAAAACCCGCATATTTGCTTGGCTCCAGGTTGTACACCACAATGGCATATTGCGGCGTATCACCACCCACAAAACCCATGTACGTACCGTTCACTTTATGCGCATCATACCCACCATTTGGGTCCGCGATCTCAGCCGTCCCCGTCTTGCCGCCCACATTGTAATTCGGCCCAAAGTTCAAATAGCCAAAACCCTCATGGATGTGGTTCGTATTGTTTTGTTCCAGCAGCGAAATCACATTGTCACTTACTTGCTTGGATATCACGTTAGTTTCGAGTACCTTCGGCCGTACCGTTTCCGCAACGCCATTAGCGTGCGTCATCGTATCCACCAAACGCGGCTGGTAATAGGTGCCGCCGTTCAAGATACTCGAAAACCCGCTCACCATCTGCAGCGCCGTTGCCGTATAAGCCTGGCCGAATGACATGTTGGCGTAGGTTAGATTGATGCCCGCGCCGTTATCTGCCGGCTTCGGCACATAGCCATCCGGCTCGTACCCCTGTTCAATACCTGTAGCCTTGCCCAATCGGAAATGGTTTGAAAAATAATCATACAAAATGTTTCGCCCCTGAGTATTAACCTGTCCACCGCCCAACTGCATCAACATCCAGGTCGCACCAGTGTTCAGCGACTTATCAAGTGTCGAAAGAATACTCTGCTGACCGGTGCTGTGGTCTTCTTCAACATCACTCACCTTCGCTCCGTCAATTTGCCACGTGCCTGGATCATAAAAGGTCGTTTGCGGCGTAATAACACCTTTCTGCAGGCTTGTTGCCGTCGTAAACACCTTAGTAATCGAACCAGGCTCAATCGGCGTTGTGACACTTTGGTTTTGGAACACTGATGAATCATTCACATCCTGATAATTAGCCGGATCGAAGGTAGGATAGTTAGCCATAGCCTTCACCGCTCCCGTGTGCACGTCCATAATAATGGCACTCACGTCCTTTGATTTATTGTCGTTATACGCCGACTGCACAATCTTTTCCAGCGCCGACTGCATACCCACGTCAATAGTCAAACCCAAGTTATCGCCTGCAACCGGCGCCACGGACAAGTTGCCGCTACTGGCAGCCAATGGTACCCCATTGATATCCGTCACCGCCTTCAGCTGACCCGCTTTGCCCGCCAGTTCCCCATTCAGCGCCTGCTCTATGCCATATTCACCACTGCCGTCGTTGTTCACAAACCCCAAAAGCTGCGCCGCCATACTACCCTGCGGATACGATCGATAATCCTGCTCCAATGTCCCCACACCCGGCATTTGCAATGCTAGCACTTTGCTGCTCTGCGCCGGCGTCAGGCGCTTTTTCAGTACCACATACCGTGTCTGTTTTGTTTGGAGCGCCTGCGTAATGTCATCCACATTACCACCAATGATCGGCTGCAATTTGGCCGCATCCATGTCCGCATGCTTCACGATTGTCGGGTCGGCGTACAGCGTATATAGCTTTTGATTAAGTACAATCGGCACCGTGCCTTCGCCAAGGTGTGCCGTGATAACCCCCCGCTCCGCTGGCACCGTATACTGCTTGAGCTGGTCATTCAGCGCCGCATGCTTGTAATAATCGTATCGGATGACCTGCAGATAAAACACCCGCACCGCAAACGTGCCAAATACCAAAAGTAACAGCGCATACCAAATGCGCACCCGCTGGACAGGGTTTACGGCCGGCACGTCCGGTTGTTGATTCATTACTCCTTATTATAGCGCAAGCATAAGGGTAATCTGCGAAAGTTACTATAAAGCACAAACATATTGCCGTGCCAAATATAAAAACCTGCAGCCGACGTGCAGGTTTTAACTAATTAATTGTCGTATACAACTCAACCGTGATGGATACCACGGGCCCTTTCCTCATTTATGTAAGCAAGTTCCTCGGTTGTTGGAGCCACCCCATTGCGCTTCGCCTCAATCTCCCCGGAAGTTAATGGGCGTAATGGGGTTTGGTTCTCGCTTAAGTACTGGTGTGTCCCCTCCATTTCGTCGCTGATGGGCGCCACCGGGAAAGCGATCTCTACTTTTGGCCTAGCCTCACCTGGCAGCGCTGGAAGTGAGGGTACCGGCTCTGCAAATCTTGGAGGAAACTGAGGTACATATGCTTCAGGCTGTACGGGCTGTAAAATCGGAGGCCTGTATTCTTCTGGTGGTACCGGTTGCGCAAAATCAACTTGCTGCCAGTCTAGGTATGGTGCACGTTCGACCACCGAGCTGCCAGGACCATTAGTTGCAAAAGGATTTGATTCTGCCGGTTCTGCGGGTAATGTCAGTGTATCACCGCCAGTGTCAGCAGGAAATTCATGATTCATATTTTGTGCCTTTTATTTTAGATTACTGTAAAACATATTAGCACAATATTGCCTGACTGTCAACTATCAAGCAAAGCCTTTAGTGTTGCCCGTTATAGCCTGCGTTACACTCTTAGCTTTTTATAAATCGCCACCCTATTGGACACTACCGCTTGGGGTTCCCTGCGTCATGGACTGAGCTTCAGCGCTGCTAGCCACTCGGTCCATAGATTGTGATCGGGCTGAGGCTACGGTTAGATCTTCATTCTGCTGCTGCAGCTTAGTCTGCTGTTTTTGCAAGCCATTTATTTGGTAGCCGTAGGCGTTGGTTTTAGTCACCTGTGTTAAGTATAAAAGTCCCAATAAGCACGCCAGTACAATCAGTACAATTGTGTTACTGACCGGACCGAGCCGTTTGTCGGTCACTTTAAAACTGACCGAGTTCTGACCGCGAGAGACTGCCGGTTGGCGACCCATAGCTAAAGCGTTTGAATATGTCATAAATTTTTGTTTTAATCTTTCTTTTGCTTAGGGGCTGTTCCAGGTACGTTCACACCTGGAACAGCCAAAAGCTGCTTACCTACAGGCCTTCACGGCGAACCGTGATTGGGTAGGCGCGGGATTTGCTTTCGATGTCAATGTGTATTACTGGCATATGCTCGTCCCTTTCTTTTTGTTTATTTTTTCACTACGGCGCGGAGTTTGGCACTCCTTGCACGCGGGTTAAAAACTAATTCTTGCTCGTCGGCCGCAATGGGATGTTTGGTGAGTAAGTGCAGCGGCGCATCGTAGCGGTCGCCGGCCAGTTCGGCCAGTATCTGCTTGACGATTCGGTCTTCCAGGCTGTGGAAACTTATGACGCCAAGCCTACCGCCAGGTGCCAGCAGATCTATCCATAGTGGCAGCGCAGCCTTCAGCAGCTCCAGCTCGTCATTAACCGCTATACGCAGCGCTTGGAAAGTGCGGGTTGCCGGGTGCGTTTTGCTGCCTTTTGGCATTACCGAACGAACAGTTTCTGCAAGTTCTTGGGTTGTGGTGAGCGGTCGAGCATCAATTATAGCCTGCGCTATTTTGCGGGCCCGCGGTTCTTCCCCATATACTTTGATGATCCTTTGCAGTTCATCAACACTATAGGTATTTACCATGATTTCTGCCGTCAGCGCTTGTGATTGGTCCATTCGCATGTCCAGTGGACCATTCGCGCTAAAGGCAAAGCCCCTTGCAGCATTATCAACGTGCGGTGACGAAATACCCAAATCTGCCAGAATAAGATCAAACTGCACGCCCTCAGCTACAAGCCGCTGGGTAGCAGAAAGAAAATCCATATGTACAAGCCGTGCGCCTCGTTTACCGAGCGGCTCAAGCGCCCTAATGGCGTTTTCGTCTCGGTCCACCAGCGTGGCTGCTTCAGGATTTTTTGTACGTTCCAGCACTTCGCGCGCGTGGCCACCGTATCCAGCCGTCAGATCAAGGTATGATTCCCCATCCTGCGGATTCAGATACTGCAGCACCGGCTTAAGAAGCACCGGAATATGCTCATTCTTTTCTTGGAGTATTTGCACTTATTTTATTTTTGTATGTGTTTTGGTGTTTGTTTTAAACCAGACCAGAGTGTCATGTGTGGATGCAGTTCAAGATGAAAATCAAGCAGCGGAGCGGAGCCGTACAAGTGGTACGGTGAGCACCGACAGCCTTCCGAATTTTCGCTTGAAATGCGCCGCACAGGGCGGTCTGGTGACAAGGTCACCTAATCAGCAGCCAACTGTTTGTTTTTTGGAAAGTTTTTGTTTTTGTAGGTGTCAGAAGACGCAAGATGAAAGTAAATATGTTTAAGAGTTAAACGAGATTTGTTTAAAAAACAAATCTGTAATACTTTCGGCTTCCCCTGACAAAATTGAGAGACTTATGTGTGAGGTGGAGTTTTGGGAGGTGTTTTAGGGAAAGAACTAGGGTTTTTAAAAGCGGTGCCCTCTCTTGTCCGCTTGTTGGCTGCCGAATAGGTAACATCGTCGCTTCGCTAATGGGACAACCACATTGCGGTTTTCTCATCGCGCCGGCAAAATGGAATATATTTTGTCGGGCTGCTCTTTCCGGCCTGTGGTCGGTTGCAGCATAGCTTTGTTTGCTATTCAGTTATTGCTTGATTGTTAAGGAACGGTTACAGGAAACTTATGAGAACTAATCGCCCATAAGCCGCCAATATTTACCAACCCGTACACACGACACGCTTTTGTCGATGCCCGCATAATCCAGCAGATGCTGCTCCAGGGTAATTCTACCCTGTTTGGTATCCAGCTCAACCTCGGTCTTGCCCATTCGGAACTGGACATTGAGGTCGGCAATCCGCTCGTCTAAAATATCGCCCTTGAGTCTTAGCTCAACTTCGTCATCCCAGACATGCTTTGGATACATGTGCAGATATTTTTGGAATCCGCGGGTTATGACTACGCCGCTAGCGAACTCGTTTCGAAGTTCGGTCGGTATGGTTAACCGCCGCTTGTCGTCGAGTTTCCTTTGGAAGTAGTCCACCTGTGCCATGTAATTGGTTGATTTTTAAGTACTAGTGAGTTTTTTGTTTTATGTGACTGTAAGTAGCCGTTGGTGTTTTCTAGGCTACCCACGATTACCCACTAACAAGAGTGTACTACCCACGCTTACCCACTTGCAAGTGCTTTTATACACAAAAGTGACACTCCTAGGCGCCACTTTTCCACAGGCTTTCAGTTTGCCACCCAGCAAACGCTACATTTGGTGCTTTATGCACAGGCTTTCCACACTAGCCTGCAGAAACCGCTGCTGTACAACCTTATTTGCCACCAAAAGTCGCATGGCGCACTCCCGTAGTTAGAATAATTGGCGAATGCCCTGTTTCGGCATCACGAAGAAATACCGAGTCCATAACATCGGCATGTACCGGTACAGCATGTAAGGCACGGAGCATCTCGCCGCTGCTTTTAAAACTAGTGAGCAAAATGGCTATTACCGCCACGAACATGCTGCCATGCCAATGGATGGGATGCAGATGCCGGTGTAAGCTTTTAGACTTCTTCATAGTTTTGCTATTTATTTTTAGGATTGTAAATATACAGTAGCAAAACTTAAGCACTTTGTCAATATTATGTCAAAGATTTCAACATGGTCGGCCTATAGCGAACCTCCCCCTACACATCAAGCTCGAACGGCTCGCCGTCCACTGCCTTAATGAAGGTAATTCCCCGCTCTGCAAAGTCCTGCTCAAGCTGTTCGTAGGCACCTTTGCGGGCTTCATCATTCCAATGCCAATCATGGATCGGCACAATATATTTTGGCTTTAACTCTAAGCCAAGGCGCGTTGCACCGACCACCGAACCCCAAGGCGCTTGTACCGGCAGTGCCAAGATAGCTTTTGTCTCTTTAAAGCTGTGGCTGTCGCCGGGGTGGCTTAGCTTATCCAGATAATGTACGCCGATCTCCTGAGGTGGCTCGGTTGGAAAATAGGGACGAATGTGCTCGTGGGGACTCGCGAACAAACTCACGCCTTTGGGTGGCTCGGTGCCGGCCTGCAGCACTCCCATCGCCTGCAATTGTTCGGCTATCTCGGCTGTAGTAGTTATGCGCACTTTAGGGAATTTGGCCGCCAAGTCCTTAACCAAATCTCCATCTAGGTGATCAGCGTGAATGTGCGTAATAAAGATGTCATCGAGACGATCCAGAGCATCGATACTCAACGTACTGTAAACGCCGGGATCAAAGACGGCGACGCGTTCAGGCGTTTCAACTAACAAACAAGAATGGACGAATTTAGTGATTTTCATGCTTGGTCCCCGCTTATCTTACTAGTATACCAGTAAGAGCGGCCTTCACTTGGACTCTGGTAAACGTGCACGTTTACTTAGCAGTTTTAGGCCGACGGACAATGCGGCGGTCGCGGTAAGCAAGCTCGCGCCGGTGACCGTCGAGACATTCAATATACGGCTCAAAGTCTTTGAGCAGCGTGGAATACCGCTGATTGGGCGTAAACAGTTTAAGCAACTTCTTTTGGTCGGCCAGATATTCGACCAGGCCGAAAAAATCGCCGTCGCCGCTGACAATTACCGCTTTGTCGTAACTAGCGTATTCTTTCATGGCATATAGTACTAGGTCGGCATCGATATTGCCTTTTATGACTGGCTTCTGGTCGTCTTTGTGCTCGGGGTCGCTGGCTGCGGCAGCATCTGCTTTAATTTCCAGGGTAGGTTTGAGGACGATCAGATAACCATGATCGTGCATCAGCTCATACAGTGACTCATTTTCGGCCATGTAACCGATGAACATGTAGGCATGCGTAACACCATATTTTTCCTCGAGCCAAATACGGAACTTGCGCCAATCCATTTTCCAGCCCAGTTTCTGCACACCAAGATTCAGATTTTGGCTATCGATAAAGGCATAGTTATTCTGCGGCTGGGGCTGTTTTGGCTTTTTTATGAGCCTGGCGGATTTATGGGGTTGATTCGGTCGGGGTTGGCGGGGTTGGCTTTTCATAACCTATTCATCATACCACTTGCGCTTTATACAGTACGTACTTAGTAGCATTTCGGTAATGATGTTCAAGACGTGTGAGTTCACTTATTAATAGTAACCCCGTGGGTAAATAAACTGTTACGCCTAGTCCAAGCCAGGTGGAAGACCAGCTAAGCAGCTTCCCTAGTCCAGGCACTACAGCCACCACCTTACCAACTGCTAATGAGCCGCGTACTGCAGGATCGGGGTTAGTGAGTGCATCACCTTTCGTTTGAAATGCAGCGGCAGTTACCTTAATTACACGATGCGTAATCAGTTCATTTGGGTTGCGACTGCTGCGATATGACACGATCATGCCGGAATGTAGTTCTTTACTGCCGATACGACGCATAACTAGCGCATCGCCGCGCCGGAATGTTGGCTGCATACTGCCTGTCTGCACATTGAGCAATCTTAGATGGAAGCCAAGCTGAACGACAGGCCAGATTAGAGCAACGGCTGCTGTAATCACACCGCATGCCCGTAGCCAGCTCAAAAGTAACCGGAAAAGTGGCATTAGGGCTACTGCGGCGTACCGCTAAACACCAGATCAAGCCCACTAATGCTGGCGCCGCTACCGGAAACAGCATCGCCGCTCATACTCACCTGCACGTGGTAAGAAGCCACCGAGCCCACAGCGACTGAGCTGTTTTCAACGGTCGCCTTGCCCGCAATTAGACTGGCTAAGCTAAAGCTCTGGACCGTACCAGGAACGCCGCCTACGGTTGGCGGCGTCAGCAGTACAAAGACCTTGGCCAAGTCAACGGTGCCGGTTACTGTTGGCACAGTTGGTACCGTTAGCGAGAGGCTCAAGCCGCTGGTTCCGGTATTTTTGAGGTAAACCATGTTGGTATTAGCAACAGGCTGGGGCTGGCCGCCGGGAATTAGATTATTAAAATTAAAGCCCGGCACTGTATCGCTGTAGTATGAGCCGGTGGTACTGATTTGGAGGCTGGGGCTGGCAGTTTGGATAGTGTTGCCGGTCAGCGCATTACCAGTACTCTGCATGGCGGCAAAAGTCACCAATGTGGTGGTAATGCCCACAGCGCTGACCACTATAATGGCACGTGTTAGCGGTAATAGTTTTCGGAGTTTTTTGGATCGGGACATTGGCGGCAGCTCCTCGTTATAAACTTAAGGTTTGCTGCAAGTTTTACATGTGCTCTGCGTAATTGTCAATGTTTTAATATGTTTTTAATGCCCTGTCAAAGTGCTTGTGCTATCACATTGGCTTCACTGTCAGGCCTTTTGGTAGTTTGCTCCTCTAGGGCGCTCTACAGGTGAACCTTGCGGTTCAGCCTGTGGCGGTAGCTTACCCTGACGGAGCAAACTACCAAAAGGCTACAACGCCATTCTTACCTTTGGGAATTCTTCAAAACTAGCTTGAAGTGAGGATTTCTAGGAGTTCGGAACCATATTTATCGAGCTTGTTTTGACCAAAGCCTTTTACGCCTAGGAGCGCCTGGGCGGTTTGGGGCTTGCGGCGGGCCAACTCTTCGAGGAGCGTATTATGGGCCACTATGAAAGCTGAAACTTTATCTTCTTTGGCTCGGTCTAGCCGCCACTGCCTGAGACGTAAGAACATGGCTTCGTCATAAGGTGCAGTCTCGAATAAATCTTCAACAAAATCGGGTCCTTGTACTGGGATTTCGTAATCGGCCGTAATGTTGGCTAGCGATTCGGAGGCCTGACGCAAATCAGCATCAAAGGTATGAATGGCCGGGTGCATGCTAAGCGCCATTTGATTGATGCCAGTCAGGTACACACCGTCCATACTCCGTACTCGACTGAGCGCTACATAGCCCATGCCCGGCGTAAAGCTGCGGCCCAGATCAATCTCGGCAGCGTCCAGGCTCATACCCTGGCTCTTGTGAATGGTGATCGCCCAGGCTAGGCGCAACGGCAGCTGTGCCACCTCGGCACGGGTTTTGCCGTCTTCTTCCAGCTTCCAGCTATGGCGCTCCACTTTTATTTCGCGGCCACTAGCTAGCGCCACCAGCGGCAGATCATCAACAAAATCAAGCACCCTGCCCCGTGTGCCATTCACATAACCGCTGGCAAAATTGTTGGCAACGAACATCACCTCAGCGCCGGTTTTGAGCTCCAAAACCTCGGGAGCTAGCAAACCTTTCGTGAGCGTCTCTATCTTGGCGGCCTGGCCGCTGGTCTGCATTTGGTAGCGGTGAGCATCGCGGTTGATTTCCTTCAAATGCTTCTGGTTGATGCTGTCAACATCCATGTTGTGGCTATAGAGCCGTGTGATAATTTGGTCGCCGGGACGCTGCTCCTTGAGCCGCTCTTGCAGGGCAGCTTCGTGCAGTTCGTTCACATCGCCGCGGCGCATAGCCTCCAGCAAATCTAGGAGTCCGTCGCCGCCGTCTTGGCGGTGCTGCTCGGTTAGGTAGCAGATCTTGGGGCTGAGTTCTTGCCACGCTTCGGAAAGATGCACAAAATCTACCGGTCCGTTGCCCCGGGTAATCGGTGGCAGCTGGAACAGATCACCCACCAGTATCACCTGCATTCCGCCAAATGGTTTATCATTTTTGCGCAGTAGCTTAGCAACTTCGTTGACCATGTTGAGGCGCTGACCATGCAGCATTGATACTTCATCAATAACTAGCACGTCTGTAGCGTTATACCGCTTAATCAGCCGATCGGTGCTCTGCAAACGCTCGCGGTCCCAGTCACTCAGAAAGTCTTTGATGCCCAAGCCACTCCAGCTATGAATAGTCGTGCCACCAATATGCGTGGCCGCAATACCAGTACTAGCAGTAACCGCCACATTTTTCCCTTGGCGTCCGGCTTGCCGGATAAACTCATTCAAAACGTAAGTTTTGCCAGCACCCGGCGCCCCGGTAAGAAATACCGAGTTCCCCTCCAGCATCACGGTCAGTGCCTGCGCTTGCCTCATATCTTCACCAGTATAGCAGCCTGCCGGGCCCAGACAGAGTTGTGGTTTTCAGAACAAGCCTACTTAGAGCTCTTCGACGGCCCCAATCGTCACTTCCAGCAACCGAATCTTTGCTACTAGCCCCGTCAAGAATGTGTCAAAAAACCATCCCCGCATAAAGACCTCCTCGCGAGACTTGTTGTTGGTTCCATAGATTAAAGTCTGCAAGAGCTTATTCTTTTCTTCTCCACTTCCATGAGTAGTTTCAACAGCCCTACCATTTTCTATTTCGACATAATGGATACTTGGAGACCCATCCAGTTTATATCCATGATCTCGCAAAACACGTGGATCTATTGGTATTTCTAGAGCCCAACTGCTAAATTTCTCGTCTGCTATACGATATAGTTCCCATGCCTTTACATACAGGAAGTATCGTGTCGCATTATGCTTAAATGCCGGAGGCAAAGCTCGCGCGTCATCTAACAAGCTAGGTGATGACGCTAAATGGTTTTTTATATCTTTTGGCACTTCAGCCATTAAGCACCGGCTGGAATATCAGCCAGCGAATCACTCTCTTCTTTATCCGGCTTTAGCAGACGCTTTTTGATAATTTCGTAGCGTTCACCAGTTACCGGACTTTCCATGTAGTCTTCGTTCATAAGGTTAATGAACTTGGCAATGTCTTTATCATCCATAATGATAATGGCGCCGCTATCATCGGGCATCAAGTTCAGGTCCATATCCTCAGCCTGCGTTAGAATTTGCTCCTGCGTTACCTTGCCCACATCCAGTTTTTGGAGTTTCTTAACCAGCGCTTTCTTATCCTTCACCAGGTTTTGGATACCCATGCCTTCGGAGAAGCTCAGGCGGTATAGTTCCTCGATCTCGCGGATCTTGCTCTCTGCCACGGCTTGCTCTTTGGCATCATAGCCAAATAATGTCTTGAGTTTGGGTTGGCTAAACACATACAGATCTTGATCGAGCACCAGCAGCTGCGGGTCGCTCGGAAGACGCAGTGCGGCATCGGCATCAAACGGAATGAACTTGTTATCGCGAATCATCCAGCCCACGCGGCCTTTCATGACCTGGCTCTTAGGTAGCACCTTAGCGACATAAAACGGTTGCTTCATCTCGGGATGCGTCACCCGTGCCAGCACACCCTTCATGTGGTTGATATCGTGCTCTTCTTCTTTAAACAGCACAATTTCGTGCTCCTGCGTCTTGAGCCAGACCAGCGTTTCGCGCAGCTTCTCTACCCTATGTACCTGCGTACGCTGCAAAACGTGCTCTTCGGCCTCAGCCTGCTCAAAACCACGGACAATCAAACCCTTATCAATACCCTCTAGAATGTATTCCAGCATTTCATCGATAAACAGCGGCTCCAATTGCTTCTTGAGCTGGTCTGCTAGATTGGTTTTATAGAGCACGTAGTTTTTACTAATGAAGAACAGTTCTACTTTCAGCTCGTCTTTGTACTGCACTAGGTTGTTAGCCCAAGCAAAGACATCGGTTTCTACATAGTTATCTGGCCTATAGCCGTCATCAGGCACAATATCAGACGCAGCTGGTTGTTCAGGGGCCTCGGGTGGCAATGCCTCTGTAGTATTTACCGGTTCTGCATCTGTATCCATAATTTGTTCAATTTCCAAACTTAGTTTTCTATATTCTTCGCTATTTTACCGTGTTTCGGCCCAAGCTGCTGCTGTAAAATTGCCTATATTCTTGCACCTTGGCGCGCTTTGTTTGCCCACTCATCGGCCAACTCATTACCTTTGTCGCCCACGTGACCGCGTACCCAGGTTAGTGTAGCCTGGCTGCTTTTATATAATGGGTATACAGCCTGCACGATATCCAGATTTTTGATTGGACCGCCAGATTTCTTCCAGCCCTTTGCTTCCCAGCCGGGCGCCCATTTGGTAATGACATTGATCCAAAATTCGCTATCGGTGTAAATGGTGCACAGTTCGCCACCTGAATGTTTAAGGGCACTTAAAATAGCAAAGCCCTCCATGCGAATGTTGGTGGTCTGCTTAGCGCTTACCCCCGAGCCCTCCGGCTCAGTGCCTAAAACAGCAGGTTTATCATCGCAAATAACAGCAAAGCCGCCCGGCCCGGGATTTGGGCTGGCGCTGCCGTCGGTGTAGTACGTAATCATTGCTATAGCTTAGCACGGGGTACGCACAAAATTTACAGCAATAAGAGATCTTTGAGGATTGTCAGCTCGGGCATAGGCTGGTTAAATCCACCGGAGCCCATATGGCCCTGCCCCTCGGCAAGGACAAATCTTGCTCCGAGCGCTTCGGCTACCGGTCTTGCCTGCTTGTCATTACAGCCCCATGGGTCGTTATCGCTGTTGATGAGTACAATTTCATCTGCCGCAGATAGGATACGGTCATAATCAAAACCATCTGCCGGTAACATGAGTTCGGAAAACCCTTCGTCGTCAATGCTTTGATAAAATCCACTCACCAGCACCACTCGTTTAACCTGCACCATACTATTTTCGAGCCAGCTGAGTATAAGTGGACAAGCCGAACTGTGGCCAATGATAATGCTCTGCTTGTCTAGCATGGGCGCGTTCAGCTCCACGAATTCCAACGACTCCTCGAGCCGTGGTTTATGAGTGTTTGGCAGCATAGGCCACCAAACCTTGTAGCCATTGCTTTCCAGATATTTTTGAGTATCGGCAAACCAGAAATAGTTCTGGTCACTGCCATCAGTCCCGTGCAGTAAAACGGCTTGTTTCATTACGCTACGTTACTCCTTAATTGACTGGTAGTATTTGCCACTTTAACGACTAAATCCATTTGCTTTTCAAAAATTCCCTGCATGGCTTTTTGGATAATCTGTTTATTTTTCTCCTCTTGGACCCTTCTAGCATGAAACAGAAACTGAAAACTGAGCTCAACCTTATTAGGATGTACGATAGGCTTTCCGAGGCGCAGTATGCCATAGAGCGTAGAATTTTGTCTCTTAACCTCTTGGAGTACCTGCGTCCACAGATCATTATCGCCAGGTTTTAGCATCTCCTGTCTTTGTATAAGCCTTAGAACTGCGTGTATCGTTGCTAAATAGTAGTAAAACGCCCAACTAAGCCAAATGTCCTTGTCGTAATTTTTGATCTGCAAAGGATCCCGGTGGCGAATAGCGAATTTATTAGCAAATTCAAAAACTGCCGATTCATCCTTGTCGTTAAGGACCGGGCTTAGCAGTTGACTCTTTTTTAACGCCTCAAACACCCCGACGAGTTCGACTATTAGCCCCTGTCGATCTTCAATAGACGATTTCCGCGCCCGAAACCTGCTGACACATTTTTCGATCGTACTGATTAGTTCTACATCAACTGTCTTAGGTGTAGGTACATTTGCAGATAACAAATACTCCATACCTATCGGCTCAATCAGCGTAATCTCTCCATCTTTGCTAAGTTCCAGCCCAACTCCAAAGTCAGCTAAGATTGGATTGAGGTCCTCGCGGTAGATCTTTTGCGCAAGCTCAGTATCGTACCCGCTTTGCGACTTAGCGCTAGCTATACTTATGTGGTCATGTACGAACTCAATGATCGTAAGCAGATCGTCTTCTGAATAACCGTCTATACATGCGTGTATGGGCCAGAGTTCTTTGCGTAACTTCCGGAGTACATAAGAATGTGGATTTTCAATTGAACCCCCTGATCGATTACCCCAGTCGTCTTCAAGGCCGATCCATTCATCCAAAAACCCTTGATCATCAATCTCCCGATAGTAGTCAAGATATATCTGTTTCAACATTTCTAAGGACACGCTAGCATCGGGATTTTTGCGCTGCGAGTAATACTTCTTATTGCCCTGGCTCATAGGTTCTGTCTAAGAATGTAACTGGCCTACGAGCTCCGTAATAGCTACGCGGGTTTGCTGGGTGGTGTCGCGATTACGGACCGTTACGGTGCCGGCATTTTCGCCTTCCAGCGTATCAAAATCAACGGTCACGCAGTACGGCGTACCGATTTCGTCCATTTTGCGGTAGTTTTTACCAATGTTGCCGGTATCTACCCACGTTACGGCACCTAGCTCTTTTTTGAGCATGGCGTAGATTTCACGCGCCTTCGCGACCAGCTCTGGTTTATTCTTGGCAAGTGGTAGTACTGCAACTTTTACCGGCGCTAGGTGCGCTGGAAGTTTTAGGTAAATGCGCTTTTCACCGTTAATTTCGTCTTCAGTATATGCTGCAGATAGTACAGCCATAAGGGCACGCTCTACACCAAAGCTTGGCTCTATTACATGCGGCACAAAAGCGGCACCGCCGTCTTTTGGCCGATATTCCATACTCTTCTTGCTTTCGCGCTCAATATTTTTAAGGTCAAAATCAGTGCGATACGCGAGGCCCAGTAGTTCCTCACGGCCAATTGGGAAATCAAATTCGAAGTCGATGGTGCGCTTGCTGTAGTGTGCACGGTCTTCGGCTGGCACTTCCAGTTCATGTACTTGCTCGGTCGGCAAGCCAAGGAGATTGCACCAATTATGTATTCGTTTTACCCATTCTTCGAAGCTTTTTTCCCACTCTTCAGGACGAACAAAATATTCGACCTCCATCTGTTCGAACTCGCGGGAACGGAAAATAAAGTCGCGTGGGCTAATCTCGTTACGGAAAGCCTTGCCCTGCTGAGCGATACCAAATGGGATATCCGGGTAGTAGCTATCTACTACGTTTTTGAAGTTGGTAAAAATGCCTTGGGCGGTTTCTGGCCGGAGATAACTTACCGAGTTTGGATCATAAGACATCAGATCGTATTTTTCGGCATCGCTATGCTCTACTTCGTTACCAAGCCGGTCAAGTGGCTTGCCAACACGCTCAACCTTGCTACCCTCAAATGACGGCCCCACAAACGTCTTAAACATCATATTAAACTGACGAGCTTCGCCAAACGTGCCTTCCTTGCCGCACGTTGGGCACTTGTTTGGGTCATCAAGCTTATCGGCGCGAAAACGGCTTTTACAGTTATTGCATTCAACCAACGGATCAGTGAACGTGTCCACATGGCCACTTGCTTGCCACACCTTTTGGTTCATTAAAATCGCGGCATCAACCCCGTACATATCCTCGGCATCTTCAACAAACGTTCTCCACCACAGCTGCATAATGTTGCGTTTTAAAGCCACGCCGAGCGGGCCGTAATCCCAGGTACCACTCAGGCCCCCGTATACGTCACTGCCCGGGAAAATAAACCCACGGCGCTTTGCCAGACTTACAATATCTTCTAGTTTTGTGTCACTCATATTATGGCTATTATAACAGATTGGCATAGAAAGATGGGACAGGCTCAAGTCTCAAAAATAAACCCGCTTTGAGCCCCGCCACACCTATTCCCGGCTATACTGCCGCGCAAACAAGCTAACCAACTGCCCCGTAGTCGCCGCCAAGCGCTCAACCCCAGCCACTTTTTGCAGCGCCGATGGGCTGGCGCCGCCAAACACCAACCGCAAGAATTTGATAGCCGATGCATCATATGGCGCTTCAGGACGAGCTACAAACGCAGAATCATCAAAACTAAATTCGTATTGCTTTTTAGCATCTAACCGGGTGCCGTCTGGCTCGGTTTGCAGATTGGGCTGATAACCACCCAGCCGCAGTAGTTGCGCCGTAAACCACAACCGAATCAGCTCCAGGTCAACCGCTGAATCATTGAGTGCGGCAAATGACTGCTCCAGAATGTGAAAATAATCGGCCTCCGGTTCGTCCTCGGTGGCTTTATTAAGCTTTTTAATGAACTCGTAGCCCAGCATGGTGCGATTAATATCCTGAACAATCTGCCCGTAATGCGTAACGAGCCGTGCTGAAACCAGCGTACCAATATCACCCCTACCCTTTACGTAGGTAAGGTTTGTAACGCTAAACAGCTCAACACCGCCAGCCAGCTTGCTTTTGACTCGCCGCACTCCTTTGGCCATCAGCCGCAATTTGCCCACGTTGGGCGTAAGAAACGTGATGATTCGATCGGCTTCGCCGTAATCCACCCGGGCCAGCACTATGCCGGTTGTAACCTGTTGGTTCACGGTACCGTCACCACTTGCGCCTGTGCCACGGCATTACAGAGCATCGCTAGGCTTGTTTCGGGTTTATGCAACGTTTTAGCCACACCAAGTTGCTTATATAGGGTAGCCGCACGAGCCAGTTCTCGCGGCGGCAAGTAGGTATAGAGCACCACCGGAATCGTGAGCCATTCGGAATAACTACGGAATTCATACAAAAATTCCACTCCATTGTGCTGTGGCAATTGCAGCTCCAAAATCACGACATCCGGCGTTTGCTCGTCGGCCGCCTGCACTGCAGCTTGAGCGGATGCGGCGTGGCTAGCGGTATGACCGTGCCGCTCTAACGCCGTAGCAACCACTTTAGCTTGCAATCTATCCGGCTCAATCAATACTACATGCACCTTCTTTAAGCTCCTTAAATCAATTGCAACTGAGCGCTCGGCTCCAACGTCGCTGCCAGCCCCGTTAAGTTGCGATACCGGGCCACATGCAGCCGCGTCGCTAATGTTTGCAGCAATGATTCAGCCACAAACACCCCAGCCGCTGGACCACTCACTAGTTGTGCTAATGGCTCGTGAACCCGCCCCTTAAAACTTCGAGCGCGATGAAGGCTGTCGGTCCCAAGACGAGGCAAGCTGCTGTACAGCCCCGCCACTACGCCATACCGCCCACGATGTGCCGAGAATTGCACCGGCGCCGGCTCATCATGCTCAGCCTGGCTTTGCACAAAAACCTGGCCAAGACTCACCATGGCGGATTGCAGTACCGTGCGATCGGCCAGTACCGGCTGCATGCGCGGACCCGGGTCAAGCTCCAGCTTCACCCCATATTGCCGCGCAAACGGCTCCAGGATCTGCGCCGCATCATACAGTAACGACGACACCGTGATCTGCTCAAGTTGTAGCGGTGTTACATGGCCCTGCACCCGTAAGCTCAATGCATAGCTCTCTACCAGGCGTAGCGAAGCTCCGCTTATAAGCTGCACCATGTCCCAGTGTATGCGGGCCGTTTCCAGGTCATCAGCAGTGCCTAGTTCCGCCAGTTGAGCAATTTGCAGCAAGGGCCGCGTGAGCTGTTCGGTCAAGCTCAAAAACAACTGCTCTTGGCTACCTAGTCTCGCCCCTTGCCCATTTTGCTGCATGCCCTATCCGCCCGTCCGTTTCCCCACCTGTTTAGTCATTTCAGTATACCTGCCGGGCAGAGGCGTTTGCAAAAGAAAGCTGCGTGGAAATTACTACGGCTCAAAGGTAAAGTTAGGCAAGACGTACTTTTCAAAATCAGGCAGATAATCATTTGATTCTGTCCAAATTTCCAGTGTCTTATCACGCAGCGGCAGCAATACGATACTTCCCGAAGATTTGGGGTTAGCCGAGAAAATAGCCCCAGAAAGCCGCACACCCGTCACGCTCGCTACTTTTGGCAAACTATACGGGACGGCTTTTATCGTACCGTTAGAAATATAGCTGGAATAGTGGCTCAGCGCCTGGCTATAGGCCGTGGCTTCTACCCGCACCCGCAGATTATAGGTCTGTCTGGAATCTGTTGAGGGAACATAGCCGGGATGGAAGTAAGCGTCAAGCGGATAACCACCGTTTGTGTCAACATACGCGCTCCACGTTTTTGGATAGCTCACATGCACGCTGCCATAAGCATCCGGGCCCAGATAGGTTGCTACTGGATTTTTAGCAGCTTCAGCATACTGCTTAGCATCGGCTGTTTGCACAGTCTGCTTATCGGCGAGCACAGCCGCCGCTACTTTGGCATCACTGTTATTTTTATAATCTTGCCGGCTGCCGAAGGCCCATACTCCAAAGCTAGCGGCAGCAACAAATAATACAGCAACAGCGATAAGCGACAACAGTAGCGCGTTTACCTCGCCTCGCTCATCTGCAATTCTAGGTAACGATTTCATTATGCTCATGGTAACTGAAGCGCCAGTAATTTTCAATTTGTATATTCCTTTGGTACCACCTTGAAAGGACTGAGCATATTGATTTTAGGAGACTTAAGCCGAAGTGGAGCCGGGAGTTTCTGGACGAGACAGCGAGCTCGGCCAAGAACTCACCGCGCGTGAACGGTCTCCTAAAATCAATATGCTCAGTCTCCTCACTCGACATCTCAATATCTGTATAAGTACACCCCCGCTCGCTCAGTATCTGCTTTGCGGCCTGGAATCTGGAACGCAAAGCTAACCAGTGGTTTCTGGACCTGGTGCATGCGTGTGTCAAGTCTTGACATAAACCGGCCTAATAAAAAGGCAAACACCCCATCGCATTCCGGCCAGGTTACTCGCCAAAAATCACCCCAGATAATCCGCACCTGCTTGCGATACCGGCGTGTCCGCAGCCAACTAATTACAACCAAAAATGGATTGAGCTCGATACCAACTACGTTGAGTCCAGCGCGAGCTGCCGCCAGCATCACTTTGCCATCACCGCTGCCCAGCTCTAATAAGGTTTGGTCGGATTTTAGATCAAGCAGCTCAAGTGCTGTTTTAGCCTGCTTATCAAGTGTTGGCACATACGGCGCACCGCGCAGCAGCACACCGCCAAAAGCTAAGATAATAACAAGGATGGCTATAAATATAAAAACCATAGACTATTCGCTTAAGCTACATGCCGATGCACTTCAACCTCGGCCTGCTTCAGATATGCTTCCAGCTCGCTGATGAGCTTTAAACCTGCCGTATGCAATTTCGTGGCGTCGTCTATCTGGATATCCGGGTCTTGTAGCTGGGCCACAATATCCTCCAACTCTTGAGACTTTTCGCGGTAGTTAAAATCTTTCTTGGTCATAATTTCCTCACTGTTTCAATTGTAGCCGTGGCGTGGCCGTCACTCAAGGCAAGCTCCACTGTTTGTCCTGTTTTTAACTGGCCCACTCGTTTCACAAGTGAACCATTAGACTCGCGAACTAGCGCGTAGCCTCGCTGCAATGCGGCCGTTGGATCATAGGCGTTTAGCAATTGCCACGCCGTCTGCAAACGAAGCTGGGCAGTTTGATACGCTATCCTTAGCCCCCGATCGAGTTCGCTGCGTTGTTCGGCCATTTTTTCTTTACGATCCGCCACTAATCTGGTGAGGCCTCGCCCCAAATCAGCTCTTAGCCCCTCCAACTGCGACAACACCACGGTGCGATCTGGCGTCAGTAGTTCGGCTGCATTACTCGGCGTACTAGCCCGCTGATCGGCTGCCAGCTCCGCCAAACTCACATCCACTTCGTGTCCAATAGCCACCAGCGTAGGAATCCGACTAGCTGCCACGGCCCGCGTTACTTGCTCGGTACTAAATGCCGCTAGATCGTCGGCGCTGCCACCACCGCGGGTCAGCACCAACACGTCTGACACTTCGGCAGCCGCATTAGCAGCTGTGATGGCCGCAACGATCTGTCCTACTGCCGGCTCACCCTGCACTTGCACGTCATAATGGTCCACGACCACACCTCGCCAGCGAGCATTCAAAATCTTTAGAAAATCCACGTAGGCTGCCGATTCACCAGCCGTAATCAGCGCCACCCGCTGCGGCGGATATGGCAAGGCCCGCTTTCGTTCCGACGCAAACAGTCCTTCAGCCTGGAGCTTTGCTGCCAGCAGATCCGCCGCCCGGCGCAAAGCACCTTCCCCCACTGGCGTAATTGCCTGCACGTTCACACTAAAACCATACAGATTGTGGAGCCGCGGATTACCACTCACTCGCACCACCATACCCTCTTCCAGTGGTCCCGGTAACGCATACACCGTGCCAAAAAACTTTACGCTACTTGCTTCATCTTTCAAATCAAAATACACCCAGCGGTTTTTACTCACCCGAAAATTAGCCAGCTCGCCTTCGATTGTCACATATGGATACGCCGCTTCGAGCGTCTGATTCAAGTACGCTACAAAATCACTAACGCCAAAAACTAATCGTTCGTCCACTTTTTAAGCCTCCGACACAGTATTAGCCGGTTCTTTGGGCATATGGAGCGCCTGATGATACAGATAATATCCTGGCGGCAACTGCACCAACATATTAATCACACGGTACATCACCGTCACCGGCAGGCTAAGCTTAGCTGGAATGCCCGAAGCCGCCAAAATTAGCGTCATCAAACCCTCATACACACCCACGCCGCCCGGTAAAATACTGACCAGTCCGGCAAAGTTGGCAACCGCGTAAGCTAGGATTACCGCCCCGACGTTCACCAGGTGACCAAAGGCCACATACACTACGTACACCGCCATCACTTCCCAGAAATTGGCCAGAAAGGCCTGCCAAAACGGCCATTTTAAGCGCCGCCAGTCTTTCCTTAATAGCATGTAATTGCTATGTAGCTCTTCAAATACGCCCCGGGCCCGGGCCACATTGATTGTTTCGTGATGGTTGGGCCGCACCAGATGGATCAGTTTATTCAGCTGCACCGTCACCCAGGTAAAAAAGCTTGAGATACGTTTTTCGCTACCCACAATAAAGGCAAAACCGGCCGTACCTACCACCATGAGCGTGGTCAGGCTCCCCGCCACCAGCAAAATCACATTGTTCATATGTCCTTCTATCGCCAAAAAAAACATCCCGAGCACAATCAGCACTTCAAAACTTAAGAAAATCAACACCAACTTCATCAGATGCACCAGTGTTGCTTTGGCTCCGGTAATATCCGGCCGCCGCATCCGCACACTAAAGTAGCTAATACCAGTTACCCCACCACTCGGGAATACACTATTCACAAAATTAAGCTCCAGCGAAGATTTAAACAACGGCCAAAATTCCAGCTTGTTGCCGGTAAGTGCAAACAGTCCCTGATACAACCGCGCCTGGGCATCGTAGTTTAGATATTCCACCGGGATAATCAGCAGTAGCGCCCAGGCATGCACCTTAAACAAGTTATGGAAGGTTTGGGCCAACTGATGCCAGCTCGCCACGATCAACACAGCTAGAGCCAGCACCGTTACCAGGTTAACTACCAACTTCCAACGACGTGCTAAAATTGCAGACGATTTTGACATTACCCTTTATTGTACAATCCGGACCACATATTGCACATGCTTTTTGCGTTTATACACAGAAGCTTGTAAAAATTACTATGAAATATCGCCCGAAAATTGTAAAATACACGCTATGCACAGCATTCTTATTTTGGGTCGTCAGCCTACTCTTGGCCTAGCCGAGCTCGAAAGCCTTTACGGCACCGAGGCTCTTAGCGTTATCCAACCACATGTCGCCCAGCTCAAGCTGCCGGTTGGCCAGGTTGATTTTGATCGCCTTGGCGGTAGCACTCGTCTAGCCCAAGTTATTACTACCATTCCCAGTAAACTTTGGAAGGATGTTGAAAAACAGCTGGCAAAAAGCATCGCCGAGATTGCCGCCGAACTACCCGAGGGCAAGTTACAGCTCGGCTTCAGCTGTTTTGATATTCCGATCACCCCCGCCAAATTAAATGCTACCGGCCTAACAGTAAAGAAGATCGTTCGTAGCCACACTAACCGCTCGGTACGCATTACGCCCAACCCAGAGCTAGAACTCAACACTGCACAAGTGCAGCACAATCACCTTACAGGCCCCACCGGCATCGAGATGCTGATTATCACCAGCGACGAGGGCACCATTCTAGCCCGCACAATAGCCGCGCAAGACATCGACAGCTACACCCTGCGTGACCGTGGCCGTCCTAAGCGTGATGCACGGGTTGGCATGTTGCCGCCCAAATTAGCCCAAATGCTGATTAATCTAGCTACTGGCTCGGAAAAGCCCACTGCTAACTTAACCGTCCTCGACCCATTCTGTGGTACCGGCGTGGTTTTACAGGAAGCCCTATTAATGGGTTACAGTGCCTATGGCACTGATCTTGAACCGCGTATGATCGACTACACCGGCGAAAACCTCGATTGGCTGGATGGCAAATTCACCCTCGGCAACACCGAAATGCGCATCGAAACCGGCGACGCCACTACTCATCAGTGGTCGCCTGTACCCAATTTTGTCGCCGGCGAGACCTACCTAGGCCGCCCCTTCACTGCTAAACCCGCACCAGATGTCCTGGCTCAGACCATCAGTGAGGTCAATCTTATCCTCAAGAAGTTCTTACGTAATATTCACACGCAGTTGCCCGCTGGTACTCGCCTCTGCCTAGCCGTTCCTGCTTGGCAAACCGCCCCTGATCGCTTTAAGCATCTACCCCTTATTGACCAGATCGGCGACTTAGGCTATAATCAAGTACGATTAGAGCAGGTGCGAGATGCAAAACTCCTCTATTACAGAGAAGACCAGATCGTTGCTCGTGAATTATTAGTTTTAACCAGGAAGTAATACCTCTATGTCACACGTCAAAGCCGGCGGTACCGCCAAAAATACTCGCGACTCAGTCGGTCAGCGCCTTGGCGTCAAACTGTACGGCGGTCAAAGAGTCAAGACCGGCCAGGTTATCGTCCGCCAGGTTGGTATGACTAAGCGCGCCGGCGAGGGTACCATGGCCAGCCGCAACTTCACTATCCACGCTACTCGCGACGGTATCGTTAAGATGACCACTCGTAAGGTACGCACCTTTAGTGGCCGCTCTGTTAGCCGCGTTGAAGTCACCGTTGTCAACGAGTAAAGTCCACTTTTTGCTAATTAAACATAAGGCAGCCCAAATGGGCTGCCTTATGTTTAATACTAGGCTTTTTTACAGTAGGCTACTCGTATTATCGGGCACCCTACCTATCTGTTCTGTCTCAAAAACGGCGTTCTGCATCTGATCCAAGAAGCCAGCAACATCCACTTCCCCGCCATCAATCTCCGTTAGTCTGTCATTGTCATTAAAGCCAACTGACATTCCACCGAAGTTGCCGGCCGCATTAATCGCAAAGCTCACTTGTCCGTCGGGCACATTGCTGGTCGGATTACTAGTGCTTTTATAAGCATAAGGACGTTGGTTAATTGTTACGACTGTATGCCCCGCCTCGACAGTACCAATGTCGCCAGCAAATTGATCACCTACCAACTCAGCAGGCGCAGCATAGGAGATCCTCACCTCATTTGCAGAAATACCACGATACTCCTCGTCTCCTGGGAGTTTTAACCTTAAGGTTAACGGCGTACTATGGGGAGTTTGAAGATATGCAGCCCCCGCCTCACGATTTGTTGGCTGAGTTCCATTGACCGCAAAGGTTCGTTGGTATTCCAACTCAGTTTTATTTAAATCACCAGGTACAGAATAACGCCCCTCTAAGGGAGAGGGGTAAACGACTCCGGCCTTCCTGTCAACCGGCAGATTAGCAGCTCCCTCAAGTATGGCAAGTACCTTCTTGTTAAGACCCTCGGCCCCCGTTTTAGCCTTCTCTAGCCGAGCTGACACCTTGGCGGCATCTCTGGCCTCAACCATGGTTCGCTCTCTCTGGGTGACACGACCAGCTATGACGGCACCCACCGCGTAGGCTGCGCGTGCACGACGATGCTCTAGGCTCCTTCCATCTTTCTCCCCTGAGTTACCATCCATGCCCATGCGCATAGCAGTTCGCATACTAACTTTGCTATTTGCAGACTTAGGAGATTTTTGACGTATCATTATTTTATTTCCTACTTCTGTTTATTTTTTATATATCTATAAAACATTAGCATAATAGTGTGCGGTAGTCAATATTATTTGCTAGACATTCTGACCTATGCCCTACATGCAGGAAACTCCCTGTCAGGGAGTTTCCTGCATGTAAAGGTGGTTCTTAGGACAATCCGAGGTGATATTTGATACGATCAACTACATCAGAAATGACAACCTGGGATTTGACCAAATAATCGTCCACGCCGAGGCCCTGTGCACGCTGCTTATCAGTCTCCTGACTGAGTGCCGTTAGCATGATAATCTTTAGATTTGCCGTCTCGGGAGTGTTGCGTAAGATGTCGAGCACATCGAAGCCGCTAACCTTGGGCATCATGGCGTCGAGCAGGATCAGATCCGGCTTGTGCTCTTTAGCGGCCGCTAGGGCATCTTCGCCATTGGCGACACGGGTTACTACAAAACCTTCGCCCTTAAGGCGCATGGTATAGACACTGGCAAGTGCGTCGTCGTCTTCGACAAGGAGAATCTTTTTACCTTGTGGGTCTTCGCTCATACTGTTTATGCTACCCCAAGGAGGCATAAAACACAACGTATAAATCCAGACCACTAGAGATCTTCGTCTCCAACGTAAACCACTCAATATTCACATCTCCTTAGACCGTCAGTAACTTAGAAACGCTGACTCGTCTATTTGGCAAGTGCGGCAATAAAACCACGGAACATCGGGTGCGCAGCGTTTGGCCGGCTCTTGAATTCGGGATGATACTGACTAGCCAACAAAAATGGATGATCAATACCTTCGATGACCTCTACCAAACCATTGTCCGGATTCATACCTACTGCCCGAATACCCCAGCTTTCGTACTGCGGTACAAACTCGGCATTAGCTTCGTAGCGATGGCGGTGACGTTCGGTAATATCCTGGTTGCCATACAATGTAGCCGCCAAACTACTTTCCGCAAAGTGGCAGGCATAGTCGCCGAGACGCATAGTGCCGCCTGTGTTTTCCAGCCCTTTTTGGCCGTCCATAGTAGCTATCACAGGATACGGCGTATCGGCATTAACTTCAGTAGTATGCGCGCCTTTCAGGCCGCCCAAACGGGCAGCAGCAATAACCATCATGTGCAGGCCATAGCAAAGACCAAGGTATGGTTTTTTGCTCTGGAGCGCATATTGGGCAGCTAAAATTTTACCTTCAATGCCACGGCTGCCAAAGCCGCCGGGCACTACCAGACCGTCAACTGCATTGAAGGCAGTAACTCGCTCTTCATCAGACATACCTTCAAGCTTTTCGGCATCAATCCACTCAATAGTTACATTTACTTCGTTCGCCCAAGCGGCTGAACGCAACGCCTCGAACACCGACATATAGGTATCAGTGTTATCCAGATATTTAGCTACAATCCCAACTTTGACCGTTCGCGGTTGTTCAGTAGTAGCTTTTTTAACTACAGCGCGCCATTCGGCTAATTCTGGCTTTTCGTGCGGCAAGTCTAGACGGCGGCAAATAACATCTGCAATTCCCGTATCTTCGAGGGTTAACGGCACCTCGTAGATACTTGGCGCGTTAGGTAACAGCGCAATGGCCTCCTCTGGTATACCCGCAAACATGCTGAGCTTACGCACCACACCTTCGGGCGCTGATTTTTCGCTACGAGCCACCAGCACGTCAGGCATAATGCCAAAGCTACGCAGTTCACGCACTGCATTTTGGGCAGGCTTAGTTTTAACTTCACCGCTGGCGCCTAAGTATGGCATATATACTACATGGACAAACAGGCAATTTTCGCGGCCTACACGAACAGCGAGCTCGCGGATAGCTTCTATTAGCGCCAGGCTCTCGTAGTCACCAACTGTGCCACCGATTTCAACGATGTGCACATCAAAGTCTTTGGAAGCCCCTGAAATAGCTTCCTGAAATGCGGTAGTAACATGGGGAATGTACTGTACTGTCTGACCGGCATATTTGCCGGCACGTTCATCATCGATAACTTTGGAGATGATTCGGCCAGCCATGAGGCTACTGCTCTGAGTCAGCTCCTGATTAAGGAAGCGTTCGTAGTGGCCAAGGTCCAGGTCGGTTTCGGCACCGTCTTTAGTCACAAAACACTCACCGTGCTCACGTGGGCTGAGCGTACCGGCATCAATATTCAGATATGGATCGCATTTTTGGATGTTAACGTTTAAGCCGCGGGCCTTTAAGAGATTGCCGACTGAAGCGGCGGTAATACCCTTTCCTAAACCGGAAAGCACTCCACCTGTTACAAATATAAACTTAGTGGGTCGATTTGCCACACTATCACCTCTCTTAGATTCTTTTAGATAGTACCCTACTGGACAGATAATGGCAACTGATTATGTTTGTACGGTCTGAGGCTATCTACGCTTTCTGATCTTCTAGGAGGCTTACCCTAACAGATCAGAAAGCGTAGATAGCCTCCACTAAGCCTTCGACAACACTACATGCTTTTCTATTTTGTCTGCAAGAACGCTTCGGCCGCCTGCAACTGAGTATCATTGCCGGCTTTAACGTCAGCATCGCTCAGCATAACAACTTTATCAGGAGTAATGCCCTTGTGGTTAATGCTTGTGCCATTTGGGCTGTACCACTTAGCAATGGTTACTTTCAGCTCGCTGCCATCTGAGAACGGAATCACGCTTTGTACTACGCCCTTACCGTAGCTTTTTTCGCCCATGATAGTCGCAGCATGGTTGTCGTGCAGCGCCAGCGCGGTAATCTCAGCCGCAGAAGCCGAACCGGCATTCACTAGCACTGCCGTAGGCATACCTTTCAGCGGATTATCGCCTGTCGCCCGGTAACTGGCAGCCACTTCACTGCCTCGCTTCTCCTGCTCAATCAGTGCATTGTCGGGCAGCCACAAACTGGCAATGTTCTGTGCAGCGTCAACTTCACCGCCGGGATTATCACGCAAGTCCACAATTACCTTTTTGACGCCGGCCCTCTGGAAGCTGGAAACCGCTTGCTGCACCAGGCTAAAGGTATCACTGCTAAACTGACTGATCTGCAGATAGCCGATGCCGCCATCTAGAATCTTAGAAGTAGCTGTAGGCACCGTGATGGTATCGCGTGTAATCGTTAGGGTTAGCCGCTGATTGCCGCCGCGCAAAATACTAAGCGTCACCTTACTGCCTTTGGGACCGCGGATCTTCGTAACCGCCGCATCCACCGACATACCAGCAGTAGACTGCCCGTTAATGGCGGTAATGACGTCTTTGGCAAGCAGACCGGCTGCAGCGGCCGGCGAGCCATTGATTGGTGACATTATAATGACATTGCCGGCACTGTCTTGATCAAGTTCGGCACCAATTCCCGTTACGCTGATACCCTGCAGCTCATTATTAAACGCCTTGGCTTCTGTAGCCGAAAAATACTCGGTGTACTGATCGCCTGGCGCGTTCGCCAAGCCATGTTTAAGACCGTCCAATATTTGCTGCTCGGTTAGTTTACCGTTGTAATTGGCTTTTAAGGTATCGTACAGCTGATTAACACTGGAGTAATCCAGCGTCCGCGGTAAGCCGGTTTGGTCACTAAATGGACCGCGTGGCACAATCCTGAGACGCCCTTGGCCCGTAAGTACACCCAAACCAAAGATAACTACAACGCCAGCAATAATACCAAGTTTTTTCACCGTGCGCGGTTCACGCACCCTTCCCCACAGTTTCTGTATCCTCATATGGGTCCTAGTATACCGTAGAATGTTCGGCGGTACGCTACAATATAAACAATATGAAGAATGCCTTAAGCGTGCGGGAATGCTCTGCCAAGGAATATGCTCGGTTACTGCCTAATGTTGCGCCGGATAGCAAGCCGGTGTCATTTTTGCAGGCGCCGTTCTACGGCGCCTGGCAGAACCGCGACGGTAAAACAGTGGTATATTTTGCAGCCGAAGATGGCGATAACCCTATTGCCGCAGGGCTAGCCGTAAAATACGATGCGCCGGGCGGCATCAGCTTCTTTTACTGCCCTTACGGGCCAGTCGTTCGCGTCTGGACACCGGAGCTATTAGCAGCACTGCGGGCATTTTTTAAACCCATTGCTAGGCGCAGCGGCGCAGCATTTGTACGCCTTGATAGCCCTGGCCTTGCCGGGCTATCAGATGTTAAGTCCGTTCCAAATCACCTCGCTAAAACAGCCAGCCTGCAGCCACGCGCTGAGTGGCTGCTGGATATCTCGGGCGACCAGGAAAGCATCTGGATGGGCATGCACAAACATGCCCGCTATAACATACGCCTAGCCGAGCGGGCGGGGGCTAAAATAGATTTTTACGAGCCTGCCAAAGCCCCGCTCGATACCTTTTTCGAGCTGATGCAAACCACTGCCGGACGTGATACCTTTAGCATCCAAAGCAAGTCATACTACAAAGCGGTCTTACGGTCTATCCCAGCAGACAGTGGTTTTGTGGCCATATGTACTATTGACGGCAAACCGGCTGCCGCTTCGGTATTTGCTAGCTACGGCGGCATGCTGCACTACGTATTTTCCGGCTCATCAAACAATTTCCGCAAGATTGCTCCGCCCTACTTTGTAATTTGGAGTGCCATTTTAGAAGCTCGCAAGCGAAATCTACACACTCTAAACTTCGGCGGCATAACCGATGCCGTAAAGGGCACTCACCTGGAAGGTGTTACCAGCTTTAAAAAACGTTTTGGCGGCTACGAAGTTGACCGCCAAAACCCGGTCGACTTAGTATATAAGCCGCTAAAGTATACGCTGTTTAGCCTGTACAAACGATTACGAGGCTAAAAGGGCATCGATCGTTGCATCATACAGTGCGGCGCGTGCTAGTGCCGCTGCAGTCAAAATGTGATTTTTGTTCTTACATTCAGGTACGGTCGCTTCGGTATACCATCCTGCCGTTGCAATGTCATTGTCATCCGTAGGAACAATACTGTCTGCATCCTCATCCGTAATACGCTGCCAGAATATGTAACGCTTAAACTTTGCGTCATCAGTTGGGCGCTCGCCGATATACTGTATCGCACCAATCGCCCTACCGATTTCTTCACGTCGTTCACGCTCCATCGCTTCTAGATATGTCTCTGTTTCGCTAGCAAACTTACCGCCAACAAGTTTAAAATCATACGGCGAATCTGCTTTTTCTGTCACCAACAAAAACTCACCCTTAGGGTTAAATGTAACCAATCGTACGTTATCGCTCATAGCAGAGCATAGTAGCAGCCTAAGTAGATAAATAATATGAAATAATTTTCATAACTAATCCTAATACGATCAAGAGCCGCACTAGCCAATCACACCAGATCCCTCAAGTGAGGCAATCCAAGCGCTTCTATCAAGAAGGCCGCAGTCATTCAAGAAGATGCTGCTACAGCACGAGCCATGCTGGGCACTAGGCATTAGGTCCATCGGATCGATTGACCATTTTTGATCGGTATACTTAGTATTTTTTGTAGTAGCAGTACGTACATCTGGCAGTTCATTGCCGTCTAACCACATTTCAATATCCATGAGTGCAATATCATAGCCATTGCGCTTTTGATGCATTACGCCCAAAAAACGGGTAGCTTTAGCATTGCAGTGTAGTTTCTCACGACAGGCTCGTTCAGCTCCTTGCTCCGGTAACTCGCCTTCCTTAAGGGTAACCGCTGGAAAACCCCAGTTACCGCCCAGATCAGGGTCAGACTCTGGACGCCTTACTACTAAAAATTCATTCGGATTGGCGGCATTCTTTATGACGACCGCAACGGCATAGTGGATTGGCTTGCTCATGCAGACTATCATAGCCATCCAGGCACGAAAATATAATGAAATGATTTTCATAAATAACCTGCAGACCACCATATAATCCCGTTAAGAGCTTGAGTCTCTAGCCGCCGAAGTAGATATAGATGAAACTGTGAGCTTGCGAGGCGGGCACGTACATCTCGCTGTAGTGGCCGTTATAATCGTAATTGTACTGGCTCACATAAATACTGCCATCACTATTCACTGCCTCTACCCACATAGCATGTCCAAAGGCACCGACGTTCCATATGGCCACCGAGTTTGCCTGAGGAGTCGAACCGGTGGCTATACCCGCACCGCGCGCATCACCGGGCCACTGATTGGCGTTGCCGGATCCGCCCCAATACGGCATATAACCGTACGTCTGTTTTACCTTCCAGGCCGCATAGCTCACGCATTCGCGGTTATACATACCCCACGGATCAATAACGCTGTCTTGTGCGGCATTATCCAGGTAAGCCGGATAGCCACCATGACCAGGATCGCCAGCCACCACATCGCGGCCAATAGTGTGGTTCGCTGCCGCCTGCTGTGCGCGCAGCTGGGCAATCTGCTTGCTGTTCGCTGCGATCTGCGCATTATAATTAGCTTGCTGCGTTTGGTTGTAGTTCAACATTGACTGCTGCTGTGCCTGAGCCGACGCCAGCTGGTCCTGCTGCGATTTTTCTTCGCTTAATAGCTGATCAACCTGCGTCTTTTTGGACTGCAAATCTTTTTGCAGAGCAGCGATTTTGTTAAGCGTGTCCTGGAGCTTGTTCTGAACGCTAGTGCGATATTCCTGCTTATCAACAAAATCACTCAGATTCTTGCTGGTTGCCAAAACTTCCAGCGTGGTTGGCGTGCCATCAACATACATCGATTTTACGTCATTAGCCAAGTAGGCCTTTTCTTGGTCAATCTGGTGCTGTGTGTCGATAATTTGCTGCTGCAGGCTTGCCTGCTGTGCCAGGTTGGCATTAATTGAACCCTGTATGCCATTGATCTGTTGCTGGAGCTGACCGATAGCGTCCTGATAGCTGGCAGCTTGTGCCTGCAAACCATTTACTAAGCCGCGAGCATCGGAGTTTTTGGCATTGAGCGCATTGATTTGGTCCTGGAAACTATCTGCCAAAACATGACTGATGCTCGGCAAAAAACTGCCACTCACTAGTACTGCACTGGAGAGTGTCAGAAGGCCAACGGTAAGCTTGGTAGAAACTGCTTGAGAGACTTTTGTTTTCATAGTTTTTGCTTTTGAAACTACTGTTTGTATAATACCACGTTCATGCTTATGTTTCAATCAATCCCCCATTCGGCTTGATGATAAGTTTGTAGGTGTAAAATTTGCCAAATTGGCAGATTTTACTTCTTGGGCGTTTTGAATTTTAAGTAGCGCCGTGTAGCAATAGTGGACGATGCGGCTCCAATAAGTATACCAAGCCCCAGTTGCACCAGCAACAACTGCCAGTACCGGTTTTCGAAATAGCTCTGACTGTAACTGATGTCTAAAAGTCCGAAACTGGTAGCCTGCAATGAACTGCTCGCTGTCACGAAAATGCCGTTGATAATCAAGATGGAAGCTATTGCCGACAAAATACCGTAGATTACACTTTCCACTACAAATGGTCCGCGGATATAACTAGTGCTCGCGCCCAGCAGACGCATAATCTGCAGCTCGTCACGGCGGTTAAATATTGCCATCTGGATAGTGTTGAAGATAATCAGGACCGAAATGACCGCAAAGACAATTACCGCCAGTACGCCAATCCGCCTGAGGATGTTAGTCGCATGCGTGATGTTATCAATCGCTTTTTTGCGGTCGCCATTGTACGACGGCGAGTCTGCCGTCTGCAAAGCCTGATACTGCTTTTGGGTTAAAAACTTATTAATGGCATTTACGTCATTTAGGTCTTTAGGATACACATGAATAGTTGCCGGTATGGGGTTGCCGGTTTCGATAATGGCGCTTTGCAAGCTCTGATTACCATTATTTTGATTTAAGAAGCGCGCTTGGGCCTGCTGCTTATTTAGATACTCCACGCGCCGTACATCGGACTGCTTTTTGATACTAGCAATAAACTGATTTGCCTGAGATGGCGTCACTGAATCTTGCAAAAAGACCGAGACATCTACCTGGCTAGCAATCTGATCAACGGTGTGATTAAAGGTAGCGTTGGCAATCACCGAAAACAGGATAATGGTAAGTGTAATCACCATAATAGCCATAGCAGCTAGAGCCAACCACAGTCCGCGTACAAAATTCACCATACCGGTGCGAATAATGCGTCCAAGAGTAATAAATCTGCGTTTCATATCTTAAAATTACTTAACCGTATACTGAGCGTTAGCCCGGTCGCTTTCTATTTGACCATGCTGAATGGTGACCACGCGCCTTTTAAGCTTGTTTACAATCTCTTGGTTGTGCGTAGTAAGCAGCACTGTGGTGCCATAGTGATTAATCTTTTCGAGCACGCGTATAACGTCCCAGGCATGTTTGGGATCAAGATTACCGGTGGGCTCATCAGCAATCAGAATCTTGGGCTGACGTACAATAGCCCGGGCGATTGCCACACGCTGGCGTTCGCCACCGCTGAGTTCCTGCGGCATGCGCTCGGCTTTGTCTTTGAGGTTTACAATGTCAAGCACCTTGGGAACGGTGTTTTTAATTTCCTTACTACTAGCACCAACGATTTCGAGCGCAAAAGCTACATTTTCAAACACTGTACGGTTGGGCAACAGCTTAAAATCCTGGAACACGGTTCCGATCTTACGCCGCAGCAGTGGAATATCACGGTCGTGGAGCTTATCATAATCAACACCGCCGACAATTATTTTGCCGCTAGTAGGACGTTCCTCGCGGGTGAGCAGCTTGAGTAGCGTAGACTTACCCGCGCCGCTTTGCCCCACCACAATCACAAATTCTTTGGGTTCAACATGCAGACTAATCCGGTCTAAAGCTGGCCCCAAGTTTTTATTGTAGGTCTTCGTTACCCTGTCCAAAAGAATCATGTAAGCATTAGTATAACAAGGATTGTGGACGTGGGCCAGCCTTGAGTCGGTTATTTACCGAGAGTATATTCCAGATAAGCCGCTACGAACGGTTCAAGCTCACCGCCCAACACCGCATCCGGGTCACTCGAAACATATTCCGTACGCAAGTCCTTCACCTGCTTATACGGATGTAGGACATAACTGCGGATTTGGTTACCCCAAGCCGCCTGCTCATTTGGGCCCTTCAACTCACTCACCCGCTCAGCGTGCTGTTCCAGCTGCAGTTGTGCTAGGCGCGAGCGCAGTATAGTCATAGCCGTTTCTTTGTTCTGTAATTGGCTGCGCTCGTTCTGGATAGCCACCACGATATTAGTTGGCAGATGCGTAACGCGCACTGCTGAATCGGTGGTATTCACCGATTGGCCGCCATGGCCGCCGCTGCGGTAGACATCGATCTTTAAATCTTTTTCATCAATCTGGACCGCTTCTGGTGTATCAATCTTGGGCATTACTTCCACTTTGGCAAAGCTGGTCTCGCGGCTCTCGGCGTTAAAGGGGCTAAGGCGCACTAACCGGTGCACGCCATGCTCACCTTTTAGCTTGCCATAGGCAAAGCTACCAGAAATTTCGAGCGTTACACTTTTGATACCGCCCTCTTCGCCGGCAGATTCATCAACCGTCACTACTTGCCATCCCTGTCCTTCCGCAAAACGCGCATACATCCGGAGCAGCATGCCAGCCCAGTCTTGAGCATCAGCTCCACCCGCACCAGCATGAATGCTCAAAATCGCATCATTGTCATCATAAGGGGCGCTGAATTTCAGCTCTTCTTTGAGTGTGCCAAACTGCCGCGTTAGCTCTGCCAACGACTCACCCAGCTCAGCCCGCATACTATTATCATCCAGCTCGATAAGATCAATCAGATCATCCAGCTCTTGTTGTAGCTTTAGCCACGGCTGAGTACGCTTTTCCAGCTTGGCCTGCTCTTTAACGACTTCGCGAGCATGATTTTGATCATTCCAAAAGCTGGGTGCCGCAATTTCGATATCCAACTCAACCTTTTTTTCATGTAAACCAGCAACGCCAATACGCTTCATGGCTTCTGCCACATCGCCGCGTAATTTAAGAGCTGGCTGCTTGATCTCTTCCATAAACTACTTCCAGAGAACGCGCAACTGGTCATCCAGCTTTTTAGCTAGTGTCGGATCACACTTACCGTAGATACCAATGCCGCCCAGGTTATCAGCAAACATCGCCCGAGTCACTTCCACTATCGATTGCTTGGTTACAGCTTTGATGCGTTCTGGAATCTTATAGAAATCGTCGACATATTCATCAAAGAAATATCGACCCGTATAGCCTTGGGCGGTACTGGCCACTGTTTGCGCGCTACGTTGGTAACGACCAATTGAGTAGGCCTGCGCCGCGGCGATGTCAGCCTCCGCCAGCTCTCCTCGGAACAAATTTCCCATTTGCTCGATGACGATATCAAAGAGCGCTGGCGCATTAGCCACTGATACCTGGCTGCCAAACCACAGATTGCTACTAAGCTTAATCTGCTGATAGCCACTATTCATGCCGTACACCAAACCACGTTCACGGGCCGTACCGAGGATCTTGCTATAGAGCGTTTCGGTTAAAATTGCATTGACCAAACCCAGGGCGTCCACCTCCGTTTCTTCCAGGCGACGATTCATAAAGGCATCAATGTAAAAATAGATGGTATCAACGCTATCATTCAGAATGCATACTGGCTGCACCGGCTGCTTAACGACCTCATCGGGCATGGCAAAGCGTTCACCATTTGGCAGGTTGATATTTTCCAGCATGTGCACGATGGTATTCTTACGCTTGCCAATATTGCCAGCGACAACAAACCGCATATTGTCAGTCGTGTGTGTACGGCGATAGTGCTCACGAACGTCCTCGAGTGTGACATTGTCCATGAGTTCTAACCGTTCACGATCGGTTTCAGCCACCAGCCCGTATGCTTTGCGAGTATTGGCACCCAGCTGACGGAAATGGTTGTTAGCCCGGGCGCTAAGCTCCTCGCGGACATTACCGAACTCAGCATCAAACTCTTCTTGCAGGAACAACGGATGCTCAATTGAAAGCAGCAACAGGTTGAACACCCGCTCCCACTCAAAATCGGCACATTCGGTTTCGTAAACAATATCGTACACATCGGTGCTGGCATTACTATAAGCGCCGTTTTTTTCAACTTCCGCCTGGAAATCCCGAGCCCGTGGATAAGTGTCGTTAGCACCCAGCAGCACGTGCTCCATGAGGTGCGGTGCTTCCCACTTATTGCGCTCTACTAAATACTCACCAGCACGGAAATTGATGTACACATCCATAACCGTGGCGTCAGGTATATGCACCAGTAGGCCCTTGGCACCATTACGCAATATGATTTCTTCGACGGTATGTTTCATAAATTCCAGCTTTTAGATATGATTTTTACGTTTTAAGTTTTATCTGAATTTCTGGGCTCTTCGGCAGCCGAGGCATCGAAGCTCCAGACTCAAATTCTATTTTCGTTTGCGCGCCTTAGTCTTGCGCTGCCGCTCGGCCTTGTTGGCCTTCTTGCGCTTGGCACTGGTATTTTTTACCTTGACGGCCTTTTTATCGGCAAAGTCAGATTCATCAAACTCGTCTTCGCCCTCGATGATATCTCCAGCATTGCTAATAGAGTTGCGAGCCGCGCGGGTCAGCTCGGTTTCGATCGGCTGCTCCAGATCTTCGGCCGCAACCGGCTCGGCATGGAACAATGCGCGGACTACTTCGTGGCGCAATGCTCCCTGCATTTCTTCAAAGATCATCTGACCACGGCGGCGATATTCCACTAGCGGATCACGCTGCCCAACGCTCATCCAGTGGATACCTTCACGCAGGTGATCCATGTTTTCGAGATGCTGCATCCAGAGATTATCGAGAATCTGCAGGTAAATATCGCGCTCCACTTTGCGTAAAATTTCTTTACCAAAGGCTGCTTCGCGGCCGTTATAGAGCTCTCTAGCCTCTTCAACCAAGACAGTCTTCACCTTATCGGAAGTTGTAGCGAATACGCGGTCTAGTGCCGGTTCGTCTAACGGCAACAGTTCGCGAACTACCGGCTCGAATTCGTCAGTTAGGCGCAGCGGGCTGTCGGCCAGTAAACCAACTTCATCTTCCACGTACACCTTCACGCGTTTGCTGATGTCGTTAGCCTTCAGGATTTCCTTGCGCATGGCATAGGTGGCGCGGCGATGACGATTCATTACATCGTCGTACTGCACCACGTTTTTACGCTGATCAAAGTGGAAACCTTCCACTTTCTTTTGAGCGTTTTCCAGGCTTTTACTAATCAGGCGATTTTCGATTGGCACATCATCTTCCACCTTCAAACGGTTCATGATGCTGGCGATACGATCGCCACCAAAGATACGCATCAGGTCATCTTCGGTGCTCACGTAGAACTGTGTCACGCCCGGGTCGCCCTGACGGCCGGAACGACCGCGCAGCTGATTATCAATGCGGCGTGATTCGTGGCGCTCGCTACCCAGCACAAACAGACCGCCGAGCTCCTTAACACCTTCACCGAGCACAATGTCGGTGCCACGACCAGCAATGTTGGTAGCCAATGTTACGGCACCCCTTTCACCAGCGGCGGCTACAATTTTAGCCTCGCGCTCATTATTTTTGGCGTTCAACACTTGGTGCGGCACACCGGCTTTCTTTAGCAGATTACCAAGTTTTTCGTTCTTTTCGATGCTGGCAGTACCAATCAACACTGGTTGGCCCTTTTCACGAAGCTCCTTCACCTGTTCTACGATGGCCTTAAACTTGGCGGTTTCGCTGCGATAAATGCGGTCGGTGCGATCATCACGCGCCAGATCACGATTTGATGGCACTTCCACCACATCAAGCTTGTAGATTTGATGGAATTCTTCACTTTCGGTCATAGCCGTACCGGTCATACCGGCCAGCTTGTTGTACAAACGGAAGTAGTTCTGGAACGAAATAGTAGCCAGCGTCATGCTTTCCTGCTGCACTTCTACGCCTTCTTTGGCCTCAATGGCCTGGTGCAAGCCTTCGTTGTAGCGGCGGCCAGCCAGCAGACGTCCGGTAAACTCGTCCACAATCACGATTTCGCCGTCATTGGTAACCACATAGTCTTTATCACGCTTAAAGAGCGTTTGCGCGCGCAGGGACTGTTCTAAGTGATAAATAGTACGAATGTTTTCGGAGGCATAAATATTATCAATGCCGAGGACCTTTTCGATATGGTCAACGCCCTTATCGGTGAGAATAACGGTCTTGCGCTTTTCATCGACTTCGTAATCTTCGGCCTTCAGCTGGCGCACCGTGCGAGCAAACTGCTCATAGGCATTACCCGGCGTTACCGAAGGGGCACTAATAATCAGCGGCGTTCGGGCTTCATCGATCAAAATCGAGTCTACCTCGTCCACGATCGCAAAGTTGAGATCACGCTGGCGCAACTGGTCGACTTCGCGCACCATATTGTCACGCAGGTAGTCAAAACCGAATTCGGTATTGGTGCCGTAGGTGATATCGGCAGCGTAAGCATCCTGGCGACTGCAGGGCCTGAGGTGGCGGAAACGCTCATCTTCATGCTCTTCGTTGACGAATTTAGGGTCATAAATGTAGCTATGGTCAGCCAAAATAACAGCAGTCGAAAGACCCAAGAAATAATACACTTGCGCCATCCAACCAGCATCGCGCTGCGCCAGGTAGTCGTTGACCGTTACCACGTGTACACCCTTACCTTCGATGGCATTTAAGTACACCGGTGCGGTAGCGACTAAGGTCTTACCCTCACCGGTGCGCATTTCGGCTACATTGCCTTCGTGTAGTACCATCCCACCGATAAGCTGCACGTCGAAATGACGCTGTTTGAGCGTGCGGCTGGCAGCCTCGCGCACTACAGCAAAAGCATCAGGCAAAATGGCGTCGAGTGATTCTTTTTTAAGGCGCTTCCGCAAAGCCTCGGTCTGCTCTTGCAGCTTAGCATCAGCCATCTTTTCGTACTTTGGCGCCAGGTCGTTCACCAGTTTAACGCGTTTGCGCAGCCGCTTAATAGTTTTGGCCTGCGGATCACCAAGCAGCCGTTTGAGCACACTATTCATAAAGACTCCAGTCATTCCTCCGTTATTCGATCAGTTAACAGATATTGTACCCTCTTCCGACTCACCTGGCGAGACTATTTTGTAGTATTTTTGCCCGAGTCTGCAAAGTTCCCCAAAGACATTTCAACATAGTAATTAGGGAGACTTAAGGCGAAGTGCAACCAGGCGGGTAAGCCTACCCGCCCGCGTGAAAACGGTCTCCCTAATTACTATGCCAAAATGTCTAGCTAGCGTGACGATGCGTATACGACCGCAAAATACCCCTAGCACGCCGCCCGCCATGCTGGCTACTATAGTCTTTCAACTGATTGGCAATGTGCACCACCGCTATATCCAGCGACGAATACATGTGCAGTGTCGTTTCTTCGGCTTTCAGCTCCGTACCATCCACTGTAAAACTAATACTACAACTGTTAAATTCGCTATTCTTCTTCCGAGCCTCAGAAAATGCAACCACGCAAATCACTTCCGTCCGCCATTTACGCGATACTTTGTGCATTAATTGCGTGACCTTTCCATGGGCATATTTTTCAAGCTCAGGTGTTAGTTCAAAATTAGTAGCTGTAAACTTAATCTTCATTTGTCCACTCGCGCGTGTTAAAAGCTAAATTCTCTCTCTGCCGCCCATGTACGGCCGCAAAGCTTCGGGGACGGTCAGTGTTCCATCGCCATTTTGGAAGTTTTCGATCAGCACTACCAACGTACGAGCCATCGAAACAACGGTGCCATTCAGGGTATGCAACGTCTCGACTCGTCCATCGGTTCGACGTACCCGGATATTCAAATTACGCGCCTGAAAATCAGTGCAGTTTGAGCAAGAAGTAAGCTCGCGGTATTTTTCATCAACCGGCGACCAATACTCAATGTCGTATTTTTTGGCAGCTGGCGCACCTAAGTCGCCACTGGCAATATTGATCACATGATACGGAATGCCAATTGCCTGCCACAGTTCCTCTTCGATAACCAAGATTCGCTCGTGCATTTCCTTGCTCTGCTCCGGCATTGTAAAGGCGTACATTTCCAGCTTGTTAAACTGGTGCACCCGGAATAGGCCGCGGGTATGTTTGCCATAGGTGCCGGCTTCTTTGCGGTAGCACGGACTTAAGCCCGCATAGAGTAACGGCAAATTCTTTTCGTCGATAATCTCATCGGCGTGATAGCCCGTTAAAGACATCTCGGCCGTGGCGATCAGCGACAAATCTTCGCCCTCTATAAAATACTCATCGCTCTGTTCACTGCTACGCGGCGCAAAACCAGTGCCCGTCGCCGTACGGCCGTTCACCATATGTGGCACGGTCATATAGGTAAAGCCCCTCTTGGTCACAAAATCGAGTGCGTATTGGATGACGGCATTTTCCAGCAGCGCCAAGTCACCCTTTAAGAAATAAAACTTATTGCCCGCGACTTTGGCGCCGCGTTCAAAATCTACCCAATCGCGTTTCGCAACAAAATCTAGGTGATCCACCGCGCCAGTTGGCTTGTCGCCCACCACTTTTACCTCAGCGCTATCTTCTTCGCCCCCCACTGGCACATCATCAAAGGCAACGTTTGGAATGCCGATTAGCTGTGTAGTAAACGCTTCCTCAACCGTTTTCAGATCCGTTTCACATGCCGCAATCTCTTCTTTTAAGCGCTTACCTTCGGTAATTTGCTCATCTGACGGCTTCCGGCCCTTCATGTCAGCTACCAGGCTATTCCGTCGAGCCCGCAGCTCATCTACTTGTGTTAGCTGGGCCCGCCGCTGCGCATCAAGCTCTAATAATTCGTGCACTTGCACGTTGCGATAACCCTTTTCCTCAGCCTTCCGCTGCACCAGCTCGGCGTTGTCTCGTATAAACTGAATATCCAACATATCTCCTACAGTATACCGTACCCCTCGTATGAATCGTATGATTCGTGCTATAAAGATAGTAGATGGAAGAAACAAACGAACCAAGGATACTTGAACCAGCCGCAAAACCAAATATCAAACTGCCATTCAAATGGACCGAACTGGCACTTATTACGGTATTCCTGGCCGTGTTTGCAGCACTAGGCCTTTACCTTATTAATCGTACCCGTACTAATCACGAAGTTAACGAGGCAAAACTGCTCAGCGCACAAGTCGTAAACGCTCTAGCCAAGCAAAACACCGTAAAGCTCCATTCGCTAGGCGATAAAAACTTTCAGGCCACTAACTCTGCCGCTCAGCTAGACAGTCAGCTTCGCTTTAAAACCACGCCACCAATTACCTTTGGCGCTATGTATGGCGACACCAAACCCATCATCGACACCCATATGGTACTCAATAATTCCCGCGGCCAACATGTGGTCTTTATCTACCGCTACGACAAGCTTAAAGTACCATTTTATGTCCGTATCGACACCATCAAACCACCGCACGATAGCCATTGGCGCTTACAGGCACTCGGCGCCAGTAACGATGAATCAAACCTCACCAGCCCCTTGCCTGCCGGCGCTAGCAGCGTTTAGCTCCACCGAACTTCAGGTTATTTTGTTCGCCCCGTCTTAGCTTTTTGCATATATTTGAGTGTCAGCTCGGTCCGTTGCCGCGCATAATCACAGTGCTCGCAAACGCCGCCCATAATGCTTTCGCCGACCGGTGGTATATCGCCGTCCATACAGACCTTCATTTCGTGCAAGGTTGGCTCCACCCAGTCGTCGTTACCCGTGTATGGAATAAGCTTGGTCTTAAATTCCAGATGATCATCAAAACTGTCCGTATCCATACGTGCATTGGTATACACAAAATAGCCGGTGCTCGCCACTGGGAAACCATTTTGGCGTAACAGCCACTGATAGACTTCCATCTGCCGCTTATAGCTGATTTGCCAACCGCTGCTAATGCTCACCTCTTTATCTTTGCTGGTCGCCTTATAGTCCACCACAATCAGCTCGCCATCTTTATTCACCCACACATCATCCACAGCACCAAAGACATGCAAATTGGTAGGCTGATGCACAAACACCACCCCCGTAAAATTCTCGCGCCACACATCCATATCTTTGTGTTGATACGGTACAACGTCGCTAAGCTTATTAGCTACCATAATTGGATGCTGCGTGCCAGCTTTGCGGTGTACGTCAAACTCTTTTTTGAACAGTTCGTCGATGGTTTTATTGATGTTAAATGGCGGACTGTTCGGCCGCGAAATTTTAAGGCGCACGTCCAGCCAAAAACAACGCGGACACTGTTTGTAGAGCTCGATTTTACTGCGACTGACTTTAAACGGAGCCGCTTGCCCCGGCCCATAAGGTACCGACCGTTCCCTCCAGTAGTTCATAGTCTACCAGTATACCAGATACGGGATTTAGTGGGGGTAGCCGGCCGAGAATACCATTTTCTGTACATGATTATGCTGCAAGAATTTGTAGGACTAGCCGAAGTTTTCCGTTTGTGATTCTATCTAAACTTCAGTGCCGCTAACAGGTGATACTTTCCTTGCTTGAAGTCATTGGCATATTGTTCTGCAGCCGCTTCGGCCTCCCGCTCCCAAGAGCGCTCAGCATCAAAACTGATAATCGGATATACTTCAGACGCCATTCCAGACATAGATGTATATTTTACAATAAACTGCCTAATATTACTACTACAGATGTTCGGCAACAGGAAGCGCCTATTTCTTGCAGGAAAGCACTGCCAGCGTCTCAATGTGGGGCGTTCGTGGAAAGAAATTGTAGACTTCAAAAAAGCCTACCATGTACTTTTCTTGTAAGATCGCCAGGTCACGGACCTGCGTAGCCGGATTACAGCTAAGGTAGATGATTTGCGGCGGCAACACTTCCAAACAACGCTCAACGACTTTGACGTGCAATCCGGCCCGGGGCGGATCGAAAATAATCGGTTGTTCGCCCGTTATATACTCCAGCGCTTTTTCAGTAGAAGCCTCAATCACCATAGCTTTTATTCCGCTCTGTTCGGCGTTCACACGGGCCATTGCCGCTGTAGCTGGATCCAGCTCAACAAGTTCAACTACCCGCTTTGCCACACTCAGACCAATACTACCCACGCCGGCATACATATCCACCGGATCGGCCATAGAATGCTCGCGGATACGCGTTAACACCTTTTCATACATAGGTAGATTTACCTGGAAGAAGCTATCAACATCATAGTGGAAGGTCTTACCGAGCAGTTCATCGGTAAGTGTGACGTCACCAAGCTCATACAGTAACTTTGTGGGAACACTAGCCGGGCTTTTAGGGTTACTATGATACACTCGTAGCCCTTTCACAGCATGTGGAAGAGACAATTTTGAAAAGTTGTCCAATTTTGTATACAAAGCAGCTACCACATCACCGTTTTGCGAACATCGAACAATTATTGTCTTCAAATCACCGGCACGAATATCTAATTTTTTGAGTTCATACAGCACTGCATGAGCGCCTTCATCTAGAGCCTGGACAGCTAACTCGCTGCCTTCCACGATCTGTTTACCATGACTGCCCCGCTGGTGCAAAGCTAAATGAAGCCCTGCTTCATCGCCCCAGAATGAGTACTCCATTTTATTGCGGTAGTGCCACTCTTGGGCTTCGTGGATCGTCCCTTCAAAATCAGGCAAATCGATTCTTTCGTGCGCAAATAATTCGCGCACGATCTCGGCTTTATGGGTATTTTCTGCCGCAAAGGTCATCATCTGCCATGGACTGGTTGCCAGGTAGTTTAGCTCTCGCGGCTGCGTACGATCTGGCGAGGCTTTTACAATTTCTTCGGCGATCGCCTCAGCATAACTATGTTTTTTCTTGATGATCCGAACCCGCACCGTTTCGCCGGGCAATGCATTCCACACAAACACCTTGCGGCCATCCGCTAGTTCGGCCAAACCCTGCCCACCATGCACCATTTTTTGAATCGTTACTTCTTCCATGAGTCGTCCACAATTCGCACAATATCAGCCGGTTTACTGGCCAGGCCTTCGGGTTCCATCTCTTTCAGGCTTTTTGGGTCAGCAAAGCCCCACGTTACCGCCAAGCAACGCACGCCTGCCGCACTAGCAGCGACCACATCAGACGTCTCATCACCGACGTACCAGGTAAGATCTTTGGACAAACGGTAACGAATAAGCATCTGGCGGATAAATGAAGCCTTGCCCGTGTAGCCAGATCCGCCGCGTATAGCCTTAAAATAATGATCTAATCCCTGACCCTTCAGCAAGTGGCGAATGTTCTTGCCGCTATTAGCGCTTGCAATAAACAGCTGATAGCCTGCAGCATGCAGTTCGGCAATTACCTGCGGCATGCCGGCAAATGGCTGGACATGTTCCATGTGCGCCCGCATCACCCGGCGGCCCTTAAAATATACAAGTGGCAGACGCCATACCGGTACACCAATGTGCAGCGCCAACCGTTTCATGCTCATTTGGCGCAAGGTCTTTTGCTCGGCAATTGAGTACGTTTGCATATTGCCCGCTTCGGCTTTTAGGAAATTAAGGACATACACAAAACTATCGGCAATGGTGCCGTCAAAATCAAAAATAACCGCCTTTCGACGGTTCGCCCGTCCGCGCGACTGCTGCCTCTGTTTCATCTAGGTAAAACTATAGCATATCAACTGGTGCTGTGTCCGCCAAATACACGTACCGCTAGCTCACCAAGTGAACGGCGCGTAGGCTTCATAGCATCAGAACCCGCTACAACATTAGTTAGCACCTGAAGGCGTTCTTCGGTTAAGCCATCATGCTTATGTATCCACAACGTAGGATACACCAATCGACGCTGGTCTACTGGTATATGCGCACGTTCATGCTCAGTAACACCCGCCACATCACCAAGACCAGCCTCTTGTAAGAGTTTCTCCAAGCGGCTTTGTCTAAAAACAGGGTTAAGTAATATAACACCTTTTGTGCCATCTTCTTCGCTATCGGCCCGCTGAGTCACACGCACCATCTCGCGAATTGTCCCGCCAAGAACTTCGGACGTCATATGCTGTGCCGCAAATTGGCAAAGCGTCATTGAAAACTTACCGTCTTCAAACGGCATAGCCTGCGCCAAGCCATGCACCCTATCAGATCTGCGATCTCCGTAACCTTCCATTGCATCCAATGAAGTCACGCTTGGGCCGCCCATGCCCATATCATAAAGATCACGCGCCAATTCAGTATTGCCCGCAGCGACATTTAGTACGCTCTCGGCCGGTTTAAGTATCTCGCCGTACAGCACTGCAGCTAAATGGCTATGTGCTGTACGGGGCACATTTGGGTCATATTGTTCTAGGGGTACATGAAGCGGTGGTTGCAATGTCATATAACTTAAACATTAGCACAATGTGGCCAATAAAGCAATATGATGTACTAGTGGTTACTAGACTGGAGCGTAGTCTACGTGGCAAGCACCACGCCCGGTTTTATCGGTGTACTTCTGGTAGTAATCCTCTGCCCGGTAAAATGGCCCCGCCTGGGTGATTTCGGTGACGATTTGGCCGTCGAATTTAGACTGTAGTCCCGCCTTAACTGCTTCAGCGACATCTCGCTGCGCATCTGTTACATAAAAGATCGCACTGCGATAGTTATCGCCTACATCCGGTCCTTGGCGATTGAGCTGGGTTGGGTCATGCATCCGAAAAAACTGCTTCAGTAATGTTTTGTAACTTACTTCATCAGCATCGAACTCAATCAAAATAGCTTCGGCATGGCCGGTGGTATGCGTACATACTTCTTCGTAAGTAGGGTCTTCGGTAGTACCACCGGTATAGCCTACGATAGTGTTTTTAACACCCGGAACTTGATCAAAATAGTATTGCACACCCCAGAAACACCCTGCCGCAAAAATTGCCTGTTCCATTGTTTTGTCTGCCTTTCTGGTTACGGTTATTACTACGTCTAGTATAGCTGACTCTCTCTCGGCTTTTTGCCAGAGCTTATGGGATTGGTCGTCAATAAGACTAATCTCAGCCGAACGCATATTTTCGAGCCCCAGTGGGGCACGAAGGAGAGCGTGCTCCGGGAAAAGGCTGCGAAAGATTCGGGCCGTCATTAGTCCATTAGCCAACTCTAGGGGAAACAATGATATACTGACCCCTGACCCACTTATGTTACTAAACGCAGATATCGAAGAAAAATCAATTGGTACGAAGCACCTGTTTTCGGGCCTAAAGTTGCACGTGGAGCGCAGCGAAAAGGTGGCGATCATTGGTCGTAATGGCGTGGGCAAAACTACCTTGTTCCGTATGCTAGTAGGCCTAGATAAAGATTACGCTGGTGCTATTGCCACACAACCCGGGGCACGCATTATTGCCACCGCTCAGGAACACGCCGGTCTCGGCGACATCAGTGTGATGGACTACATTCTAAGTCGATTGCCCGAGTACACGCATCTAAAAAACATCATCGACACCTACCCCGACACCATGGGCGAATCCGTACACAAGATTGCCGAATACAGCGAAGCTCTGGAGCGCTACGGCGTACTTGATTACTACAATGTTGAAGACCGTATTCTGCAGTCACTGGACGACTATCAGCTGTACGATAAGGCTAATCTCCCAATGCACACGCTCTCTGGAGGCCAAAAACGCTTTGTGGAACTAATTGCCGTAGAACACGCCGACGCCGATCTAGCACTAATCGACGAACCCACCAACCACATGGATTATGTTGCCAAAGCCGCATTCTTGGATTGGTTTAAGAGTGTTCAGCGCGCCGTGGTGGTAATTAGCCACGACCGTGACGTACTAAACTACGTCGGTAGAATCATCGAAATTAAGAATGGCGCCGCTGAAACTTTTGCCGGTAACTACAAGGCGTACCTGGCACAAAATGCCCAGAACGCCGCCACCGAGATGCACGATTACGCCACTGCTCAACGCACCCTGGAGAACCTTCACAAGCAAATCCAGAGCGTGCGCGCCAAAAAAGCCAGCACCAACAAAACACCCAACCCATTTATTCCACTGGAAAAGCGCCTGCTCAAGCAGTACGCCGAAGTGGAGGCGGCTATGGCCCAACCCAACTTCTGGATTGACCGTGAGAGCGCTTCGGGGCTCAATAAGAAAGTGAGTGATCACTACGACAAGTTCAAGGCCCGTAATATCCGTCTGCATAAAACCAGCACTCACGAGCATGCCAAAGAACTGCTGCGCGTGGAGGGTTTACAGCTAGGATATAGCAACCAGCCCCTGTTTGAGCCGCTGAACTTTCAGCTACAGCATGGCGACCGCTTGCGTTTGATCGGCCGCAATGGTGCCGGCAAGACTACACTAGTGCGTGCGATTGCTGATGCCGCGCAAGAACTCCGTAGCTCCACCTGGCGGGCCGGTAGCATCTTTTGTGATCGCAGCTTGCGGCTCAGTGTTTACGAACAAGAAGCTGATGCTGCCCTGTTGAGCCTAACGCTGCACCAAGCAATTATGCACATCTATGACGAACTGGGTCTGCCCAGCAGCACCGAACACATTATGCGTACTATGGGGAACTATCTTTTCGACCCTCAGACAGACGGCCAAACGCTCGTATCTGAGCTCTCTGGTGGCCAAAAGGCTCGCTTGCAGATTATCCGCATGCTTGCTTTCGACCCTAATTTGCTGATTCTGGACGAACCAACCAACCACCTCGACCTGCCTTCAATTGAAGAACTGGAGGATGCCCTCAAAAATTACCATGGTGCTTTGCTATACGTGTCCCACGATAGCTACTTTGCAGATCATCTAGGCGGCAGCGATCTGCAGCTTACACCTATTCCGTAACCGTTACGTCACGCCAAAAGGCTACAAAGTTAGCGAAATCCTTGCCGACTCGCTCGCGCGAACCCTCTTTTGGCTCAGGATAGCTCCAAGCGTTGTCCTGGCTCCAGTTTTCGCCTTCGCCGACGTCAAAATATTGGCATTCACCCTTCCATGGGCAGGTATACGGCGTAGGGCTTTTGCGTAAAAAATCTTGTTTAACGGCCGATGGTGGGAAATACCAGTTTTGCTCGATGTAAATCAGGTCTTTTTTATCGGCTTCAGCGATAACCTTACCATTCCAGATTGCTTTCATTCTGTAATCCCTCTTTTGCTTATGACTTTAATATATCTAGGTTGGCTTGCAACAAAGGTCTAACGAATCGTTTTGAACAGTCGAGCAAATAGCAGCAGTTCGTCGAACAGTTTGCCGAGGTTGCGCTCGTAACGTTCGCGATGCTCATCCTGAATACTGCCATCTTCTGTAAACATCTTATCGACATAAGGGAAATAGATATCCCAGCTCAAGGCCACCAGACCTGTTTCGCGCACTGCGGTTATTAGACTCTCTACGGCTCGCACGCCGCCCCAGTTGCCGTCAGAAGCACCCGCAATAGCTACAGGCTTGTGGTTATAGAGTGCTAGCTCGCTATCAAGCATCCGTTTAAGACTGCCTGGAAAACTATGATTATATTCAGGCGTGACGATAAAAAAGGCATCGGCCTTACCAACGATTTCGGTATAACGTGGGTCTTTGCCATCTGGGTCGTTGCCATCGCCGGGAAAATTGAAATCCGTTGGGTCAACAAATATAACGTCAACATTTGGCAGTTTGCGAGCAAAATCCGCCACATAGTGCGCTGCCTTGATCGATTCACGCTGCGCACGGGTCGTTCCAGCTAACACTGCAACCGTTAGCTTTTCCTGATCTTCCATAGTCCCTCCAACTCTTTATGATTATTCTAGCTAGTAGTGTAGCGCATTTGCTGCTCAATTATGAATTGATACGCATTCAGGGGGCAGCAGGGCCAGCCAGTCAGAGAGACTCAGGGCGAAGTGCAGCCGGACGGACAAACCTGCCCGCCCGCGCGAAAACGGTCTCTCTGACTGGCTGGCCCTGCTGCCCTAGTGAGTTTTTACTCCAAATCGCGGATCTGATCGTGATTAAGGCCATAATAATGGGCAATTTCGTGCCACAAGGTATGGCGGATGGCCTCGCGCAAACTCGCAAGGTCGTGCGCCTGCATCATCAGCGGGCGTTTAAACAGCGTGATCCGATCTGGATATAAACTTACCTGCCCTTGCCTTCGGCTCAGTGGTACGCCTTGATACAAGCCCAGCAAGGTCTGGTCGTGACGCAGCTCCAACTCATAGCGCTGCTCCGGCGTAGGCTCGTCCGCAAACAGAATTGCCACATTTTGCACCCTATCTCGGTGCGTTTTGGGTAGACCATCAAAAGCCTGGTCAATCAGTTCTTGGAATACTTCATCAGATATAACTTCCACGCGTCTATTGTAGCAAACCAATCAGCCATACGTGCTAAATGGATCATAGATAGCGATAAACTATACTTGCAGAATATATTAATCTATTGATTAGATATGTATTTGGATATACAATACCGGATATAAGACGGGCTTAGAGCCGGAGAATCAGCCCATAGTCTCGCCTTTAAAGGAGTTTTGGATGAAAAGATCTCTTATGTTGGCAGGTGCTAGCCTTAGCAGCGTACTGATCGCTGCAAGCGTAGCCGTACCTGCGTATGCCTGGCACCCCAAGGGCGCTATTATCAAACAAGTACAAAACCAGACCGCCGGAACTGCCATCAGCGACGCCAACGACGAAGCAAGCGCCGTGAGCGCCAAAACTGACGACGTACTGGCGTATACCATAACTGTCAGCAACATTGCTGCAGCCGCCCAGAACGGCGACAACGATATGGCTGGCGTACAGCTTACCGACGCCCTACCGGCCGGCGTTGAACTCGTTGGAAATGCCTCGCAGCGGACTATTAGCGAAAACCTAGGGACCATTAAGCCCGGTAGCAGCATTACCAAGACCTACAGTGTCAAGATAACCGATACGAAAGATGGTGACGTAATCACTAACAAAGCCTGTTTTACCGGTGATAGTCTAGCAAAAGACAATCCCCAGAGTGGCTGCGATGTAGCCGTAGTAAAAGTTAGCATACCGACACTGATCCCAACCCCAGCGCCTACCCCGACCCCAACACCAATGCCACAAACCCTGCCAAATACCGGTAGCACCGCTTTTACTGCAGGCCTGTTTGTTGTAGGTGCAGCAATCATCGGCTATACCACAAATATGGTTCGTGCGAAGCGTCGTTCAAGCGTTCAATAACCCAAGTAGATATTCCTATCCTTTGGCCTCAACACTCGCATTAGAGTGTAGGAAGCTACAGCTTCGCTTCAGGATATAGTGCACGGGTTGCTTCATCAACCTCAGTGCGAAGTTGCGGGAATGGCACCCCTTCACGAGCCGTAACGCCCTCAAAAATCCAAAATACGCGCTCACTGAAGCCTAAGCCACAGGCCGGTGGCATACCGTATTCCAGCATCTCCACAAAGTCGATGTCCAGCATCATAGCTTCATCGTCACCGGCATCACGCATGTTCTGCTGTTCAACAAAACGGCCTAACTGCTCTAGTGGGTCATTGAGCTCGCTGAACAGATTGCAGAGCTCAGAACCGGCAATCACCACCTGGGCACGCTGTGTAGTTTCTGGGCGATCTGGGTTTGTCTTGGCAAGTGGGCTAATGAAGAGTGGTGTGTTAATAAGCCACACCGGCCCAGCCACGTCTTTGCGGATGTTTTTCCAGAGTTTGTCGATACCGCGTGATTTGTTTTCGGCCTTTTCTACCTCCAGGTTGTTATCTTTGAGGGTCTTGGTGACTTCCTCGAGCGTGCAATTATAGGGATCAATGCCGTAGCGTTTTTGGATAGTTTCGGCATAGTCCCAGCGCTCCCACGGTTTGCTAAGGTCTACCTCGAAATTGCCAAGCTTGAACTGAAGCCTACCAAAGGTCTGCTCTAATACGTACTTAAATAAATCCTCTTGGAATTGAATGCCATCCTGCCAATCGGCGTAGGCCCAGTACCATTCCATAGCTATGTGTTCCGGCAGGTGTTCATCGCTGTAGTTTTCGTTGCGGAAGCGTGGACCGATGTCGTAGACTTTTTCAAATCCCGCTCCTAGTAGTCGCTTAAGAGGTAGCTCGTGTGAAATACGCAGATAAAAATCCTGGCCAAGCGCATCCATATGCGTGACAAACGGGTTGGCATCAGCACCGCCCGTGGTGTGCTCCAGCACGGGCACATTTACTTCGGTAAAACCACGCTCATTTAAGAAATCACGTGTTGCCTGCCAGAACTTGCTCCGGCGAATAAAGCGCTGGCGCACATCTCCGTTGACGTTCATATCAACATAGCGGCGGCGCATACGCTCTTCTTTGTTCGTAAAGCCTTCCTGCTTGCTCGGCATCGGCCGGAGTGATTTAGTGAGCAAACGCAGCTCGTGCACTTCCACCGAAATTTCGCCGGTTTTGGTTTTGACTACTGTGCCCTTAGCTTCTACGAAATCACCGCTGTCCAATAGTGAGAGCTGCTCCATGCCAAGCTGACTCTTACCCGTATCAAGCGGCGCAACTTTGTCGCCACCCAGAAATAGCTGTAGTTCGCCGCTGGCGTCCCTGATGACTACAAACGCAATCTTGCCAAACTTGCGGATATTTTGGATGCGACCAACTACCGTAACACTTCGTCCTTCCAGCGTTTCAAAGTTAGTAGTAATTTCGCCAAGAACATTAGTGCGCTCGACCGTTGCTGGATACGGATTAACGCCCAGCTGTTTCAGCTCCTGCAGTTTACGCAGCCGCTCGTCGCGGTAATCTTTGAGTGTTGCCATAATGCGCTTGATTATATCTGTTAATGGCATATTAGTACAGTCGCGGAATGGGACGTAGGAGACATTTAAGCTATTGGGTTCAGGAGACTTAAGGCGAAGTGCAACCGGACGGGTAAGCCTACCCGCCCGCGTGAAAATGATCTCCTGAGCCCAATAGCTTAAATGCTTACCAATAAAAAACGCAGCCTAGGAAAGCTGCGTTTTTAGAAAAGAAATCTAGAACTTACGCGATAGATGCGATCTTGTAGATACGGGTCTCGGCAGGAGTAATAATCTCTACGTCATCACCCTCTTTTTTGCCAAGCAACGCCTTGCCAATAGGAGACTCATCGGAGATCTTTTGAGCTAGCGGATCAGCTTCGATAGTGCCAACTACTTGCAGTACCATATCACGCTTGCCACCCTTAAGTGTCACCGTAGAGCCAAGACCAACCTGCTTAGCGCCGTTAGCCTTGATTACCTCAACGTTAGCAAGAATGTGCTCGATCTCGTCGATGCGAGCATCAGTGCGTTCCTGCTCTTGGCGAGCTGATTGGTATTCAGCGTTCTCAGCCAGATCACCGAGCTCACGGGCAACTTTTATGGCATCGGCAGTAACAACGCGCTTAGCGCGCAGCGCCTCAAGCTCAGCTTTAAGCTCATCTATACCTGCCTGTGTCAGGTGGAACAGTTTTTTCATCGATTTTTCTCCTTATGAATCGGCCCAGCTGGGGGTTTTATGGCAATTGCAGCCCTGTCTGGATTACGTATACTAACGCCTTAAACCTTCGCGGTCAAGATACTTTTAAGACTTTCCAGGCTCAACATGGAGCTTTCCGAATCAGTCCGCTTTTTATATTCAAATATACCCTGCTCAACTGTCTTGGCGCTCACCACTACCCGGTGTGGTATGCCAAGCAAGTCTGCGTCGGCGAACTTTTCGCCGGGCCTAGCATCCCGGTCATCATACAGCACCTCAATGCCCATTGACCGTAATTTATCGCACAACTCATCGCTAGCTGCCACGACGTTATCGTCCATGCCGAGACGCGCCAGATAAACCCTGAACGGCGCTACCGCCTCTGGCCACACCAGGCCACGCTCATCACTGAACTTCTCGGCGATCACGCCCATTACACGCGTAATACCAATGCCATACGACCCCAGATGGACGAATTGACGCTCACCCTGTTCGTTAGTAAAGGTAAAGTCCATATCCTCACTCTTTTGTGTGCCAAAGTTGAAGATATTGCCGACTTCAGCGGTCTTGACCGCCTCCAGTTCTTCGCGTTTCACACCAAGTTTTGCCAGGTTTTCATCATCCAACACTTCTTCATTCAGGGCAATGTTTTTCGCCCGATGCAAATAAATAACGTCTTCTCCGGCATCGCAAATCGTCTGGAACTCATGGCTGAACTGCGTAAAAGCTCCGCCGCTAGCAAAGGTCACATAGGTGTCTTCGCCAATACCGAGCCGGTCATATACCCGCTTGTAGGCATCAATGCAGGCCTGATAGAAGGCTTCGTGCTGTTTAGCGTCCAGGCTGCACGAGTACATATCCTTCATCACAAATTCACGGCCACGCATAATGCCGCTCTTGGCTCTGAGCTCGTTGCGCAGTTTAGTTTGGAACTGGTAAACATTTATGGGAAGGTCTTTGTAGCTTTCCAGATGATGCTTCAGCATCTCCACAATTGGCTCTTCATGCGACCAGCCGAAACCCACTTCGGTGCCATCCTTAAGAGCTGATTTGAACCATACGTCCACCAGCTCATCATCCCAACGACCGGTCTTTTCCCAAACTTCTTTGCGCTGCAGGCCAGTCATAATCAGTTCCTGCCCACCGATGGCGTCCATTTCTTCGCGTACGATTTGCTTAATCTTATCAAGTACCCGGAGTCCCAATGGCAGATAAGCATACACGCCCGCCATTTCTTTATAGACATACCCCGCCCGAATCAGCAGCTGGGCATTTTTGGCAACTTCGTCGGCTGGTGCCGATTTGCTAGTTTTGGTAAATAATTGCGATGATCGCATGAGAGATTCCTTGTTACAGATTTATGGTTAGTATGGCAAAAGAAATAGACTACCGCCGAGGCGGGATCAGGCACACAAAAATGCTGTTTGTAGTCTTCATTAGACTCTATTGTAGCAGATGTACTTGAGGGCGACTACCCCAGCTCATTTTGGAGGCTTAAGCCGAAGTAGAGCCGGGTGTTTTTGGGCGAGACAGCGGGCTCGGCCAGAAACTCACCACGCGTGAACGGTCTCCAAAATGAGCTGGGGTAGTCGCCCACGTAATGCCTAACTTAGATGAAGCAGATAAAGGCTAATGAATGCGATGCCGTTTTTGAGGGCATGCAGTAAAATGCCCGGCCACAAACTATCGGTCTTTTCGCGTAAATAACAAAGTACTAGGCTAAGTGTAAAGGTGTCGAGCGCTGCCACCCATAAAAGCGGCTTGCCGCTGCCGAATTCCAGATGTGCGAGTGCAAATAACACGCTGGTGATGAGCGCCGACCATGCAAAACGCGATTTGCCGCGTAAGCTGGTAAAAATAAAACCCCGAAACAGCGTCTCTTCCACAATCGGCGGTAGCACTACCAGACTCGCAAAGGTCAACAGCAGATTGCCGGTACCAGCAACATTATCAAAACCAAGCTCTTGCTTTTGACCGGCATTAAACGACGGAATATAGTGCGTTGCTATCGCTAAAAGAATGGCATAGGTTACAAAATAAACCGCAAAACCGCAAAGTGTTACCACCCCATCAGACCACCGCAAACGGCGCCAACCGATAGTCCGCAGCCCTTTTTTATGTTTCTTTAAAAACCACCAGACCGCCCCGAACATAATACCTTCAGCAAGCAGCACGTATACGAATTGCCAGGCAATGCTATGTTGCAGCATAGCTAAGGCTTGTTGAGATGTTTTCCCAGTCACTACCAGAGCGCTGTAGAGCGCAGCTGGGACTGCTAATTGCGTTATAAGTCCAAACGAGACGAGCGCATAGATTATGGCTAGAAATGGGCTCCAGCTCACACCATTTGCCTGTGGTGTTTCTGGTTGCGTTGCTACTTCTGCAGATTCAGATTTATCAGTCATACTGTTTTAGAATCTACCCCAGAACAAGCTGTTTTAAAAGAACCTTTTAACATCAACAACCGTGATGACCACAATGAGCAGCATCAGTACCGCAAAGCCTGCTCCATAGATTGCCTCTTCAGCCGCAGGTGAAATACGCTTTTTGAGTAGCCGCGAAATAAGCGTTACAAACAACCGGCCGCCATCAAGCGCTGGTATTGGTAATACGTTCATAATGGCAAGTGTCAGCGATATTACCGCTACAATAAGCAGCATATATTGATACCCCAATAAGCTACCATCGCGCAAAATTACGAATATGCCGACCGGACCTGACACCTGACCGCTAGCAGTTGTTTGTGCATGCTCACGTGCCGCATGGTTCCCGGTAAATGCACCCGCAACTATACCACCTAGACCCGCCAGTGCATGGCCTAAACCCTGATAAGTTAACGCCGTAAGCTGAGCGCTTAAGCCCACAGCAACAATGGGAGCCGACCACGTAGAGCGCTGCAGCGTAAAATCTACCGGCTGGACACCCAAATACCCCTTAGGGTCATTGGTCTTTTGGCTAGCGATAACGACGGCTGGCATACGGAACGTAGCTTGAGTAGTACGCGTTTGACTGTCACGGCTATAGCGTATCGGCACGGACCTGCCTGCAAACTCCTTCGTAAGTTTAGGGAGATCAGCCGATGTCGTAACTTTTTTGCCACCAATAGTCAGCAACTGATCGCGTACCTTTAGACCAGCTTTTACGGCTGGCGAACCTGGCTCTAAATAAGAAATTCGTACATCATTGCGCAGCACATGGGTATCATTTTTTATGGTGAATTGATGATCAACCAATCTGGGCATGCCTAGCCAGCCCAGCAGTGTAAACAGTAGCAGCGCCGTCAGCAAATTCATAGCAACGCCAGCCAGCATAATCTTAACCTTTGTGCTTACCCGGGCCACACCATAACTGCCGTGCTGTGTATCGCTATCGTGCTCGCCTTTTAGCTTTACGAAGCCACCGAGCGGCAGCAGATTGATGGTAAAATCGTAACCAGCTTTAGTACGTTTTTTGAATAATCGCGGCGGAAAAAAGATGCCGAATTCTTCGATCTCTACTCCCCCGCGCCGTGCCGCCCAAAAATGGCCCAGTTCGTGCATCACAACCAAGCTAATAAATAGCAGAATTCCAACGATTAGTAGAAATATCCCCATGTCTAGCGATTAGTATACCGGAAAGAGCCATGGCATAACACTAGGTTACGATTTTCTTCTTTCAGTTAGAGAAACCGTTTTCACGCGGGCAGACTAGTCGTTGGTCCGGTTGCACTTCGCTTTGAGTCTCCCCAATTGAAGGATGAAAATCGTAGCAAACCCGCAAACTACTTGCCAAAGCGGCGAGCCCGCTGCGCATACGCATCCAGCATTTCACCGAACTCTTCCACGCTAAAATCCGGCCACTTCGTTTGCGTAAACATAAACTCGCTATAAGCTGCCTGCCACAGCATAAAATTGCTCAAACGCTGTTCACCAGAGGTACGAATGATTAGATCAACCGGTGGGACACCGTTTGCTTGCAGCTGTCCGGAAATCTGCTCCGCCGTAAGATCACGTGCGCGCATGCCATTTGCCACCAGCTGCTTCATAGCATCAACGATTTCCTGCTGGCCGCCATAATCCAGACACAGTAGCAAGGTACCCCGCTTGTTACCGGCTGTTTCCTGCTCTGCATTATGGATAGCTTTTAGGAGCGCTTTGCCGATACGCAGTTTGTTACCAAGCACCTGTATGCGCACACCGTGCCGCTTTAAGTTGCCCAGCTCATGTCTAAAAATCCACAAGAACAGCTTCATAAGCTGCCGCACTTCGTCGATAGGACGATTCCAGTTTTCACTCGAAAAGGTATACATAGACACATACTCAACGCCACGGTCCAGTGCCGCTTCTAGTATAGTTTCAATGTTTTTATAGCCCGCTTTGTGTCCTTCACTAAGCGGCAAGCCACGCTCGCGAGCCCACCGTCTATTACCGTCCAAAATAATCCCAAGATGCCGCGGTACCGTTGCTGATGTCTCGCTCATACTCCTAGTAGTATAGCATCCAGGTGGCTAGGCCGGCCTTAGAGGGTATTATTTAATTTGTCCGATTAGTAAGCGAAACTAACACCGAGCGCAAAAACAGTTTTGATGTCTCATCCCAGTGCTTTTGCATGGTCAGTACGGCTACCGCACCAGTATTCGCCTGCTGCATTTCTTGCTGGGTATATTCCCGTGAGCCTATCTGCTCTAATATACCTTGCACCGCGTGATGTTGGCGCTGCGTTACCCGTTTGTTGCCAAGCGCCCGTTGCAGCGTTGGCAGATCCGAGCCACTAGCATGCGCTAAGGCATGCCGCATAAGCACCGTCAGTTTCCCTTCACGTAAATCATCCAGGTTAGATTTGCCGCTGGTCTCGGTTTTACCAAACATGCCAATATCATCATCCTGCAACTGAAAAGCGATCCCAGCGTATATTCCAAATGTCTTGAGAGCCTCTATATCATCACTGCTCGCTCCTGCCAGAGCTGCTCCGGTTTGCAACGGATTGATAAAGGTATAATGGCAGGTTTTGCGCACATACATGGCAACTGTTTCCTCGATGTTCTGTGCGTATCCTACGCTACTAAATAAGTCATCGAGTTGCCCGTGGCCAGTTGCAGCCAGATTGATGTGAAATAACCTTTCGGCCGTTAGCACTCGCTCGGCCGGCGCATCCACTGTATTGAGTACTGCCGAGGCCAGATGTTGCGCCAGTTCGCCCATAATGACCGCTGCCATATTAGCCTCATGGGCAGCATTCCTGTTCGGAAAATCAGTGTGCAGCGCGGCAACGTATTCTGTGTGAATCGTAGGGCCACCGCGCCGGGTCAGCGAACGATCCATAACGTCATCAATAATAAGTAAATAGCTCTGAGCCAGCTCCATAGCTAGCGCTAAATCGAGGGCCGCATCGTGACTATTGCCGCCAAACATTTCGTAAGCGACAACCGCCAAAATACCGCGCAGCCGTTTGCTCGGCCGCATAGTAAATTCAGCAAGCAACTGCAGTGCCCGGTCGCTAACTGGTGAAAGCGCCACACCCATATGGATCTCGGCTGAAGCAAAATAGGCCGCAACCCTTGCGTCAATTTCCCGTTTCAACTCCTCCATCTTCACCGAATCTTTCATATACTTTGCCCCAACACCCTATCACCGGCCGGGAAGAGCAACCCAACAAAATGTATTTCATTTTGCTGGCGCGTTGAGAAACCCGCAACGCGGGTGTCTCAAGTTTTATACCGTCATAATCTCGGCTTCTTTGGCCTTACTCGCCGTCTCGATCTGACCCTGGGCAGCCTTCATAGCATCCTCAACTTGACCCTGCAGGCGTTTGGCATCGTCTTCACCGATTTCCTTATCTTTTTTTGCCTTATCGACAGTATCTAGAGCTTCACGGCGCACATTGCGAAGCGCTACCATAGCGTCTTCCTGCTTAGCACCCAGTTGCTTCACAATTTCGCGGCGGCGCTCTTCGTTGAGTGGTGGCACGGGCACACGCACCACGCGGCCATCGTCGCTTGGGTTAAAGCCTAAGGCCGGATTGTCGCGAATAGCACTCACAATGGCCTGCAAATTACTGGGGTCAAACGGCGTGATCTGAATCAGCTGTGCTTCCGGTGCCGTAACGTTCGCTACCTGATTCAGGGGCATGGCTTGGCCGTAAGCCGTCACCATAACACTGTCCAACATGCTAGCACTGGCCCGGCCAGTCCGCAGCGTCTTGAGCTGTTCGCCGTAGTGCGCAACTGCACCATCAAATTTTGTTTTCGTATCAGTGACTACTTGGTTTGGATTCATCGTGTTTCTCTATAACCTCTTTTCTACCGGCTTATTGTAAATAAACCGGGCTATATTTACCACCGCCGAAGGATTGATAGAAGCTTTCCGGCCAACCAGAAGAGACACCCTAACTGCAGTAAATTACCATTTTTGCATATAAAAACTCCCATCTGCACGAGACGGGAGTTTTTGTGTAGAGGAAGTTAGCCTAAGAACCTAAGCAACTTCGCCCAGCGCCATACGGCTAAAGCGGCGTACCAGGATGTTTTCACCCAGACGCGCGTTGTGCTCTTTCACGTAGTCACCAACGGTCTGATCCGGGTTCTTGATGAATGGCTGGCTGAGCAGGCAGCGCTCCGCAAAGTACTTTTGCAGCTGACCTTCGATGATCTTATCGACCATCTCGGCTGGCTTACCTTCGCCCAACGCCTTTTCCTTGAACTCGGCACTCACGCGCTCGCGCTCTTCAGCTGGGATGTCGTCTTCACTTAGATACATTGGAGCTGAAGCAGCCACGTGCATCGCCACGTCCTTTACCAGATTAGTAAAGATTTCGTTGCGAGCTACAAAGTCGGTCTCACAGTTAATTTCAACCAGCACGCCAATGCGGTTGTCGTGGTTGTAGGTGCCAATAACACCCTGGCGGGCTTCGCGCTCACCGCGCTTCTCGGCCTTGGTCATGCCTTTCTTGCGCATTTCGCTCAGCGCTTTGTCGAAGTCACCATTAGTTTCGTCAAGCGCCTTCTTGGCGTCAGTCAGGCCAACACCAGTCAGGTCCTTGAGGCGCTTTACATCTTCAATAGATACACCCATTGTTTACTCCTTTTTGATAGTTACTACTTGCAGAAACGCTTATTTGGCGTCAGCAGCTTCGGTCTTATCAGCTGGTTTTGTAGACTTTGCCTTACCAGCAGCAACAGCACTCTGCATGTAGTCAGCAACCAGCTGCAGCGCCTTAATAGCGTCATCGTTCATTGGGATTGGGTAGGTGATGTCACTTGGGTCGGCGTTGCTATCTACGATACCAACGATTGGCAAACCAAGCTTCTTAGCTTCTTTAACAGCGTTTACATCGTGCACAACGTCGAACACTACAACCGCACCAGGACGTACGTTCAGCTCTTTAATGCCGCCGTACAGTTCGTTTTTGGCATCAATTTCTTCTTGGAAGCGCTGGATCTCAAGCTTGTTGTACTTGCCGGCTAGTTCGCCAGAAGCCATCTTGGTTTCCAGGTCTACTAGGCGCTTGATCTGCGTGCCAATGGTGTTCCAGTTGGTCAGCATGCCGCCGAGCCAACGGTTAACCACAAATGGCTGCTTGGTGTCTTCTGCCAATTTCTTGACGATGTCCTGAGCCTGGCGCTTTGTGCCCACAAACAGAATCTGTTTGTCTTTAGCAGCAGTTTCCTGCAGGAAGCTCAGTGCATCTTCCAAACGATTAACTGTCTTGGTCAGATCGATGATGTGACTGCCGCCACGCTTGCTGTGAATGTACTGGGCCATTTTAGGGTGCCAGCGGCTGGTCTGGTGACCGAAGTGTGCGCCAGCTTCCAGCAGTTGCTTGATGTCGACTTCTGTCGCCATAAGGGTAACTCCTTTAGAGTTTAATAATTAGTTAGTACCTGCCAACTGCTTACTTGTGCTGCGCATATATACATACACAGGCCACATCCTTGTTCTTCGGCTGGGTTGCCCGGCAAGTCCTACACGGGTGCTTGCTAGGAGGATGGTTTCCCGCCTGTTTCACTAGTTGACCCTGTTATTTTAACAGATATACACCAGCGATACAAGACACCCGCTAATCACCCAGGCAAGGCATGAAAACAGTAGACCAATGAAAGTATTCGATTCCACCCTCTTGGAGCCCAAAAGTTTACCTTTTTTGGACTCCAAGAGACTGCCGGACGAAAGATATGTGTATTATTGAATGCCTTAGGCATCCTCAATACGTCTTTCGTCCGAACTTACGCCCTCGTGTTGCTACGCACTCGCGGCGACTACTCCCAGGAGTGAACCAGGAATCGGCCACAGTGCCCCTGCGAAAGCTTGGAATTACACTCCAAGACCTCCTGAAGCGACGGCCCCTGGACACTGACGTTCTGAGCGTACAAAGCTCCTGATGTTTCGTGGTCGCCAGCTTCCGGAAGTACCCGCTCGACGGTCGCGGTCACGCCACACCGAGGCCAAGCGTAGGACCCAGCCCGAGCACGAGTCGGAGCACTCCGGAAGCGGATCAGTTCGGCGCCAACGACTTCGACACCCATCCCCACCAGCTCAGTGGAAACCTCAGACAGGTACTCACAGTAACGCAGAAAGAACAACCCGCTGCGGCGCTCAATCACCAGCTGGCAACCGAATCGCGACAGATTGATCTCGTTCCGCTGTTCAATCTCGCTCACGAAGTCGGATTTCACGCCCGACTCCTGCGACACTCCACAAGCATACAGCCTACTGGCTGATGCCGGCGTGATTAACAAATGCGCGTCCATAGTTCTCCAGCTACCTGGTAGTAGGATGAGTTGCCTGATCTGCGGTAGCGGCAGAGGGCCGCCTAGACATATAGGTATATCTGTACAGACGGCCCTCTGTCGTTCTAGATCATAGAGTTGACAGCTTATCTGTGAGCGCGCAAATATTGTTCGCGTGCTCGCTCAAGCACTTCTTCTAGCCGGGGATCGTTCCATCCGTTCAATCTATAGTCTGTTTCGACGCCCAGATTATAGGGTTGCGTAAACATCACCTGTTGCCATGGCGCGTTATCCGCACCACGCACTGTGGGACGATCGTCTATGAGTGAGCTGGCATCATAACCAGACTTATTGCGGTCAAAGATGGCATCTTCCACGGCCCAATCGCCGAGCCGTGCCGCAAGCCACCGCCGCTTTTCACCAACAACTGTTGGGTGCTCCTCTAAAGGCGAAGAACATATTCGAGGCCTAAAGCCGGCATCACGTATACGCTGCAACCCCTTGTTAGCGCCATCTATAACCGGAAATGATTCAAAGAAGCCAGGCCGCCTATTCTCCCAGTAAATGAGCTCTTGTATTTCTGGGCTGTCGCGGTAAGTATCAGCGTAGTAAAAATCCGTGCGGTTTTCGACTGGTGCAATACCATGGTCGCGCAAGATGCGGTTATTGGGCTCTTCAAAATCCGCCAGTACCCCGTCCATATCAACGAGTACTATATCTGCGTTTTCTGGTGACCACTTCATAGACCACTACCCCGAAGTCCGCTACTGCCAAGGCGACTAAAATCTCTATAGAAACTCTCGGGTTGTTCTCTATAGTGTTTTTTATCAGCTGGATTCTCCGGAACAGTTTCAACGAGCCTAATACCGTCAGCTCCATCCCATTCGTTTGGCAAGGCGTAACTAGGACAGTCCTCGCGAATGCCGCTTATCACGATTGCCAGAAATTCAGATTTTCCCTTCCACCTGCCTAGACTGGTGCGATGCGCACCGTCTAGCACATACATACCGTCAGCATCCGTCTGTTCAACAATAGGAGGTACCAGCGCAGTACTCCAGCGCGTTTCACTATCATGAATTGTTAGCCCAGCACGTAATTCCAGCGGATCATAACCTTCTTTAGCTAGAGCCGTCGCAATTGCTGTTTGTGTAGCTAGATTTTTTCGCAGCACATACAGGCTGGTTGGCCGCACTTCTGCGAATGATACAGGCTTCAGGCTGATACCAGCTTTGGCATAGGGATACACTTTTTGCCCATTTCGTGGATACAATAACGGCGTATCCCTAACTTGCCGCTTGAGCTCCACCCACGGCGTCGCCCCTTCTATGGTAAACATATACTCTCTTTAGACCTCACACGTAAGCTTCGTTACTAAATAATTAATCTCTGACCAAAGACTGAGGCCTACTTTCGCAAATTAGCTGCGGCGATACTAGGGTAAATGATTACCCTAGTCCTAGTTTTATCCTAGTAAATATGCTATAAATATAGCCTTCATGAGCGAGCCCCGTTTGCACAAAACGCAGATGTCTATTCTGCACATGCTTCGTTATACCGAGTCGGAGCGTTTCAGTGCACTGATGCACCCAACCGGTCATACCAGTGATACTTTTAAATTTCACCTACGCAAGTTGGTACAGCTAGGCTATGTAGCCAAAACGGAAAATGGTGAATATCAGCTTACTGCGCAGGGTAAAGAATATGCGAATAACCTGAACGAAACAGTACGGGCTACCGAAAAACAACCGAAACTCTCTGCCCTTTGCGTTGTTAGCAGGACATCTAGCGACGGTAGGGTGCGTTACTTGCTGCAAAAACGCGCCCGCCAACCCTTCTACGGCTACTGGAGCGAGATTCATGGCCGAGTGATGTGGGGTGAGCTATTCGAAGAAACCGCGCAGCGCCAGCTCAAACGACAAACAGGCCTAGATGCAACGTTTACGGTGTGCGGTTTCCGGCGTGTGCGGGATTATGATGTGGAAGGTCGCGAACTCTTGGAAGATAAACTGTTCGTTATCTTGCGGGCCAGCAAGGTAACAGGCGAACCAAGCCACAACTACGACGGAGGCACCAACGCCTGGCTAAGCCTTGATGAGCTACGCGCTCAAGAAAAGCTATTTCCCTCCACATTGGCTATTATCGATGAATTAGAATCTGGTACTTTGTACACCGCTCAAGAATTCAAGCATGAACCCAAGGACTACTAAACATGTCCGGACCAAGATCTGCTATTACTAATGGCTTAGACACCTACACATTCCCAGGCATTTGGCCTGAAGAGGTTGTCTTTCTTGATCCATATCCAGAAGTGCCTATTCCAGAAAGTATCTGGCATATCAGAGACCAGCTAATTGGGGAGCTTGCGCTAGCCCAGCCCGATCTATTTGAGCGACGGAGCGGATGCGTGCTGATTGGACCAGACAGGGGCTACGGCGGTCACAGCCAAACTGACGTTGCAGAAGCATTTGCTATGGCACTAGACCAGGTTCCCGAGCACGAGGTACTATACGGTGCCATGCTGGGGGTAGCTGGAGTCCGTGCCAAGACAAAAAGTGGTATGCCCAATTTTGCAAGTTTTCATAGAGCGTTGCCTCGCTTCGTTGATGATGCAAAGTTTTCCATAGTGCAGCCCAATATAAAGCAGCACCGGGTAATCCCATTGCACGCCTTAGTACCCGCTTATGCCGGCAACACCGACCTACCGCGATTTACCGGCACCACACTTACCCAGTGTCAGATTGAGGCGATACGCTACACCGCACTCAGTGTACGGGATTGCGAGTATGTGGCTCATTTGCGACTTGCGGGACTCGAAACCAGCACCCACTATTATCTTACCGGCAGTGGGAGCGGATTGGGCGGCCCGAGCATTGCGCTGAATCCTGCGGGCCCCTATCACGACTTAGACATCATAGCGACTAATGACGAGCTAGAACCTGATGAGATCAGTGCAGCGTTTAAAGCAATGAGTGAAGCATTCTATGGCCCGCTCGAAGAAGAGCGAAAAGTCGTGCGCATCGCAGAGTCAAGCAAGTTACTCGAGGGCTCCGTATACTGCAGCCCGGCATCGCAGATATCTATCGATTTCTTTCCTGGCAAGAGACTCCAGGATGTCTTAGTTCGCCCCGAATACCTCGCACAGGGTCTTATACACCAGCTTTCATAAGACGTTGTAGAACCGCGTATACACAACCACAAGTTACGTTATGTGCATGCCCTTGCGAGGCTCCTAGCTTGACCACTACTAACAGAGGTGGTATACTGCTTATCAATTGTTTGGGATAGCACCGACTGCGCTCCGCCCGTCGCTAACCGGTCACCAACATACCAATAACTATCTAAGGGCATGAGGAAATCCTAATGAAGAAAGATCTGCACCCCAAAAACTACCGCCTAGTAGTTTTTCAGGATCTTAACAACAATCAAACATACCTAACCCGTTCTACGGTTGCTACCGACGAGACCATCAAGCTCGATGGCACCGAGTACCCACTGGTTAAGGTGCACATTACCGGCTCTAGCCACCCGTTCTACACCGGTGAAGAGCGCGTACTGGACATCGAAGGCCGCGTGGACAAGTTCAAGGCCCGCGCCGAAGCTGCCGCAGCTGCCAAAGAAGCTCGCATCGCTGCCGCCAAGAAGCAGTCTAGCCGCGCTGCTGCCAAAGCCGCTAAAGCTGCTGACACCAAGAGCGCTGAGTAGCTGCGTTCCCGTAAAAACCACCCGTGCCTTTCCAGGCTGGGTGGTTTTTATATAGTTCCCTAAACCTATATACTAGAAAAGAATTATGGAAGAAAAAGAACGACAACTGCGTGCTGAGCTCACCGATTTGCAAAGCAAACTACAAGACCCCGGTATTTATAGCGACCCTACCTACCCCAAACTTGCCAAACGTCAGAGCTGGCTGGAAAATGTGGTAAATCTTTTTGACGCCAAAATCGAACTGGCTGCGCAGCGCGACCAAGCCGCCGAGCTAGTCAATGGCAACGATGAGCTAGCCGAACTTGCTCAACTGGAGTTGGCCGAGCTAGAAGATAAGATTATTACCAACAATGAAGCGTTGGCCGAAGCCTTAACCCCCAAAGACCCCAACGACGAAAAAGACGCCATTGTCGAAATCCGTGCCGCTGCCGGTGGCGATGAAGCCAGCCTGTTTGCGGCCGATTTATATCGTATGTACAGCCGTTGGGTGGAGCGCCACAATTATAAAACCGAGCTCATCAGCGAAAGCCCTAGCGAAGTCGGCGGCTTTAAAGAAATCGTGTTTGCGGTACGCGGCGATGATATTTATAAGCAACTAAAATTCGAAGCCGGTGTGCACCGCGTGCAACGTGTGCCCAGCACCGAAAGCCAAGGCCGCATTCACACTTCCACGATTACCGTTTCGGTACTGCCCGAAGCCGAAGAAACTGATATCGAGATTAACCCGAGCGACCTGCGCATCGATGTCTTCCGCTCCGGCGGCCATGGTGGCCAATCAGTAAACACTACTGACTCTGCAGTGCGCATCACCCACTTGCCGACTGGCCTTGTTGTCGCCAACCAGGACGAAAAATCGCAGATCAAAAATAAAGCTAAGGCGCTGAGCGTGCTGCGTTCACGTTTGTTAGCTATTAAGATTGAGGAAGAACAAAAGCAGCTGAGTAGCGCTCGCAAAGCGCTAATTGGCTCCGGCGACCGCAGCGAAAAAATTCGCACCTATAACTTCCCGCAGGACCGCATTACCGATCACCGCATCGGCTATTCGCGCAGCAATATTCCGGGTGCGCTGAACGGCGAAATCGATGACCTGATTGAGCAGCTTGCTGCTTACGAACGCCAACTGATTAACGACGGCCAGTAGTATGCCTAAAGTCTTCATAACCGGGTCTGGTGGGGTCGGAAAATCTACTATAATAAAGCAATTGCAAAAACGCGGTTTTACCGCCTACGACACCGACGACATGCCAGGCGTTACTCGCTTGGAAGATTACCTAACCCACCTACCCGTAGAGTGGCCAGAAGGCTATGTGGATTGGAGCAAATATAGATGGAACTGGCAACGTCCTGCGGTTGAAAGATTGCTTGCGTCGGATGATACTGTTTTTCTAGGCGCGTACCCCAGCAACTGGGACGATTTTATGAGCGATTTTGATATCGTCGTTGCACTGACTGCTGACACCACAGCCCATGAGCAAAGGCTTAGGACGCGTAATACTCATACCTACGGCCAGGGCGAAGAGAATATTCGCGAGCAGGTCAATCACCAAGCGGAAAAACTTGCCGAGTTCATTGCTGCCGGTGCAATTGGGGTTGTAAACGACAAGTCAATCGACAAGGTGGTTGATGAAATTTTAAAGATTGCCCATGTTAATCAGTAATTGGCTAAAGCACGCAGAAACACAGCTTAAAGATACCGGGATCAGCACTGCACGACTAGATTCATTAGTACTTTTGAGCGACACTCTGGAGCACGACAAAAGCTGGCTACTTTCGCATCCAGATTATGAATTACAGGGGTCGATTTTAGAAAACCTGAACATTAAAGTTGTTCAAAGAGCTCAACATGCCCCCCTTGCCTACATTCGTGGCCATGCCGAATTTTACGGCCGTGAGTTTTATGTAAACAAACACGCGCTTGTGCCAAGACCCGAAACCGAAACAATAATTGAGCTTTTAAAATCGCTGCAATTGCCTGCTGGAACCCGGATCTTAGACCTTGGCACAGGCAGTGGCTGTATAGCTATTACCACTGCACTAGAGCTACCCAATACACACGTCAGCGCTTGTGACATTGACCCCAATTGCTTGGAGATCGCCCGGCAGAACGCCACTAAGCTTACAGCAACCGTCGCTTTTTTTGTAAGCGACCTACTAGAACATGCACAGCCACAAGATCTACTACTCGCCAACCTTCCCTATGTGCCCGATGATTTTACTATAAACACAGCCGCAACCCATGAGCCAGCGCTTGCGTTATTTGGTGGCCCAGATGGTCTAGATCTATACCGCAAGCTTTTCGCGCAAATTAGCCACGCCAATTGGCAGCCCCAACACATCCTAACAGAAAGCCTACCCCTGCAGCACAGCGAGCTAGTCAAGATTGCTGTCACAGCCGGTTTTGTACTAAAAACTACTGATGATTTTATCCAGGTTTTTACACGTAAATAGACAAGTTGTTGCACTGCCACTAAAAAACCTCCGCGTATAGTCGCCGGAGGTTTTTGCTATCCTTAAAAAATCTTGCTAGCTGTTAGTGTCAGCCGGAGCTGCCCCAAGCGTGACTGTTTTAGTAACGGTCTTCCCAGCCCGCACAATAGTTAGATCGACCTTATCGCCAACCTTATGCTTATCCAGTAGCGAAACCATGCTCGTATTCTGATTTATAGCAGTACCATCAACTTGGGTGATGACATCACCCGGCTGTACGCCAGCTTTATCGGCTGGACCGCCGGAAACCACGGTGGTTTCGCCATTAGCCTGCGTTGGATTCGGAATATACGCGCCCTGGTTCACGGTCAGGTTATATTGTTGTTTTACATCATTGGTGATTGGTATATAAATGACACCAAGGTAAGGCCGCTGTAATTTGCCCGTGCCTTTTACGCTATCTATCAAGCCAGAGAGGTCATTGATTGGAATTGCAAAACCAATATTCTGCGAATCGGTTGCGAGCGCTGTGTTCATGCCAATGACCTGACCATCCAAATTTACTAGCGGCCCACCGGAGTTACCTTCATTAATAGCCGCATCGGTTTGAAAGAGGTCGTCCAGATTTTCGCTGCTGGAACCATCGCTAGCACTAGCTTGCAAACTGCGGCCATAGCCGCTGATAATACCACTGGTTACGGTATTCTGGAACTGACCTAGGGCGTTGCCAATGGCTACTACAGGATCACCGACTTTTACACTCGAAGAATCGCCAATCTGAGCTGGCACCAGCGTTTTGCCTTGCGTATCTTGGATCTGCAAAAACGCCACATCAAGTGAGTCATTGCTGTTTGTACGACCAACGACCTTCACATCACTGTAAACCGTACCATCATTCAGTGTTACGCTCACACTAGTTGTCCCATCAGGAACTACGTGGCGATTGGTCATAATTAGCCCACTGTTGGTTAGAATAATACCTGTTCCTGCGCTCTGTTTTGGTTTTGCTGTGTCACCGCCAAACAAGCTTGCATAGGGGTTAGTAGATTGTACCTGTCCGGTAACATTCACCGAGACAACGCTCTGACCCACGTCTTTGGCAATTTTGCTAACAACCGCTGCCTGACCCTCCAGTACCACTTTCTGTTGCGTCACATTGGTAGCCGCCTCATCACTGCGCGCCATTGAGCCCAGCCAACCACCGCCAAAGGCTAGCGCCAGTACCACTAGACCACCGAGTGCAAAGGTTAAAACCCGTTTGCGTTGGTGCAATGTTTCGGCCGAAACTACCTTTGGAGCACTAGGTAACGGAGGAGTAGCAGTTGCCGGCTTATCAAGATCAGGCGTCACCAAAGCATCACTCAGCAGCACCGGTTTAGCCCGCCGCTCACTTATAGGCGACTGGGCATCGTTACCACTACCATTCATATCATTCACTGGCTTTTTGTTAGTTTCATCATCCATATGCATCTCCCCTCCCTTCAAAAGATTGGCTTATCTGGCTTTTCCTAGAACGAGTGCAGTTTGTTCAAAAAATGAGCATCGCATGCGAGCCGTACTAAAAGCACAGGAAACACAAAGCGCAGGCTTTTCGAGCAAAATGTGCCGTTCTAGGAAAAGTGTCATACTATTTTGTCGCCCCAATCCGAGAATGTGAGCACAACCAGGAACACCGCCACCATAATAAACATAATCTGGCGCCGCACGTTGTGATTCAGTTTATCGAAATGGTCCAGATAATATAGCGTTCCCAGGCCCACACCAAACGAAACCAACAGAAGCGTAGGTTGCGCCACTGGCCCGTAAAATAGTAGCCAATGGCCTAAAATCCAGGTTAATGCAGCGCCAAAATAGCCCCAGAAATAGGAAAGCAAACGCATATACGGCTCATCAAAACTGTAAAAAAAGTGATGCGCCGCAAAGAAGCAGATAGCTCCCACCGACAGCACCAGTAGTCCAAGTGGCTCATGGTCCCAAGTTACAAATACCGCCATTAAACCAGCCGCAAAGCCAATTAATGCCTGGGCAGAGACCCAGAATGTCTCGCCGCGTGGCTTAACACCTATCAGCCAGCCGGCATAGAATACCGCCCAAACAAATTGTAAAATTTCGCTGCTGCCGGCCGCCACCATGAAGGCAAGCACCGAAACACCGACAATCATGTCGATGGCATTAGCCCTGATGTTGGCTACCCAGAAGCGTGGTCGCACGGCAAGCATACGCCATTTACTTAACAAAATTAGGCTTAAGGCCAGCTGGACAAAACTAATGCGAACCAGCAAAAACACCAGCAGTGGCAGCGCGGCATTAAACACAAAATAAAAGGTATGGGAAAATCCCCGGCTCGGCGTGATTTTATTAATGAGCGGCCTCATAAACTACAACCTTTCACTCTATTGTCATTTGGCTATCATTATAACAAACTTTGGAGCAGCACCCGCGGGCATTGTTACCCCTGCCGGCAATGACATGACAGCCTTAGTGTTATACCGCGTTTCTAAATAATGCGAAGTAAATGGATCTTTCCCTTTCGATAAATCTACTACAGTCGTACTGGATGACGGTTGCGTCGCTACGCCCGTAGAAGTAATGTTGTATCCGTATTGTTTCAGCAGCGTCGCGGCAGCCGTCGCCTGGGTTGTAGTTTGGCCCAAAATAGCAACTGATGCATTTTCTTTCAGCAAGTAGCCATCTGGCAGCTGCCCAAGCACATATGTCTGGATGTCGGTGTAATTATTAAAACCGGCAATCGGCCGCACCACTGAAGTCGTACCCACATGATCGGTAGTCACCAGTTTGTGGCCATCATCAGTCAGACCAATTGAGGCTACTTTATTGTCACTCACCTTTTTCATAATGGTATACAGCCGCATAGCACCCTGAGTACTCAGATCGGAATACACATTATCGCCAAAAGCGTTCATCAGCCCATCTATTTTTGCTGGATTGCTGAGTGTGTCGGCCGTCATAATTTTGTCTTTCAGCGCCACCAGGATCTGCCGTTGACGCTGGGCGCGGGCAAAGTCACTAGTGGTCTCACGCGAGCGAGCATATAGTAGCGCCTTCACGCCGTCCATTTGCTGCACGCCAGCTGGTGCCAAAATGGGATTCCGGTGATTTTCCCAAGCCATTGTTGGATCGATAAGGGGCGTCGGCACATCTACGGTAATGCCGCCGACCGTATCAATTGCCTGGCGGAACGCGGCGAAGTTTACCAGCATGTGGTAATTAATATTGATGCCAAGTACCGTTTTTAGCACCTGATCGATGTTGGCAAATCCAGCCTCAACCGCAGCGCCATTAGCACTACTACCATCTAAGTGACCTAGATAATGATACTTGCCGCTTTCGTAAGCGGCATTTATCTTTTGCTGCGCACCAAAATAGGCAATGGGCTGCTGCACCCATAAGTCACGCGGAATACTCACCATACTGGCAGTGTTATTTACCGGATCCACGCTCAAAATTACGATGGTATCAGTTAAGTCCGGGCCGTCATGCCCTGGCCCGCCAACGCCCAGCAGCAAAATATTAACCCTGCCGTCTCCCTCTCCTTTAAGCAAATTGGGTGTTACCGGTTTGCTGGCAAGTGCGGCAACTGTCGTGGTACCACGAAACACTTTATGCAGCTTGACGTACGCGTGCCACGACAAAAAACCGCCAACACCCAAGACAACCACCATTACCAAAGCTGCAGTCCGCAGAGCAACGATCCGGCGGCGACGTCTGCGGACAATCTTTTGCGGCCGCTCGGGTGCACGATATTTTGGGAGCGGAAATTGCTTATGTTCTACAGGCGCTCTAGAAGGCGTACGCGCTTCGGAGTTAGGAACTTGTCGTGCAGCAGTACGTCGCCCTCTAGTTCCACTGGCAGACGAAACGCTACCACCTGCGCGGCGCGCATTACGCCGCGGTCCAGATTGTCTACCATCTATATCCATAAGCGAAAACTAGGGTCTAGTATAGGTGAAAAGCGGCTGAGGGCAAAATTTCTTCGAGATAACTGCTATAAATTCTTCAAGTTATTCAGCATATACTAGAGTGTATACACATACAACGTAAATGAGGATTGTTTTCTTCCGCGCTTCCATTATCTCCTACCGGAGATAGCCTTCAGTACTCGCAGAATCAAAGCTGGCTTTGATTCTGCTCCGTGCTTCAGTTATAGTAATGCCAGTGAACGAACAGCATCCCACACAAGATCAATCGGCCCATACCACAACCCCTACTGAATCAGCCGAATCAGATCATAAACACTCGAAACAATCGCACCAAAAGCAAAAGGGCCGCGCCACAAGTACACTGTCTACTGTTGGCATCCTGCTGCTGGCACCGCTCATTGCCATTTTGCTAACGGTGTACGTTTTTCAGTCATACCAAGTTGACGGCCCCAGCATGCAAAACACATTGCATAATGGCGATAGGCTCATCGTCTGGAAGCTACCTCGTACTTGGGCGCGCATCACCGGCCATCAGTACGTCCCAAAGCGTGGTGACATTATCATCTTGACTGAATCAGGTCTTAGCAATTACGGCGACACCCAGGACACCAAACAGCTCGTAAAACGTGTCATCGGTTTGCCCGGCGACCACATTGTCATTAAGGACAATACCATTACCGTCTACAACAAGCAGCACCCTAATGGCTTCAAACCCGACGCTACACTCCCTTATGGCAAAAATGGCGCTATTCCGCCCACGATGAATAACCTTGATCTTACGCTCAGCAGTACGCAGCTATTTGTTTGTGGCGACAATCGGCCCGACAGTCTCGATAGCCGCATTTTTGGCCCGATTCAGACCAAGCAAGTTGTCGGCAAACTCGTCGCCCGGGTTTTCCCGATCCAGGACGCTAAAGGCTTCTAGCAAGCGGCGGCATTTAAATATGCGCTTCAAGGAAACTGTTTTCGCGCAGGCCGATTAATCACCGGTCCGGCTGCACTTCGCCCTGAGTCTCCTTGAAGCGCATATTTAAATGCTGTAAAAACTAATGGCTCTTATTCTAGCTATCCAAATCAACTAAAAGCTTGGCTAGTTGTTCATCAGACGTAAAGGCAATTTCCACACGCCCACCCTTGGCAGTACGATGAATCCGCACCTTAGCGCCAAAACGCCGGCTAAGCCGTTCCGTTTCCGGTGTATCGCCGCTTACCCGCTCCTGTGCTTTCTTGGCTTCTTTGATACCAGCCTTGAGCGAGCTAACATAGCGCTCCGCCTGCCGTACCGACCAACCATTCTGCACAATGAGTTTCAGTAGATCTGCTTGCGCTTCCGGCGAATCTTTTAGTGCCAAAACCTGCCGGGCATGGCCCTCGCTAATCTGTCCATTTTGAAGCGCCCCGCGGGCTGCTTCCGGCAACTGCAGCAAGCGAACCGTGTTATGTACCGTGGTTTCCGCCTTGCCCAGGCGCTTCGCGATCTCAGCATATACTAGATTAAACTGCTGATGCAACCGCTCAATACTCACAGCCTGCTCAAGCGGGCTAAGATCCACCCGTTGCACATTTTCCAAGATAGCCAGCTCTAGCCGCTCCTGCTCTTTGGTTGTTCGCACCAAAGCCGGCACCGTTTTTAGGCCCGCCAGCTTTGCTGCCCGCCAACGGCGCTCACCAGCAATGATGTGATGACCCTTACCTGCTGGCGTAACTACCAATGGCTGCATGATGCCATATTGCTTGATGCTGGCAGCTAACTCGGCTAGCGCGGTATCGTCAAAAACAGTCCGAGGTTGATCAGGGTTTGGCGAAAGGCTATCAACCGCCAGCTTCTGTACCCGTTCGCCATCTTCCACCAACCCAGCTGTATCAAAGTTTTGGGGGATCAGCGAACCAAACCCTCTCCCTAGACCCGTCTGTTTTACCATGTCACTATTCTATATGGTTTTAAGCTTCGCCGCAAAGTGGGTTAGGGTCAAAAAGCTCAACTTGCCGCAAAGCTAGGGTATGTAAGCCAGGCAGTTCAGGAGACTTTAGGGCGAAGTGCAACCGGACGGGCAAACCTGCCCGCCCGCGTGAAGACGGTCTCCTGAACTGCCTGGCTTACATACCTAAAATGTACTCAGGTCAAAAGATTTAGTTTGGCTAATTCTACCCAAACAGCCGTTTAGAAACTTCAGTCGCCAAAGCTTTATACGCACGGGCGCCCTTGGACCATTTATCGTGCTCAAAAATAGTTCGGCCATAGCTTGGCGCCTCAGCCAGACGAACATTGCGTGGTACAACCGTCTTAAATAATTTGTTCCCAAAGTGCTGGGCGACCTCGGCCTGCACCTGTTCACTTAACACCATACGCTTATTGAACATCGTCAACACCACGCCCAGTATTTCTAAGCCTGCGTTAAGGCTTTGCTTAACCGCTTGAATAGTCTGCAGTAATTGGCCTAGACCTTCCAGGGCAAAATATTCAGACTGCACAGGAATCAGCACGTCGGTCGCCGCGGTGAGCGCATTAATGGTAAGCAGTCCTAAGGCTGGCGGGCAATCTATAAGCACCACTTCTGCATCAACTGTTGCTAGCGCCTCACGCAAGCGAAATTCACGGCGCTCCAGGGGCACAAGGTCAACCTCAGCCTGAGCCAAGGTATTGTTTGCCGGCAGCAAAAACAAGTTTGGAATATTTGTTGGTAAGACTATGTCAGCCGGCCCAGCTTGAGAAATTAGTACGTCGTACAATGTTTTGCCTAGTGATTCTTTATCAACACCCAAGCTGCTGCTTGCATTGCCTTGCGGATCAAGATCCACCAACACCACCCGGCGTTTAGTGTTTGCCAGCTGTGCAGCCAGATTAACCGCAGTGGTTGTTTTACCCACCCCGCCCTTCTGATTTGTAATGGCTATAATACGTCGACCCATTTCCCTTCTATTTTAGAGTGCTCAGGCTAAATAGCAATAGCACAATCTATGTTGCACAATACTAGCCGTATGTGGCCACACAGCGTTCCTTGAGTTTGTTGAGTAATGTATCAAGGACATTATACATAGCCCTATAGTACTAGCACCACATGGTTAATGGTACTCACGCGCATCCTGCCCCATAAACGTTTGCTAGTCACAAAACCGCCTAAATAATATTAGGGTAAACAAACGCATTTGCTACAATAGTGCTTATGCACGAGGGAATAAACGGGTCACACCCTAAAAGACCGCTGCCATTACGATGGAACGCACTTTCACGGCAGCGACAAATAGCTGCACTTACCTGTTGCCTAGTTGTCATTGGAGCAATAGTAATAGGTATAGTAATCTGGTTTTCTAAAAGTCGTACAATCTGGCCTGATAAGACATTGGCTATAGCAGCTCAATCGGCCAGCTACCCTGTTTACTACCCCGCAACGCTACCTAACGGTTTCAGCTATAAAGCGGGTTCAGCTACCTACTCTGCAAACGTATTTATCTACATCCTTAGCTTTAATGGCACCAACAAGCTATTTATCAGCGCAGTACCGAAGCCTGCCAACGTTCAGTTCAACGACTTTTATAACCGCATTCTTAGCAACAAGGTAGATGTGCTCTCCACTCAAGGCAAAGCGGTCATCGGCAATGCTGATGGACAAACCATTGGCAGCCTAGTAACTAACAAATCTTGGGTAACGTTAAATACTAAAAGCAGTATCGACAGTACTACACTCAAAAATATCCTGAGCAGCCTTAAGCCCCTGCCGTAAGCCCCTGCCCTGTTAGGGCCCAAGGCCCTCGACAATAATCTGACGCAGCGTAATGGTGTTGTTGGTGTCGGCGGTGCCCCAGGCAGCACTCAACTGGATTGTCTGTGCTGCATTGGTAGCAACTGAAACGGTGTTAGTGTTAGCCATCTCCTGCAATAATCCAGTGTTAGCATTGCCCGACCACAAGGTCAGTTGGCCTTGACCTTCGACAGCAGCCGAACTGCCGGGCACTGCATCACAAATGATCTGGAAATCAACTCGCCATTCACGCGGCGTGCCCAATGTCTGCGCCGCAGTAGTAATGACCGGCGAGGCACCTATCACCGTACTGCCGGCTTTCAGCTTCAACTGCAAAGTAGGAGTGCTATTATTGTTCTGCCACGTGCCCTGGGCAGTCACGCGAAGCACACGGCCAGCCACGCAGTAGTTAGCAGGCATACTCCAATTAGAACCGAAGTTGGTTTCGGTGGCGGTGTTGGCAACAGTGTCACCAGTGAGGTTGGTATTGGCGGTTAACAGTCCGCCAATACAGCCTTGCCAGACACCGCTCACACCACACCGGAAGCCACCCATATTACTGTTGTAGTACATGGCGCCGTCAACTTCGGTCGGGTCACTGGCACTGGTCTTATTACCCAGTATCAGTAGTGCACCAGTGGTGTCGCCACCTGATGGACCTATAGTAATCTTTTCATTTACTGTATCGACATTGAACATACTTACCGAGCTAGTACCTTGCACCTGGAAGGCGCTAGTGGAGTTTACATTACTGATGACCAGAACCGAGGAGGCCGCATTATTGGTTTGCAGGCTGATATTGCCCGTGCCGCCCTTAATAGTTGTGCTGCTACTGTTTAGATAGCTGCCGATGGAAACAACGTCCGCACCCAGACCTCCCGTTGCTGCAGTACCAATATTGATCGTCTGCGTCGCCGTTACGGCGCCATTGCCAATGTTGATGGTATTGCTATTTGTTGACTGGCCCAGCGTCAGCGTACTGCTGCTAGTAGTGCTGCCAACTGTAATGTTAGTGGCGGTGCCCGTGCCAATACTTAACGTGGTGGTACTATCAAGCTGCGGACTCAAGATTGAACTGGTAAAGTTACCGGTGCCAGTGACATCTAGCGGATATATAGGGGAGGAATTGCCGATGCCAATATTACCATTGGCAGCAACTGTCAGCGCTGGCACCGTACCCGTACCCGCTTCGGTGTAGGTACCATAGATCGCCATCGCCACCGACGCGTTAACGCCGCCCGTATCAGCAGTACTAGGAAAGAGGCCGTACGGGTTTGCGTAGGCGTAATATTGATTGGTACCGGCGGAGGCGTAGTAGAAGTCATTGTATGAAGAGTCACTTGTGGTGGTTGTTTGATATGCCAGCCAGTAATTGGTGTTTGCCGTGAGCGACGCAGTGACCGACAAGGTGTTAACCGTGCTTGCCGTGAGTGTACCTTCGGCGCTCTGAGCAATTAACGTTGTTGGATGATTGGCACCACCATCAGCATAGATTGCCAGCCTATATTTATCGTTCGCCGGGCTTGGATCAACTCCGCCTATATATATGGATATGCTCGTTAGGGTGCCGTCATGGCTCCCCGTCGTAAACTTGGTGGATGTAAAGAAGTTGTTATCACCATAATCGTGCGTAGTGTTTGCCATGCTACCAAAAGTTGTCACCGTACCAGATGCAGCGGTTGTGCCAATAGTAACCTGGCCGTCATCACGTGCATTGATAATGGCGCCCCCAGCCGCGTTTGTGATATTGAGCGCAGAAGCAGAGCTGTCTGAGCCCGGGCCTTTAATATCCAACGTGGCAGTAGGTGCCGTCAGGCCGATGCCTACCCGATTGTTCGTGGTATCAATATCAATAATGTTGGTGCTGCCTGCAGCGTTTTGGAATTGCAGCGCAGTTGTAGAATCGCTAATTGGTCTAATTGCCGCTGTCTTGACCGCCGTTGTGCCTTGCAATGTTCCAGCAATAGCCGTGCCAGAAATGTTGATGTTACCTGTTTGAGCCGTGCCTGGCGTACTACTTTGGAGCTGTATGTAGCTAAGATCGGCTTTGTTGGTCGTAAGCAGATTGAACGTGCCGCCGGCACCTTGGTCTTGAATGATAAAGTTCTGGTCGCCATTGCTGGAACCCTGGAAAGTGAGCGTTGAGCGGCCGGAGCCGGTCGTGTTTGCCAGTTGATTCGCACTAAAAGCAGCCGGTACAGCCGTGAGGTTCAGATAAGGCTTCATGGCGCCGTCCCAGCTTACACTACCAGTTGTAGTACCGCCTACATTCATACTAAGCCACAGCTGCTGATCCCACTTGATGGTAGTAGGGAACGTAGTAATGCTGCCCAGATTTGCCGACAGGTACCCGTTGATTGTCTGTAGACCCTGGCTGGCACTGTTCAGATAATCTTCGGTCCATTCCACAGTACAGCTGGCACCTGTAGTTGGGTTACAGCTGGCACCGCTATAGAGCTTGAATTCGATATTGTAAGTGCCATCAGGTACGACCGCGCCCGCTGCCGATTGCAAGCGAGCCTGGAAGTTGACGGTGCTAGCGGCCGTTGCCGACGCCATAGGGGTACTATGAAGCTGAATAAAAACCAAAGAAAAAACACCGAAAACAGCGAGCAACACAGGAGTGAACCTGTGCACAAAGAGTACTCGCCTTTTCGGTGTTTGTTTGAGCATTTTGTTTAGATTGTTTGGTTTTTGTGTTAGACGGTTTTTGTCTTAAACACTCTCTTATTTTCTCTCTTTGGCGCCTCTGTTTCAAGGTAGACTTGAGTAAATCTTGTGATCAGCTTTTGCGACACTATATGCTCATTTTTGAGCATAATATTGTTGTATTTGTATCATCAATATACATATGTCTCATCGTTATTAGTTGCATAGAGTGGGTCATCAGAAGTATTGTGTGTTGTAATTATGTTGATGATATTATTACTACGATCTGGCATGACTGAACGGGCTCACATTGGGTTATCCACAGCCGCTACCTGCCTTATGCCAGTTCGTACAAAAAAACTCCGGGCTAATCCGGAGTTTTTTTGTGACTGCCTTAAGATTATCTAAGCGATCTTCTCGATTTTTAGAACAGTCTGAAGCTGGCGATGTCCATGCAGCTTGTGCACACGCTTTTTAGCCTTGTAGCGGATTGCGGTGACTTTGTCGGCCTTAGCTTCGTTGTCTACAACGCTTGCGGTTACGCTGACGCCGCTTACCAGCGGCGTACCAACGGTAGTTTTGTCGCCGTCGATTACCAGCATAGCGTCAAACTTGACGGTCTTGTCGGCGTCTTTCAGACGCTCAACCGTAATAGTTTCGCCTTCGGCAACAACATACTGCTTGCCACCGGTTGCGATTATTGCTTTTTTCATGCTTATTATTCCTTAAAAGAATTTAGATACCACTAGATGATAACAGATACGGCCGCCCCTGTAAAGACCTGCACGCCGCGTGAGGAACGCATGCAGGTCTTTACTCCAGCCAAAGAGATCAGGCTTTAGCTAAAGCAATTTCGACTGGGTAGCCATCGATGGTCAGGTCTTCGGCATACAAAGCATCCGCTACTTCGTCATTTAGCATCGTAGCTAGCGTCTCGGCCTTGATAGTCTCGGCGTGCTCTTCGAGCATTTGCAGCACCGCTTCATCACCGGAAACTATGGAGAGCACAATCCGATCGTCTACGTTCAGCCCCGCTGCTTTGCGAGCAGTTTGGATTTGGCGGACCAGTTCGCGCATCAGGCCTTCGCGCTTGAGTTCCGGTGTTAGTTCAAAGTCCAATACTGTCATCTGTCGATTACCTGGTTGGTACAGAGTAGGCGTCACTTCTATGGTTACGTCTTTCACGTTGAGTTCTTCAGCGGCAATCTGTGCAAAGAAGCCATCCGCATCACCTTGAGTTAGATACACCGTTGCCTTAGCTAGCGGTTGACGGACCTTTAGTTTTGCAGCAGCGCGTTGCGAAAGGCCTTGTTCAATACCAAGCCGAACATCAGCCATCAATGAGATAACATCTTTGTCCACTGCCCCGTTCTTTGGCCAGTCAAGCAAGTGCACGCTCTCGCCTACTTCACCGCCGGTAAGCTTCAAAAACAGCTCTTCGGCCAGGAACGGCACAAACGGCGCCAAAACCATGCTGAGGCGCGTCAGCACATAATGCAGCGTAGTGTAGGCATCATTTTTATCGGCATCATCGCCGGACTTCCAGAAACGGCGACGGCTGCGGCGGACGTACCAGTTGCTGGCATCGTCTACAAATTGCAGCACTGGCTCCAGCGCGCCTGGAATATCGTAAACGTCCATTTTTTCGGTCACATGAGCTTGCAGTTGATGCAAACGTGAAACGACCCACAGGTCGAGTGCATTGCTGAGCTGGGCCGACGGATCATCCGTAGAACCCTGCCACTCCCAGCCATCCACGGCGGCATACATAGTAAAGAAATCGTACATGTTCCAGATCATAGCCAGCTTGCGCTGCACATCTTGTACTTCTTTGTCCTGGAGTGCAAAATCTTCGCCGTTCATCAGCGGAGAACTCATCAGCAGAAAGCGCAGCGCATCAGCACTGTACATATCCATGAGCTCATTCGGATCAGTGTAGTTACCATAGCTCTTGCTCATTTTGCGGCCATCATTACCGGCTAGGTTGCCCGTTACGTTCACCTGTTTGTAGGCGTGCTTGCCAAACAACGCCACATTCACCGCATGCACATAGTAGAACCAAGCACGAACCTGCCCGACGTATTCCACGATGTAATCACCGGGATAATTAGCCTCAAATTTCTCGACGTTTTCGAAGGGATAGTGGAACTGTGCAAACGGCATGCTGCCACTTTCAAACCAGCAATCGAGTACTTTTTCGATGCGTTGGTAGTGTACGCCATCCAAATCAAATTCGATGGCATCGACCCATGGGCGGTGGTAATCTTCCAGCTCCACACCGCTGAGCTCTTTCAGCTCGGCATAGCTGCCCACAACTTTGATGTGTTCTTTGCCGTCCTTGTCGGTGCCCTTCCAGACCGGCATAGCAGTAGCCCAAAACCGATCACGGCTAACATTCCAATCTGGTGCGCTTTCGACTGTTTTTTGGAAGCGACCATGTTTTAGGTGCTCCGGGAACCAGTTAATCTGCTCGTTTTCTTCAAGCATTAATTGGCGCTGGCCATCAATATCAACAAACCAGCTAGGATGCGCCCGATACATTAGCCGCGTATTACAACGGTAACAGTGCGGGTAGCTGTGGGTGATGTATTCAATCTTCCAGACTACACAGCGGGCGTGTAGTTCTTTGGCAATTGGCTTGTTAGCCTCCCAAACATTCTCACCCTTCCACTCGCCCTGGTTATAAAAACCGTTTTCGTCGATAACACTCACCAGTGGGAAGCCCATTTGGCGGGCCAGCGCGGCATCTTCTTCACCATATGCCGGAGCTAGATGTACAATGCCCGTACCCTCTTCTTTACTGACGTAATCGGCGTGCCAGATTTGGTGAGCTTTTTCGCCGCGGTCCTCAAACAGCGGCTCGTACCTTTTGCCGACTAGTTCAGCACCTTTAAGCGTACCGACCAGCGTAAATGGCACGGCTTTGTGCTTTTCATCAGTCAGTACTTTTTCCAATAATTCTGTGGCAAGAATCACGTGGGAACCATCTTCCAGCTCAACCTCGCTGTAATCGAAATCTTTGTTAACGGCCACGGCGGTATTGGCCGGCAGCGTCCATGGTGTGGTGGTCCAAGCCAGCACATAGCGATCTTCGTTTTGCAGCTTGAACTTCACATATACCGATGGATCAACCACGTCTTTGTAGCTACCAGCGTCCATGGTAACTTCGGCCTTACTAAGCGGTGTGGCGTCACGCGTACAGTACAACAGCACCTTTTCACCTTCGTAAATCTTGCCCTTGTCGTAGAGCTCCTTAAAAGCCCACCAGACACTTTCCATGTAATTCTTATCCATGGTCCGGTATGCACCCTTAAAATCTACCCAGCGGCCTACGCGGTCAATAGTGTCTTCCCACAAATTGCCGGTTTGCACCATGTTATCGCGACAAGTGGTCACGTACTCTTCCAAGCTGATCTTGGTGCCGATATCGCGCCGGTCCTGTACACCAAGCTTCTTTTCGGTAAAGACTTCGGCCGGCAAACCATGGCAATCCCAGCCCCACACGCGCTCCACACGCCTGCCCTGCATAGTCCAATAGCGCGGTACTACATCTTTGGCAATACTGCTTAGCAATGTACCGTGATGCGGCACACCGGTAATAAACGGCGGGCCATCATAAAACACATAGCCGTTGTCACGGCTTCGATTTTCAATCGACTTTTCAAAGGTTTTGTTCTTTTTCCACTCAAGCACCAGGTCTTTTTCGTACTCTAGCGCTTTGCGGCGGTTTCCGGCGGTAAATTTCATCTTATGCTTCCTCTATCTTATGCTTTTCTGGATCAAATGCGGGGCCACAGGGAATGATTAAATCCATGTTGCCACCCCAGCGGAACCGTTCCATAGGCTCTAGATACACCACATCACCCGTCTTTAGATTGTGATGCTCGCCCTTTTTGGTTTCAATGTAGCCTGCACCGCGGACCACCACAGCCATTTCGTGTGACTCTTCCAGGTAGCCATAGCTGCCATCACTTGGGTATTCACCACGAATTGAGATTTTGGCCAAGTCAATCGTGCCCGAACCGGGTGAATATTCCCGGCCGTAGCAAACATCGCTATTACGAAATTCTATGCCGTCTTCGTCTGACCATTTCTTCATGGTTGGTTGCTCCTTTTTTGCTGATCACTCTTTTCTTTAAAAGCAAAAAATCACTGCTTTTAGACTCTGGAATCCGCTAATGTAAGCGGACGGTACCATCCAGATTCCAAAAGAAGTGATTCTTCCTTAGGCGCTTAGTTACTTGGTCTAACGGGCCAATCCCGTCGGGTTCTATGCCGGCAATGTTGCCAGTTCTTCCCGCTGCTTCGCGGTTGATAGCCGCTCATGTGGTATAAACCACCACAACGCATTTCCTTTCTATGATAAGGGCCGTGGGCGGTTTTGACAAGGGGTGGTTTGGGTATTTAATTTTAGGAGACCGTTTTCGCGCGGGCGGGCAGGTTTGCCCGCCCGGTTGCACTTCGCCTGAGTCTCTTAAAATTAAATACCCAAACCAAGCACAATACTATTCTGCATTCGGAAAACTACTGATATTGGACGACGTAGCCAGCGACTTCAGACAAAAGCGGCAAATCCGGTCCCTGCCAATCTTTGACATAGCCACCATCATCACCAATCACCAGTAGCGCTGGTTGCGACATAAGGTCATATAGGCTGGCCATTGCCGAACCTTCGCGGCTGTCAAAATCGAGCACCTGCACATGGCGCTCATCAATATTGTGCATAGCCTGCAAATCACGGATAAAGCCCTCTACTCGGCGGGCAAACTCGCTGTTCGGTCGATAAAGCACAAGTAATTTCATACCCATCTAGTCTAGCCCAAATCGAGCACTTTCCCAATGCTATTCGTCACAGTTTTAATCTTGGTTTAATGATTTTGCTGCGTTGGGCATCAGGTTTGATATTATTCATTAAACATGTTATTGTGATAGATATATTAAGCTAAGCACACTTAACTGTCATGACAGACTCATATAATCACCTCCCCGATGACCCAAGCGCTCAGGCTGGATCCATCGACCCGACCCTTCACGGCAACCCCGAACACACCATTACACTCTTAACCGAAGAACAGCGCTGGCAAGTTGAAGAACGTATGGATTCGCGTATTGCGAGAAACCAGCTAGGCTTATCCGAAGGCCAATACTGGCAAGGTAGCGACGCTATGGCCCTAGAGGAAGGTGTCCGACTTACACAGCAATGCAATAGTAACTATGCTTATCTGAACCGACAAGGTATTTCTATGACGCAGTTTGTTGGAGTACTTGAAGGCTTCCGAGAATCGGTACTATCAGCTCCACGGAATGAAATCGACCATACAAATAGCAATGGGGGCTGGGAGCGTGCAGGCTTAAGCAGAACTATGAGTGGCCTAGTGATAAACCCCTTGAATGGCGAACGTGGTCCCAATACCGAATACACGTTAACTGGCCCAGATTTGTGGGACCCAGGAGTCATGGATATTGAGGTTGAAATGGCACGCGTGGGCATCTTTAATGCCACCCGACACAGTGATAGTCTTTCGGAGGTCACTTGCCGAGCCGAACAAATTTTAGCGTGCCTTGGACATACAGAGATTGGACAACAGTTGCTTCGCGCACAAGGTATCGGTGATGATTCTGCGCGATATGCCGAGCAACCCATCGCCCTAGCTGCCGTACCTGAAGGCCCCTCACCCCGTGACGTCTGGGAGCAGGAAAAGGCAGCGGCAGAACAAAAAGCCTTGCAAGATAATCTGGGCATAACAGCAACGCTTAGTAGCGCCATCCTAGCATTAAAATCTTCTGCCCCGAAAGGTAGCTACAAAACTTGGGACACTTATGATCGGGATAAAGGCGGCAAAGGCAAAGCGTCTCGCATGTTCGTAAGCGACGACTCTAAAACAGGCACTAGTCTTCGCAGTGGTAAACCTTATGGATACACAGTGGGCACCTTTGTGGAAGTCACTGAGTGGAAAAAGCCTCCTTACAATGAATTTAAGATCATACAATCGCAAAAGAAAGGTGACGCCTATGAAACTGACACCTATAGCACGGTGACATTATGGGAACTAGGTACCCCTGCTCGCCATGAATGGAAAGAGCAACCCCGTGGCGGCCGATCATTTGAAAAGGAAAAACGATCCAGAATTCTCTCTGTCAACGAGCTCGATGAGCTAAGTGGTGTAATAGTGGAGCCCAACCGCCAAAAGCTAGCTCAATGGGAAGCTACTCAAACAAAACGATCTCACGGCGTTGGCCGACTCATAACCAGCATACTTACCCGCAGATAAACTAATAGCGCTCCTCGATGGGAGCGCTATTTTTATTTCCTACCGGCTGCTCTTATGAGCAGCCGGTAGTAGAACCACAGCTGGAGCACACGTAGCACGAGCCGCTGCGCTGTGTTTGATTGCCACAGTTATAGCAAAGTGGTGCTGCAGTGTCTTGCACCGCCTTCTTAGGTGCGACAGAAGCTGCTGGCCGAGTGGCAACTGGAGCAACCGCTGGGGCTTTCTGCTGAGGAGTGGGTGCCTCGGCAACCAACACTGCAGCCACTGGAGTGGTTTCCAGCAGACTGGTCTGCGCTTCGGGCATGTCCTCGAAGCTGGCCAGGCCTAGCTCCAGGCGGTCATCAAAGCTCAGGTAGTCGAGTGCCAGACGGCGCATGATGTAGTCCGTGATTGAACTAGCGGTGCGAATATCGCCATCATCGGTGATGCCGCTTGGCGCAAAACTGGTGCCACGAAGAGTCTTAACGTAGCTCTTCAGCGGTACGCCATACTGCAGACCATGGCTCACGCTGATTGCAAAGGAGTCCATAAGGCCGGAAAGCGTACTTCCCTGTTTGCTGACCGATACAAACAGCTCGCCTGGCATGCCATCTTCGTACTCGCCAACAGTAAAGTAACCCTCTAAATCAGCAATTTGGAACTTGTAGGTTTTGCCGTTACGAACCTTGGGCAAGCGGCGGCGCACGGCACCCTTCACTACAATTCTACCGTCCATAGTTGCATCCGCAGGAGCGCTCACAGCTGCAGTAGCAACCGGTGTAGCAGCCACAGTGCCAGCATTAGCAGCTGCTTCAGCTCGGCTTTCGGAGGCCCCTTCTTTGTCGCCCTCTTTCTTGGCCATACTTAAGGGTTGTGCAACCTTACAGTTATCGCGGTAAATGGCCACAGCCTTCAGGCCGAGCTTCCAAGAGTCCATGTGGAGCTGCTCGATGTCTTCGATGGTAGCGGTTTCAGGCATGTTAACGGTCTTAGAAATTGCACCAGACAGGAATGGCTGCACAGCGCTCATCATCTTCACGTGGCCCAGGTAGTGGATTGCATTGTCGCCCATAGAGCACGCAAAGACTGGTTCGTGAGCTTTTTGCAGATGTGGGGCACCCAAGATAGTCTTTTCAGTGTCGATGTAAGCCACGATGTCCGTTACCTGCTCTGGCGTATAGCCAAGGGCCTTTAGGGCACGTGGTACCGTTTGGTTTACGATGCTCATGGTGCCGCCACCGACCAGCTTCTTGACCTTAACAAGGCCCAGATCAGGCTCAATACCCGTGGTGTCACAGTCCATCATTAGTCCAATCGTACCGGTTGGAGCAAGTACCGAAGCCTGGCTGTTACGCACGCCGTATAGTTCGCCCAGCTCGTTAGCCTCATCCCAAGCCTGCGTAGCGGCACTCAGCAAATCCTCGGCAACTAATGAAGCGTCGATGTGATCCACTGCCTCGCGGTGCATCTTGAGCACGTTTAGCATACCTTCGCGGTCTTTGTGGAAGCCGGCAAATGGACCAACCTTGCGAGCGATTTTAGCCGACACCGCGTAGCTGTGACCGGTGAGCAGCGCGGTAATAGCAGCACCCTGCGCACGACCTTCGTCGCTGTCATATGGCAGGCCTTGTGCCATTAAGAGTGCACCGAGGTTGGCGTAGCCAATACCGAGCTCGCGGTAAGCTTTGGCGTTCTTAGTGATGCGTGGGGTTGGGTATTCGCTGTAGCCAACCAGGATTTCCTGGGCGGTAAAGATCAGCTCTACAGTGTGCTTAAAGGCCTCAATATCAAAGCTAAAGTCATCGTTTAGATACTTGAGCAGGTTCACACTCGCCAGGTTACAAGCCGAGTTATCGAGATGCATATATTCACTGCAAGGGTTGGAGCCATTGATACGACCAGCCACTGGTGTAGTGTGCCATTTGTTAATGGTAGTGTCGAACTGGAGCCCTGGGTCAGCGCATTTCCAAGCTGCTTCGGCAATCTGGCGCCAGATGTCGCGGGCCTTCAGCTTGCGGACTGATTTACCAGTAGTAACGGCACGTAGATCCCAATCGGCATCGTTTTCAACTGCCTGCATGAACTCGTCGGTCACACGCACACTGTTGTTAGCATTCTGGTACTGCACACTAAAGATGTCTTTGCCGTCCAGGCTCATGTCAAAGCCAGCAGCTTGCAATACGCGGGCTTTGTCCTCTTCAATTGATTTACACCAGATGAATTCCTCCACATCAGGGTGGTCTACATTCATAATCACCATCTTGGCAGCCCGGCGGGTCTTGCCACCGCTCTTAATGGCACCAGCGCTGGCATCGGCACCGCGCATGAAGCTAAGCGGGCCCGAAGCCGTACCTGCGCTTTTGCCGAGCTTTTCGACTGAGCTACGTATTGGGCTAATGTTCACCCCGCTACCCGAGCCACCCTTAAAGATCATGCCCTCATCGGTGTACCACTGCAAAATGTCGGTCATGGTGTCTTCAACACCAAGGATAAAGCAAGCGCTAGCCTGCTGTGCACGCTCTGGCGCACCGATGTTAAACCACACCGGCGAGTTAAAGGCCGCACGCTGGCTGGCTAAAACGTATTTGAGCTCCTCGCGGAAGGTCTCGGCCTCGGTGTTGCTATCAAAATAGCCCTCTTGCTGACCCTGGCGCACTACGGTATCAACTACGCGGTCCACCAGATTTTTAAGGCTATTCTCGCGCTCTTCGGTGCCCGGTGTACCAGTAAAGTATTTCTGCGCCACAATGTTTAGTGCGTTGAGTGACCAGCCCTCTGGAATCTCCACGTCTTTCTGCTCGAATACCACCTCACCAGTGAATGGATTCTTGAGCGATGAATCGCGCTTAACCCACTTCAGGCTGTCGTAGCCCTTCGTTTTCGGCTGCGTAAAAAAGCGCCGCACGCCGCTGTTAGTTGTTTGCCCCATGTTGTTACCCTCCTGGTCGCCACCTCTAGCGAACCATGCTTATTTTTATATGTTTTTGTTAGAGTCGCCTCTAACTCGTTTTGGCCTTCTAGCGCGCAAATCCGAGTCTTTGTATGAGGTCAGCTCTCCTAAAAATCTCTAGGCCCTTTTAGTAAGAACATTAGGAGATTTAAGGGGAACCGGCTAGTACTAGACTGATGCGCGCCGGAAGAGCTAGACATTTACAGTGTCGTCGGTAGTTTTGTGTTCGCGGATTCGAGACAATTCCCGTTCGAAGCTCGCAATGTCTTTGAATCGCCGGTACACGCTCGCAAAGCGCACGTACGCTACCTCGTTAAGCTCCGGGAGCCGCTCCATAACCAGCTCGCCGATTCTGCCCGACTGCACTTCCGGCTCCGCGCAGGCATACAACTGCTGTTCCACATTAGAAACGAGCTCCTCCAGCTGCAAATTGGTCACTGGCGTCTTTTCGCAGGCCCGATAGAGCCCAGCCAGCAGCTTGCCACGGCTAAAGAGCTGTCTAGTGCCATCGTTCTTGACCACCACCAGCTGCGGCCGCTCTACTCGTTCGTACGTAGTAAACCGATACCCACACGCTATACATGCTCGACGACGGCGTACGGCATGACTCGCCTCTACATCGCGGCTCTCAATGACCTTCGTGTCGTCGCTATTACATTGACCACATTTCATGTCGCCTCCTTTTCTTTAGGCCCACCCTCCCTTGTTTTTAAGGGAAAACAGACACGCCTCTTTAATGTGCGACTAGATGTGGTGCATACCAGGACATAGTTGTTACCCAAAGCTACTACATATAGCGTCTTATGAGTTAATCATAACCCCATTTGTAGCGCGTCTACAAGTCTATTTTCGGTGTATTATTTAATACGGAAATACACAGACACCCCTGTTATTTAGAGAGAATGGCTAGGGTCGTTATCCGTAGGATCCGCCGCATCGTCTTTATGACCACGTTTTGCTAACCGGCGCAAGAAAGAAGGACGCTCTAGTTCGTCTTCGTCGTGATGCGAAACAACCGGCTGGATAGCTGGTTCTTCATGACTATCTTCTTCTTTATCCTCGTCGTTGATTGACCAAATGCTTGGCATCGGCGCATCGTTATCAAAGTCAGAAGCAGTCGCCTCGACATGTTCCTTGAGGTCCATGTCAATGTTTTGCATGTCGTCATCACTAGCACTGAGCGGACTCGGCGTTACTGCAGACGGTACAGGAGCTGCATCGGCTACGCTGCCGGCTTGACGCTTGGCGAAGTATGATGCGTCAAAGCCGGTAGCCACCACAGTAATAATGATCTCGCCGTCCAGCTCTGGAATAATAGTTGCACCAAATATGATATTAGCATCCGGATCAGCGGCGGTTGTAATAGCCTCAGCAGCACTATTGATCTCATGCATGCTAAGGTCGTTGCCGCCAATAACGTTAAACAGGATGCCACGAGCACCATCGATGGAGACTTCCAGCAGCGGACTATCAATAGCTTGCGCCGCAGCCTGTACGGCGCGGTTCTCGCCGCTAGCACGACCGATACCCATAAGGGCGCTGCCGGCGTTGCTCATAACGGCCTTCACATCAGCAAAGTCGAGGTTAATAAGACCATGTACAGTAATCAGATCCGAGATACCCTGCACGCCCTGGCGCAACACATCATCGGCAACCTTGAAGGCCTCCATCAGCGGCGTCGCACGATCTATAGTTTGCAGCAAACGGTCGTTAGGGATAATGATGAGCGTATCAACTGCTTCACGCAGGTTTTCGATAGCCGTCTCGGCATTGCGGCGACGCTTCTCACCCTCAAACGCAAAGGGCTTGGTAGCAAAACCAACCACCAAAATGCCCATCTCTTTGGCAAGGCTGGCCACTACGTGACCTGCGCCGCTACCAGTACCACCGCCAGCTCCAATAGTTACGAAGACCATGTCGGCACCCTCCAGTGCCTTTTTGATTTCGTCGGCCGATTCCTCGGCGGCTTTTTCACCAACCAAAGGATCGGCACCCGCACCCAAACCACGGGTAGTGTCGCGGCCAATGTGGATTTTGATGCTAGCTTTCGAGTTCTGCAGAGCTTGAGCGTCGGTGTTTACGGCGATGAATTCCACGCCGTCAATGCCGGCCTCAACCATACGGTTAATAGCAGCGCCACCAGCACCGCCCACACCTACCACCTTAATGCGTGCGAACGTCTCGATTGCCGGTTCAACTGCTTGTGCCATAATCTCTAGTTCCCTCTATTCATACTTATGCAAGCAGTATACCGGCTGCGCCGCCCCAGTTCAACCCTGCCCGCATACATTTCCGGTCGAGCCCTCTTCCTCCCGAACAATCGCACACATGTTTAGTAAAATGCGCTACAAATCCCGTAAAGCACCTGAGTACTATTCCGGTTCAGTTCGACTATTGTGCAGTAAATTTTGAGCACCAATCGCGTCTAATCTCGTTCTATGGTTGATGGTTGTAGATACTGACAATCAATTGGACAACTTGCGCCTTAGAAAAAGGCGCTTCGAACAAGTCCAATTGTCGCTCGTTGAAAACGAGCGGAATTGTCAGATCTAGCAACAGTCAAGCCGCAAGAACTCGAAATAGACGCGATTGGTGCTCAAAATTTACCAAAATCAGAAAGCGAAGAAGCTATCTTTTAGCCCTTAAGCTTGCCCAGAAGTTTCCCAAACGTACCGGCAATATTGCCGCCGCCCAAACTATAACCCGAGGCTTGTTCAGTGACATACGGCGTCAAAAGAATATCTAGTAACATCAGACCTGCGGCCGTCGCGAAAGCTGGCTTATCAACAATATCAACCAGACCAGAAAGACCGCGGATTTTACCAATCCGCGCCGGTAGCTGCAATTTATCACGCGTAAACTCAGCTAGCCCCGGTAAAGCTGCCGTACCGCCCACAATCACCACGCCACCAGGCAGTTTACGGCTGCGATGCGCCCGCTGTAATTCCTTCTCGACAAACTCCAGCAGTTCTTCCACGCGGGCCTCCACGATCATATTCACCATGCCACCCGAGAAATTGTGGTGCTGGTCATCTACCGTTACCCGCAGCGGCTTATCAAGCTCTTCGCCAAGCTTGGCGTACTTAACTTTTACGGCTTCCGCCACCTCCAGGTCTGTCTTGAGACCAATAGCCAGATCGTTAGTGATATGCATACCACCCATCGGTATTACTGCCACGTGCTGAATTTCGCCGTCTTCGATAATGCTCAGGTTAGTTGTACCTGCACCAATATCCAGAACACAGGTACCCGCCTCTTTCTGTTTGCGGTCTAACACCGCTTCCGCGGCAGCTAAAGCGCTCACTGTGTGATGGCGCGGCTGTACCTGGGCCTTTTCAAGTGATAAATCGAGGTTACGCATATTGGGGCTGGCCGCCGTCACAATGTGGCAATCTACCTCTAGGCGCACACCGTGCATACCGACAGGATCTTTTAGGTTATCTTGACCATCGAGGCGATAGTTTTTGGCAAACACCTGGACAATTTCGCGGTTGGGCGGCAATTTTACAATTGTAGCGGCTTCTTCGACGCGTTCGCGGTCATCAACCGTAATTTCGTGGTCGGGGCTGGATATGGCAATCACTCCACGGCTGTTCAGGCCCGTTACGTGGCCGCCATTTACATTTACCGTTGCCTGATGAATCTGTACGCCACTAATCCGTTCGGCCTCAGTAATGGCCTGCACAATAGCCTCTGCGGCATCATCGATGTGCATTACGACGCCTTTGCGCACGCCTTGGTTAGTAGCCGTCCCGTGGCCAATCACTGAAATAACAGTTGGGTCAGCCAAATCGCGCGTGCCAACAACACACCGAACTACCGAGGTACCGATATCAAGGCCGACGTAAGTGGGAGCGGCTGATCCTTCGCGCATATCTAGGAGTATACCGCTATAGCTTCATCTTATGCAAGGAATCATTTGAGTGCTGGCCGTGCGTTTCATAAGAAAGCAACATTATGCGGCTCAGAAAAGTTACACTTGGGTCAAAATTTCAGAGCCGTCTTTGGTAACTAAAACCGTATGTTCAAACTGTGCACTGCGTGAGCCGTCTTGGGTCAGCAAAGTCCAGCCGTCGTGCGCTTGGAAAATCCGTGGCGAGCCAAGTGTAGTGATCGGTTCAATAGCAATGGTCATACCCGCTTTCAGAACCGGTCCAGTGCCAGCTCGGCCATAGTTAGGGATCTCTGGGTCTTCGTGCAGTTCATGTCCCACACCATGCCCTACTAGTTCACGTACAATTCCTAGCTCATAGCTTTCCAATACTTTTTGAATAGCAGCTGAAATATCACCCACTCGAGTACCTTCTCGCACAACATCAATACCGGCATATAGCGCCCGCTCAGTACCTTTCAACAACCGTTTCCCGGCCGCGTCAGCCTTATCCAGCCCACCGATAGATAGCGAAATACCACCGTCTGTCACCATGCCCTGGTAGGTTACCCCGAAATCAAAGTTTACGATGTCGCCGTCAGTAAACACATGATCATTTGGGATACTGTGCTGCACTTCGTTGTTCGTAGAGATACAGATGATGTCTGGGTAATCTGGATAGCCGGGATAGCCCTCAACACCTTTAAACGTAGCCGTACCACCCAAGCGCTGCAGCTCCTGAGCAGCCAGAGCCGATACATCTTTTGGTGTCATACCAGCGTGCACGGTGCGTTTAATCAGTTGCAGAACGGTAGCCAGCATACGACCGCTTTCGCGCATGGCAGCTAGTTCAGATTCAGTTTTCGGTTTCATATGGTTGCAATTATACGACTACTTGCCGCTGTTTCGCAGGCACATTTTAGGCCAACTAACAATTACTCTTCGATCTTCAGTGCCTGCGCAATTCGCTCATGTACTTGCGCTGGTGTACCATCGGCATCAATCGAAAAGACCGTCATACCTTTTTCCTTCATATAGCTTAATAGCGGCTTCGTGACTGCCTCGTAATCGCTGTGCCGCTGGGCGATGGCCGTGTCTGTATCATCAAGCCGTGCGCGCTTTTTAAGACGTCCGCGAACTACGTCGTCAGTGACCTCTAGGTTAACTACCACTGGTAGCTCTAATCGGCCCGACTCCACTTGCATTAGCAGCCAATCCACCTGTGATTTGGTGCGTGGAAAGCCGTCTAAAATAAACTGTTCTTTGGTATCGATAAATTCCAGCACGCGATCAATCACGCGAATTACTTCGCCGTCGCTTAAGAGTTTGCCTTCCAGCATTTCGTGCCGGCGACGACCGGTAAAGAGCACGCGGAAAACTTCACCACTTGAAATATAAGCGTACCCATATTCGTCGGCCAGCTGGTGGCCCTGCATACTTTTGCCTGAGCCGGCAGCACCCATTAGTAAAATCATACGTTCAACCGCTCCTTTACTAGTTTCGCTACCAGGCTGCCATCGGCACTGGCTCCCGCTTTTGCCTTTACCGCACTGATTACTTTGCCCATAGCCTGTGCGCCTTCGGCATCTTGTTCAGCAATAACCGCATCAACTAGCTCGATAAGTTCCGCTTCGCTCATCTGAGCTGGCAAATAGGTTTCGATAAGTGCTTTTTCGGCCAGCTCTTTATCAGCGCGCTCCTGTGAACCGCCCTGCACATACAGATCAGCACTTTCTTGGCGCTTTTTAACTTCTTTGGCGAACAACGCTAATACTTCGTCGTCGCTTATGCCACCCGTGTCGCGTTTTTTAGCCGCCACATCAGCATAGAGAATTACTGATTTTAAACCTCGCAGCGTTTCTACTTTGAGTGTGTCGCCTGACAGCATCGCAGCCTTTACATCGTCGTCCAGTTGTTGTCGCAGACCCATGGCATCCCTTTCCATTATTTTTTACCCACTAAAAAAGCGTGGAGACCGAGTTCTAGAGTAAAATCTCTTTCCAGCGTACGGCCCGTACGGATAGTACGGTATTGGCTGGAGGATTTCGCTTTAGAAAGGCGATCCTCACGCACTTTTCTAGCGTTGGCCTAATTTGATTTTGCGAAGCTTGAGCGCCTTGCGCTGTGAGCGAATAATTGCCTTCGTACGGCGATCACGCTTGCTCATTGGCTTTTCGAAATACTGGCCTTGCTTTACGGTAATAACCAAACCAGATTGCTGCACGCGGCGATTAAAGCGGCGCACCAGGTTTTCTAGTGATTCTTTACTGTCTTTGCGGGTTACTTCTATCATATGCAGGCAATTATAGCGTAACAGAGGCGGCTACGCAACAGTATGAATTAGTTTTGGTACAATATGACTACAGTGACGTGGCTACGCACTAACAGGCCTCCTACATACAACGGCAGTGAATCCCACCAAGACAATTTTGGCGAGTTCTTTCATTGGGCTTTGGAGCTTAAGAATCCGATGCGCCAAATTCCGACTATTGGCGAGGACCTCGGCTTTGGCGTACGACGTCACCCCTTGGGTTTTATAGCGATATACTTAAGCCAGCAAGTTGCAGGTCTTCATACGCTCGGACGAACCGGTACGGCCCGGGCGAACTTTTACCCGCCTGGCATTAAGCTCGCAGAAGACATTCATAGTCATGGCTTTGAATTTGTATCTGGCGTCATAGGCCAGCTCCTTAACACCCGCCATCACCCAGATTGGGACACAAAGCTACCCGATGGCGAGGGTCTTATCGGCTATCAAACCTACGTTGATGCTTTTGGCCGGAATCACACCGCACGAGTAACGGATGCCGTCGTTTCTGTTCCGACATCAAAAACCGAAACGTTATATACAGGCGCTATCTATAGCTTAAGACCAAAGATTGAGTTCCACAGCGTGGAAGCCGGCGAGGACGGAGCCATAACAGTATTCTGTAAAAGCCCCGGTCTTGTTGGACCTGATGGCATGACACTTATTCTTAGAAGACCCGAAGAACCTGCGCCACCAGAAGTCTACTAAGAAACCTGGCGTTTTTGCTGGGTACGCTGACTCTTCAGCACAATGCTCTGCAGTTCTTTAAAGATCACAAACTGCTTGTTGGTGTGATAAATCTTAGTGTTGCCCTGCTTTTCGCTGATCAAAAAGCCTGCTTTTTCTAGGCGCTTTAGCTCGCGCTGGATGTTGCCGGCATCTTCTTTGATAAGTTTAGCCAGACCCCGCACGTGTGTCTTAAAATCAGGGTATTTAGCGTAGATAACGATGATCTTGCGCCGTACTCGCGATGTGATAAAAACGTCTAACATTATTGTTCCCTAAAACTTTTTCCCTGATGATTACACTTACGCCTTTATTGTCGTTCCGACAACGTAACTCTGAAAAGTAGTATAGCCAGACCAAAGCCTGATTTCAAGGTTGAAAATAGCGTTTTGCGCAGCCAAGCACTATAAACAACGCCTGGTAACCAGCAATTACCCTGGTAAATAACAGATAAGATAGGAGATAATGTGTAGCATGCGACATTATGAGGTTTTGGTAGCCAGCATGGCCTATCACGGCAGCGAGGCACTCACTTACAGTTCAGGCGAACACCTATCAGCAGGCCAACTGGTGCGCGTTTCTTTGCGTGAGCGCAGTGCGTTAGGCATTGTGCTGCGTGCCACATCAAAGCCGTCATTCAAGGTGAAGCTGCTAGCAGCCATCGCCCCCTTACCACCTTTACCTACTCAAAGCCTGCAGCTACTGCACTGGCTCCACGCCTACTATCCCGCACCGCTGGGAACCGTAGTCCGGCAATTTGTGCCGCCTACTGAGGTATTTCCCAAGACTACTCCGCCCGAGTCTTTGGGGACGCCATTCACCACACCGAATACGCTCCCACCATTAACCAGCGAACAGCAAACAGCACTCGCCCAAATAACCGGCCCTGGTACTCATCTGTTACATGGCATCACCGGCAGCGGGAAATCACGGGTATATGTTGAGCTTGCCGCACAGGCAATCATAAACGGCAAATCAGCGCTGGTGCTCACCCCGGAGATCGGCTTAACCGCACAGCTTACCAAAACCTTTCGGACCAGCTTTGGTGACCAGAATGTGTATGTTTTACACTCCCGGCAAACTGCCGCCGAACGGCGCAATATATGGTATGGACTGTTGGCACGCACCACGCCAGTCATCGTTATTGGCCCTCGCTCGGCCTTATTTTCGCCTTTGCATAGTTTGGGTCTAATCGTGCTTGATGAGTCACACGATAACGCCTATAAGAACGAATCGGCTCCGCACTATCAAACCAGCCGCGTTGCCGCCAAATTAGCCGGCCTGCACAACGCCACGCTAGTGCTTGGTAGCGCCACGCCGAACATTGAGGATTACTATTTAGCCACACTCAAAAAACGCCCGATTATACCTATGCAGAACCTCGCCAAACAAAGTACTATGACGCTCAAGGTTAGTATGGTTGATATGAGACAGCCGCAAGCATTTAGCCGTAATCGGCTGCTTAGTGATACACTGCTCGAACACATAACTCAGGCTCTGGCACAAGGCGAACAGTCGCTGATATATCTCAATCGCCGCGGTACCGCCAATGTGGTGCTCTGCAACCAGTGTGGCTGGCAATCGCTCTGTCCAAATTGCGACCTCAGCCTCACCTACCACGGCGACGAACACCGGCTGCGTTGCCACGTCTGCGGCTTTACCAGCGGTCTGCCCACCAGCTGTCCGGAATGCGGCAACACCGACATCTTATTTAAAAGCGTCGGCACCAAAGCTATCGTCGAAGCGCTCAGCAAGCTCTTTCCCGCTGCGCGCATTCAGCGGTTTGATACCGATGCCAAAAAAACCGAGCGGCTCGAAGAGCATGTGAGCGCGCTGCAAGCCGGAAGTGCCGACATCATCGTGGGCACTCAGATGATCGGCAAAGGCTTAGACCTACCCAAGCTCTCGGTGGTTGGCATCATAAATGCCGACTCGTCACTGCTGATACCCGACTACACTGCGTCCGAGCAAACATATCAGCTTATCAGCCAGGTTGTCGGACGTGTCGGACGCGGCCACCGCGCTGGCAGTGTCATTGTCCAAACGTATGATCCGGAAAACGCCACGCTGCAAGCGGCGGTCAACCGCAACTGGCAGGAGTTTTACAATGCCGAGCTCCGCGAACGTAAAACGTATCACTTTCCCCCGTTTACATATCTGCTCAAATTACGGGTGCTGCGTGCGTCTTCTGCATCTGCCCATAAAGCAGCCGCTGCACTTGTAGACACCCTGACAAAAGACTTTTTAGCCATAACCATTGATGGGCCTGCACCCTCATTTCATCCAAGAGTCGATGGCAAATACAGCTGGCAATTGCTGATTAAATCGTCCTCCAGACAAACGCTTATCGACATCATCGCTCAGCTGCCATCCGGCTGGAGTTACGATATTGATCCAGTTAATCTGCTGTAAGACTTTCATAGCTCACTTATTTGTTCGCAAGCACTTAAGCGGTACGGTATACTTAACACTATATGACTCAAGATCTCCTCATTACCCTGCCCAATAAGCATTTACGTCAACCGTCCAAAAAGGTCGGCTACATTGACGAAAAGATCCACGAGCTAGTAAAGCGCATGGAAGCCGTCACGCTCGACTGGGAAGCCAGCCGTGAGCACGAAGTTGGCGTTGCACTTGCCGCTATTCAAATCGACGAGCCGCTCCGCATCGTAGTTATTCGTAATGATTTTGACAACAAAAAGGATACGTCTTTTCGTACTATTATCAACCCGGTTATCACGAAGTATGAAGGAGAGTTAACGGAAGATTTTGAAGGTTGCTTAAGTGTGAAGAATCTTTATGGCAAGGTTCGCCGCTACCACAAAGTGCGCGTCAAGGCGCTTGACCTTACAGGGAAAGAAGTTCGATTTAGTGCTGAGGGTTTTCTAGCGCGCGTCTTTCAGCACGAGATTGACCACACCAACGGCAAACTGTTTGTCGACCACATTAAAGACTCACCGGACGCCTTTTTTGTATTAAGCCCTGAGGGGAATTTACAACAACTTGATTACGAAAAAGACATCAGAAACAATAAAGTCTTGTGGGGCGACTGATGGATGAATCAATCGTTTTTTTCGGTACCGGACCAGTTGCAGCCGCATCATTAAAGCTGTTGGCCCAAAACTTTACTATCGAGGCAGTCATCACCAAACCACGGCCTGAACACCATCACGGCAGTGTACCGGTTTTGGAAATGGCCGAGCAGCTAGAATTACCAGTAATAACTGTTGCGAGCAAAAAAGAGACTACAGAGAAAGTAGCTGCCGCTAACTTTAAAAGCCGCCTTGGTGTACTGATAGACTTCGGCATCATCGTTGAACAACATGTGATTGATTCTTTCCCGCTTGGTATCGTGAACAGCCATTTTTCACTCTTGCCCCAGTGGCGTGGCGCTGACCCTATCACCTTCAGCATTTTAAGTGGTCAAGATAAAACAGGCGTCAGCCTCATGCTTCTAGTAGAGGCCATGGATGAGGGTCCGCTGCTTGCTGTAGGTGAGATAGACATAGACGCTGACACAACCACTCCGGAGCTCACGGCGCGGCTTATCAATCTCAGCGACGCATTACTCAAAGATGCACTACCCAAATATACTGCCGGCAACCTGGTTGGCAGTACTCAGGAAAAGATTGCAAATGCTGTTGGCTACGGCAGCACTCCCAGCTATAGCCGAAAGCTTACAAAAGAAGACGGCATTTTAGACTGGCAAAAGCCTGCCGAGCAGCTGGAGCGCGAAGTTCGTGCCTACGCTGAATGGCCCAAAAGCCGCTGCGTGATTGGCGGCCATGCCGTTATCGTAACCGAAGCAAGCGTGGCCAGTGGCGAGGGCTCGCCGGGAGAACTCTGGCACGGCGATAAAACTCTGGGAATTTATACCGCCAAAGGCGTACTGATGCTAGACCGTATCAAACCAGCCGGCAAGGGCGATATGCCGATCGCTGCATTTTTGAACGGCTACGGCAAAGATCTGCAGTAAATAAACCCGCATCATTGGCGCGGGCTTTTGTTGTGGCAGATTATTTAAGATCTAGCTATTTGAACGCTGTGAATACCCGCCTGGCCCTGCTGGTGGCTGCTGATATGGAGGCTGGCCTTGGCTGTCATCTTGCGGTTGCTGTGTCGGCAGGTTTGATTGGGATTGACCTTGACCCGGCTGAGCAAATGGCTGTTGTTGAGGTTGGGCGCCAAAGCCCTGTTGGCTAGGAACATTCTGCGGTGGCTGCGGTGTAGCAAAACCAGGATCAGCGTACGCTGGCATTGGAGCTGGTCCATACGGCGCTTGAGGTGGCAGTGGCGATTGGGCGCCATACTGCTGCGGTGCAGCGTAAGGATTCTGATACGCCGGATATGGAGCAGCCGGAGCGACATATCCGCTAGGTGCCGTACCGGGTAGCGGTGGCTGATTAGGCATTTGCCCCATCTGTTGTGGCGTAGATGCCAAAAGTTGCGGCGCCATCTGACGTATTTCCACCTTCAGCTGTTCAAATACTTCGTTCACTACCTGCTTATAGTTTGGCAGGTTAGCCTCCAGCCACTGCAACGCCTGCGCTTGGTTGGCTTCGCCCTTATCATCGATAAACTTTTCAAACTCATCCAACTGCTCATCGGTCATTTGGTTAGCCAGATTGGTACCAACGCGCAGCTCCAGGATTTCGTAAATATATTGGAGCATGGCCTGCTTCTGGTCGTCAGGCAAGCCACCCAGCCCCAGCTGGGCAAGCAGATCATTATCGAGTTTCAACATAAAACTATTGTAACACCTGTATAAAAATGACTACAGGCTGCGCTCCACCGTTTCGCGTGTGTAAAATTCTATCCGGTCACCCAGTTCTAGCTGCAACTTACCGGTAACTTTCAGGTTGATACCGCCCAGCTCATCAGTTGCCAAGTCTTTAGCATCATTCGGACCACGCTTGAGGCCTGTTAACTCTGCCTCACCCACCATTTCTTTGCCATGATAAACCCGGGCAAAGGCGGGTACTTTGAGCGTACCCTTCTTTACTTCACCACCGGCGATGATATCAGTCTTGGTAGTTTTAAAGATGCCTTTTACTTCTAGCGCGCCCATCTCTTTTTCAACAATTTGGTCGGGCAAAAGTTTGCTGAGTTCGCTCTTTACATCATCGATTAACTCATATATGACGTTATAGAGTCGGATTGAGACTTGGTCGCGGCTAGCCAGACGACGAATGCTCGGTGCAGCACTACTGTTAAAGCCGTAGATGATCGCCCCAGAGCTGCGTGCCAGGTGAATATCGTTGTCACTCACCGCACCCACGCCGCTGCTCACGATCCGCACGGCAACTTCGTCGGTCTCAACACTCTTAAGGCTATCCGCAACAGAGGTCAGTGAACCCTGCACATCAGCCTTAATGATAATTGGTAATTCCTGCAGCTGGTCAGAGCGCGAAATAATGCGCAGCAGCTCAGAACTGCTCATATCACTACGGCCACCACCGTTGGCGCGGTCCATAGCCACCGCTTCGGCCTGCGTGCGGGCTTCTTTTTCAGTTGCCACCACGATAAATGGATCACCAAATTCCGGCAGCATCTTGAAGCCGCTAATAACTACTGGCGCCGATGGACCAGCAGTCTTTATAGCCTTTCCGGCCGTATCTTCCAGGTTACGAACCTTTGCGTAAGTACCGCCAGAAACTACGAACTGGCCCGGCTTCAAAGTCCCCTCTTCGATCAGCGCGTGGGCAATGGGACCACGACCAGTCTCCACATGCGCTTCAATAATCAGACCGCGGGCCGGTACCGTTGGGTCAGCCTTGAGCTCTTCCACATCAGCCACCAGCAGCAGCATATCCAGCAGCTGTGGAATCCCTTGCTTAGTCTTAGCGCTTACTGGTACGACAACTACGTCACCGCCCCACTCTTCAATCAGCAAGTTTTGCTCGGACAGCTGCTGCTTTACCAGCGCTTCGTTTGCACCTTCTTTATCAATCTTGTTGATGGCCACCACAATGCGGGCACCGGCGTTACGAGCGTAGCGAATCGCCTCGATAGTCTGCGGCTTAATGCCATCGTCGGCGGCCACTACAATAATGACAATGTCGGTCAGGTGCGCACCGTGCTCACGAATAGCCGCAAAAGCCTCATGTCCTGGAGTGTCCAAAAAGGTAATCGCCCGGGCTGGCCCGCCGGCAGCTGGTTGGTGCTCAATCTGATAGGCCGAAATATGCTGGGTGATACCACCAGCCTCGCCCTTAGCCACTTCGGCCCCACGAATTGCATCAAGTAAAGAAGTCTTGCCGTGGTCGACATGGCCCATAACTGCCACTACTGGTGGACGATCGACTGCATTGGCCGTAGCCACCCGCTTTTCGCGCTTTACCGGCTCAGCCGTTACTTTCTTGTGCTCCAGCTGAATATCCAGCCCCAGCTCCTCAACGATAATCTGAGCAGTGTCAAAATCAACCCGCTCGTTGATAGTTGCCATAATTCCGTTTTTCATCAGCTCGCCGATCAGACGCGTGACAGGAAGCTTTAGCTCTTCGGCTAATGCTCCGACGGTAATGTTATCTTCGATTTGGAGTGTCGTTGCCATTTCCTTCGGAGTTCCTTTCTGCCACTTGTCTAATGCGGCTAGCTGATGTTTACGACATTATAGATTCTTGTCGTCTATTTATTTGCGCTTTAGAGATAGCGAGATCTTGCGAGCGTCGGTGTCGATGTCGAGCACCTTAAACTCTTTCTTTTCGTTGAGCTGGAAAATCTTCTCTGGATCGATGTTGTCATCGTCACCCATCTCGCTGACGTGTACCAGCGCTTCTACGCTTGAACTCAGCTGCACAAAAGCACCAAATGGTGTGATGCGAGTAATCTTACCCTCAACTACGTCACCCTTGGTAAACTGCTTCACTTCCTTCAGCCATGGGTCCTCGCTCATTTGCTTGAGTGAAAGGCTCAGGCGGTCTTTGTCGATAGCGATGATCTTAGCCTTCACCGTCTCGCCAACCTTCACGTAGTCGCGTGGGTTTTCCACGCGCTCCCATGAGATTTCCGAGATGTGAATCAGGCCTTCGATGCCATCCACATTCACGAATGCGCCGAAGTCGATCACACCAGTTACGATGCCCTCAACTACGTCACCGACTTTCAGCTCGGCAAAGCGAGCTTGCATGTCGTCCTTAACTGCTTCCTTCTCGCTAAAGATAAGCTTGTTGTCCTTGCGGCTGACGTCCAGCACACGAACGCGGATTGGCTTACCAGTAAGCGCGTTGAGCTTCTGCAAGATTTCGTCCTTGTCAGCGCCTGATACGCGTGGGTAGTGACCAGCAGCCAGTTGAGAAACCGGTAAGAAGCCACGAATACCTTCGAGTTCTACCAGCAAACCGCCACGGTTGGCGTCGTAGGGCATAATTTCGACGATCTCACTAGCGTCAAAAATACGCTGTACTTCGTCCCAGCCCCGGTCTTTGGCAGCCCGGCGCATGCTCAGCAGCGCGTAGCCCTCTTCCATTTCTGGGTCGAGCACACTGACGGTAACGGCTTGGCCAGCCTCGAGCTGTTGACCATGGCCAACTTCCCGGCGCATAACCACACCGACACCGCGCGGACCGAGGTCGATCCACACTTGGTGCTTGCGGATGCTTTCCACAGTTCCTTCGATGACGTCACCCGTCTCGAGTTGTTTGACTTCGCTGCCAGCTAGCAGCTCGTCCATTGTTAGTGATGATTTTGGCATGTTCTTACTATGCCTCCTTTGTAGTGTATTTCTCGCGAGCAGCCGTAGCTATTGCCGTTAAAAGACATAAAACTACAAAGCCCGAAAGATTACTTTGTATTATAACAGAGAAACGGAGGTGAACAAAGCTTGCCTTGATTCACCGAGTACCGAATGGTATGTCGAAGAGATAACAGAGAAACGGAGGCAAGACAAAATCACGCGTGGGCTAGGAGTACCTCTGCCCCTCTAGGGTGCTTGTAGGTGAGCATTCGCTCAGCCTGGTGGCGCTAGCCTACCCTGACGGTTCAAAAGCGCTCCTAGGCCAACGCCACCATTCTAAATGCGCCCGGTCATGCTACACTACTAGTATGTACGTGGGGATAGACATTGGCGGGACCAAGACGCTATTGGCAGCGTTAACTAACGAGGGTGTTATCAGCGAATCGATCAAGTTCCCTACGCCCGAAGATTACGATGATTTTTTACGCGAACTGCGCTCTAATGTTGCGAAACTCACAACAAAGGACTTTACAGCCGGTGCAGTAGCTGCGCCGGGCATGATTGACCGCGCACATGGCGTATTTGAAAAAGGCGGCAACCTGAAATGGAAAAACGTACCACTGCAACACGATGTCGAACGCATCACCCATTGTCCAATGTTGGTCGAAAATGATGCCAACCTCGCTGGCCTGTCCGAAGCGATGCTTCTCAAAAACAAGCATGCTAAGGTGCTGTACCTGACAATCAGTACTGGCATTGGTGGTGGTTTTATCGTCAATCAACAGATTGATCCCACTATGGCCGACATCGAGCCGGGTCAGATGATGCTCCAGCGCGGCGACAAGGTAGTCAAATGGGAAAGCTTCGCTAGTGGTAAGGCCATGTACGAAAAGTATCACCAAAAGGCCTCCGATATTGAGGACCCCACTATCTGGAAAGCAGTGGTTAAAAACTGGGCTGTTGGCTTCGTGGATCTTATGGCCGTTACCCAACCAGATGTGATTGTTCTAGGCGGCGGCGTGGGCCACTATCTGCATAAGTACCATGCTTTCTTAGTGGAAGAGCTCAAAAAATACAACACTCCGCTAGTGCCGATTCCGCCAATCATCAAAGCTCAGCGCCCCGAAGAAGCCGTGGTATACGGCTGCTACGATCTGGCGCGGAGCGTCTATGCCTAAAACTGCAGCACCTACCTTAGCAGCGCTGGTAGCAAAAATTAGCAGCGACTACCCCCATCTAGAACTCGTGGAAAGCAGCCAATTTGCCTGGCATGCTCAAACAAAGCGTCTGGCGTATAAGATTAATGAAAAAGATACTACACGGAATATATTTTCTTTACTTCACGAGCTAGGACATGCCGTTTTAGACCATAAAGATTACAGGTATGATATCGAGCTACTTCAACTGGAAGTAGCAGCCTGGGAAAAGGCCCGCGAATTATCAGCTCACTACGATATCGAGCTAGACGAAGATTATATTCAAGACTGTCTAGACACGTACCGCGATTGGCTGCACCTGCGTGCCACTTGCCCTACTTGCTACGCCCGTAGCCTGCAAGCCTCTGCAAGTCACTACCACTGTTTTAATTGCCAAACCGAATGGAGCGTCACCCGTAGCCGGTTATGCCGGCCGTACCGCCTAAAAACGGCTCAAATGATATAAATACAAAAGAACCCCTCAACAAGAGGGGTTCTTTTTAGCCTTTTAGTAAAACTAATCGGCCCGATTGAGGTAAGACTTCTTAGGCGTCAGCCCGAGGAGTCACGCTCTTCTTGGTGCGGCGGCTAATACGACCACCAATGGCACCGTACACACGAGCGCGCTCGCGGCCGGCTTCACCAGCAGCAAAACCACCAGTCTTACCGTTCTTGCCGCCCTTGGCGCCAATACGTGCAAAAAAATCTTCACCGCGCTCAGCACGGATCTTGGCAACAGCCTTAGCTGCGCCGGCTTTAGTTCCAGCCATTAGGAACACCTCCAGAATGTGGCATCTTATGCCTCACGCATAAAATCCACTGGTTACTTGATGTTGCTCCGAAAATAAAAGAGGGCCCGCTAGACCAACCTAGCAAACCCTCTCTTCTTTCGAATTATGCTTATGATAACACAGCATCCTGCTTATGTCAACATCTTACAATATGCAGCGGCGCGAGCTAGACTTCTTGCTCAACTGTCTTAGATTTAACCGTGCCTTTCTTTACAAGCACATATGGATAGTTCCTACCGAACTTTTTCACTTGGTAATGGCGTATCCCTCGCAGTTCCATGCGTCTTCGCAGATATAGTCGTCCGTTCGCTATCCATGTAAGTTTACGGGGAGTCGTTACGATGCTTTCCTCGCCGTCCTTAAAGTTGATCTCAGTGTAATACTTTATGCCCTGCACATCCTCAAACCTTATCACCATAGGTCTTTTCTCGTTTACACCCACCCTAGAAACGATGCCAGCGAAGTCTTCTTCCTCTTCAACAGCACCATCCTTGAGTTTATACTCTTTTAGATCGACATCGTCTCCACCCTTAATATAGTTCTTCCCCTCAAGTACAAAGTCTATTTTATAAACCGCTCCGTTTCTTCTATTGTACTTATACACTGAGTCAATCTTAACTTTATAGGCTATATTGCTACTCAGATTTACTAGCTGCATTGAGCTTTTCTTGGTTTTAAGAGGGCGAGCCTGAATTAATAGTGTGGGGACGGTCTTCAGTTCGTTACTCTTGCGAGAGGCGGCGAAGGAGCGAGCAGCATAAACTAAAGCGAGCACGGTTACCACGCTCAGAAGAAGCTCTAGTGAAATCGTCCATCCAAACAGATGTACATCCAGAAATTTTTCATGAGCACGGGTGGTTATTAGCACGGATTACTCCTAATCTTCCACCCTTATTTGTTATGTAAGATTATAATTGGAATATAAGAAAAAGACCATCCTATTCGGATGGTCTTTTTATAATACGGCACCGTGCTATTTTCCCAGGGCTCAGGCCCAAGTATTGTAACCGCTGAGAGGCTTAACTGCTGTGTTCGGTATGGGAACAGGTGTTTCCCTCTCGCTATGGGCACCGACTACGCCCACTAACAATAAGTGGGTCTAGTCGGCGTCCATCCGGTGCTTTTTTGGTCAAATATTGAGATAGAAGCGAACAAACGCGCTACTAGTGAATGATACTCACCAATAACTAGTCAAATGCACTCCTCTAGACCATTTATCAACGGGGATAAACGATCTAGAGAACGTAAAAAGTCAATGTCCCTATTAGTACGCTTCGACTACATGCATTACTGCACTTACATCTTGCGCCTATCAACCAGATAGTCTTTCTGGGGGATCATAGGGAAATCTAATCTTGAGGCTAGTTTCGCGCTTAATATGCTTTCAGCGCTTATCTATTCCGCACGATAGCTACTCAGCAATGCCCTTGGTAGAACAACTGATACACCAGCGGTGCGTCCGCCCCGGTCCTCTCGTACTAGGGGTAGATCCTCTCAAATTTCCTTGCGTCCACAGCGGATATAAACCGAACTGTCTCACGACGTTCTGAACCCAGCTCACGTACCTCTTTAACCGGCGAACAGCCGGACCCTTGGGAACCGCTTCGCCCCCAGGATGAGATGAGCCGACATCGAGGTGCCAAACAGCGCCGTCTATGTGAACTATTGGGCGCTATAAGCCTGTTATCCCCGGGGTAACTTTTATCCGAAAGCGCTGCCGATACCACACTCTTGTACAAATGTACTGACAGCGGAAAACTTACTCCGACTTTCGTCCCTGCTCGGCTTGTAGGCCTCACAGTCAAGCTAGCTTATGCGTATACACTATCACTACGATTTCCATCCGTAGTTAGCTAACCTTTGAACGCCTCCGATACTCTTTAGGAGGCAACCGCCCCAGTTAAACTACCCGCCAGACACGGTCCCCGAACCGGAACCTAATCACAAACCAAATGGTTTATGAGCAGATTGCGGTCCAGGTAAGAACAAGATCATATCAAGGGTGGTATTTCACTGATGACTCCACCTAGACTAGCGTCTAAGCTTCAAAGTCTCCCACCTATCCTACACATGATATAACCCGGCTCAATGCCAAGTTGTAGTAAAGCTCCACGGGGTCTTTTCGTCCTGCTGCGGACAGACGGCATCTTTACCGTCAATGCACTTTCACCGAGCTCTTCGTTGAGACAGTACCCATATCATTACGCCATTCGTGCGGGTCAGAACTTACCTGACAAGGAATTTCGCTACCTTAGGACGGTTATAGTTACCGCCGCCGTTCACTGGGGCTTCAGTTCAAAGCTCTCACTTCTCCCCTTAACCTTCCAGCACCGGGCAGGCGTCAGCCCGTATACATCCACTTTCGTGTTAGCACAGACCTGTGTTTTTGGTAAACAGTTGCATGGGTTCCTTAGCTGCGGCCCCCTCATCGTACGTAACACGTACTCTGAAGATGCGTTATCTAAAGTTTTCTTTCTCAATCAAAAGAGATGATTTTTTATCGTAAAAAAGTTGTTACTCTTTCCATCTTCTTTCGGAAAGAAAACTCGCATACCTCAGTTGTGATACACACAATGAGGGGGCAGACCTTATCCCTAAGTTACGGTCGCTAATTTGCCGAGTTCCTTAACGAAGAATCACTCGTACACCTTGGTCTACTCGACCTGAGCACCTGTGTCGGTTTGCGGTACGGATGATATGAGACACGCGTTAGTTTGCTTTTCTAGTCAGCACTTTGACTGGACTTCCGCCTAAAAGGCAGTCGCATTCGTACCTATTTCTGATACTTAGACGGATATAACCATGAATCCGCTCCAACTAATATGCCGCGCACAACTAACAATCTCACACCAGTACGGGAATATTAACCCGTTGTCCATCGCCTACGCTACGCGCCTCGGCTTAGGACCGACTAACCCTGGGACGATTACCGTGGCCCAGGAAACCTTGCTCTTTCGGTGGGAAGGATTCTCACCTTCCTTATGGTTACTCATTCCAGCATTCTCACTTCCTCACGCTCCACCAGACCTCACGATCCGACTTCAACGCAGAGAGGAACGCTCCTCTACCGCTCCTAGATAAATCTAGAAACTCATATCTTCGGTAGTATGTTTAGCCCCGTTACATTTTCCGCGCAGGGTCTCTTGACTAGTGAGCTGTTACGCACTCTTTAAATGAATGGCTGCTTCTAAGCCAACATCCTAGTTGTTTAAGAAACCCCACCTCGTTTCCCACTTAACATACATTTAGGGACCTTAGATGATGATCTGGGCTGTTTCCCTTTTGAGCGACGAGCTTAGCCCCGCCGTTCTAACTGCAACGATTCCACAAATAGTATTCGTAGTTTGTCAAGGGTGAGTAAGCTTACGCCCCCCAGTCCGAAACAGAGCTCTACCCCTATTTGCTACCACGTCACGCTAGCCCTAAAGCTATTTCGAGGAGAACCAGCTATCTCCGAGTTCGATTGGCATTTCACCTCTAACCACAAGTCATCCGGGCGTGTTGCAACTCGCTACGGTTCGGTCCTCCACGTCGTTTTACCGACGCTTCAACCTGCTCATGGTTAGGTCACCCGGTTTCGGGTCTATTCATTGCTACTTATTCGCCCTATTCAGACTCGCTTTCGCTATGCCTCCGTCAAATGACTTAAGCTTGCAGCAACAAATAACTCGCTGGATCGTTCTACAAAAAGCACGCCGTCACCCCCGAAGGGGCTCCGACTCCTTGTACGCACACAATTTCAGGTTCTATTTCACTCCCATTCCTGGGTTCTTTTAACCTTTCCCTCACGGTACTTGTTCTCTATCGATCATACTATATATTTAGCCTTGGAAGGTGGACCTCCCGGATTCAGTCAGGGTTTCACGTGTCCCGACCTACTCGACAACCGAATTTACTGAGAATATCGTGTAAACACGGTACTCACAGTAAACTCTTTTGCAAATATAAGGTTGGTGAACCTTGGCGTACCAGGCTATCACTGTCTTTGGCGCAGCTTTCCAACTGCTTCTGCTCGACTCACCAATTTCTTACCTTATGCAGGCTAATGGTAGCACCTGCCGCCTAGTGTGGAGCCCCGATAAATCGGAACCTCACACAAGGTTGTTTGCAATGTCACAACCCCTATATTTACATTCGTCTACCAACTTATTTGTCTAGTAATAAATTACCAGGCAAAAGCAAATAAGGTTTGGGCTCTTGCGGATTCGCTCGCCACTACTACCGCAATCTTTGTTTAATTTCTCTTCCTCGCCCTACTAAGATGTTTCAGTTCAGGCGGTTACCTACTCCCTATCCTATATATTCAGATAGGTGTGACTAGACATAACTCTAGCCGGGTTTCCCCATTCGGACATCTCCGGATCAATACATATTTAGCTGTTCCCCGGAGCTTTTCGCAGCTCATCGCGTCCTTCATCGGTATAGTATGTCAAGGCATCCTTTGTGTGCGCTTGAGTAACTTTTTACGAAAGTAGTAAGACAAACCCGAAGGTTACGTCTTGCTACATGTGCAATTGACTAGTTATTGGTACGCACCATTGTTCCGCAAGGAATGGGAACAAGATGTTTCGCAATAGCCGTTTGTCTTAAATATGTATCTGCTCGTAAAGATCGTCGCACAGGACAGTGCTCTGATCACAGATACAAATTGCTTCTTTTCTCTAATGTGACCAAATTTTTAAGCTGCTAAACCTTAGGCACTCTTCACTCGTATAAAGTGAATCGTACTCGCCTTAAGTTTATGTTCGAAGCCTTCTAGACGCTTTTCTGTATGCCTCTTACCTAAACTCAAGTGGACTTCCGTAAGTCTATCACAATAAAACAGGGGCGGTCAAGCATTAGTTGTAGCTATTTTTGCTACAGCTCTATATCCTTACGGATACCTGCTTGGCCGCCCCAAAAGCAACTAGTGCTGCGTCTGATATTTATTAATCGCCTGCACTACCTTGCTATCGCCCTTCAAGTTCTCCCAGAATAACATCTGGTCGTTCGCGATATACATCTTGTCTTCTGGGCCGTGCAACTCGTTGCCCAGTTTAGCTAGTGAAACCTGGGAGTTCGGTGTGGTACTGCCCGAAGCACCCTGCAAGTTGGTGTTCTGCTGCACCTGCAGGTAGTAGATGTCTTTGATGGTCACATATTTATTGTTAAGATCAGCAAGCTTACCGAAATAGACCTGTCCATTGGTTAAGAAAACAGCCTGAAATTCGTTTTTATTGATGTTCTTATTTTCGTTAAAGAACCGCCGATGCCCACAGAACACCATACCGAGCACCAGACACACAACTACTACAACTATAAAACCGCCCCACAGCAGACGCCTGCCGTTTTGGCCGCCACCATTCGAGCTAGCACCGGCTTTGTTTGTGGCCTTCTTAACAACGTCTGTTTGCTGTTCTGTTTGCATATCCATGAGTCACCCCCTTTATTCCCTTATCTGACAGTGTATGAAAGTTAAAATCAAAACACAAGTACTATCCACAAGATCGCCACACAGCACTGTGCGTTTCAGTCTTGCATGACTAGTCCGCAAAAAAGACTCAAAAAACTGTCAAGCCTATTTTTGACCCTGAGCTGTGGATAAGTTGGAGTTTTTTGCAGCTTTTTAGACCAGAACCAATGGGTTATTCAAATCTCTAAAAAAATAACAGGGGTAGAAAACATGGTCAGTCAGCAGCTGCGCGGTTTCAAAAATTCATGAGTAAATTTTGTTATGTCCAAAAAAAGACTACAATATATGCAGGTTTCCATGAATAAAAATTAGAAATCAAAAAAACATGAATCCAAGTGGCGGGTCAGATACTGACCAAGACCAATTACATTCTGTTCGCCCTGCGACACAGCAGGGTATTACTTTTGATGCGCTTAACGCTGCTGCCGTCCAAAACACCGGCAGTCTCGATGCAGACCCTGGCACTAGCCGGGCTCAAATTGAGGCTGACCGAAGTAAAGCCAGGCAGCAACTCCTGCGTAATGAGTCATTTAAATCTCGTGTCCGTATCGTCAAGTATGCAGTCCTAGGTCTGCTTATACTAGGCGGTCTGGCTTTCGTACTCTTGCGGCACGATGGCAAAAAAGACCTCGCCAACCAACAAGTTGCGGTTAAAGACCGTTTTGCAGCAACCTCCCTGCCCATTGCCAATATCAACAGCAATTACCCTGGCCTATCTGTTCAGAATACCCAAACCCTGAGCATCAACGGCCAGCTGAATGTCAATAACTCTCTGGTCTTGATGCCCACAACACAGCCCAAGACCGGGGTTACTGGGCAGTTATACTACGACCAAGATGCCAATAAACTGTTTTACTACAATGGCACCAGCTTTGTTAGCCTGCTGAGCGGGAATCAAGTCGTCACCAATGTTGGCGGAGCAAATGGCAATGTGGCTACTGGCACCGGTTTGACGGTTAACAATAACACACTTAATAACTCTGGTGTGCTAACTATACAGGGACAAAGCGGCAACGTGTCTCTGGTGGCCGGTAATGGAATTGCTGTTAGCGGCACCACGCTTAGCAACAGTGGCCTCTTAAGCTTGGGTGGTCAATCAGGTGATATTCGATTAGGGACTGGTCTCAGCATTACCAATGGCACGTTAAATGCGCAAACCGGCATTCAGAGCCTGTCTGCTGCCACCAATAACGTAACGGTAACGGATCTGGGCAATGGTACTTGGTCTATCGGCGTAAGCGTCTCGGGCGGCGGTGGCTCGGGCACTGTTGCCAGCAGCGGCGGCACCGTCGGTAAGCTAGCCTATTTTGCCGGTGTGCAAGAAATCGAGGATTCGTTGGTTAGCCAAAGTGGCGGCGTAGTTACCGTCGGCGGCAATTTAGATGTCACTGGCGGTCTAACCCTGGGCGCGCCATTAACCGTAGCCAATGGCGGAACCGGCGCTACAACAGCCGCCGGAGCACGAACCAGCCTTGGTGTAGCCGCCAGCGGCAATAATAGCGACATAACACAGCTAAGCGGACTTACCACTGCCCTATCTGTCAGCCAAGGCGGAACGGGCATCGGTGTTCTGCCAACCAACAGCGTGCTCGTCGGCAATGGCACCAGCCCCATCTCTGGCGTAACCACAGCTACCCCAGGTCAATGTTTAGTCTCCACTGCTGGTGCGCCTACATTCCAGACCTGCCCCGGTAGCGGTGGCGTAGCCAGCGTTAACGGTCTCACTGGCGCACTAACAATTGCCGGCGTCAGCGGCGGCAGCATCACCTCTGCAGGTGCCGCTATTACTATTAATGATGCCACCTTGGCCACCAAGGGCCTTGCCAGCTTTAATAGCGCAGATCTTACCGTAACCGGCGGTAATGTTGACACCGTACAGGGCATTAGCACTATTTCTACACCAACCTTCGGCCAGCTGACACTAACTTCAGCCCAAGCCAGCGCTGATATGCTCAGCATCAACAACACTAATGCGGCTGCGACTGGCAACCTGTTGAATTTGAAGTTAAATGGCACCAGCAAGCTATCTGTTAACCCCGCCGGCAGCCTGACCTTGAACGGTACAGTTAATGGCCAAACCATCAGCTCGGCCGCCAACTTTACGGGTAGCGTTACCGTAGGAAGTACACTTACGGTAAATACTATTAGCCCCACCAGCGCACTGGCAATCGGTGTCGGCAGCCAGGCATTTACCCTGCAAGGCAGCGCCACCAGCGCTATTAAGGCCGTAAATGGTGCAAACACCACAACGGTTGGCTTCCAATCACCTACTGCCAACGTTACTTACAACTTCGCCACTGCGGTAGCTGGCAGCTACGACGTCTGTACCACCGCTGGCAACTGCGTTGGCCAGGGCGGCGGCGTAACCAGCCCCGGCGGCACCACTAATGCGCTTGCTAAATTTACCAGCAGCAACGCTATTGGCAACTCAATTATTAGCGATAATGGCACCACGGCGACAATTGCAGGCGTACTAGCCGTTAACACTATTACACCCACTGCCGCGTTGACGGTTGGCGCTACGAGCCAGAGCCTGACCTTGCAAGGTGCCGGCATCAGCCTTAGTGATACCGCTGGCGGTATCACTAACAGTGTCGTGTTTACAACGCCTGCCGGCTCCAACAAGACCATTACCCTGCCCAACGCCAGCGGCACTGTAGCCGTATCGGCCAGCGGTCCCATTAGTATCGATGCCAGCGGCAACTTATCTTGCCCAACCTGTCTTACCAGCGGTGGCGGTGGTGGCAGCGCCGGTGTATCAAGCCTTAATAGCGCCACCGGTGCCTTAATCCTCCAAGGTGTTGCTGCCACCAGCATTACCACTGTCGGCACTACCATTACCGTTAATGATGCTAGCAGCACCGTTAAGGGCCTCGCTAGCTTTAACGCCACCAACCTAACTGTTACCAGCGGCGCGGTTAACACCGTACAGAACATAGCGGTTACTTCTACGCCAACGTTTGCCGGGCTTAACCTGAGCTCCGCGCTTACTGTTACTAATGGTGGCACCGGTGCTACCACTGCTTCTGGGGCACGAACCAACCTTGGCGCCGCTGCTAGCGGCGCCAACAGCGATATCACCTCGCTTTCCGGTTTAACCACCGCTCTAAGCGTCCTACAGGGGGGTACGGGTGCCACCAGCTTAACTGCTAACGGCGTACTCGTTGGCAATGGCACCAGCCCGGTTACCAGTGTTACCGGCAGCAACGGCCAGTGTTTGATGCTAGTAGCCGGCACCCCGGCATTTAGCACCTGCCCTGGCAGCGGTAGCAGCCCTGTTACTAGCCTGGACGGCCTTACCGGCGCATTAACCATCAACAACACTACAGGCTCAGGCAGCGCTATTACTATTGCCAATGCTGCGGCAGACGGCACTACCAAGGGTATTGCTACCTTTAATGGCACTAACTTTAAAGATAATGGCGCTGGCGTTATTAATACTATTCAGGATATTGCCACCAGTGCTTCACCCTCCTTTGCAGGTTTGAGTCTAGGCGCACCCCTTGCCATCACCAGTGGTGGTACGGGCGCTAACACCGCTGCCGGTGCCCGCACCGGCCTTGGCGCCGCTGCTAGCGGCGCCAACAGCGATATCACCTCGCTTTCCGGGCTTACTACCGCCCTATCTGTTAGCCAAGGTGGTACCGGCCTTACCGGCCTTACCGCAAACCAGCTTCTTGTTGCGGGTAGCACAACAAGCATCACGCAACTTACCAACGGTAGCACTGGTCAATGTCTAGTCAGCAACGGTGCCGGCTCAGCTCCGAGTTTCCAGACATGTACCGGTGCTGGCGGCGTCAGCAGCCTAGATGGACTCACGGGCAGCATCACCATAGCCAACTCCACTGGCAGTGCTGGAACCATTACTATTGCCAATGCCGCTGCAGATGGTACCACAAAAGGTATTGCCGCCTTTAATGGCACCAACTTCACGGCCAGCAGCGGTGTTATTAATACCATACAAAATATTAACACTACCGCCACCCCTACCTTTGGCAGCATCACCATCTCGAACACCATCAACGCCAATACGCTGACGCCTAGCAGCTCACTTATTGTAGGAGCTACAACACAGAGCTTCACTTTGCAAGGTAACGCCTCCAGCAAGCTGACCGCTACTAATGGCAGTTTCGCCACAACCGTAGGCTTCAGCGGCATCCCTACCGGCAACGTTACCTATAACTTTGATCAATCAGCTACCAGCGGCACCTATACCGTTTGCACCACAGCAGCAAACTGTACTGGCGTCGGCGGCACCGTAACCACCAGCGGTGGTACCACTAATGCCATACCAAAATTCACCGGTGGCCAGGTGCTGGGCAACTCTGGCCTTAGCGATAACGGCACCGTTGTTAGCACCTCAGAGCAGATTCAGGCTGGTTCCCTCCAGAGTAACAGTCTTGACCGGTCAAGCGCAGGCACTCTAAGTATCGGCGCCACCAATGCTACCGGAACTACCATTGGCAATACTTCCAGTACCAATCCAGCCTTGATACAGGGCGGCACAACAGGGATCACCTTCACCAGCACCGGCAGCACTGTCGTTAAACAAAGCGGAACCGCGACATCAACCGCCTTCCAGGTTCAAAACACGCTCGGTACGGCTACCTACTTTGATGTTGATGCTTTCAACGGACGAGTTGGTATTGGCACGAATGCGCCAAGCGAGCAACTTGATGTTGTTGGACAGTTGCCCTCAGCTACAGTCGGCAGCGCTTTTGCAACATCAAGCCCGACCTACGATGTAGCCACCGAAGGACAATATGCCTACACCGCTTCCTACGGCAAATTTGATACATGGGATATTACGCGTCCAAGCGCACCAGTCAAGTTGGGAACACTTACCATCTCTACCGGTGTTGTTAACGTGAAGGTTAGCGGTAAATATGCCTTCGTAGTCAACGGCACTAATAATCAGGTGTATGTCATCAATGTTAGTAACCCCGCTAGCCCAACCCTATCTGCTACCATTGGTGCCTCCATAAGCCTTGGTACCTTAAACCAAGTAAACGCGGCGGCCGTACAAGGCAGGTACCTGTACATTGCCGGGTCGACACCAGGTAACAACTACATTTTGGTATACGATATCGCTAACCCGTCATCACCCCAATATGTTGCCAATGTCACCGAAGCTCAAGGTGTAGATTCACTGGCAATCCAAGGCACCTATCTCTACGCCACCGTAGCCGCCACAGGTTTGCAGATTCTTGATATCTCGAACCCTGCTAGCCCCGTTAATAAGGGAGCGCTCGCCAGCAGCCTCGCTACGAACACGGTTATCGTACAGGGCCGCTACGCTTATCTAGCCGGAGGCACCACCTTGCAAGCCGTTAATGTCTCTAACCCCACCTCCCCCGCAAGCGTTGGAACCGTTACGCTGGACAGCTCTGAGTCTAATATTGTGCTTCAGGGCAAGTACATCTACGCCGCTATCAGCAGCTCACACGAGCTTCAGGTGGTTAATGTTTCTAACCCAGCATCTATGAGTATCGCTGGCACCATCGCTACTGGTACCGAAGTCCGCTCGATTGCCCTGTCTGGCAACTATGCTTACGTATCAGACTACACCAATGGTAAGCTGCTGGTATATGACATGGGTGGCGCCTACATACAACTACTGCAAGCAGGTGCTGTAGCAGTCACAACACTAGATGTAAGCAACACCTTGCAGGTTGAAGGCGCTGCCAGCTTTGCAAATGGTGTACGGATCAACCAAGGCTTCAGCGCTGACGGCAACAGCAGTATCCAGGGCGCTCTGCAGATACAAAACGCCAGTGGCGTATCTGTTATGAATGTCGATAGCGCCAACAGCCAGGTAACGCTCGGTACGGCAAGCTCCTTAGCTGGCAAGCTAGTCTTTGCCAATGCCTCCAATAACAACCTCGTCACCTTCCAGGCCGCTACCACTGGTTCAGGCAACAATACCATTACCATTCCAAACGAAACTGGCACCCTTTGTACGACAGCATCAATCGTCTGTAGTCTACAGACTGCCTACAATGCATCCACCGGAGGTGCTAATGCCACCCCAACAATTAAGCTCTCCAGTTCAATAACAGACATCAATATCCAAGATGCCGACGCAACGCTCGGTGTAGGTGGAAACTTCCTGAGCCTTCGCTCTTCAAATTCGAGCGGTTTAGGCGCTGTAGTATTCGGATTTGGCATACAAGGCAGGTATTTCGAAAAACCGACGGTAGACTCATCACGAGCTATGGTATTAGAGAACGGCGAAGGAAATACACTATTCTCTGCAGATACAAGCTGTAATACTGGCACGCCTAGCAATACTTGCTATATCAATCTTGGTTCAACAACAGGCTCAACCGGAGGTTCACCAGATGGAAACGCCTTTAACAAAACGGTCGTTAATATCGAAACATCGCCAAATGCTAATACGCTAACCAACATTGGCAGCACCGCTCAGAGTTCCGGCACGGCCACTATTAACATAGGCTACACAAACACTTCTGGCGGCACTTCCAATGTTAATATCGGTTCGGGCCCACTGGCTACCGGTGGCATTACAAATATCCAAGGCAACCAATCACTCAATTTATCGAGCGCTGGCACTATCAACCTATCAAGTGGCGCGGTAAATACTTATGGTGGTGGCTTAAACGTAAACGGTGTTGCCAACCCCGCAGCACCAACACTAACCAGTGTTGGTACCGGCGGATCACTAGCTGCTCATACCTACTACTACAGAATTGATGCCGTAGGTGCGGACGGCACCAGTGTAACCGCAGGAATCCCCTCCAGCCCTGGGTCAGTAACCACAACTGGAAGCACCAGCAAAAACACGCTATCATGGACAGCGGTAAGTAATGCAACAGGCTATGACATCTATCGTTCAATCGACGGAAACAACTGGTTCTCTAACCGAGTCAGCAGCGCCACTACATCTATTATTGACAACGGCACTACATATACGTGGACCACTAGCGATTCCTTCTCCAATCTTAGTAATGCCGGTGGCGTCAATCTACAAACAGGAACGGGGGTCATCCTTGATGGAGGCGCCTCCGGAACGTATAAGATGCAAATATATGACAACGTCAATGGCGGCAATACACTTACTGTAGGTAACTACAACTCCGGCGGAACTATTGACCTGCAGGGTCAAAATCTCTATCTAACTGATACAACGACGTATAATCACGATTTTACTATGGCAAGTACCGGTGCCATTACGCTGAAAGCCAATGCAACCTCATCTTCAGCATTTCTAATCCAAAACCCAAGTAGCATAAACATGTTTAATGTTGATACGGCAAGCGAAATAATCACCATAGGACCATCTAGCGGTGACGCAACAGGAACCATATTAGTCCTTGGCAATAAAACTGCCGCTTCTGGCAGCAGCGACCCAACAGGCGTAACGGGAGCTATGTACTATAACAGCAGTCTTAATAGATTCCGTTGTTATCAGAGCGGTGAGTGGCGTAACTGCGTCTCATCAGTTCAATCAAATGGCCTGAGCGCTGCCGCAGGCTCGGGTTCGACGACATCAACCTCTTACGCTAACTTGCCCGCGCCTTCATCGGTTACTTTCACCAAAAGCGCTACTGGAACAAAACTGCTCATATCAGTAAGCACCAGCTGGAGGACAACCGTAAACCCCTCAGCGACGATGCTTGGCGTGAACATAGGCGGAACTGACTATGACTGTACCCGCACCACCTTTAATACTGCCAATGCACACCAGCAGATCTCCTGTTCAATAGTAGTAAGTTCAATAGCTTCTGGATCTGTTACGGTTCAACTTCGATGGAAGATATTTTCAGGGACCAGTCCGACTCTAAACATAGATAGCAATGACTGGGTTTCTGTAAGCATCGTTGAAACCGATTAAGGTCGCCCTCGCCAAATAAAAAACCCACCGAATGGTGGGTTTTTTATTTGGTGGGCGATGAGGGACTCGAACCTCCGACCTCGTCATTATCAGTGACGCGCTCTAACCAGCTGAGCTAATCGCCCCTATAGGGGTCTCTCTTGGTGGAGACGCAGCGCGGTAAGCACTACGCCCCCATGTCGCTAGCAGCCCTGAAAAGAGCAGCCCGGCAAAACGAATTTAGTTCGTTTTTCGGCGCGATGATGACAACCCAAGGTTGGCATATGCTAAGCGAAAGCGAAGCTATATAAAAACCGAAGGTTTGTCTCATTATAAATGGTGGAGACACAGGGACTCGAACCCTGGACCCCCTGCTTGCAAAGCAGGTGCTCTAGCCAACTGAGCTATGTCCCCACATTTTCTTTTGAGGATTTGGGTGTCATATGTATGCATACGTCCCTTGAATCCTTAGTTTTTGCAAACTACCGGTGTATTTTACCTAATTTACCGCTATAAAGCAATCGTCTTTAGGGCCTGGCATAGTGCTCCCTACAAACTTCCCTTGCGGTTGTCCACCAAATGCCCTTACTACCGCTTGTTTACAGATCTGCGGACACCTAAAGCAAGGCCCGCCAGTACCAGGAAGACAGCAAAGCCTATTACCACTTGGTACCAGGCATGATGCCGCGAATGAGATGCACCGGCTTTTGCGTGTTGCGTAGCTTGCACGGCAACCACACGGCTAAACTGAATGGTCGCCTGACCGTTCCACAGGCCCTGTAAGGTCACATTGAGAGCCGGGACGCCACTTATGCTTATCTGTTTGTTTTCGCCTATTTGTAGGCGCACGTCGAAGGGCTTGGAGGCAATGGTTAGCACTACATAGTTACCGCCGATCTCTTTGACCGTAGCCGTGTGCTGTTCGAGCTTGCCATGCCGGGTAAGCGTAAAGTGCACCACCTGCCCTACCGAGAGCGTCAACACTTCGCCATTTCCTTGCAGGTAATCCGGCAGATCGTCGAGGCTATAGCTTACGTTCTCTGTAGGCTGCACATCGTCAGTGCCGGTAGCCAACGAGCCGCTCGCCAGTTGCTGCACGAACTTCTGAGTACCGGCCTCGTTGCTGATACCGTTCATACCAGAAGTGGTGCCGCCCGTATTACCGCTGCCCGAGTTATCTGGCGGCGTAGTCGCTGCGGGGCGCAAGGTTGGGTAGTCGCCGTCCTCTGTTCGCCAGACCGTACTAAAATCCCACTGATCCAGCGGAGGATTCACGGTGTTGCCAAAGAAATAAGTAACGTCGGGTGCTGCTCCCGTGTCTATGGCAGCACAACCAGTAACCGAACCACTGCCATCACAGGCCTCGGTGTTTGCAGCTCCGGCATCAAAATATACGCCCTGCAACGTCATATCAGTGTCGTATCCAACACTGCCCCCTATCGTCGAGGGTGTTCCGCCGTTTGCAAACTGGGTTGCCGAAAAGCTATTAAAAACTTCGCCGCCTTGTATAGCTCCCACCAACCCGCCTTCGACCACGCCATCAGCACCATTCATACCTCCGGCGGCATAGACATTATGGAGCGTTGGCAGGTCGCTTACGCCCAAGTACTCCAGCATACCCCCAACCGCGCCGCCAAGGAGCAGTTCGCCAGTATCAGGAGCATACACTTCGCTCACTGAGTATGAATTACTTACATCAGTACCGTTCAACATGATGCCGATAATTCCACCGACACAATCACCTATGCTCCCGCTCGGTGCAGCCACCACGACCCCAGACGTTGCCACCTTGCTAATACTAACCGCCTGACCAGCCAGGCCAACCAGACTACCAACTCCCCCAAAACCGAGTACGCCGCCTGTTTGATCCTGGCTCGATACGTAGGCATAAACTGTTACGTCACTGATGGTTACACCGCCTAAGGCGAGGCCGGCTAGCGCACCCACATTGGCGCCGCCGCCCACTTCTGCACTGTCTAGGTGCAGATTATGCACGTCAGCACCATTGCCCAGTATGCTAAACATGCCTACGTTGTCGCTGGTAGCGTTGATAAACAGGCCACTAATGTGATGCCCTTGCCCGTCCAGGCTGCCACTAAAGGCCTGCTCAAGGCTAAAGTTCCCAATCGGTCGAAAGCCGCCACCGCCGTTCCAGCCACTTGTTGCACTGCAATCGATATCGTTCATCAGACGATAGTGGCCTGTTAAGTCATTCTGCATGTTCTGCAACTCTTCACAGGTAGTAATGTCGTACACCGGAGGCAAGAGCGCTACATCGTCTATTTCGGCCGGGTCACCATCGCCGAGTGCACTGTTAGCTATTACCTTAAAATCGTAACTATGACCTATGGTTAAGCCGCTAAATGTATCTGTAGTTGCCGCGTTACCCAACATATCAGGCGTGCTCCAAGTGTTAGCACCATCTTCATCACGGATGTATACCGCATAACCGGTTGGTGTGCTGCCACTGGCTGGAGCGGACCACTCAGCCGTAATAGAGGTATTTGTGTAATCGCTAACTGCCGTAAGGCCCTGCACCGGCCCGGGTATAGTACCGGAGATAGTCCCATCAACTTCGGTGTATGCGCCAGCGCCCTGACTGTTAACGGCTGCTACTGCTACATCATAGGTGGTGTTATCGGTGGTTATTAGCGTCGTGAATACCGTACTGGCGCCAATGCTCGTGGCAGTCCAGCTACCACTGCCATGCACCCGGTAGCGCACCTGATAGTCGGTAATCGGCGTGTTGCCGTCATCAGCCGGTATCGTCCAGCCCACCGTCAGAGCATTATGCTGAGCCGTTACCGATAGATTGCGTACTGCACCAGGGACTGTCAGCGTTGGCGGCGAAATCAGGTTGATATCGCGCAGCACCGGATAATCAGCGGTAGACTGCCAGGCACTTTGGAAATCCCAGCTGGTTAGCGGTGCTACCGTCGTCGTATTTTTAAAGTAGTTGCCATCGGTGCCATCAGCATTAATGCCCGTACAGCCAGCTACCGGACCACTCCACGTACAATCGTTTGCACCAGTAGATGTCTTATCAAAATAACTATTTATAAAGGTTGCTTGAGGCGAACCGCCAAGTTCAGCAACTAAACCACCCCAATCGCCTCGCGTAGAGCCAGGCCTTCCCAAGGCAAAGTCGTTGTAAAACTTGCTATTACCACCATCTAGGCCTGCTAGTCCACCGGCCGCCAGGTCTGCCACCATATCACCTAAGGCATAGCTGTTCTTGACCTTGGCCTGAGCACTGTATCCCACCAGTCCCCCAACTCGCTCAGCATGAAGTACGTTTATGGAGACATTCGCGTAACTATTCGTAATAATGTTGTAATTAAGTTCTCCCACCAAACCGCCATACGCCATACCGCCAATCTGGCTAGAGGTAATAGTGCCACTCGCCGCGGCACTATCCAAGGTGCTGATATTAGTCCCTAGATCTCCACTGTCAAACTGGCCCGTCAGACCGCCCACATTCCACCCGGGTATACCCTCGGTAATCGAGAGGTTTGTTGAGCTTACGTGGCTGATGTTGGTGTTATACGCCATCCCCACCAGTGTTCCGGTATCGTAGCCCGCATCAGTAATGGTGACGCCGTCTAGTTTAAGATTCTTAATTGTGGCACCTTCGGTGCCCGCGAATAACCCCATCCCATCCTGTTGTGCAGCATTAATGGCTACACCGCTAATGGTGTAGTTACGACCATCAAACACACCCCTAAAACCATTACTAAGCCCGACGGTACCGATAGGCGTAAAACCGTTACCACCATTTACACCAGTGCAGTCAATATCCTGGCCCAGCTCATAGTGCACATCACTGTTGCCACCAATTACACCCTCCAGATCACCGCACGAGCTTATAACGTACGGGTCACCACTGGTACCATTGCCAGTAAGTGCACTAGCATTGCCCACCTCCAGCAACAGCGGTGATGCGCTGCCAAAGAGCAGTACAGACGAGATGACAAGATTGCTAATTTTGTTCATTTTTTCATGTTAGCTATATCTGTTATCACTCTCAGTTTACGGTAGATGTAGTAATAAACACAAGCAGTTTCCGAATACTGTTCTACCTGAGCACATTTAATAACGAGCCATTTTGGTCCAAGGAAGCTTCCGAGCAAATAGCACCACCAGTTAACGACGGTGATGCAACACCCACCCCAGGATCTCATGCCAAGTCTATCGGATACAATCGAAGCCAACAAAAAAGAGTCCCTTTAAAGGGACTCTTTTAAAAAACTCTCTCGCAAATGAGTTCTTTCCGTTAAAGACTGAATAGTGCAAACCTCTCCTTGCGGAGAGATAACACACTTCTCGGGAGAAAGTGATGCAAGCATCATTTCTTCCTTCGAAGTGTGCCATCAACGTCAGATTCAAGGCTCAGTTTACTGATGGTGATGACCTTTAGGGCAACATACCGAAGTATATTGACCATCAGGCAAAAGTAAATTCTCAGTACTGAGTTAGAATTTACCATCATCGACCTAAGTCTTGCAGTGATTACTCATTTGCAAGCTTAGTTTCTCCCTAGAAAGGAGGTAATCCATCCGCACGTTCCCGTACGGATACCTTGTTACGACTTAACCCCAATCATCTCCCCTACCTTAGGGCGAGGCGAAGCTCACACGTCAGGTATTGGCGACTTTCATGGTTTGACGGGCGGTGTGTACAAGACCCGGGAACGTATTCACGGTAGTATAGCTGACCTACCGTTACTAGCGATTCCGACTTCATGGAGGCGAGTTTCAGCCTCCAATCCGAACTGGGACCGGCTTTGATGGGATTTGCTCCGTCTCGCGACTTGGCAGCCCTTTGTACCGGCCATTGTAGCGTGTTTGTAGCCCCAGATGTAAGGGTAATACTGACCTGACATCATCCCCCCCTTCCTCCCCGTTACCGGGGCAGTCTGGCCTGAGAAATACAACAGACCATAAGGGTTGCGCTCGTTGATGGACTTAACCAAACATCTCACGACACGAGCTGACGACGGCCATGCAACACCTGTCACTTGGCTCAATAAAGCACTCTCGCCTTTCGGCAAAATTCCAAGGATGTCAAACCTGGGTAAGGTTCTTCGTTTACCATCGAATTAAACAACACGCTCCACCGCTTGTGCGGGTCCCCGTCAATTCCTTTATGTTTTAGTCTTGCGACCGTACTCCACAGGCGGGATGCTTAACGCGTTAGCTTCGCTACTAGAGGGGTCGATACCTCTAACAGCTAGCATCCATCGTTTACGGCGTGGACTACCGGGGTATCTAATCCCGTTTGCTCCCCACGCTTTCGTGCCTTAGTGTCAGGAACGAGCCAGTTATCTGCCTACGCCATCGGTGTTCCTCCCAATATCTACGGATT